>Ga0105054_10001934_pt1 | contig 33442 bp, 29 predicted proteins | sample BON02_FD_78091 | JGI IMG/M metagenome (GOLD analysis project Ga0105054, IMG submission 78091) | Freshwater microbial communities from Lake Bonney liftoff mats and glacier meltwater in Antarctica - BON-02 (megahit assembly) | ecosystem: Environmental > Aquatic > Freshwater > Ice > Glacier...
CGCTGCACATTGACGCCAGCCTGCTGGTGTTCGACAAACCCGCTGGCCTGCTCTGTGTGCCGGGCCGGGGCCCCGACAAGCAAGACTGCCTCAGTGCGCGCGCCGAATCCCAGTGGCCCGACGCCAAGGTGGTGCACCGGCTTGACATGGCCACCTCGGGCCTGGTGCTGATGGCGCGCGGTATTGGGGCGCAGCGCGCGCTGAACCTCGCGTTCGAGCAGCGTCGGGTACACAAGCGCTACACCGCGGTGGTGAGCGGCGAGCTGCGAAACAACCCATCCCATCCTGCGCCCGAAGACGGCTGGCACACCATCGATCTGCCCTTGCTGCTCGACTGGCAAAACCGCCCACGCAGCGCTGTCAACCACGCCGAAGGCAAGCCAAGCCTCACCCGCTGGCGGCTGACCGAGCCAGCGCCGAGCGACCCGCCCGGCACCACCTGGCTGGATCTCGAACCCATCACAGGCCGCTCGCACCAGCTGCGCGTACACCTGCAAGCCATCGGCCACCCCATCGTGGGTGATCCGTTGTACAGCCGCTCGCCGCCCGACCCCGCACAGCGTTTGTTGCTGCATGCCGAGGGCATTCGCTTCCCTCACCCCGTCACCGGCGAAGCCATGGCGTTTGTGGCACCCTGCCCTTTTTGAAAACCCACCACAAAACAGCCACATGCGCACCACGCCCCAACACCTCGCCATCCTCACCGGCGCCTCACGCGGCATGGGCCTGTCCATGGCCCGCCAGCTGCTGGCGCCCGACCGGCTGCTGCTGTGCATCTCGCGCCAAGAAAACGCCGAGCTGGCCCAGCAGGCAGAGGCCGCCGGCGCGCCGCTGCTGCAGTGGTCACAAGACCTGGCCAACACCGAAGCGGCCCACGAACGCTTGCGCGCCTGGTTGCAGTCGCTCGCGCCCGCCGCCTGGCAAAGCGCCACCCTGATCAACAACGCTGGCGTGATCCCACGCATCGGCCCACTTGGCGATTGCCCACCCGATGAACTCGCCCGCGCGTTGCGCGTTGGCCTGGAGGCGCCAATGCAGCTCAGCGCCGCATTTCTCAAGGTCACCGGTGGCTGGACCGAAACTGGCTGGCGCGGGCCGCGCAAGCTGCTCAACATCTCTTCCGGCCTGGGCCGCAGCGCCATGGCCGCGCAAGCCGCTTACTGCGCGGCCAAAGCCGGCATGGACCACTTCACCCGCTGCTGCGCGTTGGAGGAAGCACGACACCCACATGGTGCCCGGCTGGTGTCGCTCGCGCCCGGCGTGATCGATACCGACATGCAGGTGCAGCTGCGCGCTGGCGACCCGGCCGGCTTCCCCGATCGGCAGCGCTTCGTGGAGCTTCAACGCCAAGGCCAACTGGCCGCGCCCGATGAAGCCGCGCGCCGGATCTTGGCCTGGCTGCAGCGCCCCGACTTCGGGCAACAGCCCGTGGCCGACTTGCGCGACTGACACCGCGCTCCAACCGATTTTTCCAAGTCGCTATGACACTCGACCCCGATCCCACACGCCGCCAGGTCGCCACCGCGCTGCTCGGCTTTGCGTTGTGCGCACCAGGTCTTGCGCAGGCGCAGCAGGCCAACGCAGATTTCTGGAAGCTGCTGCGCGAGGGCGGCAGCCTGCTGCTGATGCGCCACGCCCAGACTGTGCCCGGCATCGGCGACCCGCCCAGCTTCAAGCTCGGCAACTGCAGCACCCAGCGCAACCTGAGCGAGGCCGGACGCGAGCAGGCGCGGCGCGTCGCTGCGGCCTTTTTACGCCAAGGCGTGCGGCCCGACGAGGTGCGCGCCAGCGCGTGGTGCCGATGTGTCGAGACAGCCGAGCTGGCGTTTGGCCGGCACACGGTGTGGGCGCCCATCAACTCCTTCTTTCAACAAGGTGACAACACCAACCAGACCCGCCAGGTGCTGCAGGATTTGCAGGCGCTAAAAGCACCGCTCAACCTGGCGCTGGTAACGCACCAGGTGAACATCAGCGCGCTCACCGGCAGCTTCACCGCCATGGGCGAGATGCTGCTGACGCGCCCTGGGCAGCACAGCGACGAGCGCTTGAAGGTACTCGCGCGGCAAACGTTCTGAGCCCGCCGCTGCGCGCACCGGTACGGCCTAAAAGCGACTCAAGTCTGCTGTTAGCCTGCGGCCTTTACCATCTGTGCCTGGTCGCTGGCGGCCCGCTGGCGGTTGTCAAGCAGACCCAGACACCCACCCATCACCCCTGGAGACCTACCCATGAGCCGAGAAGTCGTCGTCGTATCCGCAGCCCGAACCGCCATTGGCACCTTTGGCGGCAGCCTGAAAGACTCGCCCCCCAGCGATCTGGCCGCGCTGGTCGTCAGGGAAACCTTGTCGCGCGCCCAGATCGACGGCAAAGACGTGGGCCATGTGGTGTTCGGCCATGTGGTCAACACCGAACCGAAAGACATGTACCTCTCGCGCGTGGCCGCGATCAACGGCGGCTGTGGCGAGGGCACCCCCGCCTACAACGTCAACCGCCTGTGCGGCTCGGGTCTGCAGGCCATCGTCAATGCCAGCCAGAGCATCTTGCTGGGCGACACCGACATTGCGATTGGCGGCGGCGCCGAGTGCATGAGCCGCGCGCCCTACGCCAGCCTGGCGACCCGCTTTGGTGCGCGCATGGGCGACACCAAACTGATCGACATGATGGTCGGCGCGCTGCACGACCCGTTCCAGAACATCCACATGGGTGTGACAGCCGAAAACGTGGCGGCCAAATACGGTATCACCCGCGAGATGCAAGACGCGCTGGCGGTGGAAAGCCACAACCGCGCCCAACGCGCCATCGAAGGCGGCCGCTTCAAAGATCAGATCGTGCCGGTCATGCTCAAGAGCCGCAAAGGCGAAGTGGCCTGGGCCACTGACGAGCATTTCCGCCCCGACTGCAAGCTCGAAGACATGACCAAGCTCAAGCCGGTATTCATCAAGGAAAACGGCACCGTCACCGCCGGCAACGCCTCTGGCATCAACGACGCCGCTGCCGCCGTGGTGCTGATGGACGCCGCCGTGGCCAAAGCGCGCGGCGCAAAAGCCATGGCGCGTCTGGTCGGCTATGCCCACACCGCGCTCGACCCAAAAATCATGGGTGTGGGCCCGATTTCGGCCACGCAGGCGGTGCTGAAGAAAACCGGCCTCACAGTGGACGACCTCGACGTTATCGAGGCCAACGAGGCCTTCGCTGCCCAGGCCTGCGCCGTCACCCGCGAGCTGGGTCTGGACCCAGCCAAGGTCAACCCCAACGGCTCGGGTATTTCGCTCGGCCACCCGATCGGCGCCACCGGCGCACTGATCACCGTGAAAGCGCTGTACGAGCTGGAGCGCGTGCAGGGCCGCTACGCACTGGTGACCATGTGCATCGGCGGCGGTCAGGGCATTGCTGCGATTTTTGAACGGATGTAGATTGAGGCGCATTGCAAGGCGCCGAGCCCTGGAGGGTGGCGCTTTGCCGGCCCCATTCAAGCCTGCACAATAAGGCTCGGCTTGGCTGTCAACCGCACGCCCAAGGGGCCTTGGCGCAACACCTCAAGACCCAGGTCCTTGCCGTTTCAGATGGCTTCTCTCGCATCCCGGTGCTTGCCCCAGCAGGCAGCCATCTCGGTGCACCGTGGCGTGGCGTGGCGCGACAACAGGGGCCGATGGAGACCCACCATAAAGGCCTCCAAACCCAGGCTACAGCGCAATAACGCCCAGACCGACGCACCACGCAGCGCGAGCGCGAGCGCGAAACGTCTCATATGCCCGACGGCACGCCAGGCGTTACCGACCAAAGGCGAGGATCCATATTTGGTTGACACTGACGGCAACCGCCCCGGGTGCTTGCTCAGGTCACGCAAACGGTCTGAATTTGGACAGATTGCCTACAGATTGCCTACAAGTACAAAATCCAGAAACAGAAAAGCCCGGGAAAACCGGGCCAAGTCGTTGATTTATTTGGGGTGACTGATGGGGCTCGAACCCACGACAACAGGAATCACAATCCTGGACTCTACCAACTGAGCTACAGCCACCGCACGGTATGCATTATAGCGGCAAGAATCGCGGCCAAGCGCTGCGGGTGACAACGGCGAACCGCTAACCCGCCGCACCCGAGACCGGCCTGGGCGCTGGCACCTCGATTTGCACCTTGAAACGTTCTTTCAGGGCGTTGTAATAGGCTTGGCCTTCGGCACCTGCCCACCACTGACCGTACTGCTGCGTTTCCTGCTCCAGCGCTTTCGCGTCGCGCACTTCGCGCGGCAAAACTTTTTCCACCTTCACCACGGCGTAGCCCTGATCGCCCAGGCTCACGCCCTTCCACGCAGGCAGCTGGGTGGGGTCTGCACTGAGCACCGCGCGCAGCACCGCACCGGGCAGACCCTGCGCCTTTTCACGTGAGACCACCACAGCAGCGGGCAACGCTGCGTTGTCAGGCGCTGCTTTCCACCCCGCCAGCTTGCTGGCGCCTTCTTCTTGTGCCATCTGGGTTGCGCGTTGCGCCACGACCAGCTTGCGCACGCCATCCCGAACCTCAGCCAGCGGCTTGGTGCGCGCCGGGCTGTGTTGCACGACACGCGCCGAGGTCAGTTGCCCAGACTGTGTCTCCACCGCCGCCACGTTGCGTTTCTTCTCCACCGATTCAAGTGCAAAAATTTCACTCAGCAGGCGCTCGTTGGACAGCACGCCTTCGCCCGCCTGTGGTTGGCGCGTCAGCCCTTCGGCGGTTTGCACCACCAGCTTGAAACGCTCGGCAGCGGGCGCGAGGCTGTCACCTTGCTCATAGACCAGGTTACTGAACGCCTCGGCGTTTTCCGCAAAGAGTTTTTGAGCTTGCTGCTTTTTCAGATCGGTTTCGATCTGGGCACGCATTTCCTCGAACGGCCTTGTCTTGGGCGCCTTGATCTCGGTCAGCTTGATGAGGTGGTAGCCGAACTCGGTTTCCACCGGCACCGACACCCCATCCTTGTTGAGGGCGAACACCGCATCTTCAAACGGCTTGACCATGGCGCCGCGCGAGAAGAAGCCGAGATCGCCACCATTCGCAGCCGAACCAGGGTCTTGCGAGTTCGTCTTGGCCAGATCGGCAAACGTTTCTGGCGCCTGGCGAATTTGTGCCAACAAGGTCTCGGCGCGGGCTTTCACCGCCGCTTTGTCATCCGCCGATGCGCCCGGTGGCACGGTCAGCAGAATGTGGCTGGCGCGGCGCTCTTCGTTGCCAGAGAGCTGAGCCGCATTCTGGTCGTAGTAGGCGCGCACATCGGTCTGGTTGAGCGTCACGCCCTTCTCCAGCGAGGCAGCATCCAGCACCAGGTACTCGATATCGGCTTGTTCAGGCGCCTGAAACAGCTGCGGGTTGGCGTTGTAGAACATCTCGATATCGGCGTCGCTTGGGTTCACCCGTGCCACAAATTCGCTGGCGGGGAACTGCACCACGCGCACCTGTCGTTGCTCGAAAAAGGCGTTGAGCGACACCCGAGCCAGCGCCGGCGATGTAAAGCTGGAGCCCTCAATACCCTGCAACACCCGCCGCGTCGACAGGTCTGCACGCACCTGTGCCTCGAACATCTCAGGCGTCATGCCCTGGCGCGCCAACAACTGTCGGTAGGCCTCGACATCGAGCGTGCCGTCGGGGCGGCGCAGAGAAGCGATCAGCGCGTCTTGCTGCAGCTCCTGGGCCAACCGCTGGTCGCTGGTGGTCAGGTGCAATTTTTGTGCCGCCAGCCCCAGCACGCGGTCGCGTACCAGGCGCTCCAGCGTGGCGTAGCGCGACTCAGCACTGTCGAGCAGCTTGGGGTCGAGCGTGGGCATCGACTCGCGCAGACGCTGCGACTCGGCTTGGTGCGCTCGATCCCAATCCTGCTGTTTGATGTCCTCGCCGTTGACGCTGGCCACCGTCTTGCCGCGTCCACCGCCATCGGTGAAGCCCTGCACGCCAAACAGCACGAAGGCAGGAACGATCAGGATCATCAAGAAACCCATCAGGTATTTCTTGTGGGTGCGGATGGACTCAAACATACGTGCAAACCTTGAAACAACGGTCGGGGCCGGTGGTGGCTCCGATAACAAAAAAGGCGAACCCGGGTTCGCCTTTTCAGTGGTGGTGGGTGCTGACGGGTTCGAACCGCCGACCTACGCCTTGTAAGGGCGCCGCTCTACCGACTGAGCTAAGCACCCACGGAAATCCGTGGATCGCCTCAGTTCAGCGCGTCCTTCAATCCCTTGCCCGGGCGGAACTTGGGAACCTTGGCGGCCTTGATTTTAATCTCAGCGCCGGTGCGCGGGTTGCGGCCCTTGCGCGCAGGTCGCTTGGTCACTGCAAACGAACCAAAACCCACCAGGGAGACGGTGCCCCCTTTCGTGAGCGTGGTGCGAATCGCGGTGAGGGTCGAATCCAGTGCCCGTGCAGCGGCAGCCTTGGTGATGTCTGCGTGCGTGGCAATGTGCTCGACAAGTTCGGTTTTGTTCACAAATAGCCCCTCTTAGAGTGAATGAAAAAAGCGTGAAAGGGGATGTCAAGCTGGTGCGGTCACGTTGTCGCTGACACAACCCCTGGGCGCTTACGCGCTATACCGGGTATCAAAGACCTCAGCAAACGCAGACCGATTAGATCCATGCGGTCTGGCCGATGTCAAGATTGCCGACGGCCAGGGCATGCACCGCGCGCCGCAAGAGATTTATTTTAGACGCTTCCAAAATCCGCCCTGTTCAGCTCTCATGCAGCATCAACCCGCCAAGGCTGAGGCGATCGCCCGCCCCACGTCAGGGGTGCCTGCCGTACCGCCAAGATCGGGCGTGCGCGGGCCGCCGCTGCCTGGCTCCAGCACCGCCTCAATCGCCCGCATCACAGCGTCATGTGCGTCGCGGTGACCCAGGTGATCAAGCATCATCGCGCCGCACCAGATCTGGCCGATCGGGTTGGCGATGCCCTGGCCCGCGATGTCTGGCGCCGAACCATGCACCGGCTCAAACAGCGACGGATGGGCGCGCGTCGGGTTGAGGTTGGCACTGGGCGCGATGCCGATGGTGCCGGTGCAGGCTGGACCGAGGTCGCTCAGGATGTCGCCGAACAGGTTGCTGCCGACCACCACATCGAAGAAATCGGGCCGCTGCACGAAATGGGCAGTGAGGATGTCGATGTGAAATTTATCGACCTTCACGTCGGGGTACTGCTTGGCCATCTCGGCTACCCGCTCGTCCCAGTACGGCATGGTGATTGCGATGCCATTGCTCTTGGTGGCGCTGGTGAGGTGTTTCTTCGGCCGCGAGCGCGCCAGCTCGAAGGCATGGCGCAACACACGGTCGACACCGATGCGCGACATTACTGTCTCCTGCACCACGATCTCGCGCTCGGTACCCGCGTACATGCGCCCGCCGATGCTGGAGTATTCGCCCTCGGTGTTTTCGCGCACGATCACCATGTCGATCTCGCCAGGCTGGCGCGGGCTGCCGTCGCGGCGCACCACAGGCGCGGTCACGCCGGGCATCAACTTGGCCGGGCGGATGTTCACATACTGGTCGAACTCGCGGCGAAACAGCAGCAATGAACCCCAAAGCGAGATGTGGTCGGGCACCTTGTCGGGCCAGCCGACAGCGCCGAAATAGATCGCGTCGTGACCACCGATCTGCTCTTTCCAGTCGTCGGGCAGCATCTGGTTGTAGCGCTCGAAATAATCGCAGCTGGAGAAGTCAAAGTGATCGAATTGCAGCGCGATGTTGAACCTGGCCGCCGCCGCCTCCATCACGCGCAAGCCCTCGGGCATGACTTCGGTGCCGATGCCGTCGCCGGCGATGACGGCAATGCGATGGGGTGCTTTCATGGTGTGTTCCTGGTCTCGATGTCGTTAAAAAATGGGATGGCCTGCGCCAGCAGGGCCTCGGGCGCCTCTTCGGCGATGTAGTGCCCGCAAGGCAACGCCTGCCCGCTCACATGCAGAGCGCGCTCTCGCCACAACGCGAGTATGTCGAAGCAGCGTTTCACCGCGCCGTGCTCACCCCAGAGCACGCGCATTGGCTGCACCAGACGGTGCCCAGCGGCCACATCGATGCGGTCGTGCTCCAGGTCGATGCCGGCGCTGGCCCGGTAGTCCTCGCACATCGCCTCGGCGGTACCAGCAAAAGCAATGCAGCGTTCGTATTCGGCCAGCGCCGCCGGGTCGAAGGCGGCCAAACCGGCATGGCGGCTGCCCATGATGCTTCTCAGGTAGCGCACCGGGTCGGAGGCGATCAGCGCCTCGGGCAAGGGCGGCGGCTGGATCAGGAAAAACCAGTGCCAGTAGGCGCGCGCAAACGCTTCGCTGGTCCCCTGGTACATCGACAGCGTCGGTGCGATGTCGAGCAGCATCAAACGGCTCACCGCCTGCGGGTGATCGGCCGCCAGCCGATGGGCCACCCGCGCACCGCGGTCGTGCGCCAGCACCGCGAAGCGATCAAACCCGTGCTCCTGCATCACCGCCAGCGCGTCTTGCGCCATCTCCCGCTTGCAATGGGCCTGGTGCTGCGGGTCGGCGGTGGGTCGCCCGGAGTCGCCATAGCCCCGCAAATCCATCATCACCAAGTGGAAGTGGCCCGCCAGCTGCGGCGCTACGCGGTGCCACATGGCCATGCTTTGCGGGTGCCCGTGCAGCAGCAGCAGCGGGGGCCCGGCACCGCCAGAGCGGACGTGCAAGGGCAGGCCATCACGGACCACGGTGCGGGGGGCAAAGGCAGCGAGCATGCGACGCAGCTTATGTCGAAAGACAGCAATAATCTGGCAACTGATTCATTCCGAAGGAGAAACAATTGGACCGTTCCGATCTGGAACTGGTGCTCGCCGTGCGCCAGCATGGCAGTCTGGCTCGGGCGGCCCGCTCGCTCCAACTGGCGCCGTCTGGGGTCACCAAACGGCTCGCATCGCTGGAGAAACAGCTGGGTCTGCGCCTGTTCCAACGCACCACCCGGCGCGTGAGCCCAACAGCCGAGGGCGAAACCCTGTGCGCACGGGCAGTCGGATTGCTAGAAGGCTTCGAGGCGGTAGAGTCCGAGTTGCTTGAGCACCAGCGCGAGCCCGCCGGTCAGATTCGCTTGGCAGCCACGTTTGGTTTTGGTCGCCGCTGGCTGGGCCCTGTCCTGGCGGATTTCCAAACCCAGCATCCGCGCGTAAGCGTGCAGCTGCAGCTTACTGAGCAACTGCCCGATCTGGCGGTGGAGGGTTTCGACGGAGCGATCTGGCTTTGGAGCGTGCCTGGCGAACGCAACGCCGAGTGGATGGCTCGCAGCTTGGCGCCCAACCAGCGGGTGCTGGTGGCGGCACCGGCCTACCTCACCGAGCGCCCAGCGCCACTCAGCTTGAGCGGGTTGTCGCAGCACGACTGCCTGGTGGTGCGGGAAAACGGCAGCGGACCCACGCAACGCTTCAACCACTGGCGGCTGTGGTCAGCGCTGGACAACCAGACGCACCATGTGGCAGTGTGCGGACCGCTCACCAGCAACTCGGGCGAGATGGTACGAGACTGGTGCCTGGCTGGCCACGGCATCATGCTGCGCAGCCTGTGGGACATTGGTCCGCGCCTGGCCAGTGGTGAGTTGATACAGGTGCTGCCCGACTTCACCATGCCCGAGGCAGACATCCATTGGTTGGCGCCCTACCGCGCGCAAATCCCGCGCCGCATCCGCCTGCTGGTGGACTTTCTGGCGCAGCGTTTCCGGGAAGAACCCTGGCGGATCAGGCCGGTTTCGGCGCGCGCACCACCAAGCTCACACCCAGCGCGGTGAGCGCGATGCCGGCCACGGTGAACGCATTGATCGGTTCCCGGAAAAGCATCCAGGCCAGCAACGCGGTGCACGGCGGCACCAAATACATCAGGCTGGTGACCTTGGCCGCCGCGCCGCGCTGGATCAGCAGGTAAAGCAGCGAGCTGCCACCCAGCGTGAGCCCAAGCACCGACCAGGCCATGGCGCCGGCCAGCTCGGCGTTCCAGCGCATCGACTCCGTCTCCAGCAACGCCAGCGGCAGCGTGACCAGCAGGGCGGCGATCAGCTGCACTGTGTTGGCGCTGCGCACGTCGCAGGCCCTTAAAAAGCGCTTTTGATACAGCGTGCCAGCGGTGATGGAGAACAGCGCCACCACCGCGAACGACAGGTTGATCCAGTCGGCTTGGTCACCCGCGCCACCGGTGCCACCGGTGCCACCGGTGCCAAATTTGCGCGAGACCACCAGCACCAGCCCCACAAAACCCAGCAGCAGGCCGACCCATTGCCGGCGCGAGACGCGGCCGTCGGCCCCGCCCATGGCGCTCAGCCAGACAGCTGTCAAAACCGGTTGAATACCCACGATCAGCGCGGCCAGGCCCGAGCCCATACCAGCCTTCACCGCCGCCCACACGCCGCCCAAGTAGCCCGCGTGAATCAGCACACCCGTAACAGACAGGTGCAGCCATTGCCTGCGGCTGGTCGGCCGCTTCACGCCGACAACCCAGATCCACGGCAAGAAACACAAGATGGACAGGGCGTAGCGCACCGCCAGGAAGGACATCGGCGGTGCGTGAGGCATGCCGTAGCGCGCAACGATGAAGCCAGTGCTCCAGATCAGAACAAACACCCAGGGCATGGCGCGCAGCCACGCGTTGTCTTGCCTCGACGGTGCCATAGCGGACGTTAGCGCGAGCGCGCGCGAATCTCGGGCAGCGCCTTCTGCAGGTAATACACCATTGACCACACAGTGAGCACCGCCGATATCCAGATCAGCCAGATGCCCCAGATGCGGGTGTCCACCACGCCGAACACCGTGCCGTCAAACAGCAGAAAGGGGATGGCGATCATCTGCACCATGGTCTTGGCCTTGCCCACCCTGTGCACCGCCACGCTCTTGGTGGCGCCGATGATCGCCATCCACTCGCGCAGCGAGGAAATCGCGATTTCGCGCCCGACGATGATGAGCGCCACAAACACGTCTGCCCGGTCCAGGTGCACCAACACCAACAGACTGGCGCAGACCAAAAACTTATCAGCCACCGGGTCGAGGAAGGCGCCGAAGGCCGAGGTCTGGTTGAGTCTGCGGGCGAGGTAGCCGTCGGCCCAGTCGGTGAGCGCGAACACGACAAACAGCGCGGTGGCGATCAGGTTCTGCTTCGACGGACTCACCCCTTCAAGGTAGAACACACCGACGATCAGGGGAATCGCAAGGATGCGCGCCCAAGTCAGCAGGGTGGGAATGTTGAAAAACATGCGCAATTATGGGTGTTGGATGTTGGAGCTTGGTTCGTCAATGCAGGGCGCGGTAGATGGTGTCAGCCAGCTCGTTTGAGATGCCTTCTACCGTGCACAGGTCTTCCACGCTCGCGCTGGCCACGCCACGCACACCGCCGAAACGCTGCAGCAACCGCGCCCGCTTTTTTGGGCCAACACCGGAGATATCTTCCAGCTTGCTGCCTCCCGTTCGCACCCGGGCGCGCTGGGCGCGCATGCCGGTGATGGCAAAGCGGTGCGCTTCGTCGCGGATCTGCGCCACCAGCATCAGCGCGGCCGAGTCGTGGCCCAGATAGACCTTGACGCGGCCATCGGCAAACACAAGCTCTTCCAGGCCCACCTTGCGGCCCTCGCCCTTCTCGACGCCGACGATGAGCGACAGATCCAGCCCCAGCAGATGGAACACATCGCGCGCCATGCTCACCTGGCCCTTGCCGCCATCAATCAGCACCAAATCGGGCATGCGCGGTCCGGTGGGCAGACCGCTGGCCGCGTCGGTGGCGGGTGCGGCGGTGGGCTCCTGTGCCGCTTGCGTTGTCTCACCCGCCAGCGCGCTTGCTGCTTCGCTCGGTGAGTCGCTCACCGCATCAGGCACCGGCTGCGCGAGCGTCTGCGCGGCCTCCACGCGCATGGCCTCGGCGATCTTGCTGTAGCGACGAAGCAGCACCTGGCGCATGGCAGCGTAATCGTCGCCCGGGGTAATGCCGTCGATGTTGTAGCGCCGGTACTGGCTGTTTTGCATCTTGTGGTCTTCGAACACCACGCAAGAGGCCTGGGTCGACTCACCGGCCGTGTGCGAGATATCAAAACACTCGATGCGCAGCGCGCTCAGCTGGTCGTCGGGCAGTTGCAGTGCGTCGGCCAGCGCGCGGGTACGCGCCCGCTGCGAGCCTTCTTCGGCAAGCAGCCGGGCCAGCGCGATTTCGGCGTTTTTCTGCGCCATCTCCAGCCAGATGCGCCGGTGCTCGCGCGGCTGGTGCACCGCATTCACCTTGGCGCCGTTCTGCTCGGTGAGCGCGTCGATCAGGGCTTTGCTCACCGGGTGGCTGCTCACCAGCGTGTGTGGCATGGCCACGCCCAGGTAATGCTGGGCGATGAAAGCCTCCAGCACCTGCACCGCCACGCGTTCGACCGGATCGGCCAAACGGACATCGTCGGCGCTCTCTTCGCTCAGCGCCTGCGCGATCTGCGACGCGTCTTCCACATGGGCCGGAAAATACGGCCGGTCGCCCAGGTGGCGCCCACCGCGCACCATCGCCAAGTTGACGCAGGCGCGACCGCCGGCGACCTTCACCGCCAGCACATCCACGTCTTTGTCCGACACGTTGTCCATCGCCTGCTGGTGCAGTACGCGCGAGAGCGCGCTCATCTGGTTGCGGATCTCGGCCGCCTGCTCAAACTCCAGTTTCTCTGCGTGGCCCACCATGCGCTGCTCCAGCGTGCCCAGCACAGCCTGGGTTTCTCCGCGCAAAAACGCCTCGGCGTCGGCCACATCGCGGCCATAGGCTTCGCTGTCGACCAGGTCCACACAGGGTCCGCTGCAGCGCTTGATCTGGTACAGCAGGCAGGGCCGGGTGCGGTTGGCAAACGCCGTGTCTTCGCAGGTGCGCAAGCGAAACACCTTTTGCAGCAGCGTGATCGACTCCTTCACCGCCCAGGCGCTGGGGTACGGCCCGTAGTAGCTGTGGCGGCGGTCCACCGCACCCCGGTAATAGGCCATGCGCGGAAACACCAGCGCCGGCACCAGCTTGCTCGCGCTGGGCCGGTATGCCTCGCGGGTGCCGGTGATCTTCAGGTACGGGTAGCTCTTGTCGTCCCGAAACAGAATGTTGAACTTCGGCGCCAGCGTCTTGATGAGGTTGTTTTCCAGCAGCAGCGCTTCGGCCTCGGAGCGCACCACGGTGGTTTCCAGTCGCACGATGCGGCTGACCATGTGGCCAATGCGGGTGCCGTCGTGGTTCTTCTGGAAATAGCTGCTGACGCGCTTTTTGAGGTTGCGCGCCTTGCCCACGTAAAGCAGCTGGCCTTGGGCATCGAAATAGCGGTAGACACCGGGCAGGCCAGGCAGCGCGGCCACCTCGCTCAGCAATTGTTCGGGAAAGGCGGGTTCCATAGTGCTGTATTGTCGCGGCGCGGCGCGGCGCGGCGCGGCTGCGGCATGATCCGCGCATGGTGACCACCCCCGCTTCCATTTCTGCGCCTTTGCACTGGGACATTTTTTGCCGCGTGGTGGACAACCTCGGCGATGTCGGCGTCTGCTGGCGCCTGTGCGCCGATCTGGCCGCGCGCGGCCAGCGGGTGCGGCTGTGGATCGACCAGCCCGAACCGCTTCGCTGGATGGCGCCTGGCGCGCTGGAGGGCCAGGCGCCGGGGGTGCAGGTGATCGCCTGGACCAGGCCGATGGCGCCTGACGCGATGGCGGGCTGGACACCGGGCGGGGTATGGATTGAGGCCTTCGGCTGCGACCCGGCGCCCGAGTGCGCGCTGCGCCTGGCCAAACAGATCGCCGAAGGCGGCTCGGCGCCAGTCTGGATCAACCTGGAATATTTGAGCGCCGAGCCCTATGTGGAGCGCAGCCACCGCCTGCCCTCACCGGTGATGAGCGGGCCACTCAAAGGCCTGACCAAATGGTTTTTTTACCCCGGCTTCACCCCCGCCACCGGCGGCCTGCTGCGCGAGCCCGATCTGGCGCAGCGGCAAGCGGACTTCGACTCGGCGGCCTGGCTGCGTGAGCAGGGTTTGGCCGCCACGGGGGCACCGCGCGTCAGCCTGTTTTGCTACGAGCCACCCGCGCTGGCCCAGGTGCTGCGCGCCGCCGGCGAAGACGCAAAGGCCAGCGACTGGCTGGTCACCCCCGGGCGCGCAGCGCAGGCGGTGGCGGCGCTGCCCGTGCCGGGCCCAGCCTGCGGCCTGCACAGGATGCAGCTGCTCCCGCAGCGCGAATTCGACCCCCTGCTGTGGGCCTGCGATCTCAATTTTGTGCGCGGGGAAGACTCGTTGGTGCGCGCGCTCTGGGCTGGCAAACCCTTTGTGTGGCAGCTCTACCCCCAGCACGACGACGCGCACCACACCAAGCTCGACGCCTTTCTCAACTGGTTGGACGCACCCGCTTCGCTGCGCCGTTTTCACCAGCAGTGGAACGGCATCGCCGGCGAAAAAGACGGTGTGTGGCGTGGCTGGACGGTGGTCGATGGCTGGCGCGACTGCGTGCGGGCTGCGCGTGCGCGGCTGCTGGCCCAACCCGACCTGAGCCAGCAGCTGATCGGGTTTGTCACCGGAAAGCGATAACATAGAAGGCTTTGCGGACCTTCAATTTCCGATAATTGGCCAATTGAAGCTCCGAGCAGCCTTCTGCCTTGCCGCACAGATTGCCGTCACCAGCACCGTTCCCGGGCGCCTGCGCCCTGCCGGAACCTGCGGCCCAACCGTTGGAATGCTTATGAAAATCGCCCAAGAACTGCGCGCCGGCAACGTGATCATGCACGGCAAGGACCCGATGATTGTCCTGAAAACCGAGTATGCCCGGGGCGGCCGTGGCGCCGCTACCGTGCGCCTCAAGCTCAAGGCCTTGCTTAACAACATGGCCACAGAAATCGTCTGCAAAGCAGACGACAAGATGGACCAGATCATTCTGGAAAAGAAGGACTGCACCTATTCCTACTTCGCCGACCCGATGTATGTGTGCATGGACGCCGAGTACAACCAATACGAAGTCGAAGCCGAAAACATGGGCGACGCGCTGAACTACCTGGAAGACGGCATGACGGTGGAGGTGGTGTTCTACGACGGCAAAGCGATCTCGGTCGAGCTGCCGACCAGCGTCGAGCGGGTGATCACCTGGACCGAGCCCGCCGTCAAAGGCGACACCTCGGGCAAGGTGTTGAAGCCCGCCAAGATCGCCACCGGCTTTGAGGTGTCGGTGCCGCTGTTTGTAGCGCAGGACGACAAGATCGAAATCGACACGCGCACCGGCGAATACCGCAAACGCGTTTAACTCTGTTCTGTCCGCCCAAACCAACGAGAAGGCTCCTGCGGGAGCCTTCTTGCGTTGCACAACCTCGCTTGCCGCCATGGATCTGACCGCCCGTATCGCCGACGTCATCGTTCCGGTCTTTTTGATCGTGGCGATCGGCTACGGCTATGGCTACAAAAACCGTCCCGACCTCAGCGCCTTCAACCGCATCGCGCTCGACGTGCTGGCGCCGCTGCTGGTGTATTCGGCGCTCGCGGCAAAAGATTTTCGGCTGGCCGACCATGTCGCGCTGCTGATCGGTGGCGCGGTGCTCATCCTGGGCAGCGGCCTGCTGGCCTGGCCGCTGGCCCGTGCGCTCAAGGCCCAGCCGCGCACCCTGGTGCCGGTGGTCATGTTCAACAACTGCGGCAACATGGGCCTACCGCTGGCCTTGCTGGCGTTTGGCAGCGAACATTTTGGCGCCGCAGTGGCTCTGTTCGCGGTCAGCAACCTGCTGCACTTTTCGCTCGGTGCGCGCATCACCAGCACCTCTGCGCGCTCGCGCGACCTGCTCACAAGCCCGCTGATGATCGCCACCCTGCTGGGCTTTGCCAGCGCCATGACCGACCTGCGTCCGCCGGAGGTGCTGCTATCGGGCATGAAGCTGCTCGGCGATGCGCTGCTGCCCATGATGCTGTTTGCCCTCGGCGTGCGCCTGACCGCGCTTACCCGCGCCGGCCTGGCAATGGGTTTCCTGGGCGCCTTTGCGCGCCCGCTGATCGGCCTGGCGATCGGCATTCCGCTGGCCTGGGCGCTGGGCCTGGAAGGTGCGGCACGCGGCCAGTTGCTGCTGTTTGCCGCGCTGCCGCCGGCGGTGATTCAGTTCATGTTGGCCGAGCGTTACCAGCAGGAGCCCGACAAGGTGGGCGCCATGATCATGCTGGGCAACGCGCTGGCTGTGCTGTTCGTGCCGCTGGCGCTGGCCATTGGCCTGTGAACGCAAATCAGACCAAACCACTCAAAGTCAAACATCACGGGAGCTATTTTTGGAAACCAACGAAGACCTGACCCAACACATCACCGAGCGCCGACTGACCGACGCCTGGGCCGAGCTGCAACACCACGCCGACAACGGCAACGCGCTGCAGCCCAATGCCTACCGACTGGCCTTCGCCGATCCCGAGTTTTTGCTGCGGCGAGAAACACGTGGTATTCGCTTTCAGCTAGAGATGCTGAAACCCGACCTGGCACAGCAGGAACTGGGGATCGACAACACGGTGGTGGTCTACGGCAGCGCTCGGGTGCGAGAGGCGCCGGTTGCGCAGCAGCAGCTGGCGGCGGCCCAGGCCAGCGGCGATGCCCAGGCCATTGCGCGGGCGCGCGCCTTGTTGCGCAACTCGGCTTACTACGAACACGCACGCGAGTTCGGGCGCACCGTGGCTCGGCACAGCGCGCGCTGCGCGCCACAAGACAAGCTCTACATCTGCACCGGCGGCGGCCCGGGCATCATGGAAGCCGCCAACCGGGGTGCCCATGACGAGGGTGCGCTCAACGTCGGCTTGAACATCGCCCTGCCCCACGAACAATCGGGCAACAGCTACATCACGCCCGAACTCAGCTTCAAGTTTCACTACTTCGCGCTGCGCAAGATGCACTTTATGATGCGTGCTAAGGCTTTGGTGGTGTTTCCGGGCGGCTTTGGCACGCTGGACGAGCTGTTCGAGGTGATCACGCTGGTCCAGTGCCAAAAAGCCAAGCCGTTGCCCATCGTGCTGTTTGGCAGCGAATACTGGAAGCGCCTGATCCAGCTCGATGTTCTGGTGGAGGAGGGCACGGTTTCAGCTGAAGACCTCAAGCTGTTCAGCTATGCCGATGACCCCAAAGCAGCTTGGGCCACCATTCGTCGCTTCTACAACCTGCCCGAACAAGGGAACGCCCAACACGAGGCGGCATAGCGAGAGAGAACTGGCTTCCTACCGGGCCGCCCGAAGGAAGACCGATGGGTGTGGGCGAAGCGACAGACACAGCAGTGGCGTGCGGAGAACCCCGATCAAATCTACTGCCAGCCACCACCCAGCGCCGTGTAGAGCGTCACCTGGTTTTGTTGCAGTGCCAGCTGGCTGAGCACCAGACTTTGCTGAACCGCAAACAGCGACCGTTGTGCGTCCAAAACATCAAGGAAGTTCGCGACACCATTGCGATAGCGCAGCTCAGCAAGACGGAAGCGGTCGGCCTCGGCGGTGGTCTGGGCTTGCAGAGCGCGCAGCTCTTCGCTCAGCGTGGCGCGGCCAGCGAGCGCATCGGCCACTTCGCGAAATGCCATCTGAATGGCTCTTTCGTATTGCGCCACCGCGATGTCACGCGCAGCTTGTGCCGAGGCCAGGCCAGCCTGGTTGCGACCTGCGTCAAAGATCGGCAGCAGCGCCTGGGGCGCCAGAGAGAAACCCCAGGAGCCGCCCTCGAACAGACCTGACAGCTCGCTGCTGACGCTGCCAAAGCCAGCGGTGAGTGAAATGCGCGGAAAGAACGCGGCCCGCGCAGCCCCGATGCTGGCGTTGGTGGCGATCAGCTGCTGTTCGGCCTGGCGGATGTCGGCGCGGCGCGTCAGCAGGTCCGACGGCAGCCCGTCTGGGACAGCACCAAACAAGGACTGCTCGGACGCAATGGGTACCGACACCAGCAGCGCGTCGGGCACCGCCTGGCCGGCCAGCAAGGTGAGCGCATTGCGGTCCAGCGCGCGCAGGCGCTGCTGCTGCGCCAGCGTGGCTCGTGCCGCTGCGGTAAGCGATTCAGCCAGGCGCAGGTCAAGCGCCGAGGTAGTGCCATTGTCAAAGCGCAGTTGCGTGAGACGCAGCGAGTCATCGCGCGTTTTGAGGGTGCGCTGGGTGAGAGCGAGCAGTTCTTCATTGGCCTGCAGGCCAAGCCAGGTGCCGGCAACCGCCGCGACCAAACTGGTCTGTACAGCGCGGCGCGCTTCCTCGCTGGCCAGATACTGGGCCAGCGCCGCCTCTTTCAAACTGGCCACGCGGCCAAAAAAATCGATCTCCCAGCTGCTCAGGGCCAAACCCACGTTGTAGCTGCTGCTGCTGGTGCCGCCGCTGGGGTTGCGCTCACGGCTGCCAACGGTCGCCACATTCAGCATGGGAAATTGGTCGGCGCGGCGGATCTGGTACTGAGCGCGCACCTGCTCTATGTTGAGCGTGGCCACGCGCAGGTCGCGGTTATTGGCAAGCGCCAATACGATGAGCTTTCGCAGCCGCTCGTCAGCCACGAATTGCTGCCACGGCAGCTCGGCTTGGGCGGCCACCGCATCGGTTGGCTGGCCTGGAAACAGCGCTGGCACCGGGGCCGCCGGACGCTCATAGGTGGGAATGAAGGAGCAGCCGGTGAGAACCAGAGCGGCCACCGTGAGCGTGCTTCGGCTCAGCGTGTGCGAATGAATCATGTCAACAGCTCCAGTGTGCACACGGGGTGCACAACGCAACGAAGGAAAAAATGCCCCGAGCATGCACCGCAAAGCCGCCTCGTGCTGAGGCACTGGGCAGAAGGTGGTCCCCCGTCGCAAGAGAACACGAAGCGGTGCGGGGAGGTTATTCATCCTTCATGCCGTGCTGCTTCGAGACCTCGGCATCGCGCCGGTGCTGGCGTTCGCTGCCCTTGAACAGGGTGCGGATCACGACAAAGAACACCGGCACGAACATCAGCGCAAACACGGCACCAGCGATCATGCCGCCGAACACACCGGTACCAATGGCGCGCTGGCTGGCCGAGCCAGCACCCGTGGCTAAGGCAAGCGGCAACACACCCAAGGCGAAGGCCATTGAGGTCATCACGACCGGCCGAAAGCGCAGGTGGGCAGCGGCCTGTGCCGCCTCGACAGCGCTTTTGCCCTGGGCTTGCAGGTCTTTGGCGAACTCGATGATCAAAACCGCATTCTTCGCTGACAAGCCAATGATGGTGATCAGCCCGACCTGGAAATACACGTCGTTCGCGTAAGAGCGCAGCAGCGTGGCGAGCACCACACCGAACACCCCAAGGGGTACCACCAGAATCACCGCCAGCGGAACGGTCCAGCTCTCGTAGAGCGCCGCCATGCACAGAAATGCCGCCAGGATGGCAAACGTATACAAAACAATGGCCTGTGAGCCAGCCAGCTTCTCTTCGCGCGATATGCCGGTCCACTCAAAACCAAAACCCTGCGGCAACTGGCTCGCCAGACGCTCCATTTCCACCAAGGACTCACCGGTGCTGAAGCCGGGCGCGGCGTTGCCGCTGATGCGCATCGCCGGGTAGCCGTTGTAGCTCACGATTTGCATCGCGCCCTCGGCCCAGTAGGTGCTGGCAAAGGCCGACAACGGGACCGCCTGGCCCTGGTTGTTCAGCACGTTCAAACGCATCAAATCATCGGGCTGCATGCGCGCTGCCGCGTCGGCCTGCACCACGACGCGCTGCAGCCGACCGTCGTTGGGAAAGTCATTGACGTAGCTTGAACCCAGTGCGGTGGTGATCGCGCTGTTGATGCTTGCAAAGCCCACGCCCAGCGCGTTGGCGCGGTCTCGGTTGATGTTCACCTGCAGCTGCGGCGCGTCTTCCAGCCCGTCAAACCGAACCTTGGTGAGTACCTTGCTTTGCGAAGCCAGACCCAGCAACTGGCCGCGCGCGGCCAGCAGGGCATCGCGGCCAAGCCCGGCGCGGTCTTGCAAGCGGAAACTGAAGCCCGACGAAGAACCCAGCTCGGGAATTGGCGGCGGAGTCAGCGCCAGAATGAACGCATCTCGAATGCCCGAGAGCGCACCAGATGCCCGATCCGCGACCGACTGCGCGTCGCTGCCTTCGGCCGTGCGCTCGGCCCAGTCTGTCAGCGTGACAAACGCCAGGGCAGCATTCTGACCCTGACCCGAAAAGCTGAAGCCCAATACGCCCACCATGCTTTGCACCTCGGGCTGTTTCAGCATGTACTCTTCCACCTGCTCCATCACCGCTGTGGTTCGCTCTCGAGTGGCGCCTGGGGGCAGCTGCACGCTGATCAGCAGCGTGCCTTGGTCTTCACTGGGGAGAAAGGAAGCTGGCAAGCGGTTGTAAACCAGCGCTGCGGCAGCCACGATGGCGACATACACCACCATGGTTCGCCCGGCGCGCGGCAGCAATGCCGCGACCCCACGCTCGTAACCACCTGCGGTGTGCTTGAAGCCGCGGTTGAACCAGCCGAAGAAGCCCTTTTTGCCCCCTTTTTTACCCTCTTCCACCGGCTTGAGCAAGGTGGCACACAGGGCGGGCGTCAGCGAGAGTGCGAAGAACGCCGAGAAGGTGATGGACACACCCATCACCACCGAGAATTGGCGGTAGATGTTGCCGATGGAGCCGCTGAAAAAAGCCAGCGGCACAAACACCGCGATCAGCACCAGCGTCATGCCGATGATGGCGCTCGAAATCTGGCTCATCGCCTTTTGTGTCGCCTCCAGCGGCTCCAGGCCTTCTTCGTTCATGATGCGCTCGACGTTTTCCACCACGATGATCGCGTCGTCCACCACGATGCCGATCACCAGCACCATGCCGAACATGGTCAGCACGTTGATCGAGAAACCCATGGCCAGCAGCGTGGCAAAGGTGCCGAGCAGCGCGACCGGGACCACGATGGTCGGAATGAGGGTGTAGCGGATGTTCTGCAGGAACAGGAACATCACGAGAAACACCAGTCCCACCGCTTCCAGCAGCGTGATCGCCACCTGCTTGATCGAAATACTCACGAAACGCGAGCTGTCAAAAGGCACAGCGTAGGCCACACCCTGCGGAAAAAACGCTTCAAGCTGTTTCATCGTCTCGCGCACCGCATTGGCCGTGGCCAGCGCATTGCCACTGGGCGAGAGCTGCACACCGATGCCGGTGGCGGGTTGGCCGTTGAGCCGAGCCGAGGTGGCGTAACTCTGGGCGCCGAGTTCGATGCGGGCCACATCTTTCAGGCGCACAGTGGAGCCATCAGCCTGCGCGCGCAGCACCACATTGCCAAACTCTTCCACCGAAGACAGCTGGCCATTGACGATCACCGTGGCCGCAATGGCCTGCCCCGCCACATTGGGCAGCGCCCCGATCTCACCAGCTGAGACCTGGGCGTTTTGGGCGCGGATCGCCGCATTCACGTCGGCCGCGCTCAGGTTGAGGCCGAGCAGCTTGGTTGGCTCAATCCAGATGCGCATCGCGCGCTCGGTACCGAACACCTGTACCTGGCCAACGCCGGGCACCCGCTGCAGCTCAGGCACCACGCTGCGCGAGGCGTAGTCGCCCAACGCCACTGGGCTCAGCCGACCGTCGGTGGACGACAATATGACAAACAACAGAAAGCTGCCCCGCGCCTTGGCCACCCGAACGCCCTGCTCAACCACCGTCTGCGGCAAGCGCGGCGTGGCGCGCGCGAGCCGGTTTTGCACATCAACCTGCGCCAGATCGGGGTTGGTGCCAGGCTCGAAGCTGAGCGTGATGCTGCCGCTGCCGTTGGACTGGGCCACCGATTCGATATAAATCAAACCCGGCGAGCCGTTCATTTCCTGCTCAATGACCGACAGCACGCTGTCTTGCAATGTGCGGGCCGATGCGCCAGGGTAAGACGCTGAGATCACGATCGACGGCGGCGCCACTGGCGGATATTGGGACACTGGCAGCTGGGTGATCGACACCACGCCAAGCGCCATCACGAAAATCGCGATCACCCACGCGAAGATGGGGCGGTTGATAAAAAACTGGGCCATGGTGTGCGGCCTTTACTTGGCGGTCTCTTGGGCGGACTCGGTCGCCGGCTTCGCCCCTTGAGCGCCAGCCGACTGCACGCCAGGCGGGGTCCAGGGCACTGGCTTCACCGCAGCATCGTCGCGCAGCTTCTGAAAGCCGTCGACCATGACCTGCTCACCCGCCTTCAGGCCACCCATCACGATCCACTGCCCGTTTTGCTGGCCGCGCACGGTCACCGACCGAATGCCCACCTTGCCCTCAGCATCGACCACCCGCACCGTGTCGCCTTGGGCTGAACGGGTCACCGCCTGCTGCGGCAGGGTGATGGCGTCGCGCGCCATCGCTTGCTCCAGCCGCACCCGCACGTACAGCCCGGGCAGCAAGCGCTCACCGGGATTGGGCACCTCGGCGCGCAAGGTGATCTGGCTGGTGGCGAGATCGACCGTCAGGCCGGAAAACATCAGCTTGCCTGGCTGATCCAGCTCACTGCCGTCTTCCAGCACCACCCGCACACTGGCCGCGTTGGCGCCTGCGCTTTTGAGCTCCCCGGCTTCGAGCGCGCGCTGCAGGCGCAGCACCTCGGCAGCCGATTGGGTGAAGTTCACAAACAGCGGGTTGACCTGCTGGATCGTGGCCAGCGGGGTGGCTTGGCCTTGGCCCACCAGCGCACCTTCGGTCACGAGAGCACGGCCAATGCGGCCCGAGATCGGCGCGGTCACGCTCGCATAGCCCAGGTTGATGCGCGCGGTCTGCACCGCCGCTTGCGCCACCGCCACATCGGCCTCGGCTGTTTGCTGCGCGCCCTGGGCATTGACGAATTCCTGTTGGCTGATGGCGTTTTCTGCCAACAGGGGCCGGTAGCGCGTGGTCAGCGAGGTGGCCTGGGTGCGGCCGGCTTCAGCACGGGCCAGCGAGGCCTGAGCGCTCTGCAGCGCGGCCGCATAGGGCGCGGGATCGATGAGAAACAGCAATTGACCGGCTTTCACATCGCTGCCTTCGCGGAACACACGCTGCTCCAAAATGCCTGCTGCCCGCGCCCGCACCTCAGCTGTTCGCGAGGCCTCCAGGCGGCCAGGCAGGTCGGAAATCAGACCCAGATCGCTGGAGGTCACCGTGACCACACCCACCTCGGCTGGCGGCGGGTTACCACCGGATGACGCCGAATCGTCGCAGCCGCTCAAGCCAGCAACGATCAGCAGCGCAACACAGAAGGCAAGGGTGGACCCGCGACACTGCAGCTCGCGCTGCCGGGACGTTGACGATGCGGTGGTGGGAGAGCGCATGGGGCACCTCAAGAAAAAAGCCGGAAAACAGCCAAGCACTGCAAGCGAAGGGCCACGAGAAATTGGCTGCAGGAAACCAGACGGCCAGCGGAGTCAAAAGCTCGGCAGCGGTAGGCTCCTGGTAGCAAGACTTATCAGTGTACTGAGGCCGGCGTGCCAGACATTCGACAGCAATGTGCCCAAGCGCTCGGGTTCAGACAGGCTGGCCAGATCAGTTGGCCCGGCGCTCTGGCACAGCGTCGTCCGGCACCGACGCCAGCGAATGGTGGCGCAGGTGCAGCGCGGCCTGTGCCAGCAGGTTGGCTGAAACCGGTGCGGTCACAAACACGAACAGAGCAATCAGCAGCTCGGCCAGCCCGGGTCGGCCGTGGTCAGCAGCGATCAGCATGGAGGCGATCAGCAGGCCACCCACACCCAGCGTGGAGGCCTTGGTGGGCGCGTGCAAGCGCATGTAGAAATCGGGGAAGCGCGCCAGGCCGATCGCGCCGACCAACAGAAAAAACGCCGCGATCACGATCATCAGCGCGGCCAGGATTTCAAGTGGGGAGTTGGACATCGCGGCTGTTCCTTATTCGATCACGTCGCCGCGCGTGATGTAACGCGCCAGCGCCACGGTGGAGACAAAACCCATCATCGCCACCAGCAGCGCGGCCTCAAACAACAACTCGGTGTCCCATCGGAGATCCAGCAAAATGATCAGCGCCACAGCGTTTATGTAGAGCGTGTCCAGCGCCAGCACGCGGTCGCTGATGTCGGGGCCTTTGAGCAATCGCCAGGTGCACAGGGCAACCGCCACCGTCACCGCAGCGGTGCCCAGATCGAGGGCAAGAGAGAGCAGGTTCATGGCAAGGTCTCCTGATCGTTGAGAGGCGGCGCGCACTCGCTGCCGAAGATGCGCAGCAACGGCGCCTCGTAGCGCTGCTGGATGTCGCGCGCCAGCGCGCCCGGGTCGTCGCAATTCAGCGCGTGCACCAAAATCTCTCGCCGGTGGCTGTAGACCACCGCCGACACCGTGCCTGGCGTCATGGTGATGATGCTGGCCAGCAGCATGTTCACCCGTGGGTGATCGGTCTGCAAGGCCACCGGCACCCAGGCTGGCTGAATCGCTTTGAGGCTGCTCAGGGTGATGCGCGCGACCGTGATGTTGGACTTCACGATGTCCCACAGCACGACGCCGGTCAGGCGGAGCACGGTGGGCCAATGCAAGGCGCTGGCGTCGGCCAGAAAGCCCCGTAGCAGGCGCGGCAGCAACCACCCCAGCAGGGCGGCCGAGAGCAGATGCACAAACGCCAGGCTGTGCGAGAGCACCAGCCAGCTCAGGGCCAGCTGAATCGACAGCGCAGGGTGCGGAAAAATTCGCGTCAGCAGGCCCGGGCCGGGTGTGGTGCTGGCGGGGGCTCGGTTGGTGGACATCAGCGGGTCTCCTCACTCACTTGCGGCTTGGCTGCTGGTTGGCCGGGCATTTGGGCAGCCGGTGGCACACCGTCATAGGGTCGGGTGGTGTTTGCAGCCGCACCGCCTTGCGCACGCAGCACCGCATCGAAGTAGGCGGGCTTGTCGGCCAGTTGCAAAGCAGCAGCATCGGTGTAGGCCTTGACCGGCGCGGCCAGCACCGCCATCGCCACCGTAACCACCATCAGCACCAGCGTGGCCGAAAGCAGCTTGGGGCTGCTGCCCGTCACCGCCTGGTTGCTGCCAGCCTCGGGCTCGATGTGCCAGAAGACGACCACACCCGCACGGGCCAGACCAACCAGCGAGAAAAAACCCACCAGCAGCACCACCGACCAGACCCAAGCCTGGGGCGCCAACCCGGCGCTGCTTTGCAGCACCATGATCTTGCCCAAGAAGCCGGGCAGTGGCGGCAGACCAGCCGCCGAGGCAGCGCCAAAAATCAGCATGAGCCCGAGCAGCACCGGCTCGCGTACCGCCATGGCAGGCTGCAGCCGGTCACCCACATCTCCGCGTTGGGCCGCCATCAACTCGACCAGCAGAAACAAAGCAGCGACCATGACGGTGCTGTGCAGCATGTAGTACAGCGCGGCCGAGAGGCTGGCAGGCGTGAACAAGCCGACTGCGGCCAGGATGGTACCGATCGATGACACCGTGAGATAGGCGATCAGCCGCCCCATGTTTTGGGCGGCCAGCGCACCCAGCACGCCCAGCACGCTGGTGGTAAGCGCCAGCGGCAGCAGCCAGTCGACCACCGCCATCGCGGCCTCGCCGCTGCCCGAACCAAAGATGCCCCAGTGCACCCGGATGATGCTGTACACCCCCACCTTGGTCATGATGGCAAACAGCGCCGCAACCGGCGCACTGGCCGCCGCGTAGGCCGAGGGCAGCCAGAAGTACAGCGGCACCAGCGCCGCCTTCACCCCGAACACCAGCAGCAAGATGAGCGCCGCCGAGCGCGCCAGCAGCGCCATCTCGCCGGAGATCTGCGGGATGCGCAGCGCAAGATCGGCCATGTTGAGCGTGCCAGCCACCGAGTACACCAGCGCCAGCCCGATCAGGAACAGCGCCGAGGCGGTGAGGTTGATCACCACGTAGTGCACACCAACCCGAAAGCGCTCGCGTCCCAGACCGTGCACCAGCAGCACATACGAGGCGATCAGCAGCACCTCAAAAAACACGAACAGGTTGAACAGGTCACCGGTCAGGAAGGCGCCGCACAGCCCCATGAGCTGAAACTGGAACATCGCGTGGAAGTAGCGGCCTCGGGTGTCCCAGCCGCCGGTGGCATACCACAGCGCCGGCACCGCCACCAGGTAGGCGAGCAGCACCATCAGCGCCGAGAGCCGGTCGACCACCAACACGATGCCAAAGGGAGCCGGCCAGTCACCCAGCGGGTAGACGGTGAGCGGGCCAGCGTCGGCCAGCAGCACCAGCTGGATCGCCATCCAAAGGCCCAGCAGCACCGAGACCATGGCGAAGCGGCGGCGCCAGCGCACGCGGTGATCGTCGTGCCCACCGTCGGTGAGGCTGGAAGAGTCGCCCATCAGCAACAAAGCGCAGGCAGAAAACGCGGGCAGCAGCACCGACAGCACCGGCGCGTGCTGGAGCCAGAAAGCTGCGATGGCGGAGAACGCGTGAAGCATCAACCCGCCTCTGTCGGTTTTTCTGCCGCCACGCGGGCCTGCGAGCCAGGGGGCTCGTGCCCGTCCACATGGTCGCTGCCGCTCTCGTGGCGGCTGCGCAATGCCAGCTCGATCACAAAGCCAGTGGTGGCAAAACCGATCACGATCGCGGTCAGCACCAGCGCCTGTGGCAGCGGGTCGGCCAGCTGCGCGCCCGAGCCCAGGATGGGGTTGGCATCGAACCACAGACGGCCCATGACAAATAAAAACACGTTGACCGCGTAGCCGATCAAGGACAGGCCGATCACCACCGGAAACGTGCGCCCGCGCAGCAGCAGATAAATGCCGGTGGCGGTCACCAAGCCAATGCCCGAGGCCAGCAAAAACTCCATGCTCCACATCATTTTTGTGTTCCCAGCGGCAGGGCTTGAAGCCCGGTGTTGTGCGCTGGTCCGGCGTCGCGACTCGGTATGCCTTCGTGGCTGACCGCGCCAAGTACCGAGATGGTCAGCAGCGTGGCACCGACCACGGTGAAGTACACGCCAAGGTCAAACAGTGTCGCACTCGCCAGTGGCAGTTCGCCCAACAACGGCAGCGCCGGATGACCGTGAGCGCTGGTAAGGAAAGGCTTGCCAAACAAAAAGGCGCCAGCGCCGGTAACACCGGCGATACCCAGACCAATGCCGATCCAGCGCACGAAGCGGCCCCCGCCCTTGGCCCGCAACATCGCCTCGGCGCGCGCTTGGCCCATGGCCATGAGCTGCAGCACCAGCGCCACCGAGGTGATCAGGCCGGCGATGAAACCGCCACCGGGCATGTTGTGGCCGCGCATGAAGATGTAGACGCTGAAGACCAGCGCCACCGGCAGCACCACAGACGCGGCAACACGCAGCAGCAACGGCTGATCGACGAAAGTCCAGCGCCGGCCGGCGGCGTCGGCCAGCGGCCGGCGCGCGGTCATGCCCTCCATCAGCGCCAGCACACCGATGGCTGCGATCGCCAGCACCGTGATCTCGCCGTAGGTGTCGTAGCCGCGGAAGTCAACCAGGATCACGTTGACCACGTTGCTGCCACCACCGAGCGGCAGCGACTTTTCCAGGAAGTACCAGGCAATCGACTCGTGGTCCCGGGTGAGCAGCACCCAGGCCAGCCAAGCCATCCCGGCGCCACCGGCCAGCGCCAGCAGGGCGTCGCGCGCGCGGCGACCGTTGGACGACTCGCGCGGCGACTGCGCGGGCAGCAGCGCCAAGCCCATCAGCAACAGCACGGTCGACACCAGTTCCACCGAGAGCTGGGTCAGCGCCAGATCGGGCGCCGAGAGGCTCACAAAGGTGAGCGACACCGCCAGCCCCACCACGCCGAGCAGCACCACCGACTGGAAGCGCCGGTGGTGTGTGAACGCGATCGCCAGACAGGTGGCGCCCAGCAGCAGCCAAACCGCAACCGCGAGCGCGTTGGCCGGCAACAATTCGCGCGATCCGGTGCCGATGCCACCGCCGCTGATCAGCGGTGCTGCCACCACCACCACAGCAGCCGCCACCATCCAGGCCAGGTAGCGCTGAAGTGAACCGTTTTCCAACCGGCTCGACAAACGCCCGGAGAGAGAGAACAAAGCGTCGCTGGCGCCCTCAAACACCGAGCGACCGGTGACCGGGCCGAACCAGGCGTCGCTGCTGATGCGGTGCAGCCAGCGCCCACGGGCCAGCCAAAAATAAAGCGAAATCCCCACCCCCAGCGCCACCGCGCTCATCAGCAGCGGCAGGTTGAAGCCATGCCACAGCGCCAGCTGATACTCAGGCAGCGGCTGGCCGGTCAGCGCACCGGCTGCCACATGCACCAGCGGGCCGAAAGTGACGGCCGGCAGCAGGCCGACCACGATGCACATCGCCACCAGCAGCATGGCGGGCAGCCGCATACCCAGCGGCGGCTCGTGCGGATGGGGCAGCAGCGGCGCCGGCGCGGGCCCCTGCTCTGGCCCGTCGATGGCGATCGGCGCCTCGCCCGGTGCCGGTCCGTCAAGCGCCACATTGGTCTGGCCGTAGGTGCCGTTGAAATAGGTGTCGTGAACCAAGCGCACCGAATAGGCCACGCTGAACACGCCGGCCAGCGTGACCAGCGCAGGCATCAGCCAAGGCCAGACGGACCCCATCACGCTGCTGCTCGCCACCGCCTCGGTGAAGAACATTTCTTTCGACAGAAAACCGTTCGTCAGCGGGACACCAGCCATGGAGGCCGCCGCCACCATCGACAGCGTGGCGGTCCAGGGCATGAGCTTGTAGAGGCCGCTGAGCTGGCGCATGTCACGCGAATGGGTTTCGTGGTCCACGATGCCAGCGATCATGAACAGCGAACATTTGAAGGCAGCGTGGTTGAGCACGTGAAACACCGCTGCCACCGCCGCCAGCGGAGAACCCAGACCGATCAAGAAGACGATCAGACCGAGGTGGCTGATCGTTGAATAAGCGAGCAAGCCCTTCAGATCGTGTTTGAAGATGGCAACGAAGGCGGCGAACACCACGGTGATCAAACCCACGGCGGTCACGATCGCTTCGAAATACCCGGAACCCGCCAGCACCGGATACAGCCGCATCAGCAGGAAAACGCCGGCTTTGACCATGGTCGCCGAGTGCAGGTAGGCCGAGACGGGGGTGGGTGCGGCCATTGCATCGGGCAGCCAGAAATGAAACGGGAACTGCGCGCTCTTGGTGAAGGCGCCGACCAAGATCAGCAGCAGTGCCGGCAGAAACAGAGGGTCTGCTTGAATCGCCGCCGCGTTGGCCGCCATCGCGCTCAGCTCGTAGGTGCCGGCAATCTGGCCCAGCAGCACAAAACCGCCCAACATCGCCAAGCCGCCGCCACCTGTGACCGCAAGCGCCTGTCGCGCACCCGCACGCGCATCGGCACGGTGGCCCCAGTAACCGATCAACAGAAATGACGACAGGCTGGTGAGCTCCCAGAACACCACCAGAAGCAGCAGGTTGTCTGACAGCACGATGCCCAGCATGGCCGCCATAAACAGCATCATCAGGCTGTAAAACTTGGCTGCCGAGTCTTTGGCGCTCAGGTAGAAATGGGCGTAGACAACGATGAGCAGGCCAATGAACAGAATCAGCCCGGCAAACATCATTGACAGGCCATCGAGCCGGAAACCCAGGTTCAGCCCCATCGATGGCACCCACGGCCAGACGTTCATCACCGTGCCACCGTCCATCACCACAGCGCCCTGCCCCACCAACAACGCCAGGCTGGCCGAGGTGATGGCAAACGCCACAATGGCAGCTCCCAAACGGGAGCGGCTGCCGAGCCACCATGTGCAGAGGGTGCCCAGCGACAGAGGGAGCAGAACAATCAGCAACAACACGGGGTTTGGGCTTTCAGAAAATGCCGGTCAGCGTTGGCAGCACCCAGGCGGTAAAGCGCAAAAAAGCAAACCGAGTCTGCGCACCAAAGAATGAATATTAAACCGGCGCGCTTTTGCGGCGTTTGTCACCCACGAAGGGAAAACCCAGTGGCGCTCAGTCGGGCGTTTGCCGGGTTGTGAGCACAGGTGCGGCCTCGATACCGCGCTGGTGCGCCGCCGACTCGCGCACCGCTGCGCGCGCCAGCAAGTGCGAGGCCACTGGCAATGTGAGCAGCAGGAACACCACAATCAGCAGCAAGCGGTACACCCACTGCCACTCGGGCATCGCCAGCATCGCGCCGGTGCAAGCCAGGGCCAGGGCCAACGTGCCGGCCTTGGTGGCTGCGTGCTGGCGCGCCAGCGCATCTGGCAACTTGATCACGCCCCAGGCCGCAATCAGCAGCAGCACAGCGGCACTCACGATCAGCACAGACGCCAAAACATTCACGGTCGCTCCTCTTCTTTGTCAGCGGGCGGGGCCTGCCCCACCAGCCGCGCCCAACCGATCGTGCCCACAAAGCCCACCAGCGCCAGGCCAATCGCCACATCCAGGAATACGGTGCGCGCGGTCAGCAGTGAAGCCGCCACCGCCAGTGCCACACCAGCGGCGAGAAGAATATCGAGCGCAACAATGCGGTCGGCATCGGTCGGCCCGCGCACCAGGCGCACACTGGCCAGCGCCAGCGCCAGCAGCGATGCAATCACCAGCGCGGTGGTGGCCCAGGTGATCATTGGTTGGCCCCAAACACCGCCACCAGACCCGGCTCGAAATCGACGCGGATGCCATCCACCATTTCCTGCACAGCGGTTTCGTCGAGCACATGCAGCAGCAGCTCGTGCAGGTCCATGTCGATGTCCAGCGTGGTCGTGCCTGGCGTGAGCGAGATCATGCAACCCAGAATGGCCGCGCCGGTGGCGTTCATCGGCGCAAAGCGCACCCGCACAAAGGTCCCGGTGCGTGCGGGGGCGCCGCCCGGTGTGGTCGCCAGAATCACCTTCACTGTTTGCCAGCCTGAAAGCACCACCGCCTTCAGAAAGCGGAGCAACAGCACCAACATTGCCCAAGCCTTGCCCACCATGTTCATGGCCCTCCCAAAGTGGCCGCTGCGGCCTGCGCGTAAGTCACCAACGCCTGCGGGTTGAAGCTGATCGCCAGCGTGATCGCTGCAAGGCCCAGCGTGGCGATCCAGGCCGGCGCCACTCGGGCGTTCTTCGGCAGCACCCAGTTCGCGTCAGGGTGTGGCTTCCAGAAGGCTTCCATCCAGATCTTCATCATGGAATACAGCGTGAGCACGCTGACTGCCAGGGCCACCACCGTCCAGACGATGCGCTCCTGGCCAATCGCCTCTTGCAGGATCATGAGCTTGGCCCAGAAGCCCGAGAACGGCGGAATGCCCACCAGCGAGAGCGCCGGCACGAGGAAAAGCAGCGCCAGCGCCGGCTTGGCCGCATACAGGCCACCGATGTGGCGCAGGTCGTAGCTGCCGGTGTAGCGCCAGATGAGTGCGGCGATCAGGAACAGGTTGGCCTTCACCACGATGTGGTGCATGGTGTAGAACAGCGTGGCCGCGTTGCCGGCTTCGCTGGCCAGCGCGATGCCGAGCAGGATGTAGCCGATCTGGCTGATGATGTGAAACGCCAGAATGCGCCGCATGTCCCAGTGGTAAGCGGCGCCAAATACGCCGAACAGCATGGTGGCTGCGGCGATCCAGCCCAACGCCTCCATCAGCACGGCAGGCGCAGGCGCAAACACATCGCCCGCTGTGCGAAGCACCGCGTAGATCCCCACCTTGGTCAGCAAGCCGGCAAACAGCGCCAGCACTGGCGCCGGCAGCGTGTGGTACGAGGCTGGCAACCAGGCGAACAGCGGGAAGGCGCCCGCCTTGACCAAAAAGGCGAGCAGCAACGTACCCAAAACCAACACCGACAGCGCGGCCGGAATGCCCGGCGCAGCAGCGGCCAGCGCGCCGAAATTCAGATGCCCGGTCACCCCGTAGACCATGCCAACCGCCATCAGCAGCAGCAGCGTGCCCACCAGGTTCAGCACCAGATACTTGAAGGTGCCGTCGAGCTGGTCCAGCCGCCCGCCGATGGCGAACAGGCCCACCGAGCAAATCAGCATCACCTCGAACCACACATACAGGTTGAACAGATCGGCGGTGACGAAAGCGCCGCCGACGCCCGCCAGCAAGCCGTGCAGCAGCGGCAACAGCAGGCCGTGGTGCTCGCCAGTATCGGCGTCGCTGGCCAGAAACAGCAGGCTGGCCAGGCCCATGAGTGCGGTAATGAGCACCAGCGAAGCGCCGGTGCGGTCGATGCGGAACTCGATGCCATAGGGAGCAGCCCAGCCACCGAAGGCAGCACTGGGCACCGTGCCACTGGCAGCGAGTTGCACCAGCAGCACCGCACAGATCAGGAACACCAGCACGCCTGCGTAGCTGATCGCGCGCTGCAAGCCCGCGCGCTCACGCGCCAGCGTGGCCAGCACGGCAGTGGCCAGCGGCACCAGCACCGGTGAGATCACAAGCGCGTTCATCGGTACGCTCATGCAGAACCTCGCGGCGGAAACGACGGGTTCACTGGCTCCAGTGCCATCGGCGTGTAGGGCGGCTTGACCGGATCGCCGGGCCGCGGCTCAGCATGGCGCAGCTGCTCGGCGTCGTCCGTGTCAGCCACCTGGATCAGCCGCAACACCAGCACCAGTGCAAAACAGATCAGCGCAAAACCGATCACGATGGCGGTCAGCACCAGCGCCTGTGGCAATGCGTTGCCGGCCTCACCCAGCACCTGCTCACCCAGCGGCACAATCGCGGGCCGGGCCGAGCCCAGGCGGCCAGAGGCAAACAGCACCAGGTTGGCCGCTGCGCCCAGCACGCCCAGGCCGAGCACGCAGCGGAACACGTCGCGCGACAGCGCCAGGTAGACGCCAGCGGTGATGCACACAAACACGGTCAGGGCCAGCAGCCAGATCACGTGCTGCCCTCCGCCGATTCGTCCAGACCCAGCAAGCCAAGCGAGTAACCGGCCAAGCCGCCCCAGACGCAGAGGTAAACGCCCAGATCAAAAATCATCACGGTGGAGACTTTGATCGAGGTGAAGCCCAGCGGCAGGCTGCCCCAGGCGTGGGTCAAAAACGCTTGGCCGTTCAGCAGCGCATAAAGACCGGAGGCCGCAGCCAGGCTCACACCCACCGCCGCGAGGCGCACGGCATCGCGAAGCGGCAAGCGCCGCTCGGCTGCTCGCGAGCCATGCGCCACCGCCCACAGCACGGTGGCGCTCACAGCAACCAGGCCACCGATAAAACCGCCGCCTGGCTCGTTGTGGCCGGTGAACAACACCCAGACCGAGGCCGCAAGGATGATCGCGTACAGCGGCCGCGCAACCACCTCCAGAATGACAAGCCGCTCGCGCATCATGCGGCGCCGCCTCTCTTGCTGGGACGCCGACGCAGCGCCTGCAGCAGCGGCCAGGCGGCCAGGAAAGACAACATCACCACCGTGATTTCGCCCAGCGTGTCCAGTGCGCGGAAGTCCACCAGGATGACGTTGACCACGTTGCGGCCAAAGGCCTCGGGCACGCTGCGGGTGGCAAAAAATTCGGTCAGGCTGGTGTCAAACGCGCCGGCGGTGGCCAGCAAAAGCAAGGCGGTGAGCACCGCACCGGTGAGCAACGCCACGGCGACTGCCAGCGGGCGCAGCGCTGGCTCGGGCAGGCTGTTGCCGCGCCCCTGGCGTTTCAGGCGGATCAACACCGAGGCGACCACGATCACAAAAACCGTCTCGACCACGAACTGGGTGTAG
>Ga0105054_10001938_pt1 | contig 33430 bp, 34 predicted proteins | sample BON02_FD_78091 | JGI IMG/M metagenome (GOLD analysis project Ga0105054, IMG submission 78091) | Freshwater microbial communities from Lake Bonney liftoff mats and glacier meltwater in Antarctica - BON-02 (megahit assembly) | ecosystem: Environmental > Aquatic > Freshwater > Ice > Glacier...
CGAGATCGACCTGCTGGAGCTGTTCTCGCGCGGCCAGAGCTACAAATCCGCCGGCCGCGCCCTCGGCATCTCCCCCCTCACCGTCGGTAATCACGTCAAGGCGATCTACCGCAAGCTCCAGGTCCATTCCCGCGGCGAAGCCGTCTATGAAGCCGTCCGCCGCCAGCAACTGACCCTCTGAGACAGCACTGTCGGCTCGTGTGGTAATATCCTCCCGTTCGTTCCCGAGCGCCCACCCTCCTGCAGGCGGAGACTGCCCATGCCCTTCCTCGACATCACCGTCATCCCCGTCCCCACCGCCAACAAGGCGGCCTATCTGGAGCATTCGCGCCAGACCACGCCCTTCTTCAAGCAACACGGCGCGACCGGCGTCACAGAGTGCTGGGGCGAGGACGTCCCGGACGGCAAGGTCACCGACTTCAAGCGCGCGGTCGACCTCAAGGACGACGAGACCGTCGCCGTCGGCTGGATCACATGGCCCGACAAGGCCACCCGTGACACGGCCTGGGAAGCGCTGATGCAGGACGAGCGGATGATGGGCGCGGACGTGCCGTTCGACGGCAAGCGGATGATTTTTGCGGGGTTCGATGTCGTGCTGGAGTGGTGACAGCTCACCATCAGGCACAAAGAAGGGGCGGTCCCGATGGGCCGCCCCTTTTTCTTATCAACTATCCAGGAAACTCCGCAGCTTACGGCTCCGGCTCGGATGTTTCAGCTTCCTCAGTGCCTTGGCTTCGATCTGGCGGATGCGTTCTCGGGTGACCGAGAACTGCTGGCCGACTTCTTCCAGGGTATGATCCGTGTTCATGCCGATGCCGAACCGCATCCGCAGCACCCGCTCCTCGCGCGGCGTCAGCGAGGCCAGAACGCGCGTGGTGGTCTCGCGCAGATTACTCTGGATCGCCGCATCGATGGGCAGGATGGCGTTCTTGTCCTCAATGAAGTCGCCCAGATGGCTGTCTTCCTCGTCGCCGATGGGGGTTTCGAGGCTGATCGGCTCCTTGGCGATCTTCAGGACCTTGCGGACCTTCTCCAGCGGCATGGCCAGTTTTTCGGCCAGTTCTTCCGGGGTCGGCTCGCGACCGATCTCGTGCAGCATCTGGCGGCTGGTGCGGACGATCTTGTTGATCGTCTCGATCATATGCACCGGGATGCGGATGGTACGGGCCTGATCGGCGATCGAGCGGGTGATGGCCTGACGGATCCACCAGGTCGCATAGGTGCTGAATTTATAGCCGCGGCGATACTCGAACTTGTCGACCGCCTTCATCAGGCCGATGTTGCCTTCCTGAATAAGATCAAGGAATTGCAGGCCGCGGTTGGTGTATTTCTTGGCGATGGAGATGACCAGACGCAGGTTGGCCTCAACCATTTCCTTCTTGGCCTGACGGGCCTCGCGCTCGCCCTTCTGCACCGTCTGGACGATGCGGCGGTAGTCGTCGATGGGCAGGCCGGCCTCGCTGGCCACGGCGGCGATGTCGCCCCGGATCTGGGCGATCTGGGCCTGTTCATTGTCGCTGAATTTGGTCCAGCGCACGCCCATGTCCTTGACCCGGTCGGCCCAGGTCGGATCCAGTTCGGCCCCGAAATACGACTTGAGGAATTCCGGGCGTGAGATGCCGTAGCTGTCGGCCAGACGCAGCAGCCGGCCTTCCAGCCCCATCAGCCGCTTGTTGATCGCATAGAGCTGCTCGACCAGCGCCTCGATGCGGTGGTTGTTCAGCTTCATCGTCTTCAGCCGACCCGAGATGGCGCCGGTCAGGGCGGCATAGGCCTTCTGGTCCTTGGGGCTGAGCACTTCGCCCTTCAGCCGGCTCTCGACCAGCTTGTCCTGCAGTTTGCGGAAGCCGCCGAAATCCCCGGCCACGGCGTCCAGCACCTCCATGACCCCGTCGCGCAGTTCGGCTTCGAGCGCCGAGATCGACATGCCGCCGCCGTCGTCGAAATCCTCGTCTTCTTCGTCATCGACCTCCGGCTTTTCAGCCTCGCCGCCTTCAGCCGACGTGCCTTCGGCAGGGGCCGGGGCGGGGACGGGCACGCCGCCGGGGCCCTGGCCGGCGGGCGGCTGGTTGTGCGGCAGGGACGAGGGGTTCAGCACGCCATAGGTGGCGTCCAGGTCGATGACCTCGCGCAGCAGGATGCGGTTGTTGGCCAGTTCGTCGCGCCAGACCATGATGGCCTCGAACGTCAGGGCGCTTTCGCACAGGCCCGAGATCATGGCGTCGCGACCGGCCTCGATCCTTTTGGCGATGGCGATCTCGCCCTCGCGGCTCAGCAGTTCGACCGAGCCCATTTCACGTAGATACATCCGCACGGGGTCGTCGGTGCGGTCATAGGCAGCCTTGGCCGGTGCCTCGGCGACCGAGGTGCCGGCGGCAGCGGCGACCTCGCCACCCTCGGAGGTCTGGCCCTCGGCCGCGTCTTCCTCGGCCTCGACGACGTTGATGCCCATTTCGGACAGCATCGCCAGCGTGTCCTCGATGGCGTCAGGAGTCACCTCTTCGGACGGCAGGACCTTGTTCAGATCCTCCACCGTCACATAGCCCTTGGCCTTTGCCTGTTTAATGAATTTCCTGACCCCGGCGTCGGTGAGGTCGAGCAGCGGACCATCGCTCTGGGCTTCGGTTTCCTGCGTCTCGGTCTGGGCGCTCATACAGTCTTTCTCCGGGTGGAGCGGCTGATCAGGCCGTCCGCCAAATACAACGTGTGGCCGGCTCGTTGGTTACGAACCCGCGCTGTCTTCCCAGATTTCTCCGGTTTTGATCGCGCGACGCAGGGCATCCCGCTCGGCTTTAAGCCTGCGGAACGCCTCATCCTGACCCGGCATGCCTGCCGCCGAGCTCAGTGCGTCTTCCAGTGTCGCCACGCGGGTGAGCGCGTCGAACGCCTGCGACCATCGGACCCTTGCTTCGGCGAGGGGCGCATTTGCGGCCAGGAAAGGTGCGCCGGACTTTGCCGCCGCCTTCTCGACCTCGCGCACTAAAGCATCGTGACCTGACTGTGCCAGATGGCGACGCAGCGCCGCCGAGTCAAGGTCCTGGCCCGAGAAGCGCAGTCGAACCATCTCCTGCGCCAACCCCTCCAGAGCCGGGTCGCCGAACCCGTGAGCGGAGATCGCCTCGAGGTGGTCGTCCATCCGCTCCGGGTCGTCGATGGCGCCGTGGGCCAAGGCCGCAGCGACGGGCTCGATCGACCGGCTCAACGACTGCATGGCCTGCGCGCCCTCCGCTGTCTGGCCCAGCTTGGGCGGCGGACCCGGACGCCAACGTCCCCCGGGTCCCGTCGCCGGGCGGCCTTGCGGCGCGCGACGCGAGGGGAACAGGGCGTCGAACCGGTCGAACAGCTCGCGTCGATACTGTTCCGCCAGATCCTTGTCCTGGATGGCCGAGGCGGCCTGACGCAGGCGACCCTTCAACCCTGCACGACGCTCGGGTGTATCCAGCGATTCGAGTTCCGCCTCCTTGCCGAACAACACCTCGGCAAAGGGCCGCGTCGCCGCCAGAGCCTGGCGCAACGCTGGTGCCCCCTTGTCGCGCAGGATGTCATCGGGGTCCTGACCGCCTTCCAGCAGGGCGAAACGAAACGACCGCCCGGACTTGAGCTGCGGCAGGGCGCGGTCGATGGCGCGATACGCTGCCCGGCGCCCGGCGGCGTCGCCGTCGAAACACAGGACCGGTTCATGCGAGACCCGCCACAGCCGCTCCATCTGTTCTTCGGTCAAGGCGGTGCCCATCGGCGAGACGGCAGGAATGCCGGCGCGGTGGCAGGCGATCACATCCATATAGCCCTCGACCACCACGATGGACTGATCGCTCTTTGACTCGGCACCGAGGATGCGCCGCGCCTCGGGCAGGCCGTACAGGGTCGCCCCCTTGTGAAACAGCGGACTCTCAGGGCCGTTCAGATATTTGGCCCTGTCGTCGGGGTTCATCGCTCGTCCGCCAAAGCTGACGATCCGACCGCGCGTATCCAGGATCGGGAACATCAGTCGATCGCGGAACCGGTCGTAGGGCTGGCCCCCACCTTCGGGCGCGATCAGCATCCCGGCCTCGACCAGATCGCCCGGCCGGGCACCGCGCTGCGCCAGCGCCGCCTTCAACCCCTCGCGGTCGTTCGGCGCATAGCCGAGGCCGAATCGCTCCCACTGATCCTCGGGCAGGCCGCGCTTCTCGAGATATTCGCGCGTCGCCTTGCCGGTCGAGCGGCGCAAATTCGCCGCGAACCATTTCTGGGCCAGGTCCATCCAGTCGGTCAGACCCTGTTTCCTGGCCTCGCGCTCGGCGGCCTGGGGGTCCTCGGCCGGCAGGGCCATGCCAGCCTCCCCAGCCAGACGCTGCACCGCCTCGACAAAGCTGAGCCGCTCGGTCTCCTGCAGGAAGCTGATGACATCGCCATGCTTGCCCGACGAGAAGTCGTGGAAGAAGCCCTTGTCATCATTGACGAAGAAGGAGGGCGACTTCTCCTTGGTGAAGGGCGACAGGCCGACATATTCGCGGCCCTGACGCTTGAGCTTCACCGTCCGTCCGATGATGTCGGACGGCCGAAGGCGGGCCTTCAGTTCTTCAAGGAAACGGTCGTCGAAGCGCACTCGCGCCTTATAGCGCGCAACTCACCGATTTGGGCGATTTACCTCTCATTAACCAGAATGGCCAAAGCGAGGCATTAACCGCCTGAATATGCACACGGTTTTCCTGTTGAAAGGGAACAATCCACAGACCTGTGGATTACCATGAAACCGTCCTGGAAGCGGGCGGAGACAGGCGGCACCCGCGGCGAAGACTGCGGCCCCGTTCGAGAATGAAAGCCAACCCATGTTCATGACCATCGCCCACCCGGCGGTGGAGCCCAAAGGCCCCGACACCGTCGCCGTCCCCGGTTCCCCCGCCATCACCGAACTGTCGCCCCGCGCCCTGCACGCGCGTCTGCTCACGAATGCGGCCCTGCGGCGGATGCGCGGTGCGGAGCGGCTGCGGAGTTACCGGCTGGCAGACGCCGACTACTGGCTGCACGCCGCGCCGGTGGCGGTTCACAAGGCCTGCGCCCTGCGCAAGGAACGGGGCTTCGCTTCCCTGCCCTGACGACAAGGCCGTCAGGCCTTCATTGAATCCGCAAATCGCTGGAACAGATACAGGCTGTCGGTTGGTCCCGGCGAGGCCTCCGGGTGGTGCTGGACGCTGAACACAGGGCGGTCTTTCAGGGCGATGCCGCAGTTGGTGCCGTCGAACAGGCTGACGTGCGTCTCGGTGACCGCGTCCGGCAAACTATCGCGGTCGACGGTGAAGCCGTGATTCATGGACACGATCTCGACCTTGCCGGTGGTCAGGTCCTTGACCGGATGGTTGGCCCCGTGGTGGCCCTGATCCATCTTGATGGTCTTCGCGCCCAGCGCCAGCGCCAGCATCTGGTGGCCCAGGCAGATGCCGAACAGGGGCGTGCCGCTGTCGACCAGTTTCCTGATCTCGGGCACCGCATAGGCCCCGGTCGCGGCCGGATCACCCGGCCCGTTGGACAGGACGACGCCGTCCGGCTTGCGGGCCAGAATGTCCTCGGCGGTCGTGTCGGCGGGCACGACGGTGATCTTCGCCCCGGTCGAGGCCAGGGCCCGCAGGATGTTGCGCTTTATCCCATAGTCGACGACCACCACGGTCTTGTTGGCGGCGTTGACGCGCGGATAGCCGTCCGGCCAATCCCAAAGCCCCTCGTCCCAGTCGAAGGCCTGAAGGGTCGAGGCGGGTTTGGCGAGGTCGAGGCCAACCAGACCGGTCCAGGCCTTGGCCTGCGCAACGAGGGCGTCGAGGTCGAACTGGCCGGAAGGGTCGTGGGCGATCACCGCATGCGGCGCGCCCATGTCGCGGATACGGGCGGTCAGGGCCCGGGTGTCCACACCCGCCAAACCCACGACACCGCGCCGCTTCATCCAGCCGTCAAAATCGCTCTCGCTGCGCCAGTTGGCCGGATCGGTCGGCGCGTCGCGAAAGATCGCGCCCATTGCTGAGCGAAGGGGGCCCGAGGTGTCAGAGCCGCCCCCGATCTGTTCGACGTCCTCGACGTTCACCCCGGTGTTGCCGACGTGCGGGAAGGTGAAGGCCAGGATCTGGCTCATGTAGGACGGGTCGGTCAGGATCTCCTGATACCCCGTCATGGCGGTGTTGAAGACCACCTCGCCAAGCGCCGATCCGGTCGCGCCGCAGCCAAGACCCTGCAGGATGGTGCCATCTGCGAGTGCGAGCACGCCGGTCACGCCGGGAAGCAATGGGGTGGTCATGACGCGCTCCTTACCACCGAATCCCGGCGAGCAAACGGCGGTGTTGCTAGAGAGGCTGCACCTCGGGGTCAACCGGCCTTCGCACGAACGGCCAGGCGAGACCGATCATGACTACCAGCCCGACCGCGACCAGCAGCATGCCAGGTTCGGTGGTCGCCGTGGCCCAGGCGGGCACGATCATTCCGACGAGCGCCGCGATCCGCTGACCGACGCTGCGGGTCAGACGAATCAGGGCAGCGCAGCACAGGATGTAGACCGCGAGCACCAGCACCGTCGTCACCGACACCAGAATGGCGAACTGTCCGCCGAGGGTTGGCTGGGCTGTGGCCAGGGCGATCAGGCTCATCAACACGCCATGGATGACAAAATTGGTCTTGGGTGCGATCAGCCCCGTGCCGAAAATGCGCGGCAAATATCCCTTGCCAGCGGCCGACCGGGCGGTTTCGGCCTGGATCGTGATCCAGCCGCCGACGGTGCCGGTGGCCTTGATCACGGCGCAGGCCGCGATGATCGCCAGGGCGGTGGGACCGACCAGACGCCCGGCGAGATCGGCAAAGGGGCTGGTCGAAATCGCCAGATCACTGGCCGGGATGATGCCGAACACCGCTACCACGGCCGCGATGTAGACGATGGCGGCCAGACCGACGCCGGCAAGGCTGGCCCGGCCGACATCGCGGGCCGGGTCACGCATCTGCTTCGAGATCACGCCCGCACACTCCACGCCGAGGAAGGCCCAGAAGATCAGCACCAGGGAGGCTGGAAGGCTGGAGAGCAGCGGCCGCCCCGACGGATTCCATGAGGCGGCGAAGACGGCGGGATCGAAGGCGAACAGCCCCAGGCCGATCGCCGCCCCGATCGGCACCAGACCGATCAGCAGGGCCAGCCCACTCAGTTGCGCCATCAGCCGCGGACCGAACATGCCAACCAGCGTCATCAACCAGATCAGGGCGACGTTGCACCAGGCCCCTGGCCAGGTTTCTCTGAGAACCGGGTAGAAGACGGCGAGGTAGCCTACGGCGGCGATGGCGATACCGACCATTCCCGTCACGCCGGTCAGCCAGTAGGCGATGATGGCGACATAGCCGGCGAAGCGGCCGAGGCCTTTTTCGACGTAGCCGCACAGGCCGTCCGCAGTCGGAACCAGTCGGCCCAGTCCGCCGAACACGGCGGCGAGCGCGAGGGCACCGAGACTGACCAGCAACCAGCCGATCAGGCTGGAACTGCCGAACGACGCGAGCGAGACCGGCAAGAGATAGATCCCCGAGCCGATCATGTTGCCGGCGACCAGAAGGGCGGCCAGCCCCCAGCCCAGCTTGCGTTGAGTATCCATGTCGCCCCCCGGCGGTTCGCCCGTCAGGGCGTTTGATGCAGCGCCGCGATCCGACGTTGGAACCAGGCGATCGCGTGCTCGTGCTCGCGGCTCAGCACGCCCCTATCATATTGCCCTGCCGAGAGATTCGCCTGCACCGCCTCGCAGATGGTCGCATCCTCGGCCGTCAGACGATCCGAAGCCGTCAGGATTTCGTTCAGGGCGTCCGGCCCATCCTCGCCGAGGAACAGATAGTCGAGACGGACCCGGCCCGGCCCGACCGGGGTCATCCGCTCGATCATGGCGCTGTCGCGATAGACATTGATGCCGAGGTTGGGCCACAGCCAGCCCCATACCCCCGCCTGGGGACCGTCGTTCACGCCCACGGCCTGCTGCACCACCAGATCGCCGTCAATACTGATGCGGTAGTCCGCCCGCGGCCCCAGTTCCCCGGCCAGCAGGGGATGGACGGAGTCGATATGGTACCCCTCGAGATAGTTCTCGGCGTAGACCTTCCAGTCGCAAGCAAGATCGTGCGTCCGGCGGACCAGAGGTGGGCTGATGTCCAGCCCACGCGCCGCCAGCAACCGCTCCAGAGGCGCGACGAAATCCGCCAGCGGCGCGGCCTCGGAATCCAGCACGACGAAGGCGAGACCGCGCCAAATCTCCAGCCGCACAGAGAACAGGCCGAACTCCCGCGGGTCGAACCCCTCCGCCGCGCCGAACCCCGTCGCCGCCCTCAGCCGACCGTCCAACGCATAGCGCCAGCCGTGATAGCCGCAGACCAGCTCACCCTCGCAGTGCCCGCTGGCACCCGTGACCAGAGGTCCGGCCCGGTGCCGGCAGACATTGTGGAAGGCGCGCAGGGTGCCGTCTTTCCCGCGCACCGCCAGCAGGCGATGCCCCGCCACGTCGGTCGCGATCCAGTCGCCGGTGGCCGCCGCCTCGGCCTCATGTCCCAGAAACAGCCACGATTTTCCGAACACGTCCGATCGCTCGCGCGCCCAAGCATCGGGACAGCCGTATAGTCGGGCGGGAAGCGTGGCCTGCATCAGGGTATCAAGGCCTGCGCCAGTGCGCCCGTCAACCGTCCCGGTCCTGCGCTCCGGCATCAGCGACCCCTTGCGTGCTCCCGCCCGACTGGGCCAAGACCCCGGCATGAACATCACCACAGTCGGCCTCGATGCCGACGACACCCTCTGGCATAATGAAACCCTCTTTCGCCTGACCCAGGCGCGGTTCCTTGACCTGCTGACCGATCACGACAACGACGCCATCGCCGTGCGTCTGGCCGAGGTCGAGCGTCGCAATCTCCGCCTCTACGGCTACGGGGTGAAGGGTTTCACCCTGTCGATGATCGAGACGGCGATGGAACTGTGTGACGGCGATCCACCGCCGCGGGCCATACGCGAAATCCTCGCCGCAGGGCGCGAGATGCTGGCCCATCCGGTCGACACCCTGCCCGGCGTGGACGAGGCCCTGGCGGCCCTGTCGGAGCGTTACCGGCTGGTGTTGATCACCAAGGGCGACCTGCTGGATCAGGAACGCAAGCTGGCCGCGTCGGGCCTCGGCGAGCTTTTCGCCGCCGTCGAAATCGTCTCGGAAAAGGACCGTGGCACCTATGACCGCGTCTTCGCCCGCCACGGCACCGGCCCGGACGAGGCGGTCATGGCCGGCAACTCGATGAAGTCCGACGTCCTTCCCGCGCTCGAAGCCGGAGCCTTCGCCGTCCACATCCCCTATGTCATTACCTGGGCGCATGAGCTGGCCGACGCACCCGAGAGCCATGACCGCTTCGGCGCGCTGGACAGCATCGCCGACCTGCCCGGCTGGATCGCGGCACTGGCATAATCCTCCCCCGGTCGCCTTGCGCGGGGAGGATTGCGCTTGCCCCCCGGCTCCCCCGTCTTTAGACGGGCCGCTTAGCCGACAACCCGAACGAACCGCGCCGATGAATAGTCGGCTGCGGGACCGCGCGCGCAAGGAGCCCGCCCCCGTGTCAGACGACGAGATCCCGCATGAGGACCGCGACGCCATGATTCGGGCGACGCTGGCCGAGCATGGGGATTCGGGGATCACCCCGCGCCACACCCTGTTCTATTTCTACGGGGACGGGGATCACGAGGACCTGAACGAGGTCGCTCGCCGGGCCGGTTTTCTGACCCGTGGTCAGGACGACTGCACCATCCTCGAGACGACCATGGCCGTGGACGAGGCGTCGTTCGCGCCGGTTTCTTCCATGATGCAATCCTGGGCCGCGGCCTTCCAGCTGGACTATGACGGCTGGGAGTGCGCGGTCGTGACGAACTGAAAGTTCTTTAGAAACAATGCCCAAGCGCACGGATATCAAATCCATCCTGATCATTGGGGCCGGGCCCATTGTGATCGGACAGGCGTGTGAGTTCGACTATTCCGGCGTTCAGGCGTGCAAGGCGCTGAAGGCCGAGGGATACAGGGTCATCCTGGTCAATTCCAACCCGGCCACGATCATGACCGACCCGGAGGTGGCCGATGCCACCTATATCGAGCCGATCACGCCGGACTTCGTTGAACGCATTATCGCCAGGGAGCGCCCCGATGCCCTGCTGCCGACCATGGGCGGTCAGACGGCACTGAACACCGCCCTGGCGCTGGACGCCTCGGGAGCGCTGAAGAAATACGGGGTCGAGATGATCGGCGCGAAAGCCGAGGTCATCGACAAGGCCGAGGACCGCCAGAAATTCCGCAACGCCATGGATACGCTGGGACTGGAATCGCCCCGCTCCAAGGCCATCCACAACATCAGCGAAGCCGACGACGCGCTGGCGTTTGTCGGCCTGCCGGCCATCGTCCGCCCGTCCTTCACCCTGGCCGGCACTGGCGGCGGCATCGCCTATAATGTCGAGGAATATTACGAGATCGTCGCCCACGGCCTCGACCTGTCCCCGACCACCGAGGTGCTGGTCGAGGAGAGCGTGCTGGGCTGGAAGGAGTATGAGATGGAGGTGGTCCGCGACACGGCGGACAACTGCATCATCATCTGCTCGATCGAGAACATCGACCCGATGGGGGTGCATACTGGCGACTCCATCACCGTCGCCCCCGCCCTGACGCTAACGGACAAGGAGTACCAGCGGATGCGCACGGGCTCGATCAATGTCCTGCGCGAGATCGGGGTCGAGACCGGCGGGTCGAACGTGCAATGGGCGATCAATCCCGCCGACGGCCGTATGGTGGTGATCGAGATGAACCCGCGGGTGTCGCGGTCCTCGGCACTGGCCTCCAAGGCCACCGGCTTCCCCATCGCCAAGGTCGCAGCCCGTCTGGCGGTCGGCTATACCCTGGACGAACTGACCAACGACATCACCATGGTCACGCCAGCCTCGTTCGAGCCGAGCATCGACTATGTGGTCACCAAGATCCCCCGCTTCGCCTTCGAGAAATACCCCGGGGCCGAGGCGACGCTGTCGACCTCGATGAAGTCGGTCGGCGAGGTCATGGCCATCGGGCGGACGTTCCAGGAATCGATGCAGAAGGCCCTTCGCGGCCTCGAGACCGGCCTGTCCGGCTTCGACGAGATCGAGATCGAAGGCACCACGGACGTCGAGGACGAGGCCTCGGCCCGCGCCGCCGTCGTGCGCGCCCTGGGCCAGCCGACGCCGGATCGCATCCGCGTCATCGCGCAGGCCTTTCGCCACGGCCTGTCGGTCGAGGAGGTCAATGCGGCGTGTTCGTATGAGCCCTGGTTCCTGCGCCAGATCGCGGACATCGTGCGGGAGGAAGGGCATCTTCGAGTCAAAGGGCTTCCTTCTCCCCTCGGGGGAGAAGGGGAAGCGGCTCGCGAATTCCGTCGGCTGAAATCCAAAGGCTTCTCCGACGCCCGGCTGGCCCAGCTGACCGGCACGACCGAGGCCGCGGTGCGCAAGGCTCGCCGCGCCCTCAATGTCCGCCCCGTGTTCAAGCGCATCGACACCTGCGCCGCCGAGTTCGCCTCGGCCACGGCCTATATGTATTCGACCTATGAGACCGGCGCCCTGGGCCAGGCTCCCGGGTGCGAATCCAACCCAACCGACAGAAAAAAGGCGATAATTCTGGGCGGCGGACCCAACCGGATCGGGCAAGGGATCGAGTTCGATTACTGCTGCTGCCACGCGGCCTTTGCCTTCGCCGACATCGGTGTCGAAAGCATCATGGTCAACTGCAACCCCGAGACCGTTTCGACCGACTACGACACCTCCGACCGGCTGTATTTCGAGCCCCTGACGGCCGAGGACGTGCTGGAGCTGATCGACGTCGAGCGCTCAAACGGAAACCTGATCGGCGTCGTGGTCCAGTTCGGCGGCCAGACGCCGCTGAAGCTGGCCCATGCCCTGCACGAGAACGGCATCCCCATCCTGGGCACGTCGCTGGACTCCATCGACCTGGCCGAGGACCGCGAGCGGTTCCAGGTCATGCTGCACGACATCGGCCTGATGCAGCCGCCCAACGGCCTGGCCCGCAGCGCCGAGGAAGCCGCGCAGAAGGCGGACGAGGTCGGCTATCCGGTCGTGCTACGCCCCTCCTACGTGCTGGGCGGACGCGGCATGGTCATCGTCCACGACCGTGAACAGCTGGACCGATATGTCGGCGAGGCCATGCGGGTCTCGGGCGACGACCCGGTGCTGATCGACCACTATCTGAACCGCGCCACCGAGGTCGACGTCGATGCCCTGTGCGACGACGAAACCGTCTTCGTAGCGGGCGTGCTGGAACATATCGAGGAGGCCGGGGTGCATTCGGGCGACAGCGCCTGTTCGATGCCTCCCTTCTCGCTGTCGGCCGATATCGTCGCCGAGCTGAAGCGCCAGACCGAGGCCATGGCCCGGGCCCTGAAGGTGCGCGGCCTGATGAATGTGCAGTTCGCCATCGAGGAGCCGCATAGCGACGAGCCGCGCATCTTTGTGCTGGAGGTCAACCCGCGCGCGTCGCGCACCGCCCCCTTCGTGGCCAAGACCATCGGCCAGCCGATCGCCGCCATCGCCGCCAAGGTCATGGCCGGGGTGCCGCTGAAATCCTTTGGTCTGACCGACAAGCCGTACGACCATATCGCGGTCAAGGAAGCCGTCTTTCCCTTCGCCCGCTTCGCCGGGGTCGACACCATCCTGGGCCCCGAGATGCGCTCGACCGGCGAGGTCATGGGGCTGGACTGGAAGCGCGTCGGCGAGGCCGACATGGCGCCGGCGTTTGCCCGCGCCTTTGCCAAATCCCAGATCGGCGGCGGCACCACGCTGCCCGTCACCGGCTGCGCCTTCGTCAGCGTCAAGGACGACGACAAGCCGTTCATCGTCGAGGCGGTCAAGACCCTGATCGCCGAGGGCTTTTCCATCCTCGCCACCGGCGGCACCTACACCTATCTGACCGAACAGGGCCTGGCCGTGGGCCACGTCAAGAAGGTGCTGGAGGGCCGTCCCAACATCGTCGATGCGATGAAGAACCGTGAGGTCCAGCTGGTCTTCAACACCACCGAGGGCAAACAGGCGCTGCTAGACAGTTTCTCCCTGCGCCGCACCGCCCTGATGATGAAGATGCCTTACTACACCACGACGGCGGGGGCGCTGGCGGCGGCCCAGGCCATCGGGGCGATCAAGGCCGGTGAGCTTGATGTGCGACCGTTGCAGGATTACGCGCACGACTGACCCGTTCGTGACGATTTCGACCAGTGTCTGAAGGGCGGACGCGGTGAATCCGGCCAGTCCGGCCAGAGACATGCGCGACATCGGGCGTGACAACGTCGACAGTTTCGGCCGTCCCGGACGCGACAACCAACACACACTGTTCGACGATGCGACCATTCCTGACGTGGACACCCGTTATACTCGCGACATGGAACACCATCGTCTGCGCAAATACCGCGGCCCCGAGACATGGGCGCGGGTACGCATGGCCTACGTCGCCGGAGAGTCCGCGCCGTCCGTCGCCCGTCGCTTCGACGTCGGCCTGTCCAACCTGCGCCGCCGCGCCATGGAGGAGGGGTGGACCCGCAGCTGCATCGCCGAGCGGCTGGACCTGAGGCCGCTGCGGGGCGGGGCCGACGATCCACCGCCGGCGCTGATGGCGCTGGCCGCACTGGAGGCCACGGCGGAGGTGCCGCGGATCAGCGCAGAGGCGGCGATCATCAAGGGCGTTCGGCGGGCGGCCTGGTTGATCAGTCAGGGACAAGCCGCCGAGGCCGCGGCCCTGCTGCGCGCCGCCGAGGCGCTGGACCGGATGAAATGGGCGGCGAAATAATCGATCCCACCTGAGTTTCGGGGTGCCAACCCCCCAAGGATGGCCCCGCGTTCGATCGTCCCGAATTGACCTGAAGGAAACGAATAGTCGGCCTCTCGAAACACACCACCTCGACGCATTCTTGCGCAGTCGCGATCAGGCAGGAGAAGGTGGGCTCGGGTTCCGAAGGACGCACATATTTCCGATACTCGACAACGTAGGGCGCGCTCTCGCTCATGAACACGCCCGTGCCCCCATGGGGCGTGCTGAGCAGTGGTTCACCTTTGAAGGTTTGCAGATACTGCCAGAAGTCGCTCTCCGCATACGAACGGAAGGCGCGAGGCGGATCGAACTGAACTTCAAAGTATAGATCGCCTCCTACAGCAAGCGTGACGATCAATGATCCGACATCATAGCGAAGGGCATGGAGATAAAAATCGGGAACCAGGCGAGGTATGTCATCCATCCCCTAGATCCCCGATCCCATCGCAGTCTCCCCCTCCCCGTCCTCACCCTCGACGATCCGGGCCGCCGCGAGGTCGGCGGTGACGTTACCGATGGTGCGGAAAATGTCGGGGATGACCTCGACCGCCAGCAGCAGGGGCAGGACCTCGAGCGGCAGGCCCATGGCGATACAGATGGGCGCGATGGAGACGAAGAAACTGATCTGGCCGGGCAGGCCGACGCTGCCGATCGAGATGGCGATGGCCGTCAGTCCACCCGCGATCAGGGCGGCGGGGGCCAGCGGCAGGCCGTACAGATGGGCGATGAAGATACAGACGGCGAGGTTGGCGACCGGGCTGGTGGCGCGGAACACCGCCACCGCCAGCGGCAGGACCAGACCCGCCGTGGCCGAGGACACCCCGAGCGCGTTGCGGGCCTGTTCGACCATGGCCGGAAGGCTGGCGAGCGACGACTGGGTCGAGAAGGCCACGACCTGGGCCGGGATGATGCCGCGCGCGAACCGGTCCAGCCGGATGCGGCCGAAGAAGACCGCCACCGCATAGAGGATGACGATCAGCCCCAGCTGGGCCAGCACCACCAGAGCGATGTAATGGCCGAGGGTGCCTGCGGCCCCGACGCCGGCGCTGAGGCCCACGCCCAGCGCCAGGGCGAAGACCCCGACCGGGGCGGCAAGCAACACCCAGTGGACGATGACGATCATGGTCTCGGACACGGCCTCGAAGAAGGTCACCAGCGGCAGACGCAGCCTCGCCGGCAGGCGGGTGGTGGCAAAACCGAAGGCGATGGCGAAGACCACGATGCCGAGGATGGCGTCGTCCGCGGCGGCCTTGATCGGATTGGGCGGGGCCAGGCTGGTGAGGAAGGCCGGCAGGCCGCCGCCCTGGGCGCTGGCGCGGATGGCCGCTTCCGGGGGGGCTCCGGCCAGAAGTGCGCGGCCACCCTCGGGGTCTATCGGCCAAAGCTGGTGAAGGCCCTGCGAGGCGAACAGGCCATAGACGGTCGCGCCCAGCAGGATCAGGCCGAACAGCATCAGCGCCTTCAGCGCGATCCGCCCGGTGGCGGCGGCGTCGGCGATGGAGGCGATGCCGGTGACCAGCAGGCCGAATACCAGCGGGATGATCGTCATCTTCAGGGCGTTGAGCCACAGCTGGCCGATTGCGGCGATCAGATCGGCCGTGCCGACGCCGCCGGGCAGGCCCCGGACCTGGGCCACCGCCCCGACGGCCAGACCCGCCACCAGGGCGATCAGGACCCGGAAACTAAGCGAGGTGATGAGGCGGACGATGCGGGATTTGGCAACGGGGGCTTGGACCATGAATCCTAGCTAGGCTCGCGCAGCCCTTGCGTCGAGAGGCGACGTATCCACCAGGGCTTCGACCGCGGCGGCGGCGCGCTCCAGATCGGCCGGCGCATGGCCCGACAGGGCGATGCGACCGAGCGCGGCCCGATCACGGCCCTCGCCCGAGCGACGGTAGGCCGGGTCATAGTGGGCGATCAGCAGTTCGCGGACCAGTGCGGGCGTGTCGCCGCCTTGCGCCATGGCCCGCCATTCGGCGAGGGTGGCCTTCGAATGGTGGCGCGGCATCCGGCTCAGGGCCAGATCGAGCGCCGCCGGGTCGGACGAGATGTCGGCATAGGTGACGACGGTGAAAGCGACGCGGGTCTCGAACGCGACCTCGAGCTCGATCACGGGCGCGGCGAGCATGGCGGCCCAGAGCGAGGGCGGCACGACGCGCGCGCCGATCTTGCTGCTCTCGGCCTCGACCAAAACCGGCCGGGCCGGATCGAGCCGGGCCAAAGCATCGTGCAGCCGGCTCTCGAACGCTTTCTGCGTCGGCTGACCACCGGGCATGGCCCCGAACAGGGAGCCGCGATGGGCGGCCAAGGCCTCGAGATCGAGGGTCTGGACCCCGCGAGTCGCCAGCGCCGCCAGCAGCGCCGTCTTGCCCGCACCGGTCGGCCCGTCCAGCAGCACCAGCCGGTGCGCCAACGGCTGTTCGTACAAGGCCGCCGTCACCTGCCGCCGCCAGGTCTGGTAGCCGCCGTCCAGCCCCGTCACGGTCCAGCCGATCTGGTCCATCACCGCGACCACGGCCCCGGATCGCTGGCCGCCGCGCCAGCAATGGACCAGCGGCCGGAACGAGCCGTCACGGTCGCCGAGGCCGTCTTCCAGATGGGTGGCGATATTGCGGGCCACCAGGGCGGCACCGCTGCGCCGGGCGAGGAATTTGGAGCCCCGGACATATTCGTTCCCGACCGCAGCACGCTGCTCGTCGTCCAGCACCGGCAGATTGAGGGCACCGGGAATATGGTCGAGGGCGAACTCGGCCGGGCTGCGCACATCGATGATGGCGTCAAAACCGTCGCGGGCGGCGGGCGACAGATCGGTCGTGCGTCGGATCACGCGACCACGCGGACCCGGGGCAGACCCTCGACCACACGCCCGACCACGGCGGCCCGGGCAAAGCCTTCGGCCTGCGCGAGGCTCAGCAGGGCCTGCGCCTGATCCGCCGCGACCGCGATCAGCAGGCCGCCCGAGGTCTGTGGATCGGTCAACAGGTCGCGCCGCCAGTCCGCCAGCCCAGATGGCAGGTCGACCCCCGCGCCATAGCTGTCCCAGTTGCGGCCCGAGGCCCCGGTGCGCACGCCCGCCACGGCCAGGGCCTCGACCCCGTCCAGCAGCGGCGGCGGTCCGGTCAGCTCGACCGTGAGGCCCGCCCCGCGCGCCATCTCCAGCGCATGGCCCAGCAGGCCGAAGCCGGTCACGTCGGTGACGGCATGAACGCCCGCCCTGCCCGCCAGCTTTGCGCCCAGCGTATTCAGCTTCGTCGTCGAGGCGATCAGGACGGCATAGCCCGCCGCATCCAGCCGCTCCTGTTTGAAGGCCGCGCTCAACACCCCGACACCCAGTGGCTTGGTCAGGATCAGCGCATCCCCCGCCCGCGCCCCGCGATTGGTCAGGACCTGATCCGGATGCACCAGCCCGAGGGCGACAAGGCCATAGATCGGCTCGACGCTGTCTATCGAATGGCCCCCGGCGACCGGTATCCCCGCCGCGGCGCAGACCGAAGCCCCACCCTGCAGGATCCGCCCGATGGTCTGGGTCGACAGCACGCTGACTGGCATACCGACCAGGGCTAGAGCGAAGATCGGCGTGGCCCCCATGGCATAGACATCCGACAGGGCATTGGTTGCGGCGATCTGTCCGAAATCGAACGGGTCATCGACCACCGGCATGAAGAAGTCGGTCGTGGCGACCAGCGCCTGCTGGTCGTTCAGCCGCCAGACCGCCGCGTCATCGCTGGTCTCGGTCCCCACCATCAGGTCGGCGAACGGCCCCGCCAGCGGCATACCGGCCAAAATGTCCCGCAGTACCGACGGAGCCAGCTTGCAGCCACATCCGCCGCCGTGGGCAAGGGAGGTCAGGCGGGGTTCAGGCATGGTCATGCTGCGCGTTTGAGCGAAACGGCTGATGAACTCAACCATCCGCGGACGGAAGCGTCTGAAACTGCTGGACCGACGCTGCGTCAACCGTCCTAACTACCCTACCCAAGCGGAGCAGTCACCATGATCATCGTCCACCACCTCAATGATTCCCGCTCCCAGCGAGTGCTCTGGCTGCTGGAGGAGATGGGGCTGCCCTATGAGGTGAAACGCTATCAGCGGGATGCCAGGACCATGCTGGCCCCGCCGGCGCTGAAGGCCATCCATCCGCTGGGCAAGTCGCCGGTGCTGGACGACGGCGACGCGCGCGTGGCCGAGACCGGGGCCATCGTCGAGTATCTGCTTGAGGCGCATCCGCCGTCCGGCCTGAAGCCCGCACCCGGAACCGCCGACGCGCGGCGCTTCACCTACTGGCTGCACTATGCCGAAGGTTCGGCCATGACGCCGCTGCTGCTCAAACTGATCTTCAGCGCCATCCCGGGGCGCGTGCCCTTCCTGGCCCGCGGCGTGGCCAAGGGCATCAGCAAGGCGGTGAACGCGAACATGATCGATCCGCAGATCGCGGCCCACACCGTCTATTGGGAGGTCGAGCTGGGCCGGTCCGAATGGTTCGCGGGCGACACCTTCACGGCCGCCGACATCATGATGAGCTTTCCGGTCGAGGCGGTGGGGGCCCGGATCGGCTTCGGCGCGGACAAGCCGAAACTGAAGGCCTTCCTGCAGAAGATCCATGCCCGGCCTGCCTATCAGCGGGCGCTGGAGCGGGGCGGGCCCTATAGCTACGCCTGATACAGACGGTCAGTGCCGGTGCCATTTGTCGCGAACGCAACCCGACAGCAAAACAGACGTTAACGGCCTCATGCGCCTGAGAACCATCCAAGTCATCGCCGCCCTGGCCGCCGCCGTTGCATTCGTGCTCGCATTCATGGCCGCAGGGGTGTTCCTGCTCTCCAGCCTGTTTATGGCCTTGGGACTTGCCGCCGTGGCCTGGTTGGCATGGAGTCTGGTCAGGCGGGTCAAATTGTGGGGCGACATCCAGGGCGTACGCGCTCGTCGACGCGACCGCGCCGCATGAACCGATATAACGCCGTTTCGGCACACCCCTTGAACCTTTAGCTTCGGTGCCCTAATCTCTTTGGCCGGTCGCAAATGCCCAGCGACCACAGGCGTGCCACCTCTCTTCAGTCGGGCGAAGCAAGAAACTCACGACATATGGAAAAAGTGCCGATGACGGCCGGGGGCTACCGTGTCCTCGACGATCAGTTGAAGCAATTGAAGTCCGTGGAGCGGCCGAGCGTGATCTCGGCCATCTCGGAAGCGCGCGAGCATGGCGATCTGTCTGAAAACGCAGAGTACCATGCCGCCAAAGAGCGTCAGGGCTGGATCGAAGGCCAGATCGCCGACATCGAGGACAAGATCAGCCGCGCCCAGGTCATCGATGTGACCAAGCTGAACGGCGACCAGGTCATGTTCGGTGCCACGGTCACGGTGGTCGATGAGGACACTGAGGAAGAGGCCCGCTACCAGATCGTCGGCGAGCACGAGGCCGATGTGAAGGCAGGCCGTATCTCCGTCGCCTCGCCCATCGCCCGGGCCATGATCTCCAAGGCGGTCGGCGACGTGGTCGAGGTCAACACCCCCGGCGGCGTCAAGGCCTATGAGATCCTAAAAGTCGAGTGGAAATAGGCCGGTGGCCCAGCCCTCCGCAACACGCCAGCAAGGGCCTGAAAGCGTGAAACAGGCTCTCGCATGATACTTGGGCGCGATCCCGTCCGAAAACCGGACCCCGCTTTTCGGGATCGCGCTCTGGTGTCGCAGGTTTCGGTCGGCGTTACCGACCTGTCGCGCGCCGGCGTCTTCTACGATGCCGTCATGGCCACGCTGGGCGCGCGACGCATCCTCGAACACGGCGTCGGCATCGGCTATGGTCGGGACGTGCCCGAATTCTGGGCCGCCCAGCCGTCTGACGGCAAGCGTGCCATGCCGGGCAACGGCACCCACATCTGTTTCAGTGCGCCCGATCCCGAGACCGTCGTCGCCTTTCATGAGACGGGTCTGGCCACGGGGGGGCTCGACGACGGCCGGCCCGCCCCTCGCCCGGAAATTGCGCCAGGCTATTACGCCGCCTTCCTGCGGGATCCGGACGGCAACAGGGTCGAGGCAATGTGCTGGATCGCGCTGCCCGCCGCGCCGTGACCGCCCCGCTGTCCATCCAGGTCGTGTCCGACGGGCGGATCGGCATGGAAAATCAGGCCCTCGGCCTGGCCGAGGCCATCCAGCGCCTGACCCCCGCCGACATCAGCGTGCGCCGCATCCGCTGGCGTCCGATGTTCGACAGACTGCCGTCGGCGATGAAGACTTCCTGGATGCTGGACCTGTCATCCGATCCCACCGAACCGGCCGCCGGTGAGACCTGGCCCGATCTGTGGATCGCCACCGGCCGCGCCACCCTGCCGCTGTCCGCGCGCGCCCGGGCGCGCTCGGGCGGCCGGACCTTCGTGGTCCAGACCCAGGACCCGCGCTGGCGCAACGCCGCCTATGACCTGATCGTGGCTCCGGCCCATGATGATGTCGCCGGACCCAATGTCCTGTCGATCACCGGCTCGCCCCACCGGGTGACCGAGGCGCGACTGACCGGGGGTGCCGCCACCTTTGCCGACCGGCTGACGCCCCTGCCCGGCCCGCGTGTCGCCGTGATGATCGGTGGACGCTCGCGGGCCTCCGACCTGACCGGGATCCATGCTGCCGATCTGGCCGGGCGCATCGCGACGGCCATCGAAGCCGCCGGTGGTTCACTGATGCTGACCTTCTCGCGCCGCACGCCCGAGGCGGCAAAGGCGGTAATGACCGCGCGGCTGGCCCACCTGCCCGGTCTGATCTGGGATGGCGAGGGGCCGAACCCCTATTTCGCCTTCCTGAAGTTCGCCGACGCCATCCTGGTCACCGAGGACAGCGCCAACATGGCCGCCGAGGCCGCCTCGACAGGCAAGCCGGTCCACATCCTGCCGATGATCGCGCGGAAGTCCGCCGACAAATTCGCCCGGCTGCACGCTGACCTGAGACAGCGCGGCGCGGCGCGGCCGTTCGACGGGACCCTGGATGCTTGGACCTACGAGCCGCTCAATGAGACGGTTCGGGCGGCGCGGATCGTGCGCGAGCGGATGCGGCTCCAGAGCAATCGCCACCTGGGTTGACGCCCCTTCTGCTTCCGTGTCACGGCGAAAGCGGGGTCATCACAAAGAACACAAAGGGCCACAAAGGACACGACGGGACCGAGGCCGCATCGAGGTCGGTACCTTCTTTCGCGCGTCGTGAGATCTCGGCATCAATAGAGGGTTCGGCTTTGTCAGCCTCTCAGGACCCGTTGTGTCCTTTCTGATGAACCTTCCGACCCCCGAACGTGTCCCGAACACGCAACGCGACAGCTGGGGTCAACTCAGCGTGCCGCTCAGTCCCCGCCGCCGCCATCTCCACCACCGCCGTCCGCATCCTTGCCGTCGGTATTCTTGCTTTGCGTTCCGCCACCCGAATGAGCGACACCGCCATCCGAACCCGACGACCCTTCACGGTCCTTGCGTTTACCGGCGTCAAGGGCTGCTCCCAGTGCCAGACCGATGGCCATACCCACGCCGATGCCTATCGCCAGATTGCCCATGACGAGGCCCAGACCCGACCCCAGGGCCACGCCCAGCGCGATGCCGATACCCAGATAGCTGCGACCTGCCATGTCGTCCTCCTGAAAGACCTGTGAATCCCGGCGAACCTGCCATCGCGCCAGACAGAATCAACGCCTAAATAGGGGTATGAGCACACTCCGCACAGTCCGCACCGCCATCATCGGCTCCGGCCCCGCCGGCTGGACCGCCGCCATCTATGCCGCCCGCGCCCTGCTGCACCCGGTGATCATCGCCGGCCTGCAGCCGGGTGGCCAGTTGACCATCACCACCGATGTCGAAAACTATCCCGGCTTTGCCGACGTCATCCAGGGTCCGTGGCTGATGGAGCAGATGCGCGCCCAAGCCGCTCACGTCGGCACCGAGATCATCGAGGACATCGTAGTCAAGGCCGACCTGTCGCAGCGGCCCTTCCATCTGACGCTGGATTCCGGGACCGAGATGCTGGCCGAAACGGTGATCATCTCGACCGGGGCCCAGGCAAAATGGCTGGGGCTCGAGAGCGAAGCGAAATACCAGGGCTTCGGCGTCTCGGCCTGCGCCACCTGCGATGGCTTCTTCTATCGCGGCAAGGAGGTCATCGTCGTCGGCGGGGGCAATACCGCCGTCGAGGAGGCGCTGTTCCTGACCAATTTCGCCTCCAAGGTCACGGTCGTGCACCGCCGCGACTCATTCCGCGCCGAACGCATCCTGCAGGACCGGCTGTTCTCCAACCCCAAGGTCGAGGTGATCTGGGACAGCGCCGTCGATGAAATCCTCGGCGAGACCAACGACATGGGCGGGGTCAATGTCACCGGTGCCCGGCTGAACAACATCAAGACGGGCGAAAGCCGCGAGATCACCGCCGACGGCGTCTTCATTGCCATCGGCCACGCGCCGTCGTCGGAACTGTTCGCTGGCCAGCTAGAGACCAAACAGGGCGGCTATCTGGTGGTCAAGCCGGGCACCACGGCCACCGAAATCGAGGGCGTCTGGGCTGCCGGCGACGTCACCGACGATATCTACCGTCAGGCCGTCACCGCTGCGGGCATGGGCTGTATGGCCGCGCTGGAGGCCGTCCGTTTCCTGGCCGAGCAGGACCACGCCCGGACGAACCATCCGATCTCGCACTCGGAGGCGCAGAAGATCGGAACCTGGTGACGTCGGCCGGTCGGTTTCGCCGTTCCGGTCATCAGGAGGTTGGTCGGCCGACTTCCTCGACGGCCATGGCTGTCACGCCCGGCGGGGCCGCACGGGCGGGCTCGGCAGACGCGGCCCTCGGCGATTCAAAGGCCGCCAGACGCTGGTTGATGGCCTCGATCTCGGCGGCGTTCGGCTGACGACGCCCGCCCAGCGAGGCGACGCCGACGACCCGGGTCTGGCCGTCGAACTCGACAGTACGCAGGGCCGTTTCTCCCTTGGCGGCAGCCGCATCGAGGGCCAGCTCGGCCGCGGTTGCCGTCACAATCTGGATGCGCGGTCGCGAAAAGCGGGCCTCGTCGATTACCGGCTCACGGCCTGAATAGGCCTGACGGAAGGCCGCAGGCTCTCCATAGGCACCCTTCCAGCGATAAAAGATGTGGGCCCCGATCTGGGTCAGCCTGTTCAGCGTCGGCGCCCACCACGGGCGGACGTAGTCGGCGTGATAGTGGGTCGCCGTCCCGACCTGGGCCGAGACATGGCCGGCAAGGGCGCGCTCGGCCACCCGCGCGGCGCGGTTCCAGGCCCAGCCGACCGGTGCCTGGGAGAGGGCACCGTCGCAGGTGAAGCTGAACTGGCAGCCGGTGGTGCGCTCGGCCCCCTCGAACACCACGCCGCAGACGCTGCTGGCGTAGTTGGGGTCGCGCACGCGGTTCAGGATGACCTGGGCCACGGCGTCCTGGCCCTCGGTGGGCTCAAGCGCGGCCTCGTAATAGACGCCCTGGGTCAGGCAGCGCAGGGCGCGGCGGCGATCCTCGGCCGTGGCAGGCTTGAAAACAAAGGGTTGGGCCACGCGCAGGAATTCCGAGGCGTTTGGCGTCGCAGCGTTCAGCTTCATCGCATCCAGACCGGTCGCACCGAAATTCAGCGTCGGTCGGCCGGCGAGGGTCAGGCTCTCCCAGCCGGGCGTGAGGCCGTACAGGGCCGCCCGCCGCTGGCCGGGGTCATGGCGCAGGGCGATGGCCAGCTGGGACGGGTCCATACGGTTGGTGATGGCGGCCAGCCCCCTGGCGCCCAGGTCACCACCAGTCAGGCTGCGCACAGCCTCGGCGCGGCGATCAATCTCGGGACGGGGCGTCGAGCTGGCGGCCATGGCCACGCCGAAGGCGGCCAAGGGCAGGGGCGCGGCGGCGAGCAGCCGGCGCGTCCTCTTCAGCTTCGCGGTCCAGTCGATCCTGGCCAAAACAGGCTCCCAAGTCGGAGGTAACTTACCCGACGCTTGTGAAGTTTACCCGCCAAGAGGGGCGGTTTTCAGGCGGGAGAGTCCGGGTGGTTCCAGGTCGGGGTCGGACGGCCTTTACAGCCGCCCGATCCGGTGGATCAGCGCGTACGCGCCTTGCGGGCGGCGTAGCGGGCGTCGCGCGCGGTCTTCTGCTCGGCCTTGGTCAGGGCCTTGCGTTCCTTGCGGGCCCCGCGGCGCTCGGCCTCGGACTCTTCATCGGCCAGACGGGCCGCCTCGGCGCGGACGGTTTCCTGTTCCGCCTTCAGGCGACGGGTCTCGGCCTTGGCCAGCTCGTGCTGCTGACGCAGGGCCTCTTTTTCAGCGGCGCGTTTGGCGGCTAGCTTCTCGAACTCGGGATCGGGGGCGGCGGCCTTGGGCTTGAACCGGGCCAGCAGGGCCTTCTTGGCTTCCAGCTGGGTGGAAAGGCGGTCGGTGAAGCCAGTCTGTTTCAGATCTCTCATGCGGAGGGCGTCGATGTCCTTGATCGTTTATGGGTCGCTGGGGCGCGGCCGGGCATCATCTGTGCAGCCCGGCGCGTCGCTAACCCTATATGGGGGCGAAAATCAAGATCGCGAGGCCGTGATCGCCACAGCCCCGTTCACTCGAAGGCGTACTGTGTCAGTTCGGTTTGTCGGCCTGGCCGACTGCCGCGCCCGCAGCCCCCCCCACGGCGGCACCCACTGGCCCGGCGACGACGGCTCCGGCGATGGCACCGGTCGCGGCCCTTTGCTCAATGGTCTGGCCGCAGGCAGCGGCAGCAAGGGCGGTTACGACGAGGGTGAGGGTAATGATCGTGCGTTTCATGGCGAAATCCTTGCAATGGCGCAGCTTCAACGCGACCCGCTCCCACTGGTTCCGGCCCGACCGCCCAAGTCAATCACCCCGCCGGGCCGCTTACGAAGACAACAGTAAAGCCTTCTATCAATCCGGCGGATCGGCTACGGCACTCATTCCATGTTGTGCCTGTGATCGAAAATACAGAAATCCGCTCTTAAGCTCAGCCCGACTATATGACTCCCATGACAGTTCATCTTTCGGATACAGGCCGGAACGACTGCGATGTTGCACCGCACCCAAACCTTGCGAATCAACCACATTGGCGCCACAAACGGCTGGCTTAAGGCGCGTACTCGATTGCCAGCCGGTTGCTGACTGTCGATTTACCGCAAACGGATTGCGACGCCGATCTCCAGGGATTGGAGAGGTTCGCCCGGTTGCGAGACTACCCGGGGGCGGCACTGCGCCCCGTCGTACAGGACTAAGCCCTTGTCGAAAGCCCCGCACATGCGTGTGAACCCTCCTGTGGATCGTGCGGCCCGTATTCGGCCCGGATCAGCGGCAGCGGCGTTCGGGGCATTGGTGGGACTGGCGATCGGTTGCGCCTATCTGGGTGGCACGGCGGCGAAGGCCACGACTGTGCGAGCCCAGGCGGAACGCATTGACGGGGCGACCGCAGCGGGTTTCACCGAAGAAGCGCTTGCCGCCGCCGCCGGTGGACTGGACGAAAGCGCCTTGGCCATCGCTCGTCGGCATGACCCTTATACCGTGGCCGGTGGGGCCCAGCGCGACCGTCAGGCCGAACTTCTGACCGCCCGTCTGGAACAACTGCGGGGCCAGCCCGCTGACACCAATCTGCGCCGGGTCAATCTGACCGGTCCAGTGGCGGCCCTGCCCTTTCATCTGGGCAGCAAGCTGGACGCCTCGCGTGACCTCGATTGCCTGACCCAGGCCGCCTATTACGAAGCCCGCGGCGAGGGCCGTGACGGCATGCGCGCCGTGGCCCAGGTGGTGCTGAACCGCGCACGCCATTCCGCCTTCCCCAACAGCGTCTGCGGGGTCGTGTTCCAGGGCGCGGGCCGTAGGACCGGCTGCCAGTTCAGCTTCACCTGCGACGGTTCGATGCGCGGCCGGGTCAACCAGGCCGCCTGGAACCGGGCCCGCGAAGTCGCGTCCGGTGCCCTGTCCGGGGCCGTGTACGCCAGTGTCGGAAACGCCACCCATTTCCACACCACCGGCGTCTCGCCGGGCTGGCGCAATTCCCTGATCCGCGTCACCCAAGTCGGCGACCACCTGTTTTATCGTTTCGGTGGCCGTTCGGGCTCACGCGAGGCCTTCACCTACGCCGCCCGTCCCTCGGGCGAAGCAGAGGCACCACGGCTGATCCAGGCCAGCCTCGATCCGACCGGTACCGTCCTCGAAGCCGGTGCCGTGGCCTATAATATGCTGGTCGCCCAGGAGCGTGCCCCTGAGGCCGCCGTCCCGACCGCTGCAAAGGCGGCGCCTGCAGCACCGGTCGCCGCGACCGGTGAAACCCCCGCGCCGGCGGCCTGAACACATCTGTCGACAGAGTCGGAACCGATGGGCGAGGGTCATCGAAGCCTCGTTCCCTGACCCTACGGATTTTCGCGACCTCAGGGCTGTTCCGGAACGGCGCTCGTCAGTCAGACCGGATGGATATCCAGCCCTACGTCCAGCGCCGGCGCTGAATGGGTCAGGGCCCCGACAGAGATGACATCGACGCCCGTTTCGGCGATAGCGCGCACCGTCTCCAGATTAACCCCGCCCGAGGCCTCCAGCGTGATCCGTCCCGCCGTGCGGGCCACAGCCTCGCGCAGCATCGGCAGGGTGAAATTGTCCAACATGATCACGTCCGGCCCGGCGGTCAGGGCCTCGTCCAGCTGATCCAACCCGTCGACCTCGACCTCGACCTTCATCAGATGACCGACGGCGGCGCGCGCTCGATGAACCGCCTCGCCGACCCCGCCGCAGACGGCGACATGGTTGTCCTTGATCAGGATGGCGTCATCCAGGCCGAACCGGTGATTGACCCCGCCCCCGCACAGCACCGCATGTTTCTCCAGCGCGCGCAGGCCCGGGGTGGTCTTGCGGGTGTCGGCGATCCGCGCCCTGGTGCCCGCGACCACCTCGACATAGGCCCGCGTCAGGGTGGCGATGCCGCACAGCCGCCCCAGCAGGTTCAGCGCCGTCCGCTCAGCGGCCAGAAAGGCGCGCGCATCGGCCTCCACCTCAGCCAGCACCGCGCCTGCCCCAAAGGCGTCACCGTCACGCAGTTTCAGGTCGATTGACGCGCCGGGGTCCATCGCCAGCACCGCCAGTCGCACGCAGTCGATACCCGCCAGCACCCCCGGTTTGCGCGCCGCGAACACGGCCCGCATCCGCGCGCCCTCAGGGATACAGACGCGGGCCGTCACATCGCCCGCGCGGCCGAGGTCTTCGACCAGGGCGGCGCGGATGACGGGTTCGATCAGGATATCGGGGAGCATGGGTTTCAGAACAGATCCGCCAGATTAACGCGCACATGATCCGAGAACAGCGGCACGACCGCGCCCTCGGTCACACCCCGGGCCTCGCCCCAGCTGCCATCCGGACGAGGGTCCCGAAAGACACGGATCAGTCGCGCTTCCGGCTCAACCATCCAGACCTCCGGAACGCCGGCGCGCGCATACATGGGGATCTTGATCTTCAGATCGTTGGCCCGGGTCGAGATCGAGACCTCGACCAACAGAACGGCGTCGGACGCCTCGGCGTATTTCCGACCGGAGAAATTACGCACCACAAACACATCCGGCTCGGGTGCGCTGTAATTGCCGATACGCAGGGTGCCGTACGTGCGAACCCCGAACTCGGTTGTCAGCCCAGCCTCAATCAGCTTCATGCCCAGTCGCACGACAAGGTCCGCGCTGGTCTTGCTGTGTTCGTCGGAACCGGGGGCCATTTCGACAACCCTCCCGTCAAGAAGCTCGACCCGGTTCCAGACGCTCTGGAACTGGCCGTCGTCGAACATCTGTTCGAACTGGTCGAACGTGAACCGGAACGTCGCAGGGTCTTCGCGGACTTCAAATTCAGGCTTGGTCAAAGGCCTGCCTCCTGCCCGCACTATGCCGCCCTTTCCGCATCGGCGAAAGACTTTACCGCCTCAGATTGTATTCGCAGCCTTGTATGCCGCGCCACGGGGGCCGCCTCAGGGTGGTCGCTGCGGAAATGGCCGCCCCGGCTCTCACACCGCCCCAGCGCCGCCTCGACGATCAGCCGGGCTGCAATCAGCGGCAAGGCACCAGGCGCTTCGACATCCAGCGTCTCCAGCAGGGTCAAGACCCGTGACAGCCCCCCCGCGTCGCGGACCACGCCCGCGCCTTCGCTCATGGCCAGACGCAGGGTCATGAGAGCCTCGGGTGTCAGGTCAGATGCCACGGACAGGGATCGGGTGGCGCTGGTGGCGGATGCCTCCTGCGCCGCCGCGCGCCCCGTCCGCCGTCCAAAGGCGGCGGCTTCTAGCAGGGAGTTGGAGGCCAGTCGATTGGCCCCGTGCACCCCGGTCGCGGCACATTCGCCGACCGCGAACAGGCCCGGCAAACTGGTGCGACCGTCCGGCCCGGCGGCGATCCCGCCCATATGATAGTGGGCCGCAGCGGCCACGGGGATCGGCGTCTCGCGCGGGTCCAGCCCGGCCCGCATACAGGCGGCGAATACCGCCGGAAATTCCTCGGGCAGAACCACACCGATGGCGCTGCGGCAGTCCAGAAAGGCCCCCCGCCCGTCGGCCCGCGCCGCATGGACCGCTCGTGCCACCACGTCGCGCGACTGCAGGTCGGCGTCCGGTGCCGTGCCCAGCAGGAAGCGTCCGTCACCGTCGATCAGCCGCGCGCCCTCACCGCGCAGGGCCTCGGTCGCCAGCGGCATGGGGTCGAGACCGACGTCGATGGCGGTTGGATGGAACTGGACGAACTCAGGATCGAGAATCTCGGCCCCCGCACGACAGGCCAGCGCTATACCCTCACCCAGCAAGGTGGCCGGCGTCGTGGTCTGGGCAAACAGGCCGCCGGCACCGCCCGTAGCCAGCACCACGGCCGGGGCCAGAACCTCGACCAACCGACCCGCACCCGGAAGGCCGCGTTCGATCATAGCCCCGCAGACCCGACCGCTGGCGTCCTGGATCAGGCTACGCAGTCGCCCGTCTTCCCAGACCTCGATATGCGGCGCGGCGCGCACCGTCGCGATCAGGGCCGACAGAATGGCCCGGCCGGCTCCGTCGCCACCGACCCGCGCCACCCGGGCCTGCGAATGGGCGGCTTCCAGACTGACGGCGAAACCGCCCTCGGCGTCGCGGTCGAACGGCGCACCCAGCGCAGCCATCCATTCGACCGTGGCGCGGCCGTCGCCGGTCAGGATTTCCGTGGCCCCGGCCTCGACCAGCCCGGCTCCCGCCGCCTCTGTATCGGCCGCATGCAAGGCAGGCGCATCGCCCCTGGACAGGGCCGCCGCCACCCCGCCCTGGGCCCAGGCCGAGGAGCAGGCCTGCAAAAGGAGCGCGGGCGTCACAACCAGTACCTTGCGCGGCCCGGCTTCCAGTGCGGCCGATAATCCGGCCAGCCCCCCGCCGATGATCAGCGGGCCGTCATGATGGACGGTGCGGCTCAACCGCCGAGGCCCAGATAGCCGCCCGCCATGTTCAGGGCACCGGGCAGGGAACCACCGGCCAGCGGCATCAGCGCCGCCACCCCGACACCGACACAGGCGACCGCTGCGGCGACGAACAGGCCGACACTCTGGGCGGACTCACGCCCGGTCAGGGGCCGTCCTTCCGGTCGCCAGGCACCGCGACGCAGGTGGCCTATCAGGGCCAGGGCGAGGAAGGCGGCGAGGATGAAACGCCCCGTGGTCAGACCCCAGAACACCACCAATGCTCCGACCATAACCATGGCACCGCGTTCGACATTGGGATGGATGCGCGCCAGCACGGGTCCGAGGGCCCTGGAGCCGTCCAGCGGCGGTGCCGGAGCCAGATTTACCAGATTTATCAAGGCGATAACCGCCGCCCCCAACAGCCAGACACCCTGCCCCGTGGCGATGAACAGGCCGAAAAAGGGGATGGCGGCCAGCAGGCCGAACCCCGGCCCGGCCAGGGACACCAGCACGCCGTCCCACTCGCTCTTCGGCAGCCGCTGACTCTTCGCCACGCCGCCGAGGAAGGGGATGATATAGATCTTCGCAGGCCCCATGCCGAGCCTGTTCATGGCCAGCACATGCCCGTATTCGTGCACCAGCAAGCCCCAGATGGCGGCGACCGCGATCACCCAGCTGCCACTGATCCACCAGATGAAGCCACCCAGCAGCAGGGTCGAGACCACGGCCCAGACCGGATGCTGTCCCTTGTCAAGCGGCGGCTCATCCGCGCGGGCATGGGCGATCTCGGCCGGAGCCGGCCGGGCAGAACCGGCCTCGTCGGGCCGGGGGTCCCACGGACCGGGGGGGCGGGGCGCATTGCTGTCTGTCATCAGCCCGACGTGGCCTTTTCCGGCCGCCGCCACAAGACCCGGCGGGCGACAAGCCGCAGGCAGCACCGGTCGTCCGCCGCCACGGCGCGGACGGGCGGGACGTAATGCATCAGATCAGCTCCACCGCCACATGATGGCGCGCCTTGATCATGTCGTAGCGCGCCGGAACCGCCGGGGGCGGCAGGTCGACCATCCGCTGCACCGCCAGCCGCGCCTGCTCGGCGACGGCCTCGGGCACCGTCACCTCGAACTGCATGTTCAGCAGACAGTCGCGAATGTTCTCCAGCGTGATCCGCTTCATATGCGGGCACAGGTTGCAGGGGCCGATGAACTGGACCCCCTCGACCTCGCCGGCGACGTTGGCGGCCATCGAGCACTCGGTCAGCAGCACGACCTGTTTCGGTCGGCGGGTGGTGACATGGTCGACCAGGGCGGCGGTCGAGCCGGCGAAATCTGAAGCCGCCAGCACATCCTCGGGGCATTCCGGATGGGCCAGAATTTCCGCCCCCGGATACGCCGTCCGCATTTCGGCGATGTCGGCGGCCGTGAAGAGTTCGTGGACCTCGCAGCGGCCCTTCCAGGCGATGATACCGACCGTGGTCTGGGCCGCGACATTCTTCGCCAGAAACTCGTCGGGAATCAGGATGACGCGGTCGACGCCCCATGCCTTCGCCGCCCATTCCACCACCTGAACAGCATTGGCGCTGGTGCAGCAGATGTCGGTCTCGGCCTTCACCTCGGCCGAGGTGTTGACATAGGTGACCACCGGCAGGCCCGGATAGCGCTGCTTGATCAGCCGCACATCGGCCCCGGTGATCGAGGCCGCCAGCGAGCATCCCGCACGCAGGTCGGGGATCAGAACGGTCTTTTCAGGGCTCAAGATCTTGGAGGTCTCAGCCATGAAATGCACGCCGGCCTGGACGATCACTTTCGCCTTCGACCGCGCGGCCTCTTTGGCCAGACCGAGGCTGTCGCCGACATAATCGCCAACACCGTGGAAGATCTCGGGTGTCATATAGTTGTGGGCCAGGATGACGGCATCCCGAGTCTTCTTCAGCGCATTGATCTCGCTGATCAGCGCGGCCTGCGCCGGCCACTCCATAGGCGTGACATGGTCCTTGACCTTGTCCCAGACCGGCGCGGTTTCCCGCGCCAGAGCCTCCGACATTCCGAACGTGCCGTCTGCCATTTCGCATCCCTTTTGCTCGATATGAGCAAATCAGCAACCTGAACAAAGGCGACCGGTCTATCCGACCGTCGCCGACTTATGCTCACCTTCAGCATAAGTCGGAACAATCTAGGCTGAAGCCGGCGAGATGCAAGGTGTTTGCAAAGCCGCCCGATCAGTTCAGCCTATGATTTCCTCGCGGACGACCACGATGAGCGGGCCACCATAAGGGGTATAGACTACCTCACCCTCGGTGACGGCACCCGCAAGAGCGTACATCTGTGCGCCTTCCAGCATGCGCAGGAGGCGTACCGTCCCGACCGTCGTATCCGCCGCTGCTGGCGGGTGATCGTATCGACAGCCGGTCAGTTTCAGGTCGTGCAGGACGCAGCTGATCTGTCTCTCTGCCGGCGGCAGGACCGGGACAGCGTGAGCTGCTGCTGGCGGCGGCGCTTGCGGCCGACCGGGCCGGGCACCCCGTCCACGGAGACGCTCAAGCGGTGGTCGCGCATCGGGGTCCCGGAAGCTGACTTCTGTGCGACCTGCCCGGGTCAGTAGATCCCGGTCATCCGTCAGCGCCCAGCCACAGGCGGCCAGCACCCGGTCCAGATTGGCCGATTGCGTCGGCAGGTCGAAATTGGTGCGCAGAGCTCGCGGCGCGCCGTCGATCGTATGCACCGAATAGAGCCCGCCGCCGCGCATGAAGCGAATGTCCCGTGCGGGCACGGTGCTGAGCATGATGCCCGGTGCCGGACCGGGTGCCCAGGCCTGGGTGTCGATCCGGCCATCGGCACGGCGCGCCTCGACCTCGAAGCCGCCGACCCCGGCCGGCATGCCGATCAGGACGACGGACAGCGCGCGATCACGACACTGGGCGACAATGGCCACGCCCGCATCATAGCGGACAGCAGCGACCGTCTGGTTCAGGCTCGGCTCATGCTGGAACTCCCAGTCGTCCTCGTCCTGGGCCAGCGCCGCGGTCGGCCCCGCCAACACAAACGCGCACAGCGCGGCAATCAGCGTCCGTTTCATCGTCTTGATCCCCAGCATCCCCACCATTGATGCCCGGAGACCGGTTCCGGTCAAGAGCCTATGCGACTCTTTGGCCGCCCAAGGTGTCTGGCACACAGGTTCAAACCCGCCGGTCGCGATCATGGGAAACGCGATCTTAACCAGAAAAGGTTGCAACGGGTTTGTGTGTCTGGAGACTCCCATGCGTCTTATCCCCGTTGCGGCGGCCGCCCTGATCCTGTCCGCCGGGACGGCGATGGCGCAATCGTCCGAACCCGGCGTCGCCGTCGGGGCCACGGCCGGCACTTCCGGGGTCGGCCTTGATGTGCAGGTCAAGATCGGCCCGATCTTCACCCTGCGAGGGTCGCTGGACCGTCTGACCTATGGGACCGACGAACGCTATGACGGCATCGACTACACCGCCGACCTTGCCTTCGACACGGTCGGTGCCTTCATCGACATGCACCCACTGGCCAATGGCCTGCTGATCTCGGGCGGTGCCTATATGGGCAGCCGCGACATCGCCCTGACTGCCACGCCCACGGGACCGGTCGACATCGGCGGTCTGACCTTTTCGCCGGGCCAGATCGGCACGCTGAACGGCACCATCAAACTGCAAGACATCGCACCCTTCATTGGCCTCGGCTGGGATGACACCTTCTACCGCAGCGGACGATGGGGATTTCGCGCCATCGCCGGTGTGGCCTGGAGCGACAAGCCCGAGGTGGCCCTGACCTCGACCGGCGGCAGCCTGTCCAACGACTCCGCCTTCCAGGCCCGTCTACGCGACGAAAGCCGGCAGATCTCCGACGAGGCAGAGGGCTACGGCCTGTTTCCGGTCATCCAGCTCGGCCTGAACTACAAATTCTGAGCTGCGGCGGGGGCCTCGTGGTCCAGTAGCCAGCGCTTGCGCCCGATCCCGCCCGCGTAGCCGGTCAAGGCCCCGTTGGCACCGATCACCCGGTGGCAGGGCACGATGACAGCGACCGGATTCTGGCCGTTGGCCAGACCCACGGCCCGCACCGCCCGGGGCGAGCCTATGGCCGCCGCCAACTGACCATAGGTCCATGTCTCGCCGACCGGGATGGTGCGCAGTCCGGCCCAGACCGTGCGCTGGAAATCGGTGCCGCCGGTCCTGACCTGCACCCCGTCCAGCGCCGTCAGGTCGCCGC
>Ga0105054_10001941_pt1 | contig 33412 bp, 38 predicted proteins | sample BON02_FD_78091 | JGI IMG/M metagenome (GOLD analysis project Ga0105054, IMG submission 78091) | Freshwater microbial communities from Lake Bonney liftoff mats and glacier meltwater in Antarctica - BON-02 (megahit assembly) | ecosystem: Environmental > Aquatic > Freshwater > Ice > Glacier...
AGTCAGTAGCGACGGCAATAGTATCCGGCGCTGATAAGGTTTCAGATTCAGGCATTTAGCATACAGAGCCCTTCATCAGGGCCCCTCAAGAATTAGGCAGTGCGCAAGGATAGCGCAGAAGCGTTTGAGATGTTTATTTTTTAGACTTATTTTCTATGACAGCACCGGGGTGCAACACGGAAAACAACACCAGATCGTACTCAAAAAATACGTTGTAGGTGTCATATTCCCAACGCGTGATGGGTGGTTCACCAACCGCTGGCAGCTTTTTGCTGGGTCTTCCAAACCTGGCTTCGGTATCTGCTTTGCTGATGCCATTTTTGGGTAATTGCATGCTTTCTGATTGGCGCACTTCGTCAATCACAAGTACGTCTGCTACGGCTATTTGGGCGCAAAATGCCAAAGCCAGTGCCAATACGATCCGGGTCATCGCTTTTCTCCACAAAGTTTCAGGAAATGAGGTGTATTCAGAATAGCACAAGCTGTGCTTGCTACGAAGTGCTTCGGGCGCTAAGGAGTTTAGGGGCCTAAGCGTTCTGTGATAACAAACGTAAATAGGACCGGTAACGCCAATCCAGAATGTGCCCGTCTTCATTGGCCTGCTTGATGGCGCAGCCCGGTTCACTGTTGTGCAGGCAGTTGTTGAACTTGCACTGGCCAAGAAACGGTTTGAACTCGATAAACCCTTCGGCCAGTTCTATGTTTTCCAGTTTCCAGATGCCGAATTCCCACACGCCCGGCGAATCAATCAGGTGCCCGCTATCACCAAATTCGTACAGCATGGTGGAGGTAGTGGTGTGCGTACCTTTGCCCGTAGAGTCCGAGAGTGCATGGGTTTGAATATCCAGATCGGGAATCAGTTTATTAATCAAGGAGGATTTTCCGACACCGGACTGGCCCACCAGAATGCTGGTTTTGCCTTCAAGATGAGCGCGTAAGCCTTTAATACCCGGATCTTCGAGGCACGATGTAAAAATAACTTCATAGCCCAGGGCCCGGTAGTCCGGCAAGTGAGTAATGACTTCTATTCTGACCTCGCGGTCATCATCGGCCACATCCAGATCAATTTTATTAAGTACGATGAGGGGCTTTATACCGAGGCTGTGCACGGCCAGCAAATAACGCTCGAGGAGATCCTGTGAGGGCAGCGGTCGCATCGCGATGATAATGGCGACTTGATCCAGATTCGCTGCTACTGGCTGCTTGCGCCCCCTTGAGTCGGTGCGCACAAAATAATTGTCACGCGGAAGTATGCTTTCAACGACCAGAGATTCATCGTCGGCGCGCGCGACCATTACCCGATCACCGCAAAAAGGTCTGCCTACCTGGCGCCTGAATTTACAACGGCGACGCTCGCCATCCGGTAGCAAAACCACGCCCTGACTGCCGTAGGAAACCAGCACTACTGCTACAGTGGTATCGTCAGTTTCGGGCTTTGTGTCTGCGTTCAACGCTTGATATTCAACATATTCATGCGGCTATTGTACCTGTCGCGCGCGCTTTGAACATGGCGCGTGTGGCCATTGGCCGGTATAGTGCGCAAAACAGCTAATAACCCTTTGTGACTGCCCCATTGCGACTACCCTGTATAACTGATGAGTATGACTGAAGAAAAAACCCAACGACTGATCTGGATCGACCTGGAAATGACAGGCTTGGATACGGATAACGATTCCATTATTGAAATTGCCACAGTTGTGACTGACTACGAACTCAACGTGCTGGCCGAAGGCCCGGTTTTGGCCATATCCCATAGTGAAAACCTTTTACAGGCGATGGATGACTGGAACTGCAGGCATCATAAGGGCTCGGGATTGTGGGGCAGGGTTATCGAAAGTCGCCACGAAATGGCGCAGGTGGAGTCGCAGACCATCGAGTTTTTGCAGGACTGGGTGGATAAAGGTACATCGCCTATGTGTGGCAACAGCATTTGTCAGGACCGGCGTTTTTTACATCGGCAAATGCCCACACTTCTCAGCTGGTTTCATTACCGCAATCTGGATGTCAGTACGCTTAAAATACTGGCAGGGCAATGGATGTCAGAGGAAAAAGCGGTTTACCCGAAGCAGAATCTCCACACGGCGTTGGCCGATATACACGAGTCTATTGCGGAGCTTAGCTATTACCGGCAGTTTATGGGTGAATTTGGCGGGTTAAAGTAACACTGCTATTTCAGCAGCGACTATTTAAGTAACGATCCCAGGATTCCCCGAAAGAATTTCTTGCCCATGGTACTACCAGCGGCAGTGCCGAGACTTCGGGCCATACTTTTAACAAAACTCTCCATCGGGCTTTCACGCGTACTTTTACGGCTTTTGGGTTTGGCTGCGCGTTCTTCCAGTTCCGCTTCATCAGCCTTCTTCAAGGCATCTACCATGCGTTCTTGTAATACTTCGGCTGCAGAACGCGGGTCATAACTATCTTTGTAGCGCTTCATATTAGGATCAGCATCCAATATCGCTTTGCGTTCAGCTGTGCTGGCTGCACCCATGCGCGAATGGGGCGGCCTGACCAAAACCCGCTCTACCGGCATCGGCACACCTTTTTCCTGCAGTGTCGATACCAGCGCCTCACCAACACCCAACTGACTGATGATTTCAATGGTGTCCAGATTAGGATTCGCGCGGAATGACTGAGCAGCAACTTTAACTACCTTCTGCTCTTTCGGCGTATAGGCGCGCAAGGCATGTTGAATGCGATTTCCCAATTGTCCCAGCACCGAATCCGGAATATCGCCCGGGCTTTGCGTACAAAAGTAAATACCAACACCCTTCGAGCGAATCAGCCGGACGACTTGCTCGAGCTTATTCAAAAGAGACTTGGGGGCGTCCTTGAATAATAAATGTGCTTCATCAAAGAAAAACACCAGTACCGGTTGTTCCAAGTCACCCAATTCCGGCAGGTTTTCGAACAATTCCGATAACAACCACAGCAGCAGGGTGGAATACACCCGCTGGCTTCGAACCAGCGTGTCGGCAGCCAGAATATTGATAATCCCGCGTCCATCCGCGCTGGTTTGCATAAAGTCTTTTAACTGCATCGCGGGCTCACCGAAAAACTGATCGCCGCCTTCGCGCTCCAACATTAACAAACGACGTAATATCGCGTTTACTGACGCCCTGGAGACACCGAATCCTACGCCCAGATCTTTACTGTTGTTGCCCAGATATTCCAGCGTCGTGCGTAAATCGTTCAGGTCGATCAGCAACATGCCTTCATCGTCGGCGTATTCAAATACCAGTGTGACGATGCCTTCCTGAGTTTCATTCAAATCCAACAAGCGTGAAATCAGCTGCGGCCCCATCTCGCTGATGGTGCTGCGGACCGGCGTGCCTTTTTCGCCGAATACATCCCAGAACGCGACTGGATAGCCGCGTTGGGTATAGTTTTCGATACCGATGCTCTCGACCCGTTCGTCGACTTTGGGATGGGGTGTGCCAGCTTGGCTGATGCCGGACACATCGCCTTTGACGTCCGCCAGGAAAACCGGAATACCAAGATCGGAAAAGCCTTCTGCCAGACACTGCAGCGTGACGGTTTTGCCCGTACCGGTGGCGCCTGCAATCAGACCGTGTCGATTGGCGTACCGCGGCTGTAAAAAAACCTGGCCGTTTGGGCAGCCGCCGATCAGAATTCCATTGTCCATTGCTACCAATTCCCCGTTAGAGTGTCAGTGTCTGTTTTTTATAAATCAAGGGTAGAATGAACTGCGCCTTGTTACCAGCACTTCTGGTAATAAGGGTATGCAACCTGCTCGATTGTGATTCACAAGCCCATGGTTGCTCAGGCAACATGGTCAGGAAAGCGGAGAATAACTAATGAAATGGAAGGGACGCAGACAAAGCAAAAATGTAGATGATCGACGCGGCCAAAGTTCGGGTTATGGATTGTCTGGTGCCGGCTCCAGCATGCTCAATTTTTTGCCGATGTTGATTCGCTCCAAAGTAGGGCGGATAGTTCTGATCGTCGGCATTGTGATTTTTTTCGGTGCCAAAATGGTGGGCATCGACTTGTTGCCCCTGTTACTGGGTGGGGGTAGTCCCACTACCGCATCTTCGTCAAAAGAACTGACTCCGCAGCAAACCGAAGCTTCGCAATTCGCGGCCTTTGTACTCGCGGATACAGAAGACAGCTGGAACAAAATATTCGTGGCGCAAGGCCAAACCTATAAAGAACCCACTTTAGTATTGTTCAATGACCGCGTAAATTCCGCATGTGGTATGGCTTCATCGGCCACCGGTCCTTTTTATTGCCCGGGTGATCAACGATTGTACCTGGATTTGTCTTTCTTTAATGATCTGAAAGCCCGGCACGGCGCAGGTGGGGATTTTGCGCAGGCGTATGTGATTGCACATGAGGTTGGTCACCACGTACAAACGTTGCTGGGCATCAGCAATCAGGTTCGTCAGGCTGGTCGTGGCAAAAGCGAGGCTCAAGTGAATGCATTGTCTGTGAGGCAGGAGCTGCAGGCTGATTGTTTCGCCGGCGTCTGGGGCCATGCAGCCAGTACTGAACGTCAATTGCTGGATCCGGGTGATCTGGAAGAAGCACTGACGGCAGCATCTGCTATCGGTGATGACCGTTTGATGCGCGATGCCGGCCGGGGTGTGGTACCCGACAGCTTTACACATGGTTCTTCAGCGCAAAGGGTCAGATGGTTCAAACGTGGTTTTGCGTCTGGCGATATTAAGTCCTGCGATACGTTTGCAACGGATTATCTATAGAGCAATCACATCATCGTGCACGAGCAAAATACCGGCTACCGCGATGGGTTCGCGGTTCGGCGAATATTGACAAACCCACCACTGAGCGGTTTTTTTGTGGCTATGGATTGTTCTCTGTGAAGGTGGGCCTGATCCCGGACTCCGGTTCCCATTGGTCACCGTACAGGGACTTGTAGATATGGGTGGATTCTGTAAAGCCCTTCACAGTGCCGCCTTGCCAAAGATCATATTCAGCATTGGAATAGGTTTCGAAGAATTGAGTCAATCTTTTATCCAATCCGGAAACCACGTCAGCATAGTCGGGATTTGGGTATAGATTAATTTCTTCGCCAGGGTCCTTTTGTATATCGTAGAGCTCGCTCTCGCCAGTACCTTTCAGCCGTTTCCAATATGCATAATGATCGGTTCTAATTACGCGAGTTGCCTCCTGATCCATGTAGACAGCATCTCTCCATGATGCGAGCTTGTCGCCTTTTAGATATTCCGCAAAACTCCGACCGGGAGAATTGGCGATTTCCACCTCTATGCCGGCCATATCCAGTATGGTCGGCATGAGGTCATATTGGCCAACTAACAAATCACTCACCTGTCCCTGCGCAGTGACGCCGGGATAGCGAACGATCAATGGTATATTCATTGCGGTATCGTAGGTGCTTGCTGGAAATGTATTATCCGTATGCCCCCAGTAACCATGTTGACCGAAAAAATTACCCTGATCGCTGGTATATATCACCAGCGTGTTTTCTGCGAGACCGGCCTCTTTCAAAGCTTCAAGCAAACGGCCAACGCCTTCGTCTACCAATGTGTTCTGTGACGCTACATTAGCCATCGATTCCTGATCGTTATTCATCCGAGCCAAATTGAGATACCATTCTTCCGGATCGGGTTCCATTGCGCCCTGAAGTATATTCTCGTTGACGCGATTTCTGGGAAACGAGGGGAACTCTTTATCTTTATAATATTCATAGTGCCTGTTCTTGGCAGGTCCCATATTTGTTGGCGGGTTCAGATAGGGACCGTTATAGGTAACCATCATGAAAAAGGGCTTTTCACGGTCATAATTCTTCAGATATTCCACGGCTTTATCCGAGAAAAAATCGACGCTATGCTGGCCTTTTACCTGGTATTTTTTGGAGTTGTCATTGATTTCATTATCCCAAAAATCAAGTGTATGACCTAAATTGAATGTTACCCAATAATCGAACCATTCGTTCGGCAATTTCGGCTGACCCAAGTGCCACTTACCGATGAGTGAGGTCTCGTAGCCCCGGGTTTTGAGGGTGTAGGGTAATGTTCTAAACTCCCTGATGGCATTCCAGTCACTGGGCCAGTTCTTCATCTCTTTATCATCAAGCCAATCCTGGACCCCATGTTGAGATGGCAAAAGTCCTGTCAGCAACGTGGCGCGTGTAGGTGAACACATACCATGTACAGCGAAAGCACTGGTAAAGCGCACGCCTTCTTTGGCGAGACTGTCGATATTGGGTGTCTTGACATCCGGATTGCCATAAGCACCCAAAATCGAAGCGGGTTGATTGTCAGATACAATGAATAGAATATTCGGCTGGGTGTTTTTTGCTGCTGCGGGAAGTACACAAAGAAGCAGTAGTGCAATATACAAACCCATTTTACTGTGAGTGCTAAATTCACACATTATCGTCAATATATTTTTTTTCATAATCACTTCCTTGTATCTTACTTACTTACAGCATTTAGACAAACGCTGTAAGTTGTTCATGGCCGGGGTGGGTGTAACACTTTACGCTAAAAACGGCAGCGCGGTTAGAGGGCCGGGAAGGGCATTTCTCATGGTGGCTCTATAATGCATTCACTTATCTTAAAAAAGCAGCAGATTAGCAGTAGATAAACAAAAAAACCACCCGTAAAGGTGGTCTCAATGTGTACTGATTCTTTCACAATCAATACCTTGGGTATGGCGTCCCCAAGGGGATTCGAACCCCTGTTGCCGCCGTGAAAGGGCAGTGTCCTAGGCCTCTAGACGATGGGGACATTGGTGGAGCTAGACGGGATCGAACCGTCGACCTCTACAATGCCATTGTAGCGCTCTCCCAGCTGAGCTATAGCCCCGCAAGGCGCGCAATCTTAAACAAGTAATGCGGGTCTGTCAAACCCAAATTCAACAGCCGGCTATTTTATAACGAACTGATCGTTTGTGCGAACGGAATTGCATGTTTTCCGCTAATTCTTTCACTGGCGGGCTGCATACTCCTTATTCCATGGCCTTGATGCAATAAATACCCCAGCCATTTGTCCAGTGCAAGGTTCTGGCGCCAGTTGCGCTGGAATATCTGTTGGGTGGGATACAGGGGATGGGCCAGTCGAGTAAATCCCTGCTCGGGGTTAAATGAAGTGACTTCTGCCAGTTTGGCATCGTGGTACATACGAATATGTGCGTCCGGCGAAATTTCCGGCTTCTCACCCTCAAACTGATACGTCAAACGTAAAAAATGCGTATAAGGATGCCGTTCCAGCACATCCATGCGCAGCAGGGGCGAGCCGGGTACTTTTGACTTGAAGCTGTCGAAATAAGCGATGTCATCTGGAATCATTAACTGCAGTTGACGGAATATATCGGCCTGCATTTCCTGCAACCGCTTCAGTCGTGGCCTGAATAGCAGGCCATTGGTTTGTGTGAATGAAACCATGAAAAAATCATATCACATTTGGGCGAGTGCGGGCCCGGTATCGGCATGGCGATGCCGCTCTATCTGGTTCATAATGCTGAAACTGAAAACCGAAGGTATCTAATGCCCATATTGTTGCTTGCAGTTTTATTTTTTATCGCTGCAATCGCCTATTCTTCGGTCGGCTTTGGTGGTGGTTCTACTTATAACGCTCTTTTGGTTTTAAGCGGCACCGACTACCGTCTGATTCCGGCCATCGCGCTCACTTGCAATATTCTGGTGGTCACGGGCGGCGTCATCCACCATTTGCGCGCCGGGCATATGACTTTGACAACATTACTGCCGTATATTGTGCTGTCGATTCCGATGGCTTGGTTGGGTGGGCGAATAGCGGTTTCGGAAACGCTGTTTATCGGTTTGTTGGGCTTCAGTTTGCTGTTGGCGGCGGTGCAGATGCTCATGCGACCTCAGACAAGTATCAATGTCGAGGTGCCCACCGGCAGTAGCTTGTGGTTAAAGGCCATGCCGGTAGGTGGTGTTATCGGTTTTCTGGCTGGCATTACCGGTATTGGCGGCGGCATTTTTCTGGCGCCGATCATTTACCTGTTAAAACTTGCGCCGCCACGTATTATCGCGGGTATTACCAGCGGTTTTATTTTGCTAAATTCAGTGTCCGGCTTGAGCGGGCAGATGATGAAAAGCGGCACCTATTCGCCCGTTGAAGGAATGATCGCAGCATGGCCCTTGTTTGTTTTTGTGCTGATTGGCGGTCAGATTGGTAGCCGGTTGGGAATTTACACCTTACCGGAACGCTGGATCAAACGTTTGACGGCTGTACTGATATTGTATGTGGCCGTGCGCCTGATCTGGCGATGGTTTGCTCTGGTTTCAGTTTAACCACCTGTTTATTCACGTATTGAAGGATTGAAAACACTTTATGCCCCTCATTAACAAACGAGGTCGACCACTAAAAGATTTGCGCATATCGGTGCTCGATCGCTGTAACTTGCGCCGCACTTACCGCATGCCGGAGGAACCTTTGTTGCGTCCCGGTTTTGTGGACCTGATCGAGCATTTCAGACACAGTGGACATACCATCAGGCTGATTGAATTTATGGATGTCGGTAACGTCAATCAATGGAATCTGGAGTCGGTGGTACCCAGCGCAGAGCTGATGAAAACCATACATGATCGTTGTCCACTGAGGCCGGTTGCACAGCAACTCAATAGCGAGCCGGCCAGACGCTATGCGTTTGAGGACGGCGCTGGTGAGATCGGTTTTATTTCATCCATTGGCCAGCCATTTTGTGGTGATTGCTCGCGCGCCAGAATTACCGCTGATGGGGTTTTTTACAGCTGCCTGTTGTCCACCAATGGTACCGATTTATTGACTAAAATCCGGGCTGGCATAGACACTGACCAGTTGATTGATGAGATTCAGGCTTTATGGGGTAAACGTGCGGACCGCTACAGCGAACTGCGCAGCAATTTGCCGGCCCGGCAACCGCATATTGAAATGTACCAGATGGGTGGCTGATGAAAAATACCGTTCGTTATTTCGCCATTTTTCGTGAGCAAGCCGGTTTGGAAAAAGAGGTGCTGGAGTGGCCAGGCGGTTCAGCAGGGGAGCTGTTTGCCTTGATGGCCGGCAAGCATGCCTTGTTACAAGCGCAAGCGGCGGCGCTGGTGGCGATCAACGACGAGATGAGTGATTGGAAAACCCCGTTGAAAGAGGGCGATGAAGTGCTGCTTTTCCCACCGGTGGCTGGCGGCTGATGTTTTCTATAACGGACACAGACATCGATATTGCTGCAGCTAAACAAGCTGTCTCGGGCAACAGTTGTGGCGCACTGGTGACCTTTGAAGGCTGGATTCGCGATCACAACGAAGGCCAGGCGGTGGACCGACTTGAATATGAGGTTTATCGGCCGGTAGCAGTAGCTGAAGGCAATAAAGTTATTAGTGAGGCTCTGCTGCAGTTTGATATCAGCCACGCGGTTTGTGTGCATCGTGAGGGCTTGCTGGAACTCAGTGACGTGGCGGTGATCGTGTGCGTATCTTCTGCTCACCGGGCAGCCGCTTTTGATGCCTGTAGATACATTATTGATGAAGTCAAAACCCGTTTGCCCATCTGGAAAAAAGAACACTACAGCAGCGGTAAAAGTGAGTGGGTTAATTGTCAGCACTGCGCGAGTCACCAATGACTGACAGTTCGCCAGATGGCAACCCATCTCCGGCCAGCAATCTATCAGCCAGCCCGGCCGAAGATCGCATGCAGCGTTATAGCGAAATCATTATCGAACACAGCCAATTTCCACACCACCACGGCAGCATCGAATCTCCCACGCTTCAAGGCCGAGGCGAAAATCCGTTTTGCGGTGACAGGATAACTTTGCAGCTGCTGGTAGACGATGACGGGGTCATTGATCAAGCTGCCGTGGAAAGTGTCGGCTGCGCCATTTCAATGGCGTCTGCTTCTTTGCTAGCCACGCACCTGCATGGCTTGAACCTGGCGCAGGCACAGGAATTGTACGCGCAGGTGCATCGCGCAGTACTGGAAGGCCCGAATGATGAACTGGATAAACAGTTAGGTGAGTTGGCGGCTTTGTCGTTTGCCGGGCGGTATCCCTCGAGGGTGAAGTGCGCGACTTTGCCGTGGCATGTTTTGAAGCAAGTATTGGCCGGGGACGAATCGGTTGCCAGTACTGAGTAGTTTTAGCAGTCTTTGCAAACCTGGTCCTTAGGGATTTTGATCCGCTGCCAGCTCCAGTGCTTTGCATCCAACACATGCAGTCCGCTTGGCATTTTCAGGCCCGCGAGTGTCGCTAGCGCAAAGTGTGCGGCGGTGGTTCCAGCAATGCCAGCCACTGGCGCAAAAATACCGGCACCCGGACAATCTTCCAACTGATCCGGCGCGACGCCATAGGCGCAGCGATAACAAGCTTGCCCGGCCTCATCCGGTCGCAACAGCATAATATGAGCTTCCATACGTATGCATGATGCCATTAACCAGGGTGTGCGGGTGGCAAGGCAACTGCGGTTTACCGCCAAGCGGGTGCCAAAATTGTCACTGGCATCCATCACAAAATCACAGCCGGGGAAAATTTCCAACATATCTGCATCCGCTACCCTGCGGTCAATAGTGTGCAGCATCAAATCCGGGTTGATAGTCCTTAGCGCAGCAGCCGCTACATTCACCTTCTTTTCGCCGATATCGGCTTGCCGGTATAAAATCTGGCGGGCCAGATTGCTTTCGGCCACCACATCAAAATCGCACAGCGTTAACGTACCGATGCCGCTGGATACAAGATACTGTGCAGCGGCACAGCCCAAGCCACCGGCTCCTATTAAAACCACATGCGCCTGGCGTATGCGTGTTTGGCCGGCTTCGCCGATGCCGGTTAAAGGGTAGTGGGCCGCGTAGCGCCTGGTGGTGGGCTTGCCGATGGGCCCAGTATAGATAGGCTTGGTATCGATGGGTTTGATCTCGATGGGTTCAGGCGGCATCTAAAATCGATTGGGCAATTGCAGACAGACCATCGGGGTGTACCCAGTCGCCGCGCTTGCCGCCGGTTTTCGCCAACAACCTGACGTTGCTGATCTTCAAAGCTGCATTGACTGGTTTGGCCAAATCCCAGATCGTCAGCAGCGCGATATTCAGCCCGCACAGGGCTTCCATTTCAACACCGGTTTGCGCATCGATTTCCGCCAGGGCATACAGGTGAACGCTGTGATTGCTTTCATCCAGATGACTGTGGATGGCAACCCGGTTTAATGCAATCGGGTGGCACAGTGGTATCAGGTTCGGGGTTTGCTTGGCAGCCATGATGCCGGCAAATTCTGCCAGCGCCAGTGCATCACCCTTGGGCAGGGTTTTGTCCCGTAACATGGTGAACGCTTCTTCACCCAGCCAGATTTCGCCAGCTGCCAGAGCACGTCGGCGTGTGACCGGTTTGGCGGCCACATCGGCCATCGAGTAATTGCGGGTGGTGGTTGGGGGCTTGGTCATGGCGTTATTGCTCTTGCGCTGCACGCATGCCCGCAATAGTTTGCAGGTGAACCTGTTGTTCTTCTTCAGACAGGAAAGACGATTCAAAACTGTTGATTACCAGCCGGAATATTTCGTCGCGGGTCAGGCTGATAGCCTGAATCAGGGCAAAAAAGTTGTCGTTCACATAGCCACCGAAATACGCAGGGTCGTCCGAATTAACACACACGTTGAGACCGAGCTTAAGCATTTTACGCAACGGATGGTCACCCATGTTCTTGATCACCGCCAGACGCAAGTTGGACAAGGGGCAAACCGTCAATGACATTTGTTCCTTGACCAGTCGGTTGACCAGCGCGTCATCTTCCAATGAGCGATTGCCGTGATCGATGCGATCGACCTTCAGCAGGTCCAAAGCTTCATAAATGTATTCGGGTGGTCCTTCTTCGCCGGCGTGTGCCACTTTTTTGAGGCCTAACTCCGCTGAACGCGCAAATACGCCTGCAAACAGGGAAGGCGGAAAACCCATCTCCGACGAATCCAAACCGACGCCGTGAATATCCTCCATCCAGGGCTCAGCCAAAGCCAGCGTTTCAAAGGCGCTTTTTTCATCCAAATGGCGCAGAAAACACATGATCAGCCGGCTGCTAATGCCAAGTTCGGTGTGTGCTTCTTTGAGTGCCCTTAAGATACCCGGCATAAAGGTTTCAAAACCAATGCTGCGCTTGGTGTGTCCCTGCGGATCAAAAAATATTTCACAATGAACCACGTTCTGTTGCTGACAGCGTAGCAGGTAGGCCCAGGTCAGGTCGTAAAAGTCCTGGGAGGTCAGTAACACTGACATGCCCTGATAGTAGAGATTTAGAAAATCCTGCAGGCAGTTAAAGTTGTAGGCATCGGCGATGGATTTGATATCCGGGTAGGGCAGTTCGATGTGATTGCGCTTGGCCAGATGCATCATCATGGCTGGTTCCAGACTGCCCTCGATGTGAATGTGCAGTTCGGCTTTGGGTAATTGTTCGACCAGTTTTTTGAGCTTGCCCATTTGCTTTGCGCTACCTTTAATCCTTTTGTTAGGCGTATGATACATTGATTCAAACCATATATAGATGAATGTGATATACTTCATATGTGGCTAGCGAGTAAAGATTGGCAAATATTTATTGGCAACCTTAGCAACTTTTTACTTGCACAGTTGTATATAGGTTAGAGCACGTTAAAGCTTGGCATGGGACGTACATCCAGATGCAAAGCGGTTTAGCCAAGATGGCACGTTCTGAGGAGTGAAACATTTGCTCTCAGGATGGACACAAGGAAAGAACATATCAAACTGTACACACAATTGTGTGTCTGATCAGGAAAGCAAACTTACCGTACTAAGCTCTGATTCAAGGGGTTTTAACGATTTTTTGATCGTAACGGAGAGTTTGAAATGATTTATTACACCTTCTTATTGTTAATCATAGTTGTGGTCTCGGTCATCGCCATCTGGATGTATCGAGCCATCTTCGGTGTTGGCAGGTCTGTCTATCAATCAAATTTGGTCGGTGGCAGAAAGGTTTCTAAAAGGGCTAAGGCCCGCTTGAAAGTCCGCCGCAAAGCACGCGCCCAAAACGCCGGGTCTTCTTCATCTTCTGGTATTCCCACCCCCTGGGGCTGGAAAGACAATGCCGCACTTCCTCACGAAGCGTATGTCGCTCATAAGCCTGGTTCGTTGAGAGGTCATGCTCATGCAGGTGTGAATGTTTTCGCGGTGGCGCCCGCCCCTGCGACAGCCAGAAAGAACGTAGGCTGGCCGTATAAGGAAGAGAAAATGCAGTTTGCTGGTAAGGCTTATAAAGTGAATCGCAGAGCAGCGGATGGTGGCGACTTGAACGGCGATGGAAAGCCTTGGGTCTGGTAGCAGGCTTCCAGGCTCTCACCGGCTCGAACTGCACGGCACAGTAGCGGAACTGAATTTAAGATTTCGGGGCAAGTGCTTCGGGTAAGCTCAGATCTTCGTTGCCCGGTATTTTAATCCCCATCGGCACGGACTCGACACCCATCGACTCATTCGGATAAGGACGCAGCAAACTCAACGCTGCGTCTTTTGAACCTCTCAGCCACTCGACAGCCTCAATTTGATCTTGCAGAATCGCCGGCGAACGGTGATGACCCACCGACTTTAAAACTTCATTGGGATTGACGGTAATGATGCTGATGCTGGTTCGTGGGCTGCCGTCATTGGCCGTAAAGGTGTTTGCTAATCCGCACAGCAACCAGCAGGGCGCATTCAGTGGGAAAACTGCGTAGGGAATCTGCGGCTTAACTCGTGAATCAAATTCGTAAAACCAGGACACTGGAATCACCACTCTGAAATTCTTTGACCAGGCGCCCATGTAAGTAGGTGCAAACGGCTTTTTCTCGTCCCGTAATCTGGCGTTGGCAGTGGAGATCAGTTTTCCGCCTTTGATACGAGGCAGCTGACCATTGGACCAATGCGGCAGGAATGGCCAGACGCCTTCTACTGGCTGGTCGGTGTCACCATCAGCGTAAATTGCGGGCAATGTTTCCCACACCATCGAATCCGGCTCGGACTTACGCAACAGGCGAGAGGGCGAGATGTTGACCCGGTCTTCGGGATTGGCCGGCAAGCTCGCCGGCGCGGTCAGACTGCTCGCGTAGTTATAAATATCCTTCCAGGACAAATGCGAAACTGCAGCTTTTCCACACATCGGCGAGAATGGTTTGTATCAGGTAACTAGCGGCCGGTCAGGGCCAAGATTTCGTTGGGCGTTTTACCGTTCAATTTATCATACAGTTTCTGTTTGTTGCGACCGACACTCAGGTCGTAAACCAGCATGTAATTGATCACGCTTTCGACCCTGCTTGATGCTTCATCACCGGCGTCTTTTTGGATGGCCTGTATGGAACTGGCAACGCTTTGTGGTGAGGAAAAATCGACGGGCTTGCTCATGATGGCCGCGGATTGAAACGCCTCCAGTTGCTGTGGCTCTGCTGCTTTCGGTTCTGTCGGTTGCGGACGGGTTGGCCGTTTTGCCTTGTCCTGTGCAGGTTTGGTAGTAGCTACAGCTTTGCTGGTATCTGCCGCTTTACCTGCAGCATTATTGTTTTGATCATCTTCGGCACAGGCAGTCAAAATCCCCAGCAAAAGAACGGCTGACGTGGCAGTAACTAAAACATTCTTGAACATATGTGAGATCCTTTTCAATCTGGTTAGTTGATATTTGTAAATTGAGCGGCGAGGTCTGCAGTGCAGTTCGACCCCCTTGGTACCCTAAAATTCAATACTAAAATTCAATACTAAGATTCAGAGCCAATAGTATCTGAAACGATCCGATACTGAAAACTTCCGGTGTCTACTTTAACGGGTTTACTGATTAACTGGCGCACAGAACTTTGAAATTTTGGTTTGCACTCAACTCATTGACTTTTTTGAATTTATCACTCAACCAATTTTCGTAGGGCAGGTGACGGTTGGCCACAATGATAAGCCGCCCGTTGGGCTGCAGATGCTTTTCCACGTTTGCCAGTAATTGCATGCTTAAGTGGTTGTCGGTTTTAAGCCCGCTATGGATGGGTGGATTGCTCAGGATCAAGTCGAAGCGTGCCTCGACACTGGCGAGCCCGTCAGAAGCCAGTAACGTTCCTTTCAGATTGTTTCGTGACAGCGTTTCTTCACAAGCATGGAGTGCCAATGCGCTGGTATCGAGGAATGTTACCCTCGCTGCGTGCCAATCTGCTTTTTGGGCTTCGTGCCGGGCTTCGTGATGGGCTTTGAGTTGGGCTGCAACACAGGCGCCGATCACGCCGCTTCCGCAGCCAAAATCCAAAACACTGCCATCGATGTGTTGGTCGGCAAGGGTTTCTAGTAGTAGTAAGCTGCCAGCGTCCAGATGACCGTGTGCGAATACGCCGGGATAGGAGGCAATTTCCAATACTTTTCCTGCAGGCACTACCTTGGAAACTTGGGTCGGAAAGACTTGGGTCGTCCAGACTTCGAGGTATTCAGCGCTATCGAATGGTTGTTCGATGCTTGGCTCAGCAGCTTCAAAAAGCGTGCAGTGACGAGCGTTGTCCAGTTTTTGGACACGGCCGAAGTGCTTTTTCAGCAGTTTGTCGGCTGATTTGATTCCCGCCTTGTTTTCACCTGCCAGCCAGAGTGTTCCGCCCGCAGCTAGAAGCCCTTTCGTACAGTCGAGCAGCATTTGCAGAAGCGCTTTTTGCCTGGGTAGGCTAAGGATGATCCAGTCGAAAGTTTGTTGCCGTTCGGGAAATGCGCCAAACGTGACTTGTGCGCCCGATTGCTGGTGAAGGCTGAAGCCGCCATAGTCCTGACAAAACAGGTTCAACTTATCGCAATGGCCGGCGACCTCACGCCAACTTGAATCCGGTTCGGGGTTAATCCACAAACCCGCCGCCACGTGTTCGCGTCGCGCAAAGTTCTTGCAAATGATCTGGCCGGGAAGTGACATCAAGCGCTCTATTTGATTTCTATGAGCTTAATGGTCAATCGTGCCGCTCAGATCATATTGGTCAGCGTCATGTATTTTGACATTGACGAAATTACCCGGCTGCAATGCCTGACCGTCTGCTATATAAACCAGGCCGTCGATTTCCGGTGCATCGGCGTGACTTCGGGCGATTGCACCTTCTTCATCAACGCTGTCAACCAGGCATTCCTGCACGCTGCCGATTTTCTTTTGAAAGCGTTGGTAGCTGATATCTGTTTGCAACTCCATAAAAATCCGCTCACGTTCAGCCATTACTTCTGGTGGCACGTGATCGGGCAAATCATTGGCTTTGGCACCGTCCACCGGCGAGTATTGAAAGCATCCGACGCGATCCAGCTGTGCTTCTTCGATAAAGTCGAGCAATACTTTGAAGTCGTCGTCCGTCTCGCCGGGAAAGCCAACAATGAAAGTGCTGCGCAGCGTGATTTCAGGACAGATTTCACGCCATTTTTTGATCCGCGTCAGGGCATTTTCCGCCGCCGCAGGGCGTTTCATCAGTTTCAGGATTTTTGGGCTGCCATGCTGCAACGGGATATCCAGATACGGCAAAATCAAACCATCTGCCATCAGTGGGATCAGCTCATCCACATGCGGGTAGGGATAGACATAATGCAGCCTTACCCAGGCGCCCAGACTGCCCAGCTCGCGGCAAAGCTCTGTCATGCGGGTTTTGACCGGTTTGCCACCCCAAAAATCCAGCTTGTATTTTAAATCGACGCCATAGGCCGAGGTGTCCTGCGAAATCACCAATAATTCTTTGGTGCCGGACTCCACCAAGCGCTGTGCTTCAGACAGCACATCGCCAGCAGGCCGGCTGTCCAGACGACCACGCATCGAAGGAATGATGCAGAACGTACATTTGTGATTGCAGCCTTCCGATATTTTCAGATAGGAGTAATGCCGGGGTGTCAGCTTGATGCCCTGAGCCGGCACCATATCAACAAAAGGGTCGTGGTCTCTGGTAAAAGGTGCGTGCTGGTGAACAGCGCTGACGACTTGTTCGTATTGCTGCGGGCCGGTGACGCTGAGTACCGACGGGTGCAGTTCGCGAATTTCGCTTTCGTCCACGCCCATACAGCCGGTAACAATCACCCGGCCGTTCGCGCTCAGGGCTTCGCCGATGGCATCCAGTGATTCGGCCCGGGCGCTGTCGATAAATCCGCAAGTATTGACCACCACCACATCGGCACCGTCATAGCTCGGTGAGATTTCGTATCCGTCGGTCCGCAATTGCGTGAGGATACGTTCGGAATCGACCAGTGCTTTGGGGCAGCCGAGACTGACGAAACCTACTTTCGGGTTGCTCACACAGATTCTCCATCTTTATTATCAGGCTCAAAAAACAACCATTTCGTAGCTGGGAACGTGGCTTTAAAATCGTGTTCTACCGCGTTGATCGCTTTGATCAGATCTGATTCTGAACCGGTAATAGTCATTTTCGCTTTAATTGCGACCATGGCATCAGGGCCCATTTGCATGGTCAAAAGGTTATAAACAAAATGTATTTCCGGGCGCTTGAACAAAAAATCTCTCATTGAAGCCTGCACATGCTTTTCGACACTTTGGCCAATGAGCAACGCTTTGACTTCAATAGCGATCAGTACTGCGATTCCAAGCAGCAACACGCCGATCACTATGGTGCCAATGGCGTCGTAAATCGGGTTGCCGGTGATCGCTGCGGCCGACACGGCCACCAACGCCAGCACCAGGCCGAGCAGGGCGGCTATGTCTTCTCCGAACACCACCAGCAGCTCACTGCTGCGGCTTTCACGAAACCATTTGGTTAAACGTCGGCCATGGCGCTCTTTATTAACCGCTTGCATGCAACCCCACAAAGATACCGATTCAGCAATGATTGCGAATACCAGCACACCGACTGCAATCATCGGGCTGGTCAGAGGTTCCGGGTGGGCGTATTTGTGGATGCCTTCGTACAGGGAAAACATGCCGCCCATAGTGAACAGGATGACAGCGACCAGAAAAGACCAGAAATAAATACTTTTGCCGTATCCCAGAGGGTAGTTTTCGTCTGGCGGCTTGATAGATTGCTTCATGCCCAACAGCAGCAACAGTTGGTTGCCGCTATCGGCCAACGAGTGGATGGCCTCTGCCAGCATTGCGCTGGAGCCGGTAAAAAATGCCGCCACACCTTTGGCTACTGCAATAGAAAAGTTCGCAAACAGGGCATATAGAATGGACTTAATCGAGTCGGGTTTAGCTGACATCAGCGCGTATACTATTCAATGTAATCATGGTGGCGAATAATACTACATACGCGCTGTTGCGGCAGTTAAGAGTTGGGCTTCGCTGTCAAATAGTCAGTGGCCATTGTCGCTGACGATAACTTGAAAGTTCTGGAAGTCTTGCGTCACGAAAAATCGGGCTTGTTCGTCGCTGATCACCGGACTCAGTGTCTGGTTTTTACGCTTACGCTTGATATCAATTTCTAGTGCTTCACCGGGTGCAAATTCACGTAATGCTCGCATGGACTCTGCAGGTGAGTTGACCTCGGTACCATGAAGGCTCAGTACAACATCGCCAGCTTGCAACAATAAGGCTTTGCGCTGTTCTTTGTTCACTTTCTCAATTTCGGCGCGGGCCTGGGCAACGGCGACTTGTGCATCGCTGCGGTTACGATTGGCTTCTGCCATTGCTTTTTGGTATTCAGCTTCCACACGATCTTCGGTTTCAGCTTTGGCCTGGATGGCTTCGGACTTTTCAGCCTCGGCTTGTGATTTTGCCTGGCTGGCCTGGGCGTTGTCGCTTGTCTGGCCGGTAGCATAGGCAGGCTGGCCAGTTGCCAACGCCGCCGCCAAAGACATGATTAAAATTAAATTAGCTTTCTTCATTTTTCAAATTCCTTAAGACCAATGTCACAGTGAGGCCATAGGGCCGTAATCAAGTTGCCACTGCTGTTGATAAATCTGTGCCAGATCCAGCAGCAGGTTGAAACGTTGCCCCCATAAGTCGATCGAGTCGGGTGTATAGCTCAGTTGGTTGTCGACCTGAGCGATCAGATCTTCCAGTTCGGCACGTACATGGCTGATTCGGCTGGCATAGACGCCGTGCGTTGGCGCATTCGCCCGACTTGAGCCTACATTTTGTTGGACAAGCCAATTAAATTTTCAATGTTGTCCGAGTTCTCAATGCTACTGTCCTCGATGTTGTCGCTTACAGTTGCGTCGTTCACAGATAGTGACGCAGTGTTGTCAGAAGTGGTCGCAAGCTGCGGTGAATTGATTGTCTCTGGATGATCTTTGTTCAACTGCCTCGTGGCGCAGCTGTTTGCGCAAAGCGCTGATTGCCTGATTGACCACAACACGTCGCAGCCAGTCCCAGAAGGGGGAATAACCTCTGAACTGCGGTAGTCGTTTAAAGGCGTTGATAAAAGCCTCTTGTGTTACATCCCGAGCTAATTCCCGGCACGAGCAGACGCGCACAGCGATGGTGTAAGCGGGCACCTGATACCTGCGATAGATGGTTTCGCAAGCACGCAGGTCACCGCACTTGGCGCGCTCCAGAGTTACCTCATCGAGGTGGATATCGAAAGCTGAACCGGTCATTTGCATATTAAGACGCAGGGTTCGCTAAAATGGTCGCAGAAAAGCACACAGAAAAGTACATTGGCTTTTTACTATACGTTCAATCGCAGGAATATTGGAGCATTACCAGCAATGGGAAGGTGGAGAGCACCACAAAAGCCAGGCAGTCCGTACATCACACCAAAGGGTGCGGCCAGACTGAAAAAAGAGCTGGTCTATTTGTGGAAAGAGTTGCGGCCGGAAGTTGTGAAGGCGATAACGGAGGCTGCTGCCGAGGGTGATCGCTCAGAAAATGCTGAATATATTTACCGCAAAAAGCAGCTTGGTGAAATTGATCGGCGATTGCGGTATTTGAGTAAGCGCGTGGATGTGATGAAAATTGTCGATCGCGCGCCTACCGACACTTCCTTTGTTCGTTTCGGTGCTCGTTTGACACTACGGGACAATGAAGAGAATACAGTCAACTACCGCATCGTTGGCGTGGATGAAACCGATGCTAAAACAGGGTGGATTTCCATTGACTCACCGGTGGCCAAGGCATTGATGGGCAAAACCATTGGCGATACGGTTGAAGTTGATCTGCCAGAAAGTCGGGTCAGATTGACGATTGAGAGCATCGAATATCAATAAATTCAAAAAACCCCCTTGAGAAACTTGAAAGTATTTTGACCACCCCCATCTTTATAAACGTGGCTGCCTTCGGGGGTCACACAGCGCTTCCGGCCAATTGGCGGGAGTTTATTTTTAGACCTTATTGCTTCTTTAGGAGAATACGGATATGACTACTTTTGATTTTTCCCCCTTATACAGAAATTCTGTGGGTTTCGACCGATTTGCATCATTGTTGAACGCCGCCTCGCGGCAGGAACAAGGTACGAGTTACCCTCCCTATAACATTCGTACATTGGGCGAAGACCACTATCAGATCACCATGGCAGTTGCCGGGTTTTCTGAAAAAGACCTCGATATCACCACCGAGCACAACCGCCTGCTGGTGACTGGCGAGGTAAAAGATGCCGAAGACGAGCAGGGCGAATTCCTGCACCGCGGTATCGCAACTCGTGCTTTCGAGCGTCGATTTAACCTCGCTGACCACGTGAAAGTGGTAGGTGCCAACCTTGTTAATGGTCTGTTACACATTGATCTGGAGCGTGAAGTGCCAGAAGAAATGAAGCCACGCACCATTGAGATTGGTAAAAGCACTGCGCGTTTGATCGATGTAGAGAAGAAAGAGAAAGCTGCGTAATTGACCGCGAGTGACGCTACTCGAAAAAGGGGGTGCTTTGAATGCACCCCTTTTTTTTATACAGCGTCGATGCGCTAATCGTCGTTATTGTTTAGGTCAGGCATTGTTTGCAAGCTTATGGCGGCATTGATAGTCTGATACTTGCCGTAAGGTCTCACGGGATTTTCAGTTCATGAAACGAGTCGGATATTTCCTTTACCAGATTTACGCCTGGTTATTTTTGGCACCTGTCGGGCTGTTGGCCACTTTTATTACCGGCTGGTTGGTGGTGTTGGTGTCGGTTGTTTGGAATCCGCGTGCTGCCGGTCGCTACGTGGCCTCTAATTGGGGCAGGTTGCTCGGCTGGTTAACACCTATGCTGGTGACGGTTGAGGGTAAGGAAAATGCAGACCCGAATCGCACCTATGTTGTGGTGCTGAATCACCAAAGCCAGTACGACATATTTCTGGTGTACGGATGGCTGAATCTGGATCTGAAATGGGTGATGAAAGAGGAACTACGCAAAGTGCCGGGTGTTGGCCCGGGTTGCGAAAAGGCCGGACATATTTTTGTCGACCGCGCCAATCCGGAAAAAGCCCGCAAGGCAGTAACTGAGGCACTTGACCGGGTAGGCGATGGCGTCGGCATTTTATTTTTCGCCGAAGGCTCGCGTAGTGTTGATGGAAAACTCAAAGCTTTTAAGAAAGGCGCTTTTCGCACCGCGGTTTCACAACAGCTACCCATTCTGCCAATTACCATTGACGGAACTCGCAACATTCAACGTCCTCGTTCCTTGATCGTTCGCCCAGGCCGTGTGCGCATGGTGATTCACCCTGCGATAGAGGTAGGCGGAGATGATGCTGCCGACATTCGCGACCTGATGAACAAAACCCGTGATGCCATTGCCTCTGCCTTGCCCGCAGAGTTGCAGTAAACCAAAAGCAGTTAAACATATGCAATTAGGCCGACCCGATCCGGATTACCTGCAATCTGACCGAATGCAGCGAAATTTCCGCTTTTCACTGAAAGCAGCACTATGGCTGACGGCCTTTTTGTGGCTGATCCTTATGGTGGACAACATGCTTGGTCTCGATCTCAACCGATTCGGCTTGCGGCCTCGGGAATGGTCAGGGCTTATCGGGGTTTTTACTGCGCCCTTATTACACGGTGGTGTTGAGCATTTGTTCTCCAATACCGCACCATTGATTGTCAGTTTTACGGCCATATTGTATTTATATCCCCGCTCCGCACTTCGGGTAATCCCAATTATCTGGCTGGGTTCCGGGGTGTTGGCATGGTTTATTGGCAGAGACAGCCTGCATTTCGGCGCCAGCGGGTTTATATACGGATTGCTGGCTTATGTTTTTGTCGGCGGGCTGTTACGTATGGATATGCGCTCGGTAGGTGTTTCCATCATGGTCTGGTTCTTGTACGGATCAATGATTTGGGGTGTGCTACCCATCAGGCCGAACATGTCCTGGGAGTTGCATCTGAGTGGTGCGCTAATTGGCGTGGCTCTGGCGATTGTGTATCGCAATTGGGATAGAGCGCCGCTCAAACGGTATGACTGGGAAGACGATGAGCGGGTGCCAGAATGGTTTCCGACAGAAGAAGAACCGACGCGTGATTCGGATGATTCGGACTCAGGTGAACCGCCTAGATTGCACTAAAGTAACGGTTGTATTAAAACGTGAGCCAGATTACAACGTTGTGTATTGATAAATTGAAAAAATTGGAAAGGTGAAGTTTTGAGAAAGTTAGGTTTAGTAGCGATTAGTTTGTTTGTGATTTTTGTCGTAGTGGGGTTTTTGCTGCCAAGTAAAGTACACGTAGAGCGCACTATCAAAATTGACGAACCCGCTTTTGCGGTTTTTGGCATTTTAAACGACTACCGTTATTTCAAAAACTGGTCGCAATGGAGCGTGCGCGATCCTGACGTTGCTTACACGATCAGTGGTTCCGATTTCGGTGTCGGCCAGCGTTTGAGCTGGCTGGGTGATCCGCAACTGGTTGGCAGCGGTTGGCAAGCCATCATCGCCAGCGAACCTGATCAACAGATTGATATGGAGTTGCATTTTGAATCCCAAAGCGTGGCATACACCCGCTTTGTGCTTGAGCCCGATGGCGAGGGCTGCAAAGTGATCTGGTCGTATGATGCTGATTTGGCGGCAGAGCTGAATTTCTTTGAAGGCTTTCTATCGCGTTATTTTGGTTTGTTGTTTGACCGCTGGGTGGGTAATGATTTTGAAAAAGGTCTGGCTAACCTGAAAAACTACGCGGAATCCCAGTAGCGAAAAGTGAAGTCCCGCCAAATGAACTTACCAGTGTTCCGCCGCTGAAAAATCAAATTGCCAATGATCGGCGTTGCTGGTCGAATTCAGGTGTTGCTGAAACGCTTCTCGTTCGATTTCTACAGCGCCCATGCTTTTTAAGTGTGGGTTGGTGACCTGGCAGTCCAGCAGGCTGAATTTCCATTCGTGAAGTTGCTTGCACAGTGCCACCAAGGCAACTTTGCTTGCATCAGTGACCCGGCTGTACATCGACTCCCCGAAAAAGACCGGGCCCAAAGCCAGCCCATAAATACCGCCTACCAATTCATCTGCTTGCCAAACCTCAACTGAATGCGCTATGCCCAGTGTGTGTAATCGGCAATAAGCTTCGATCATGTCAGGGCTGATCCAGGTGCCTTCATTTTCCTGGCGTGATTCCGCGCAGGCACGGATAACCTTCTCAAAAGCCTGATCGGAGGTGAGCCGCAATGCGCCCTGATTGTAGTGACGACGCAATCGGCGGGAGATATGTACCTGATCGGGATAGATAACGCAGCGCGGTGCCGGAGACCACCATAGAATCGGTTCGTCCGGGTTGTACCAGGGAAATATGCCATGACGGTATGCATTGATCAGCCGTGTCGGCGAAAGGTCGCCTCCGGCAGCCAGCAGCCCTTGCGGCACGCTGAGTGCCTCAAGGGTGTCAGGGAAGGGTGACTGCGGGTCGGCGGATAGAATCGGAAGCACAGTGTCAGGCCTTTAAGCGTAAGGAGCAGTGCTATTGGTGTGTCGTCGCGGGCTACTTGGTCGAATCTTTTTGCTCTTCCAGCCAGCGCTCAGCATCCAGCGCCGCCATGCAACCAAAGCCGGCTGAGGTAACCGCCTGACGGTAAATATGGTCGCTGACATCACCAGCAGCAAATACACCGGGAACGCTGGTCATGGTAGCCAATCCAGCCAATCCACTATTAATAATAATGTAGCCGTCTTTCATATCCAGCTGATTGATAAAAATTTCAGTGTTGGGGTTATGACCGATGGCGATAAACACCCCTTCGACTTCCAAATCGGTTTTCTCGCCGGACTCGGCGTGTTTGATACGCAAGCCGGTCACGCCAGAATCATCGCCCAGGACTTCATCAACTTCATGGTCCCACATAAAGGACACATTGCCGTTGCGTTCTTTCTCGAACAGACGGTCCTGTAGAATTTTTTCAGCTCTTAATTCGTCACGGCGATGCACCAGCACCACTTCGGAGGCCAGATTGGACAGATACAAGGCTTCTTCAACAGCAGTATTGCCGCCACCAACGACAGCAACTTTACGATCGCGATAGAAAAACCCGTCGCAGGTCGCACAGGCAGATACGCCTTTGCCCAAAAACTTTTCTTCAGATGGCAGGCCGAGATATTTGGCACTGGCGCCGGTGGCAATCACCAAAGCATCGCAACTGTACTTGCCCGAATCACCTTCGAGGTAGAACGGATACTGATTGAAATCCACCGTGTGGATCTGATCAAAAATGATCTCGGTATCAAAGCGCACAGCATGTGCGAGCATGCGGTCCATCAGTTCCGGACCTTGCACGCCTTCGGCGTCACCCGGCCAGTTATCAACGTCGGTAGTGATGGTCAGCTGACCGCCTTGTTGAATACCGGTGATTACCGTCGGTTTGAGATTGGCTCTGGCTGCATAAATCGCGGCAGTGTAGCCGGCAGGTCCTGATCCGATAATCAGCAAACCGTGGTGTTTAACATCGCTCATATACTATGCTCCATCAAATATCGTCAGATGCCCGAGCGTATAAATCAGGCATGCGTATCGTGTATTAGTGAGTCGTGGGCACGTCACTTTCAAGGGTGATACTTTACCCGATCAGGCAGTCAGGACATATGCCCAAGCGCCGGTTTGTTCGTATCAAATGTCCTGAATGTGGCATTATGGCTTGAATTGTTGCCGGTTGAGGGTAATAATTCCAACATAACAATAAACAATTAACTTCAATTTTAATCACTTAAAGAATAAACCTTACAGGGTGTATGACATTGTCACAGGCACGAAAAAAAATCGCCAAAATACCCCATAAACCGAATCAGTTGATGCACCACCTGCGTGAGGTCGGCTTTTTGTTGTCAATTCTGATCGCGGTTTATCTGATTGCTTGTTTGTTTACTTACGATCCGCAGGATCCCGGGCCATTCAATACTACCAGCTCCGATCAAGTTGCCAACGTCGGCCGAATTCTGGGCGCCTGGATTGCTAATTTCTTCCTGTTTCTGACAGGCTATGTTGCCTATTTACTGCCGGTGATCTCAGTCTATGGCGGCTGGCGCTTGTGGAAATACGAGCCGCTCGAATCTGAAAACGGAATGATGGGCATTGTGGCTGTGGTTACTGGCCTGGCCTTATTCCTGCTGGCTTCCACCGGGCTTTGTGACATGCATTTGTTACCTCCGGCGGGCAGTATGCCAGCCGGGGGCGGTGGTGTAATCGGTGCGGTCGTGGCTTCACCGCTGCTCGAATTGACCGGCATGTTGGGCTCGACGATGTTTTTGTTCGCCATGATGCTGGTGGGGGTTACCTTGTTCACCGGTCTGTCCTGGTTTCATGTGATGGATGTGACAGGGGCGGTGACGCTTAAAGGTATTGATTGGCTGGTGACCAGGGTTGCCAGTATGCGTGATTGGTTCGCCGGCCGGCGGGCTCGTGCGCATCGCGATGAAGTCAGAAAAACAGATACTGCGCGTCAGGTAGGTCGCATAGCGCCCAAAATTGAGCCGCAGATATCCATGCCGGAAGGCAAATCGAGCAAACGCGTAGCCAAAGAAAAGCAACGCCCGCTGTTTCAGAACATGCCGGCGGATTCCTTGCCACCACTGGATTTGCTGGACGAACCTCACGATCAGCCACTTGGCTATAGTGAAGAAGCCTTAAAAGCTTTATCCAAACAGGTGGAATTGAAGCTGGCGGACTTCGGCGTGCAAGTACAAGTGGTTGCCGTGCACCCGGGCCCTGTGATTACGCGTTTTGAATTGGAACCAGCGGCTGGCGTTAAGTCTGCACAGATTATGAATCTGGCGAAGGATCTGGCCCGTGGACTGAGCATCGTTTCGGTGCGTGTGGTGGAAGTGATTCCAGGCAAGTCGACCATCGGCCTGGAAATTCCGAACGAGAATCGACAGATGGTGTTCCTGTCTGAAATCATGCGCTCGGAAGTTTACGAGAACTCCCACTCGCCGCTGACTTTGGCGCTTGGCAAAAGCATTGCCGGCCGTCCGGTAGTGGCCGATCTGGCGAAAATGCCGCATTTGCTGGTAGCTGGTACTACTGGCTCAGGTAAATCAGTGGCGTTGAATGCCATGATTCTCAGCCTTTTGTATAAGACCGGCCCTGAGAATGTGCGTCTGGTGATGATTGATCCCAAGATGCTGGAGTTGTCGATCTATGCGGATATCCCGCATTTGTTGGCACCGGTTGTTACCGACATGAAAGAGGCTGCTAATGCCTTGCGCTGGTGTGTTGCTGAAATGGAGCGCCGCTATCGGCTGATGTCAGCTGAGGGTGTACGGAATCTGGCTGGCTTTAACAAAAAAGTGCGTGAGGCCAAAGAGGCCGGAACGCCGTTGAAAGATCCTTTATTTATCCCCGATGAAATGTTCCCGGAGGTGGAAGCGCCCGATCTGGAGCATCTTCCGTATATCGTTGTGATTATCGATGAACTGGCCGACATGATGATGATTGTCGGCAAGAAAATTGATGAATTGATCGCCCGATTGGCGCAGAAGGCGCGAGCCTCAGGTATTCACCTCATTCTGGCCACTCAGCGCCCATCTGTGGATGTGATTACCGGTTTGATTAAAGCCAATATTCCGACACGAATTGCTTTTCAGGTGTCGTCCAGAATCGATTCGCGCACCATCCTGGACCAAATGGGTGCTGAGCAATTGCTGGGACACGGCGATATGTTATATATGCCACCGGGCACTTCGATCCCGGATCGTGTCCACGGCGCCTTTGTGGATGATCATGAAGTACACGCTGTGGTGGACTATTTGAAGTCTCTGGGCGAACCGGATTATGTGGATGATATTCTCGCGGCCTCCCAGATGACGACTGATGGTATGACTATCAACGCAGCAGGTATTCCGGAAGAAGCACAAAGCGGCACCGATGAACTTTATGACCAGGCTGTTGCCTTGGTTACTGAGTCCCGTCGTGCGTCGATATCCAGCGTACAACGGCAATTACGGATCGGTTATAACCGCGCTGCGCGCATCATCGAAGAGATGGAAGCCAGTGGTGTGGTCTCGCCGCCGGAGCACAATGGCCTGCGCGAAGTATTGGCGCCGCCACCACCAAAGAACTGAATATGAAAAAACTGTTTATATTGATGTTGTTGTTAGGCAGCAGCTTTGTGCAAGCAGTGGATTGCTGCCCTGAACAGGCAGAAAACACCGGTCCTGTGCAAGCAGATAATACTGCTCCTGTGCGGGCAGCAGACGCCGGGCCTGCGCGCACTCTGTTGAATCAATTCAGCGGCGATCTTGTAAACCTGCAACTGCGGTTTACCCAGGTTGTCACCGCTCAAAACGGCGCAATTCAGGATCAGACTTTTGGTCATGCCGCGTTGCAAAGCCCGGACAAGCTTAATTGGGTATACGGCGGTGATTATCCGGAAACTATCGTTGCCGATGGCAAGACAGTCTGGATTTATGACGAAGAACTGGATCAGGTAACTGTTAAGCCGCAATCAGCCAGTGTGTCTGATACGCCTTTATTGATTCTCACCGACATCAGCCAGTTGGATGAGCAGTTTGTTGTTACCGAACTGGGTGATTTTGAAAATATGCAATTGCTGGAAATGCGCAGTCGAGGTGCTGAGTCCGAATTCGAGCGCGTGTTGGTCGGGCTGGATGCTGAAGGTATCAAAATGATGGTCATGGAAGATGCCTACAGTCAGCGCACAGAAATTCGTTTTACAGATATGGTTAAGAACGGGGATATTGATCCGGCCTTGTTTAGCTTTACTCCACCCAAAGGCGTGGATGTCGTGGGCCAGCGCCCTCTGGAGTAGAACTACTGCAAAAACCCGTCTCCAGGCGGTACAATGCCGCCCATCCTTTATTCACTTACCAGATAATAGAAAACCTCATGCTTGATCCTCTGATTTTAAGAAATGCCATTGAAGCTACCGCGACTGCCCTGAAACTGCGCGGCTATGATTTGGACGTGGCTGCTTACGAAGCGTTGGAAGCGAAACGTAAAGAATTGCAGATTGAAACCGAAACGCTGCAAGGCAAACGCAATGCCAGTGCCAAATCGATCGGCAAGGCCAAAGCGCAAGGCCAGGATATTCAGCCTTTGCTGGATGCGGTAGCTGCCTTGGGCGATAAGCTGGCAGAGGCGGAAACCCGCTTTAAGGCTGTCCGCGATGAGCAGGCAGCCTGGTTACTGGATATGCCGAATGTCGCAGCACCTGACGTACCCGAGGGCGCAGACGAAGGCGGTAACGTTGAATTGCGCACCTGGGGAGAGAAGCCCGGGTTTGATTTTAAGCCGCGTGACCATGTAGAGCTTGGTGAAATGCACCAGATGATGGATGCAGAAGCCGCCGCCCGTCTGGCCGGCGCACGCTTTACTCTGTTGAAATCTTCCTTTGCGAGATTGCACCGCGCATTGGCGCAGTTCATGTTGGATGTGCACAGCACCGAGCACGGCTATACCGAAGTGTATGTGCCTTATCTGGTGAAAAGCGAGGCGATGCAGGGTACCGGGCAATTGCCCAAGTTTGCTGATGATGCGTTTGCTACTGAAGATGATCCAAAGCGTTATTTGATTCCTACCGCAGAAGTGCCGGTAACCAATTTGGCTGCTGATCAGATTTTTGCCGTTGGCAGCCTGCCGATTAAATATGTTGCCCAAACGCCTTGTTTCAGGCGCGAGGCTGGTTCGGCCGGTCGCGATACGCGTGGCATGATTCGCCAGCATCAGTTTGAGAAAGTTGAACTGGTGCACATTGTCGATCCGCAAGATGCAGAAGCAGCCCACGATGAACTGATCGGCAATGCCGAGCGCATTTTGCAGAAGCTGGGATTGGCGTATCGCACGATTGTGTTGTGTACTGGCGATATGGGCTTTTCTGCGCGCAAGACTTACGACATCGAAGTCTGGTTGCCGGGGCAGGGTGCTTATCGCGAGATTTCTTCCTGCAGTAATTGTGGTGATTTCCAGGCCCGCCGGATGAAAGCGCGGGTGCGAAATGCTGAAACTGGTAAACCGGAACTGGTGAATACTTTGAACGGGTCAGGGTTGGCTGTTGGGCGTACCTTGATTGCTGTGCTGGAGAATTATCAGCAGCGCGATGGCTCGATTGTGATTCCTGAGGTGTTGCGTGGGTATATGGGTGGGGCTGAGGTTATTGGGATGTAGTTGAATGATTAGTAATCAGGGGTAGCGCATGAAAGTAGGTCATAAACCGATCCTGGAAATAGTTAGCGTGTTGGTTCTTCTGGGTGGTTTGTTGCTGGTGGCCTATCAGGTCAATCAGGCAACCAGTATTGCCCAGGCTGAAATATCTACTGCATCGACTTCACGTTGGCGAGCAGTTGATGCAACCAGGCAGAGTGAGAATTTTGCAGTTGTTTTGGCAAAATCCTATGAAACTCCAGACAAGCTGACGTTGTCCGAAATGATCGAACTGGAAGCCTATTACATCGGAGTTATCGACCAGATGTCTGCTGCGTATACTATGGTTAAAGATGGATATCGGAAAGGCCCGATCGAGGTAGAACTCAAACAAGCAGCATTGACCTATTTTGGGAATTCATTTGCCAAGGCCTGGTGGAACCAATATAGAAATGATGTGCTTGTAGGTAATGAGGCGGGGTTTGTCGTTCTGTTTGATGTGGCAGTGCATGCTGTCAGTGTTGATCAGGATCTGGACAAATTTCTGGCGATTAAGGAAGAGCTGGAAAATATTGGTGCGGAATAAAACTGGATTGCCTTCCTGGGCTGTCCTCGGCAACTGCTCCTGAGTCGCCTAAAGCGCCTACTCTTGGTGCTCTACCTCCTGCATGGCCCAGGCCACCCTCTCGAGCGGTTCCCGCTCTCACCTTGTCCCTGCAGTCGTGCCCGGTGATCGAACCCAGTGCCGCTTTGCGGCACTCAGGGCTCTCATCCCTGCCTCTCAGCCAAAAAAAACCCGCCGTTGGGCGGGTTTTTAATATTGGCGGAGAGGCAGGGATTCGAACCCTGGAAAGGCTATTAACCTTTGCCGGTTTTCAAGACCGGTGCATTCGACCACTCTGCCACCTCTCCAAAAACTTTGACATGCGGCTGTGGCGTGATTTCAGACGCGCAAGAATACATAAAAACGCCGCCATAATCCACCCCTGTCTACCAGCATATGACAGTTAGGTCGAAATTGCGTACAGTATGTTCGGGTTTAGCCTAGAATGGGGGCTCGGCCTATTGAACTTAGTGTAAATACCCTTATCTTATAGAGTAACGAATTAACCTTCAGGAGCTTTAAGCGAGAATGAACCAGACTCAATTTAGAACAGGCGCTGCCCAGCCTTTGTCGGGCGTGGCGATGAATACGGTATTACGCAATACCTACGCATTACTGTCGCTGACATTGTTGTTTTCAGCTGTTATGGCTGGCGTGTCCATGGCGCTGAACTGGCCTTATCCCGGCGTCATGATTGTATTGGTCGGCTACTTTGGACTGTTGTTTTTGACCGCCAAGTTACGCAATAGCCCCTGGGGTATCGCCGCAGTGTTTGCGCTGACCGGTTTTATGGGTGTGACCTTGGGCCCGATCATCAATATGTACCTTTACCGTTTCGGTAACGGTAGCGAAATCGTGATGATGGCACTTGGCGGCACAGGCGTTATTTTTCTGGCGATGTCAGGCTTGGCGTTGACCACCAAGAAGGATTACTCATTTATGGGTAAATTCCTGTTTATTGGTATTCTGGTCGCGTTCCTGGCAGGTCTGGGCAACTTGTTCTTCCAGTTGCCGGCATTGGGCTTGGCGGTTTCCAGCATGTTTGTCCTACTGATGGCTGGCCTGATTCTTTTCCAGACCCAGCAGATCGTCAAAGGCGGTGAAACCAACTACATCATGGCCACCGTGACTTTGTTTGTCAGCATATTTAATTTGTTTACCAGCTTGCTGCACATCATGGGATTTGCATTCGGCGACGATTGATCGAAGCCCGAAATGATTTAAGAAAGACCCGCCTGGTGCGGGTCTTTTTTTTGGTGCGCCAGGCATGGCGCGAAGCGCCTTGACCGGCACTGTATCGGTTACTGTGGTGGTGACTGGATGACTTGGCGGTGAAAGTCCGCTACCGGCCCGACAAGGGGAACGGTTAGCCGAACGGCACCAAAAGTAGGCGCTTTTAGGCGAGGGTGTCCATCGTGAGGTGGAATCTGAAGGAAGCTGAAGGCAAAGCACTGACTCGACGAACAGAAATCGCATACGAGGCGGTCACAGTGGGTAAGAAGTCCAATATCTTCAAAGCCCTGTTCTTGTACGGAAACTGTGGACGTAGATGCGGCGAGTATAAGTGTGAAGGTCGCGCGTATTGCCCTGGGATATCTGATGATCTGCCATTGGCTACCACCATCGTGAGGTGGTGGGATGGATTATCAGAAGTCAGCAGAGGCCTTAATATCCATAAGAGTGGACGACGGTATCCGAAGCTCGGGTTAGGTGTTTATTGAATGACAGGCGACGTTTTACAATGAGAACTGATTTTACAGGAACCGCCGTGGTACGGAACCGTATGCCCGGTGGTGTGGGAGGACGGCGGGAGCAATCCCGCCTCCTACCCGATCACGTTAATTTAGCAATATTTCGATAGCGTAACCTGGTTCTCAGAGCTAAATACCTACAGCAATGCACTTGCGTTTCGTATTCTCAGGCACCACAAGCTGATTTAAGCTTGTAATGAATAGGTAGGCGGGGAATGCCAATGAAATATGGGTGCTGGGTTAAATGCGGGATTGTGAGTGCGTTTGTGGTGTGTTTGTCTAGAGACGCTTTCGCCGACAGCATTCGTTGCGGGCGGGCAGTGGTTAAAGTAGGCGACTCTACAAATGTTTTGCTGAAAAAATGCGGCAAGCCGACTGTTAAGTTCTCAAGTCGCATCGCGATATACGAGGGAGGTCGGCAACGTCAGACCAGTGTCAGCAATTGGGTATATCGTCGCTCCGGGCAGAAAGACCGGGTGGTATCAGTTTATGCTGGCGAAGTGATGAAGATTGGCCTGGATTAACTGATTAGCCCAGCCAATTGACTGTATCGGAGTTGCAAGTACGACCTTGTTTTCAAAAAATTAAAGTAACTGACTGCCTTTTTGTGGTTTTTCTTTCTGTTCGGAAATTTGATAATTCCCTTTATAGCTCGGTCGCAATTCTTTAAACTGCAAGACCGAAACAAAATTCAAAGAAACCTACATGGATTACTCCAACAATATTAAAAGCTCTTATACTCGGGCTGAACTCGAACGATGTGGTCATGGTGAGCTGTTTGGACCAGACACCGGTCGCCTGCCAACCGGCAACATGTTAATGCTCGACAGGGTGGTCGAGATTAACAGCGATAAGGGTAGCCACGGTAAAGGGCAGATTATTGCTGAATTGGATATTAATCCGGACTTGTGGTTTTTCGATTGTCATTTTAAAGATGATCCTGTAATGCCAGGTTGCCTTGGTCTGGATGCATTGTGGCAGTTATGTGGTTTCTTTCTTTCCTGGAGCGGATGTAAAGGCAAGGGCAGGGCGCTGGGTTCTGGTTTGGTTAAATTTACCGGCCAGATATTGCCGACAGCGAAGAAAGTTACCTTCGCTCTGGATATGAAAAGAGTAATTACCCGCCGTTTGAGTATGGTGATCGCAGATGGCAGCGTCTCGGTGGACGGGCGCACTATTTATACAGCCGAAGACCTGCGTGTCGGGCTGTTCCTTTCAACCGAAAGCTTCTGAGGTATTTCAATGCGTCGTGTAGTTGTAACGGGAATGGGTGTCGTATCTTGTCTGGGAAATGATCTTGATAGTGTTTGCAAATCAATTCGTGAGCAAAAGTCAGGAATAACCTATAACGAAAAATTTGCCGAGATGGGCTTGCGCAGTCAGGTGTGCGGTTCGGTCGACATTGATCTTGATGATCATATCGATCGCAAAGTTAAACGCTTCATGGGTGATGCAGCAGCTTACGCCTATATCGCCATGCAAAAGGCAATTGACGATGCCGGGCTGGATGCATCTGATGTATCCAACGAGCGCACTGGTTTGATTGCTGGTTCCGGCGGTGCTTCCAGTGGAAATATCGTCGAAGGCGCTGACAAGCTACGCGTTAGGGGTGTTCGTAAGTTGGGCCCTTATCTGGTACCGCGAACAATGAGCAGTACCGTTTCGGCATGCCTGGCAACACCTTTTCAAATTAAAGGTCTCAATTATTCAATCACGTCTGCATGCGCAACCAGTACACATTGC
>Ga0105054_10001947_pt1 | contig 33372 bp, 35 predicted proteins | sample BON02_FD_78091 | JGI IMG/M metagenome (GOLD analysis project Ga0105054, IMG submission 78091) | Freshwater microbial communities from Lake Bonney liftoff mats and glacier meltwater in Antarctica - BON-02 (megahit assembly) | ecosystem: Environmental > Aquatic > Freshwater > Ice > Glacier...
CTGCTGCGCTTCTCCAGCGCCAGGGTGCGAAACCCCATTTGCAGCGAATTGAGCATGGCCATCAGCGTGGTCGGCCCAGCCAGGGCCACGCGGTGCTCGCGCTGCAGCACCTCCATCAGCCCCGGGCGGCGCAGCACCTCTGCGTACAAACCTTCGGTGGGCAGGAACAGGATGGCAAAGTCGGTGGTGTGTGGCGGCTCAAGGTACTTGTCGGCCATCGATTTGGCCTCCAACCGGATGCGCTGCTCCAGACCACGCCCTGCCGCCTCGGCGCCCTCGACATCGGCGCGTTGCTGCGCATCGAGCAGACGCTCGTAATCCTCGTTCGGAAATTTGGCATCGATCGGCAGCCAGCAAGGTGCGCCATCATCACCGCGCCCGGGCAGGCGGATGGCGAAGTCGACCACGTTGCGGCTGCCCGGGCGGGTGGCCACCTGGGCGGCGTACTGGTCGGGCGCGAACACCTGCTCCAGCAAAGCGCCCAGCTGCGCTTCGCCAAACATGCCGCGCGTCTTCACGTTGGTCAGCAGGTGCTTCAAATCACCCACGCCCTGCGCCAACGTCTGCATTTCGCCCAGGCCCTTGTGCACCTGCTCCAGCCGCTCCGCCACCTGCTTGAAGCTCTCGCCCAAGCGTTTCTCCAGCGTGCCTTGCAACTTTTCATCGACCGTGGCGCGCATCTCGTCGAGCTTGGCGGCGTTGCTCTGCTGCAATTGCGCCAGTTGCGCGTCCAGGGTGGTGCGCACCTCGGCCAGGCGGCGCGCATTGCCCTCGCTCATGTCCTGCAACTGGCGCACCAGGGTGTCGGAAAGCGAGGTGCGCAGCTGCACCAGTTGCTGCGCAAAGGCATCGAGCTGCGCGTTTTGGGTCCGTGTGGACTCGGCACTTTGGCGGGACAGCATTTCCTGAAAGCTGGCCAGCGTCTGCTGAATTTCCTGGCGGCCACCGCGCGCGCTTTCGCCGATCTCGCGCCGCAGCTCGCCCTCAACCCGCTCCACCCGCGCCAGCAGCTGCTGGCTCTGACCCATGAGCTGCTGGCGGTGCGCCTGCTCCTCAGGGTCGAGCGGGCGCCGGCGCAGCAGCAACCACAGGCCCAGCAACAGGTTGAGCAGCAGACCGGCCAGCAGCAGCCAGGCCAGCTGGACGTCGTTCATGCCTTGCACACCTCGGGGTTGATGGGTGTCAGCGCACGGCCTTCTTTGAAAAAGGCGATCAGGTTGTTGGCCGCCAGATCGGCCATCGCGCGGCGGGTTTTGAGCGTGGCGCTGGCGATGTGGGGCGTGAGCACCACGTTGGACGCAGTCAGCAAGTCGGGGTGCACGCTCGGCTCGCCCTCGTAGACATCGAGGCCAGCGCCTGCGATGCGCCGCTCGCGCAGCGCGGTCGCCAGCGCCGCATCGTCCACGATGCCGCCGCGCGCGATGTTGATCAGGGTTGCGGTGGGCTTCATCTGGGTGAGCTCGGCCGCGCCGATTGCGTGGTGCGACTCGGCGCTGTGGGGCAGCACCAGCATGAGGTGATCAGCCTGCTGGAGCAACTCGTCTTTGCTGACGTAACGGGCCTTGAGTTGGACTTCGATGGCAGCGTCCAGCCGCGAGCGGTTGTGATAGATCACCGGCATGCCAAAGCCGTGCGCGGCGCGCCGCGCAATCGCCTGGCCGATGCGGCCCATACCAAGGATGCCCAGCGTGCTGCCGTGTACCTCGGCGCCGGCAAACATGTCGAGCGACCAGCGGCTCCAGTGCCCGGCACGCAGAAAATGCTCGCTTTCGGTCAGCCGGCGTGCGGTGGCCATGAGCAACGCGAAGCCGAAGTCGGCCGTGGTCTCGGTCAGCACGTCGGGCGTGTTGGTGGCCAGCACACCGGCCGCTGTCATGGCGGCAACATCGAAGTTGTTAAAGCCAACTGCGATGTTGCACACCACCCGCAGCTGCGGACAGGCCGCAAGCAGTGTGGCGTCGATGCGTTCGCTGCCGGTGGTGAGCACGCCCACCTTGCCCTGAAGACGCTCGATCAGCGCCGAGGGCGACAGCGGCATGTCGTCGTCGTTGGTGTCGACCTCCACGTGCTGGCGCAGGGACGCGATCACCTCAGGAAAAACAGAGCGCGCGACAAGGACGGAGGGCTTGGTGCTCATGTCAGTCAGACCGCCAACAAGTCCACGTCAAACAGCAGCGTGGCGTTCGGCGGAATCACGCCGCCCGCACCGCGCGCGCCATAACCCAGCGCGGCCGGGATCACCAGGCGGCGCGTGCCACCCACGGCCATGCCCTGCACGCCCTCGTCCCAGCCCTTGATGACCTGGCCGCCACCGAGAGAAAACTCGAATGGCTGACCACGGTCTTTGCTGGAATCGAACTTGGCTCCCTGCACGCCGTCGTTGAACAGCCAGCCGGTGTAGTGCACCTGCACCGGGCGACCGGCCTGGGCGATTTCGCCGTTGCCGAGGGTGGTGTCTTCGTATTGCAGGCCGCTGGGGGTGGTGATCATTGGGATTCCTTGTGAAGCGTTAAAAAAGAGGAGAGATTATTCCAGCCAGTGCGTGAAGCTGGCCACCGGCTCGCGCGGTGTGTGGAAATCGTTGACCAAGGCGCTCGGGTCGGCGTGGCCCAGTGCCATGCCGCAAACCAGCATTTCGCCCTCGCTGGCGCCGATGTGCGGCAGGATGATCTTGGCAAAACCGTTCCACGCTGCCTGCGGGCAGGTGTGCAAGCCGTGGCCGCGTGCGGCCACCATGAGGTTTTGCAAAAACATGCCGTAGTCCACCAGCGAGCCACGGCCCATGACGGTGTCCAGCGTGAACATCAGGCCCACCGGCGCATCAAAGAACCGGAAGTTGCGCTGGTGTTGCGCGTGCATCTTGTCTTTGTCGCCCTTGGTGATGCCCAGCAGCCCGTAGAGGCTCCAGCCGTTTTCGCGGCGACGGTCGATGTAGGGCGAGACCCACTGCTCGGGGTAGTAGTCGTAGGCCTCGCGGTATTCGCCGGCGAGTGACGGGTCGGCGCGCAGCGCGTCGTGGGCGGTGCAAACCTTGTCGACCAGCTTGTCGCGGCTGGCGCCCTGCACCACATAGACCTTCCAGGGCTGGGTGTTGGTGCCCGAGGGCGCGCGGCGGGCCAGCGCCAGCAGGTGCTCCAGCGTCTCGCGTGGCACCGGCTGGGGCAGAAAGGCGCGTGCCGACATGCGGCTGGTGATCGCAGCGTCGACGGCAAGCGTCTCTGGGGTGTGGTTCATGTCAGTGTCTCCAGGGTTTTCCTCAGGGCGTCGGGCAGGGGCACCGGGCGGCGGGTCTCGCGGTCCACATACACATGGACAAAGTGCCCGCAGGCGGCAGCGGTGTCGCTGCCCTGCGCAAACAGACCGACCTCGTAGCGCGCACTGGAGCGGCCCAGCTGTGCCACGCGCACGCCAGCTTGCACGGTCTGCGGAAATGCCAGCGGCGCGAAGTAATTGCACTGGGTTTCCACCACCAGGCCAATTACCGCACCGCGCCCGGTGTCAAGCACCCCCTGCTCGATCAGGTGCGCGTTGACAGCGGTATCGAACCAGCTGTAGTAGATGACGTTGTTCACATGACCATAAACGTCGTTGTCCATCCAGCGGGTGGTGATGTCTCGAAACACGCGGTAGTGGTCGCGGACGTGGGCCTGGGGCCGCGCGATAGCAGGAACTTTATTCATGCCGCCGGATTGTGCCAGCGCTTCCTGCGCCGGCCCGTCACGCAGCCGGCCGCTGCCAGCGTGCGTGGTACTCAAGCGCCACGCGGTAGGTGTTCATCTGCACCTGCAACGTGGTCTCCATGTCGGTGCCGTAGCCCCCCGCCATGCAAAACGCAAGCGGCACCCGCCGCGCCCAGGCCCAGTCCATGACCCGGCGGTCCCGCGCTTCCAGACCGTCAAAGCTCAGTTTGAGGCGGCCCAAGCGGTCGCCTTCGTGCGGGTCGGCGCCCGCCAGGTAAATGACCAGGCCAGGCTCAAAACGCTGCTCCAGCGCCTCCAGCGCGCGCTCCAAACCCTCAAGGTACTCAGCGTCGCCACAGCCGTCTGGCAGCTCCACATCCATGTCGCCGGGCTCCTTGCGAAAAGGGAAATTGCGCGCGCCATGCAGCGAGAGGGTGAACACCGAGGGGTCGTGGGCAAAGATGCGAGCGGTGCCATTGCCCTGGTGCACATCGAGGTCGATCACCGCCACACAAAGTGGACGCGCAGAGCCCCGCCGCCGCGTGTGCTCGGCCTGCAGCAGCCGCGCCGCCACGGCGGCGTCGTTGAAGACACAAAAACCGCTGCCCTTGTCGGCGTAAGCGTGGTGGGTGCCGCCCGCGAGGTTGGCGGCCAGGCCCTGGCCAGACGCCATCGCTTGGCGGCAGGCCTGCAGCGTGGCGCCCACCGAGCGCCGCGCGCGCTCGGCCATGGCAAGACTCCAGGGAAAACCGATTTCACGCTGCTCAGCCGGGCTCAAGGTGCCGTTCGACACGGCCGCGATGTAAGCCGGCGTGTGTACCAGCGCCAGCTCACCATTGCTCGCCGGCAAGGCCTCTTGCATGACCACCGACGGCTGTTCAGCGGCCAGGCGCTGGCGCAGCCGGCCGTACTTCGCCATCGGAAAGCGGTGGCCGCTGGGCAGCGGTAAAACAAAATGGTCGGCGTAGAAAGCGTGCACGGTAAAGCCAGAGAAAGCAGCAGCGGCGATTGTGGCGGCCTGCGGGCGCAGACCGGCGCGTGCGGTTGCCGGGGGCGCGACTCTAGCAATGGTGCAATGCAGCGAATGGGGCTTGCGTGGTCGCGGTTAATCCCTATAATTTGTTTTTGTTGCAGTGCAGCAAAGCGAACGAAAACAACAGCGTCAAGACAGCGCGGGTTCGGGAGCAGCCTTCAACTGAATGTGTTTCACTCTGCCCAAAATCCCCGATTGGAATTCCCCATGCTGACCGCTGAACAAATCGCCGCCGCCCACAAAGCCAACATGGAGACCATGTTCGGTCTGACCCAGAAAGCCTTTGAGGGCGTGGAGAAGTTGGTTGAACTCAACCTGCAAGCCACCAAAGCCGCCATGGCCGAGACTGCCAACAGCGCCCAGGCGATGTTGAGCGTGAAAGACGCCCAGGAATTGCTGGCGCTTCAGGCCGCCCTGATGCAGCCTCTGGCCGACAAGACCATGGCCTACAGCCGCCACCTGTACGACATCGCATCGGGCACCAACGCCGAATTCAGCAAAGCCGCCGAAGCGCAAGCCACCGACACGCAGAAGAAATTCATGGCTGTGGTCGACAACGCCGCCCAAAACGCACCAGCCGGTTCCGAGACCGCCATGGGCATGATGAAGAGCGCTGTGTCTGCCGGCAACACCGCCATGGAGTCGGTGCAAAAGGCGGTCAAGCAGGCCACCGAAATAGCCGAGGCCAACATCAACACCGCAACCGCCCAGGCCGCCAGCGCTGCCAAGGCCGCCAAGAAGCGTTGAACAGCGGCGGGTTCGCCCCACTGGTGGCTGTTTTGCCCGACGGCACAACGGCTACGCTGAAATTGACCGGGCGCTGTCTGGGTTTGCTCGCCTAAGAGCAGCCAGCCGAGCACGCCAGCCCTCCTCTTTCCAGCTTTTTCCCTGTGGTCCTTTTCGAAATTTGACGACAGTCGATTGCATCGGACCCCTTCAAGCCCTCACCGCAACGTGGGGGCTTTTTTTGTGCGCTGTGCGTCGAAAGGCACATCTTTTCTGGACGTTTTGCAGCATGACGTGGTGCTCAGTGCGGCGCGCCTTCCAGGGGCCGCAGTTTTGCCAGCGCTGTCTTCAGCCTCGGCAAGGCGGCCTGCATCGCGGCTCGACCGGCTTCGATCGAGCGCTGGCGCGAGGCGAAGTCGGTGCTGCCCACGCCGCTGAGCGCCGGGCGCAGCACCACCTCGGCGCTGGCCAACTCAAGGCGGTTGATGCTCTGGCCCATGATGGCGGTGGTCTGCAACAGCAGCCCGAGCAAGCCGGTGGCGTCGTTGCCTCTCGGATCGGCCGAAATGTCCACCGCCAACACCACCTCAGCGCCCATGGCGCGCGCCTGGCCCACCGGCACCGGCGCCACCAGTCCGCCGTCGACATACTCGCGTCCCGCGATCGCCACCGGCGCAAACACGCCCGGCACCGCGCTGGAGGCGCGCACCGCCTGCGCCGCATCACCGCGCCGAAACACCACCCCCTGGCCCGTGGCCAGATCGGTTGCCAGCACACCCAACGGCGGCGACATGTCTTGCAGCAGGCGCCCGCCCACCGCCTGCCGCACATAGCGCGCCAGCGCGTCGCCGCGCAACATGCCGCGGCTGAGCAAGGGGATCATCCAGTCTGTCAACGCGGCCTCGTCCATGCTGAGGGCCGCGCGCTCCAGCGCTGCGCCGTCCATGCCGCTGGCATACAAGGCGGCCACCAAGCTGCCGGCCGAGGTGCCCACCACCATGTCAGGTCGGATGCCGCTCTGCTCCAGCACCTGAATCACGCCAACATGCGCAAAGCCCCGCGCCGCGCCGCCACCGAGCGCCAAGCCCAGGCGCGGCGCTCGCCGCTGTGGCTCCGCCGTGACCGATGAAGCGGACAGCGATGGCGTGATCGTGGGCGGCGCCGATGGGCGCACCGTGGAGCAACCCGCCAGCACCAGCAACAACGCGGCAGACAGGGCCATACCCCAAAATTTACATTTTGTATTGCGAACCATTCGTATTTCCGTTAGCATCAAAGATCGGTTTCCTCCCGACCTGTGTTCAACCCAACCCAACCCTCACGGACCATCTCCATGCGCTCCACGATCCGCTTTCCCCTTATCGCCACCCTCGCACTGAGCGCCGCCACCGCCAGCTTCGCGCAAGACAAGGTGCTCAACCTCTATTCCGCACGCCACTACCAGTCCGACGAGGCGATGTACGACGCTTTCACCAAAACCACCGGCATCAAAATCAACCGGGTGGACGCCGACGATGCGGGGATTGTCGCGCGGCTGCGTGCCGAGGGCAGCGCCTCGCCGGCCGACGTGGTGATGTTGGTGGATGCCGCGCGTCTGGCGTCGGCCGACGCGCAGGGTCTGTTCCAGCCGATAAAATCGGCCAAGCTCGACGCCGCTATTCCCGCCAACCTGCGCGCCGACGCCACGCCCGACGGCGTGACCTGGACCGGTTTCTCCACCCGCGCTCGCGTGATCGTGTACGACCCCAAGCGCGTACAGGCGGCCGATGTCGCCACCTACGAGCAGCTTGCCGATCCCAAACTCAAGGGCCTGCTGTGTACCCGCTCCGGCTCCCACCCCTACAACCTTTCGCTGTTCGCCACCGTGGTCGAACGCCTCGGTGACGCCAAGGGCGAGGCCTGGCTCAAGGGCATGGTGGACAACATGGCGCGCTCGCCAAAAGGCGGCGACACAGACCAGATCAGGGGGGTGGCCTCGGGCGAGTGCGGCTTGGCGATCACCAACACCTACTACGCCGCGCGCCTGCTCAAGTCGGGCAAGGCTGAAGACAAGGCGGTGATGGACAAGGTGCGGGTGGTATTCCCCAACCAGGGCACCACCGGCACCCATGTGAACATCGCCGGCGCCGCGGTGGCCAAACACGCCAAGCACCGCGACAACGCGATTGTGTTCATGGAATACCTGGCCAGCCCGTTCGCGCAAGACTACTTTGCCAACGGCAACAACGAGTTCCCCGCCGCCAAAGGCGTGAAGATCGACAACCCCGCCTTGACCGCAATCGGCGGCGACAACTTCAAGGCCGAAACCATCCCCCTGGGTGTGGTGGCGAAGAACATGACCAAGGTGCAGCAGATGCTGGATCGGGCCGGGTTTAAGTAACCCTCCCGCGCCGCCTGCGGCGTCACCCGCAAAAGGGCAACGCTGGCGGCCCGGCAAAGTCGGTTCCGCGACGTTCTGGGATCGGATATCTTCGCCAGCGGCTGCGACGCCACTTGCGGAGTGTCACGCTTGCAGCGGCTGTCCAATGGTCTCGGCTGCGGCCATTGGACACAGAGTTTCTGAATCGGGGTTGCGTGGTCACCACGCGGTGATAATTGATTGACGTTTACGTCAACGTCAATTCAACACACCACCTCCCAGGAGCACCCATGGACATTCAAGGCAAAGTTTTCATCGTCACCGGCGGCGCATCGGGCCTTGGCGAGGGAACAGCGCGAATGCTCGCAGCGCACGGCGGCAAGGTCGTGATCGCCGACATGCAGGTGGAAAAGGGCGAAGCGGTGGCGAAAGACATTGGCGGGGTGTTTGTGAAATGTGACGTGAGCCAGGAGGCCGACGGCCAGGCGGTGGTCGCCCAGGCCGTCTCCATGGGCAAGCTCATGGGCCTGGTCAACTGCGCCGGTATCGCCCCCGCCGAAAAGACCGTGGGCAAGAACGGTGCGCACTCGCTGGCGCTTTATACCAAGACCATCATGGTCAACCTGGTCGGCTGTTTCAACATGATCCGCCTGGCGTCCGAGGCCATGTGCAAAAACGAGCCGCAAGCCAGCGGGGAGCGCGGCGTGATGATTTCCACCGCCAGCGTGGCCGCCTACGACGGCCAGATCGGCCAGGCGGCTTATGCCGCCAGCAAGGGCGGCATTGTCGGCATGACGCTGCCGATCGCCCGCGACCTCGCGCGCAACGGCATCCGCAACATGACGATTGCCCCCGGCATCTTCGGCACGCCCATGCTGTTTGGCATGCCGCAAGAAACGCAAGACGCGCTGGCCGCCAGCGTGCCCTTCCCCAGCCGCCTGGGCACGCCCGCCGACTTCGCCAAGCTGGCCCAGCACATTTTTGAGAACGACATGCTCAACGGCGAGGTGATCCGGCTGGACGGCGCCATTCGCCTGGCGCCGCGCTGAGAGCAGGCCCAATGGCGCGAAGTGAAGCGCCCGACTAGCCACCTTACCCAACCACCTCATTCACAAGAAACTCCACGAACCAGCCTCTGACAACAGCACAATGCGTTGCACTCAAGGCTTTGCTGCTGCAGCGCCGCGAAGAGCTGCTGATGGAAACGCAGCAAAACCAGAGAAACCTCACACCGCCCGCCACCGATGAAGGCGGTATGCTGCAACGCAGCATGGTCCGCGAAGTGGACCGGGCCTTGACCGTGCTTGACGATACCGACTTCGCGCGCACCGAGCGCGCGCTGCAATCGATGGCCGCCGGCAGCCATGGCCTGTGCTGGGAAAGCGGTTGCAACATCCCCTTCGCGCGGCTGAAGATCGAACCGCAGGCTGAGCATTGCGTGGTTTTCAAAGACCGCTGGGAAAAGGCGTCCGGCTTGGTTTGTAACTGCTACATCTCGGTATAAGCTTCTAAGAAATGAGTCGTTCCACAATCTAAAGATTTTGTTCAGAATCAACTTTGTTGTTTTTCTTGGAGCGAACATGAAGCGTCTGAATACCCTGATCATGGGCCTGTGCCTGGCCCTGAGCACCGCTGGCGCCATTGCCGCCCAGCCTTTGCTCACACCAAAAGAGCTGCACGCCCAGCTGGGTGACCCCAAGCTTCGCGTCATCGACATACGCGATCCAAAGTCTTACGCCGCTGGCCACCTGGTGGGCGCGGTCAACGCGCCTTATGGCCAATGGCGCGGCGCGCCCAGCAACCCCGGACAAGTGCCCTCCTTGCCCAAGCTCACCACGCTGGTGCAAAGCCTGGGGCTGACCCCGGACACCCATGCGGTGATTGTCTCCAGCGGTGCCGATGCAACCGATTTCGGCGCCAGCGCCCGCGTCTACTGGACCCTCAAGGTGCTGGGCGTCCAAGAGCTGTCGGTGCTCAACGGCGGCCTCAAGGCCTGGTCGCAAGCCAAACTGCCACAAACCACCGAGGCGGTGAAAGTCGCCGCCAGCAGCTTCCAGCCGCAGCTGGACAACGCGCTGATCGCCAGCACCGACGAGGTGTTGCAGCATGTGAAAGCCAAAGACGCGGTGCTGATAGACGCCCGCCCAGTGGCCTTTTTCAAGGGCGAAACCCGCGCGCCCACCGCCAAGCTGCCCGGCACCTTGCCCGACGCGGTCAACCTGCAACACGACCAGTGGTTCGCACCCGGCAGCGCCACATTTGTGAGCGCCGAGCAGGCCAGGCAGATCGCAGCGGCCAGCCCGATCGACCCGGCCCAACAAACCATCTCCTTCTGCAACACCGGCCACTGGGCTGCCACCAATTGGTTCGCCATGTCCGAGGTGCTGGGCCAGAAAAACGTCAAGCTCTACGCCGGCTCGATGGCCGAGTGGTCCCAGGCCCCCAACGGCTTGCCGATGTCCAACGTGCCCAACCGCCCGCGCCAGCTGCTGATTGATGCCAAGCTCTGGGCTGCCAAAACCTTCAATTGACGCCATGAAGCGACTTCCCTTGGCGGCCGGCGTGGCCGCCTTTTTTGTTTTTCTGGTGCTGTCGGTATCGGTGCGCCAAGCGGTGTTGCTGCTGGTGGGCGTGGGCATGGGCGCGGCGCTGGCGGGCGCGCGTTTGGGCTTCACCACTGGCTGGCGCCAGCTGATCGAGCAGCGCGACCCGCGCGGTGTGGCCGGCCAAGCCCTGCTGCTGGCTCTGGCCAGCCTGGCCGCGCTGCCGCTGCTGGGCCAGTTTTCTGAACTCCAAGCTGCGCTGGGTCCGCCCAGCGTCAGCTTGTTGCTGGGCGCATTCGTGTTTGGGCTGACGATGCAAATTGCCGATGGCTGCGGCTCGGGCACGCTGTATAAGGCGGGCCTGGGCGTGCCGCTGAACATGGGCATCCTGCCGCTGTTTGCGCTGGGCAGCTTTCTGGGCTCGGCACATCTGGACAGCTGGCTGGCGCTGGGTCAGATTGAGCCGGTTAGCCTGCCCGCGCAATTCGGCACCGGTGGTGCGCTGGCGTTGACGTTTGGGCTGCTGGCGCTGGCACTGCTGGCGGTGCGCGTCTGGGTGGGCGCCGGGCGGCAGTGGCTGGAAAAGCGCTGGCTCTGGGGCGCGCTGGCGCTGGCGCTGTTGGCCACGCTCAATCTGTTGCTCGCTGGCCAGCCTTGGGGCGTGGTCTATGGCTTTGGGCTGTGGGCGGCCAAAGCATCGGTGGCGCTGGGGGCGTTCGATCCGAGTGGCAACGCCTTTTGGAGCCAGGCCGGCAACGCGCAGCGCCTGACACAAACCGTGTTGATGGACGTCACCACCATCACCAGCATCGGTATTTTGGCCGGCGCTTTGTGGGTGTCGGCCAAAGCGCCCGCAGCCAGTCAACCCCTCAGCGTGCGCCAGTGGGCGATTGGGCTGGCGGCAGGCTTTGTGATGGGCTACAGCTCGCGCCTGGCATTTGGCTGCAACGTGGGCGCCATGCTCAGCGGCATTTCCACCGGCAGCCTGCACGGCTGGATCTGGGTGCCGCTGGCTTTTTCTGGCACCTTGATTGGCGTGCGGATGCGCCGGCGCTACGGGTTTTGACAGGAGACACCGCATGACCACCACACAACGTCTGCAAACCATCTTCTGGCTGGGCCTGCTGGGGTTTTTGGCCTGGGACTTTTCTGCCTCCGCCCCGGTGGACCTGCGCAACGAGCCGCCACTGATCGCCGCCGGCTCGGGCCAGGCCAGCAGCGGCGGGCACTGCTCGCTGGCGAAATAAGGCCCCACACCCACATCCACACCCACCGCCACCGGTCTGCTTCATCTCGCGGTTTCGGTCTTTCGAAGGTTTGGGCTGGAGGAGCCGGGTCCATAGCAGCGTGCCCTTGGACACAGCCTGTGTAGTATTTGCCGCTCCAATAATCTGTTGGGGCGCCATCTGGGTCTTTGGGAGAGGGATCTTCAGGCGGCTGGCGGTCGATACCAGGTATCTCTCCAAGACGGGTTCAGTCAACGCTGCCCAGGCTTGTTGCCAGTCGGGAAAGTGCTCCAGGCTTTGCGGAAAAACAGCGCACTGAAGCCACCGGGTTGCAGGCCATGGTGCTCACGTTGGCGTTTTGGGGGCCGCAGATGTCAAGCAGCCAACGTCAGTCAGACTTGGCTGGCGGTTGCCTTACAGCAGCGACCGCAATTCCCGCGCCGCCTCCAGCAACAGTGGCAGCAAATCTTGCTGCAAAACTGGGAGCGACAGCCGCTCGGGCGAAGCCACCACGTTCAGCGCGGCCACCGTCTGGCCTTTCATGTTGCGCAGCGGCACCGCCAGTGCGTACACGCCCAGCTCGTGCTCTTCGCTGGCCAGCGCCAGATCGTTGCTTCGCACCTGCTCGATCAGCATGCGAAACGCCTGGGTATTGACAACCGTGCGCGGCGTGAGGCGCGCCAGCTCGCGGCCTTTCAGCCAGGCGCTGAATTCGGCCTTGGGCAGCGCGGCCAGCAGCACCCGGCCGGTGGAGGTGGCGTGGACCGGCAGCCGCGCGCCCAGGTGCAGACCGTAGGCCATCAGCCGCTGCCCGCCGACCGAGGCGCTGCGCGCCACGATCACCACCTCGTCGCCGTCGCGCACCACGGCCGAGAACGATTCGCGGGTTTGCGCGGCGAGGCGGTTCAGTGTGGGTTGCAGCAAACGCGGCAGGCGTGCCGAGGCGAGGTAGCTGCCGGAAAAGCGCAGCACCTTGGCTGAAAGCCAGTAGTGCGAGCCATCGGTGTCGAGGTAGCCCAGGTACGCCAGGGTCAGCAAATGGCGCCGGGCCGCCGCCCGGGTGAGGCCGGCGCGTTCGGCGGCTTGGGTGGCGTTCAGGCGCTGGCGCTCGGTGTCGAAGCTCTCCAACACCGCCATGCCCTTGGCCATGCCTTCGATCAGATCGGCTTTGGCGATGCTGCGGTTCGTGTCATGCATCGAGCCATTGTGAGCCCGACTGCGGACATTGCGCGTTGATCGCGCAAACCAGCCGATGATCGCGCAGCATTGAGGAAGCGCTGTTGGTCGCTTCGCCGCTCTTGTCTAAGCTTTGAAGTCCTCAATCCACAGTGAAACAACCTCGCGCCGCCATGCCTTTTCAAGCGAACCGCCGAACCGCCGAACCGGCTGTGCAGGCGGCCAGTTCCACCCCCTTGGGGATGAGACCGAAGGTGGCGCGGGCGCAACCCCTATGAAAACCCAAGTCGCCATCATCGGCGCCGGACCTTCCGGCCTCCTCCTCGGTCAGCTGCTGCACAAGGCCGGCATCGACACTGTGATCGTCGAACGCCAAAGCCCCGACTACGTGCTGAGTCGCATCCGCGCCGGTGTGCTCGAGCAGGTGACCACCGACCTACTGGACGAAGCCGGCGTGGGCCAGCGCATGCACGCGCAGGGCCTGGTGCACACCGGCTTTGACATGCTGTTTGGTGGCGTGCGCCACCGCGTCGATCTGGAGCGGCTCACGGGCGGTAAAAAAGTCATGGTCTATGGCCAGACCGAGGTCACCCGGGACCTGATGGACGCACGAGCGGCCACTGGCCTGCCCACGGTGTACGAAGCGGCCAACGTGCAGGTGCACGACTTCGACACCAAGATGCCAAGTGTCACCTACGACAAAGACGGCCAGACCCACACGCTCGAGTGCGACTTCATCGCTGGCTGCGACGGCTTTCACGGCGTCTGCCGCGCCAGCGTGCCACGCAACGCGATCCAGGAATTCGAGAAGGTGTATCCGTTTGGCTGGCTTGGCCTGCTGTCGGACACACCGCCGGTGCACCACGAGTTGATCTATGCAAATCACGCGCGCGGTTTCGCACTGTGCTCCCAGCGCAGCGCCGCGCGCAGCCGCTATTACATACAGGTGCCGCTGACCGACAAGATTGAGCAATGGAGCGACGACGCGTTCTGGCAAGAGCTCAGGCTGCGGCTGGACCCAGAGGCTGCGGCGAACCTGGTCACCGGCGCCAGCATAGAAAAAAGCATTGCGCCACTGCGCAGCTTCGTGACCGAGCCACTGCGCTTTGGCCGCATGTTTCTGGCGGGCGACGCTGGCCACATCGTGCCGCCCACCGGCGCCAAGGGCTTGAATCTGGCAGCGACCGATGTGAAATACCTGACGCAAGCGTTTGTCGAGTTCTACCAAGAGAAATCTGAGGCCGGGATTGATGGCTACTCCCAGCGCTGCCTCAAGCGCATTTGGCGCGCCGAGCGCTTCTCATGGTGGTTCACATCGATCATGCACAACTTCCCCGACGGGGGCGCTATCAACACCAAGCTGCAGGAAGCCGAGCTGGACTACCTGATGCACTCCGAAGCAGGCCTGCGCACAATCGCAGAAAACTACGTGGGCTTGCCGCTGGATTTTGCAGAGTAAAGGCCTGCCCAGCGCCGGCTTCTGTGTCACCCCAGCAACCTCGCTGGGCTCAGCAGGCGGTTTGCCGATGGGGCCGAAACCGGTGCGTTGGCTGGCGCTGTGTCCGGCGTTCGCGGTGTTCCCACTCGCTACCCAGGCAGGGATTTCTGCGTGCCGCACAAGCTGGGTCAACCTGATGAATTTTCAGGAGCTGCAGCGGCGCGAAGGCATTGTGAAGCCCGCACAAAGCCACACCGGCGTCGCCCGCATGCGTGGGCGGTGTGCAGCTGGCGGTTACATTGCGGCGACACATTTCACCCCATTTCAAAACACCCATGACATCTGCCAGCCCCGCCACCGCGGCGCCGAAACCCCTCAAACCCCTGCGCGGCATCCGCGTGCTGAGCTTGGCGCTCAACCTGCCCGGACCGGCGGCGCTGATGCGCCTGAGGGCCATGGGCGCGACCTGCACCAAAGCCGAGCCACCCGGCAAAGCCGGTGGCTCGGGCGACCCGATGGCCCAGTACAACCCACCTGCTTACGCCACGCTGCACGACGACATCAAGCTCATGCGGGTCGACCTGAAGTCCGACACCGGCCAGGCCACGCTGCGCAAAGAACTCGCGCGCACCGACCTGCTGCTCACCTCTTTCCGCCCCTCGGCGCTCAACAAGCTTGGCCTGGGCTGGAAGCCGCTGCACAAAGCGCACCCGCAGCTGTCGGTGGTGGCAATGGTGGGCGCTCCAGGTGAACGGGCCGAACAACCCGGTCACGACCTGACCTACCTGGCGGAGGCCGGGCTGGTGCCCGGGCTGGATTTACCGGCTACTTTGTTTGCCGACATGGCCGGCGCTCTCATGGCGAGCGAGGCCGCCTTGCAGGCCGTGCTGGCACAAAAAATCACTGGCAAAAGCAGCTTGCAGGTGGTGGCGCTGTCGGACGCAGCTCACTGGCTCGCGCTGCCTCGCAGCTGGGGCCTGACCCAGCCCACCGGAGCGGTGGGCGGCGCCCACGCGGGCTACCGTGTCTATCCCTGCAAGAACGGCCGGGTGGCGGTGGCCGCGCTGGAGTCGCACTTTGCGGCCGCCCTGTGTGCAGCGGCGGGCGTGAGTGTGACCGGCCTGAGCAGCCTGTTCGAACCCAAAACCCACACGGCCATCGCCGCTTTTTTGGCCAGCAAGACATGCCAGCAGCTAAACAAACTGGCGGCGGCCAAAGACATCCCGCTGCACACACTGGCAGACTGAAAGCACCGCTGACTGGGGCGCTGGGCTGACCCGACTTGGGCGCGCGATCGTCTTGCCGCCCTGTCAACGGTTGATGATCCGTTTGAACCATTTTTCGGCACCTGGCAACATTTGAAAACCGGTGCGCAACGTCACCGTATCCGCCAAGAAACTCAATGAAAAAACAGGGCATTGTGGTGAAGTGGGACAGCGACAAGTCTTTTGGCTTGATTCGCAGCCCCGACACGCCAACCGACATTTTTTTCCACCGCCGCGACTACGACGAAAACCGCTCGCCGTTTGAGGGGCTGGCCGTCACGTTTCAGGAAATTCACGTGGGCGGCAAGGGGCCGCGCGCGCTTTCAGTTGCGCCAACACCCAACGCCATCGTCGCTGTCACCCGAGGCGTCGCTGCCGAAGACTTTGCGTCGCTGCTTCCGCGCAGCAAGCGAACGCCGCGCACCACCCCGATGCACGAGCGCAAACGCGAAGCCCGGCGCTACTGGTCGGCTTTGGGGCTCATGGGTTTCTGGCTGCTGCTTTGGCTGATCGGCATCGGGCTGGGCCGTTTTGCTTGGATTGTCCTCCCGGCGCTGGCCCTGCTGAACCTCGCCACTTTCTATGTTTACTGGCACGACAAGGAAGCGGCCGTGCAACACAGCTGGCGCGCCAGCGAAAACCAGCTGCACGGCCTGGCCCTGTTTGGCGGCTGGCCAGGCGCCTGGTTTGCACAGCAGATCCTTAACCACAAATCGGGCAAAAAGCCGTTTCAGGCGAGGTATCGGGCCACGGTCGTGTTCAACCTGCTGGGTCTGATCGGCTGGCTGGTCTGGCCCACCTTGCTGAGGCTGCCGGTTTTGAATGCCTGAACCCAAGCCCTGAACGCGCTCAGGGCTTACACCCGGTCGGGCCGGCCGGCCGGCCGGGCTGGCTGGCGGCGCCGCTTTGCCGCAGCGGCAGGCCGGTGTGCTGGGTGAGCAACTGCCCCCTGACCGGCTGATCCACCCCTGCCTGCTGCGGCTTTGTCCATCGGCGGGCTGTTCTTGCGGCGTGCGGTCTGGTGGTTGCCGTCGGTCACGGGCTGGTAGGTGGGGATCGGGTGTTGCTTGCCGTTGCCGATCGGGTCGGCGCGGCCCATGGTCTTCAACGCTTCGCGCAGCAGCGACCAGTTGTTTGCATCGTGATGGCGCAAGAACGCTTTGTGTAGCCGGCGGCATTTTTCGCCGCGTGTGATGTCCACCCGCGCGGCCTGTTCGGCGTCGCAGGTGATGCCCTTGAGCGGGTTCAGGTTGGTGCGGTACGTCGCCGTGGCGGTGGCCATGGGGCTTTGGTAAAAGGTCTGCACCTGGTCGGCGCGAAAGCCGCTTTTGTTGAGCCACAGCGCCATGTTCATCATGTTGTCATCGCTGGTACCCGGGTGTGCAGCGGTGAAATATGGGATGAGGTGCTGCTTCTTGCCCGCCTCTTCGCTGAATTTCTCGAACAGCTGCTTGAACGTGTCACAGCTGCCAATACCCGGCTTCATCATCTTGGACAGCGGGCCGCCTTCGGTGTGCTCGGGTGAACTTTTCAAGTACCCGCCGACATGCTGCTGCACCAGCTTCTCCACGTATTGCGGGCTTTTCACCGCAAGGTCGTCGCGCAGACCGGAGCCGATCCGCGCCTTTTTGACGCCGCGCAGCTCGCGCTCGCACCTGTAGATCTTGATCAGTGGGCCGTGGTCAGTAGGCCGTGCTCAGTGGGCCGTGGTCGGCGGTGAGGTTGGAGCAAATGCCAGGGTACGCGCAACTGGGCTTGCGGCAGGCCGCTTCAATCTCGGGGCTCTTGCAGCCCAGCCGGTTCATGTTGGCTGTGGGGCCGCCCAGGTCAGACACGATACCGGTGAAGCCCGCAACCTTGTCACGCATCTCTTGGACTTCTCGAATAATGGAGTCTTCCGAGCGGCTCTGAATGATGCGGCCTTCATGCTCGATGATGGAGCAAAAAGTGCGGCCGCCAAAGCAGCCGCGCATGATCTTCACGCTGAAGCAAATCATTTCCCAAGCCTGGATTTTGGTCGCGCCGTCGTGCTTGCCGTGCTTGCCGTGCTCGTCGGCGTAAATCGGATGCGGGCTGCTTGGGTAAGGCAGATCGAACACATGGTCTGTCTCGGCGGTGGTCAGCGGGATCGGCGGCGGGTGGATCCACACGTCGCGCGCTGTAGCGCTTTCGCCGTGGGCCGGCACCAGCGTCCGCGCATTGCCCGGGTTGGTCTGCAGCTGCCACACGCGGTAGGCGTGGGCATACAGCACCCCATCGCTCTACACCTGCTCGTGGCCCGGCAGGGGTATCACCGAACGATTGCGCGCCGGTGGCTTGCGTTTGCTTGGCAGGGCTGGGTTGGGCTGAAAGGTCAGCTGCTTGGTGGTGGATGCACCGGCAGGCTTGGCCTCGTCCACCGGGAGGACAGATGGGTCGTCCTCTTTCGAGCAGGTGGTGCCCTGTGCTTGCGCTTGTTCGCTGGTGGTGAGATCGGGATTCAGGTGTGCTTCCACCCGGCCCGGCGTGTCGACCTCGGTCGAATTGATCTCGGTCCAGCCGGCGGCCAACGGGTCGCCGGGGCGGCGCACGAAGGCGGTGCCGCGCACATCGGTGATCTGCTCCATCTCCTTGCGCGCCGCGATGCGGTGCGCAATCTCGATCAGCGCACGCTCGGCGTTGCCGTACAGCAGCAGGTCGCACTTGGCATCGACCACGATGCTGCGGCGCACCTTGTCGCTCCAGTGGTCGTAGCGGGCAATGCGGCGCAGCGAGCCTTCGATGCCGCCCACAACGATCGGCACATCTTTGAATGCCTCGCGGCAGCGCTGGCTGTGCCCCAGGGCCGCGCGGTCGGGCCACCTGCCGCCTCTGTCGCAGGGCGTGTAGGCGTTGTCACTGCGGATTTTGCGGTCGGCCGTGTGGCGGTTAATCATGGAATTCATGCTGCCCGCTGTCACACCCCAAAACAGAATGGGTTTGCCCAGCGCCTTGAACGGCTTGGCGCTTTGCCAGTCGGGCTGGGCAATGATGCCGACGCGAAAACCTTGCGCCTCCAGCGTGCGCCCGATCACCGCCACACCGAAACTCGGGTGGTCAACACAGGCGCCGTCCGTCACCCGCACGATGTCGCACGGGTCCCAACCCAGCCGCTCCATCTCGGCGCGGCTCATGGGCAGAAACGGTGCCACCCCAAACCACTTGGCCCAATTGGCGCGGTAGCTGGTGATCGGGTTGGCGGCGCGCACGAAAAAAGGAGAAGTCGATGGCGGCGTTGATGGGGCTGACTTTTCGGCCTAGCCCTGTGGGGTAGGTTCCCCCCCGTCCCGTCCCAGGCAGGGGCTTGCGGCCAGACCGACAGCGGGCGGGCGTGAGCGCAGCAAGGCGCAGCTCCCCAACCGCCCATCGCAGCGAAGGCCCGGCGTGGCGTGGCAAACTGCACAGAAATGGCGGCACCCCAGTTGGGATGTCTCGCTTCTTTTTCAGCCGCCTCGGTCGCTCGCGCCAACGGCCAATTTTCTCTTCTCGGGGCGGATCAGGCCAAAGCTGAGTGCAGCCAACAGGCGCCCCAAGCCCCTCGAACAAATGCCCTCGACCCCGTCCCCGCCTCCCTCGACTGCCACCATCTCGCCTGCAGCAGCCTCGCCGGACGGTGCCAGCAATGTGGGCCACTACGAGAACTTCCCGGTCGCCTCCATGCTGTGCCCGGCTGCGCTGCGCCCTGCGGTGCGCACGCTCTACCATTTCGCCCGCACCGCCGACGACCTCGCCGACGAGGGCAACGCGCCTGCCGAACAGCGCCTGCACGATCTGGCCACCTACCGCGCGCAGCTTGTTGCGGCGCTCACGGGCGCCCTCAACCCCGCCAGCCGCTGGTCCGACATTTTTCAACCGCTGCAGCAAACCATTGAGCAGCACCGGCTGCCAGGGCCTTTGCTGCACAAGCTGATCAGCGCGTTTGAGCAAGACGTGCGCCACACCGCCAGCAAGCACCGCTACAGCGACAGCGCCGAGCTGCTCGGCTACTGCGACCAGTCGGCCAGCCCCGTGGGGCGCCTGCTGCTGCACCTGTATGGCGTACACGATTCGACTTCGCTCGCCCAAAGCGACCAGATCTGCAGCGCGTTGCAGCTCATCAACTTCTGGCAGGACATCCGGGTCGACCACGCGCGCGGGCGCCACTACCTGCCCACCGACGTGCTGGGACGTTACGGCGTGCGCTTGGCCGACTTTGCAGCGGATGCCACACCCGACGCCGCCACCCAGATCCGCATGGCCAAAAGCGTCGCCGAACTCTGCGGCCAGGCCCGCACCTTGATGCTGGCCGGCGCCCCGCTGGCGCGGCGCGTGCCGGGCCGAGCCGGCTGGGAACTGCGGCTGGTGGCGCAGGGCGGCTTGCGCATCCTCGACAAAATTGCTGCCCAGGGCCAGCGCAGCTGGTTGAAGCGGCCCCGGCTGCGCTGGCCCGATCTGCTGTTGATGGGTTGGCGTGCGCTCTGGATGCGCTGATCGGTGCAAACCGAAGCGCCACTGTCTCAGCACCCGAAAACCGTGGGGGGGGGGTGGACGCGCTCGACCTGGATCGTGTGCTGCAACAACCCGTCCCGCCGCTTGAGTCCGGCCTGTTTGTGCGGCACCTGGTACGCCGAGTGCGGGGAGGCAGTGGCAAATAGGGGCTTGGCCAGGCCGACACAGGGACAATCGCGGGCATGAACCGCCTTCACCCCAAAAAACTGCTGCTGACCAAGTGGACCGCCGTCGCCCCGCAGCACAAAGACAAACATTTCTTGGTGACGCAGTTGGTACAGCCAGAGGTGCCCGATGGAGCCATCGAATGGGTGGAGATCGAAGCGGTGTTTTCCAAAGCGGTGCAGCGCATCGCCTGGCGCGAACTCAAAGACCCGCAGCGTTGGCGCCAGGGCTGGGTATGACAGGTGGCGCTCGGCGACCGTTCAAGGCACCAGCCACTCGACGCCTTGCGCGTCCAGCCTGGCGCGGCGGTGTCCGGCGCGGCTGAGCTCCAGCCAATCCATCGTCAACACCTCGCCACGCAGCACCGCCAGCTGCGGCGTCTCCAGCGCGGCCTCGGGCATTTCTGGCAAACGCTCACCGGGCGCTCGCGAGGTCAGGTAATCGCCGGCCGAGGGCGACTGCCGCACCCGCTCCCAGGCGGCGTTGGCTTCGTCGTCTTTGCGCGACACGCTGAACCGCAATTGCAGGCGCAGCTGCCAGTGCAGGCGCGGGCTCCAGCACAACAAGCTGGCCAGGGGCTGGGCCAACAGCTCGGCCACTTTGGGGCTGCGTGCGTCGGTGTAAACAAGCAGTTGTCCGTCGGCTGACCGCACCTCGCGCAGCACCACGGTGCGTGCTTGCGCCAGCCCGTCCAAACCGGTGGTGGCCAGCACAGGCGTGCGCCAGTCGTGGTGGCGATCGACCGCAGCACGTTGCAGCTCTTGCCACAAGCGTTTTCTCAGATCAGCGCCATCGGCGAATGCTTCGCGCTCGGGTTCAGCGGCCACGGGCTTGCACTCCCAACCAACGGATCAGACCGCGCTGCAGCCACGGGCGCACCGGCAAAAATGCGCGGTAAGCCAACTCGGCCAGCCAGGACACTGGCGGCACCGAAGACAAACGACCCAGCCAACGCCAGCCTGGCAGCTCACGCCAGAGCCGCGAAAAAGCCGCCGCGCCACCAAACAGCCGACCCTCGGCATCGCGTACGTGAAAACGCGCCATGGCCGATCGGCAGTCGAGCCCAGCGCCCAGTTCTGCAGCTTGGCTCACGTCCACCCAGGCCAAGAGCTTGGCGGCCGGCATGCGGCGGTAAAAACCAATTTCGCGCTGACAAAGTGGGCAACTGCCATCGAAATACACGGTGAGAGTTGTGGACTGTGTGGAGATCATGGGATTTATATTGCCCAAAACAACAAGACCTTGCTGGTGCGTAGGCACCCGCAAGGCGTTTGGTGTCACTCGGAAGGGACGATCACAACCCGGAAAACACCCCGCTTTCAGCGCTGTTCAACACGGCTTGAGTGACGCACCGATACCAGGCACGGCGTGCACAGAGCGCGCTGCGCACAGCCGGGGATTTGGTGTCGACAGAACACTCTTGGGCTTGGTGGGACTGCGCATTCCTTGCGGTGAAGACGAGATCTTTTGGACGGTCTTTCGACTTTTCAAGGGAATTGGGCTGGCAGCTGTCTGCCCTGTCGCTGTTGGGTGTGCTGCATGGCGCCAACCTGGGGTCCAGATGGCGCCAGCGCGATCAGCTGGGTCGCTCAGGCCCAGCTGAGCACGGCCTGCTCAGCCTTTCTTGGCGTAGGCTGAGCACCAGCCCTTGGCTGCCACTTGCTTGCCCGGGAAAATGCCGCAAGGGCCAGACGCCTCACCCGCCTTGCCGCTGTAGAGCGCGCAGTTGCTGCACAGCTGGGCGGCGGTGTGCTTGGGGTACTTCTTGGCGTCGACCTTGGTCGAGTCGGCGGCATAGGCCAGCGCCACCGCTTGACCGTCTTTCTCGCTGAGCATGGGCGCGCCTTGGGCGTGGGCCACCTTGGCCAGCGCCAAAGCGGAGCCGCTGACGGCAACTTGGAGCATGAAAACGCGACGATTGGTTGGGGACATGGAGCACCTCGTGAGAATTGTTGTTGCGGTATCGCAATGTGATTGTCCTCCCAACAGACTTGTGCGAGGCTGACCTCCAAAAACAGCTGAGGAACCCTGTCGCCTATTGGGCCCAAGCGTCAGCACAAGACCGTCGCCGCCCGGCCTGCTGGTTGCGCTGATTACACTCAGCCCAGCCCATGACGCCACAAGACTACGTTCAACAAAAAGCCGCCGCTTCGGGCAGCAGTTTTTACTACGCCTTCCTCTTTCTACCGCCCGAACGCCGCGCCGCCATCACCGCTTTCTACGCCTTCTGCCGCGAGGTCGACGACGTGGTGGACGAGGTCAGCGATGTGGGCGTGGCTCAGACCAAGCTCGGCTGGTGGCGCAACGCGGTGGCCCAGGCTTACGCAGGGGAAAAGAACCACCCGGTAATGCAGGCGCTGATGCCCCACACCGTCCCGTTTGGCATCGAGCCCCGGCACCTGCTGGCGGTGATCGACGGCTGCCAGATGGATCTGCAGCAAAACCGCTACCTGGATTTTGCCAACTTGCAGCAGTACTGCCACCTGGTGGCCGGTGTGGTGGGCGAGGTGGCGGCCAGCATCTTCGGCCAGACCCAGCCAGAGACCACCCACTATGCGCACCACCTCGGGCTGGCCTTTCAGCTCACCAACATCGTGCGCGACGTGGGTGAGGATGCGGTGCGCGGCCGCATCTACCTGCCGATCAACGAATTGCAGCAATTCGACGTCAAGGCCCACGAGCTGCTCAAACGCGGCAATGCGCCAGGCATGGACAGCGCCGACTTCCAGCGTCGGTTCGAAGCCCTGATGCGCTTTCAGTGCGAACGCGCGCTGCACAGCTACGACGAGGCGTTGGCCTTGCTGCCCGAGGTCGACCGGCGCAGCCAGAAGCCCGGCCTGATGATGGCCAGCATCTACCGCACCTTGCTGCAAGAAATCGCTGCCGATCCGGTTCTGGTGCTCACGAAACGCGTGGGCCTCACGCCGCTGCGCAAATTCTGGCTGGCCTGGAAGGTGCAAGCGCTGGGGCGGCTGTGAGCGTGGCTCCAACGCTACACCGCTGCGCGGTTTGCCCTTGCCCCAGAAGATGCGAAGTCGGCATGGGGCGGCCCATTCAATGAAGCTTGCCATCGTTGGGGGTGGCTGGGCGGGCATGGCGGCGGCGATGTCGGCGGCCGAGCGGGGCCTGGACATCACGCTGTTCGAGGCAGCCCGGGTGCTCGGTGGGCGCGCACGTGCGCTGTCGGCCACCAGGCCTGACGGCGTGGCGCTCACGCTGGACAACGGACAGCACATCCTGATTGGCGCCTACAGCGAATCATTGCGGCTGATGCGCCACGTCGGCCCGGCGCCCGAACAAAATCTAATCGCCTTGCCGCTTGCCTTGCCCTACCCCGACGGGGGCGGTTTGCAGACACCGCCCTGGGCGGCTGCGCTGCCCGCGCCGCTGGACGCGCTGGCCGCGATCGTCACCGCGCGCGGCTGGTCGTGGCGCGAGCGACTGGCGCTGGTGCGCGCCTCGCTGGCCTGGCGCCGTTCGGGTTTCGTCTGCGCGCCTGCGCTCACGGTGGGGGCGCTGTGTGCAGCCCTGCCGCTGCGGGTAATGGACGAGCTGATCGAACCCTTGTGCGTCTCGGCGCTGAATCTCCCTGCGAACCAAGCCAGCGCCCAGGTGTTCCTGCGGGTGATGCGCGACGCCTTGTTTGGCCCACGAGTGGGCGGCTGGTCAGCCTCCAGTCTGCTGCTGCCGCGGGTGGACCTGAGCGCGCTGTTTCCGCAGGCTGCTGCGAGCTGGCTGCAAACCACCCACCCGCACACCAGCCGGTTGCATCTGGGCGCTCGCGTCACGGCCTTGCGGCCGGCCGATGGCGGCTGGAGGCTGCACCACCAGCAAAGCGGCCAAACGTCGGAACAGGAGTTCGACGCCGTGATCTGGGCTACCGGCGCCACTGCGGCTGCGCAGGCCATGCAGCAGGCGGGCCACGATCTTCAGGCGCAACACACCGGTACCGGCGCGCGTCTCGCGGCATGGGCCCTTGAGGCCGCTGCGCTGGACTTCACCGCCATCACCACCGTCTACGCCTGGGCCGCTGGTGCGCGTTTGCCGGCGCCCATGCTGGCGCTGCGCAGCTCGGCGCAGGCACCGGCCCAGTTTGTCTTTGACCGCGGCCAGCTCAACCCAGCCGATGCCAGCGCCCAAGGTGTGCTGGCCTTTGTCATCAGCGCCAGCCAGGGCGAGCGCGGGGCCTTGCAAGCGGCGGTGCTGCGCCAAGCGAGCGACCAGCTCGGTCTGACCACGCTGCAACCGATCCAGACCGTGGTCGACAAGCGCGCCACCTTTGCCTGCACGGCTGGCTTGCACCGGCCAGCGCAGGCAATCGCACCCGGCCTGTGGGCGGCTGGCGACTACGTTGCCGGCCCCTACCCGGCCACCCTGGAGGGCGCGGTACGAAGCGGGCTCGCAGCGGCAGACTGCCTCTGAGAGCGTTGGCGGGGCAAGTCAAAAAAGTCGGGCATTACCATCAAGGCTTGCGCTTGATGCCGGCAACGCCTTTGCGCCTGCCGATCAAGCCGATCGGGGAACCTGCGCTTAGGCAAGCGTTCCCACCGATGTTTCCACCTTTAACCCCACACAAAAAGGAATCCCAGCGGATGACATGGACCAACCACACCCGAAAAATCGCAACCCTGGCCGCCACCTGCCTGATGGCACTGACGGCCCCGCTGGCGCTGACCCAGCCAGTCGAGCAAATGGTCAGCGTCAAGAGCAGCATGCTCAACATGCGCTCGGGGCCCAGCACCAGCACCGAGGTGCTGTGGGAACTTCAGCGCGGCTATCCATTGCAGGTGGTGAAGCGCAAGAACCGCTGGGCCCAGGTGCGCGACTTTGAGGGCGACACCGGCTGGGTCGCCGCCTCGCTGACCGGGCGCACGCCGCACCACATCGTCAAGGTGAACAACGCCAACCTGCGCAAGGGCCCCGGCACGCAGCACCGCATTGTCGGCAAGGCCAGCTACGGCGAGCTGGTGCGCACAAAAGAGAAGCGTGGCGGCTGGGTGCGGGTGGAGCGCTCCGGCGGCACCAACGGCTGGATTTCGAAGAAGCTGCTTTGGGGCTGGTGAAACCGCTCGGCGCTTGAGTGCGCGAGACAGCTGCGCTGTTCAGCTGGCCGCCTTCACCGCCTGGTGCGCTGGCCGCTCGATGCAGCGCGACAGCCAGGCCTGTGTGAGCGGGTGCGCGTCCATCAGCGCACGCGCCGGGCGCATCCAGTTCAGCACGCTGGCCACACACAAATCGGCCACCGTAAAGCGCGCCGCCGCCAGGTGGGCCTGCCCCAGGTCTTGTTGCGCCGCCAGATGCTGCTCAATCACCCCCAAAGGCGCAGCCAGACGCCGTTCGGCGGCCTCGGCCAGTCTGGGTTTTCGGCGCTCGGGCGGCATCACCATGCGGTGCATCAGCACGGTGAGCGCATCGCTCTCGCATTCGCTCACGGTCCAGAAACTCCAGCGCAAGGCGTTGGCGTCTTCGCTCGGGCTGGCCGGCGCGATGCTCAGCCCATCGGGCTGGCCATGGTGGCGCGCGATGTAGAGCGCGCCCGCCATGCTTTCCCACACCACAACCTCACCGCCCTCAGCAACCGCTCGGTGGTCCACCACCACCGGAATGTGGCCGTTGGGGTTGATTGCCAGAAACGCAGGCGTGCGGGTGGCGCCGGTTGCGTAGTTGAGCGGCACATGCTCAAAACGCAGGCCCAGCTCGGTGGCGGCCCACAGCGGGCGCACGGCGCGAGAGGCGGCGATGCCGTAAATGGTGAGACTCATCTGGTCGGTCGGATTTGATACGGGTTCAGGACAGGGCGCGACACAGCACCAGCAGGTCGGTCACGGTGATGTGCGGTTGCAGCGGCGCATGGTCCCAGGGATGCTCGGCGCGGTTCAACCAGGCCAGCTGCATGCCGGCGTTGAGCGCGCCCACGCCGTCCAGCAGCGCGTCGTCGCCGATGTGCAGCACCTGGTCCGCGCTCACGCCCGCTGCGGCGGCCGCGGCATGAAAAATTCGCGCATCGGGCTTGGCGACGCCAAACTTGAAAGCGCTGACGCTGGCAGAGAAGTGCGCGCCCAGGCCGACCCGCTGCACATCGGCGTTGCCGTTGGACAGCGCCACCAGCGGGAAGCGGCTGGCCAGAAATTCGAGCGCCGGCAAGGCGTCTTCAAACAGGTCAACGCGCTGGCGCTCGTCAAAAAATATTTCAAAGGCTGCCTCGGCCAGCGCTGGGTCTTCGCCGGCGCGTTGCAGCAGCAGGCGGATCGATTCGCGGCGCAACCCGCTCATGTCGTGCGCGAGATCGGGGCGCAGCGTCTGCATCTGGTTGCGCACCGCGCGCAGCGTGTCTTTGTCGCGACCCAGCGCGGCGGTGGCCGGAGCATTCGCGTCCAGCCACCGCTGCAACACGCTCTCGGCGCGCACGATGGTGGGCCAGATCGGCCACAGCGTGTCGTCCAGGTCGAGGGTGATGGCGCGAATGCGCTGCGGATCGAAAACAGGCAGGGATGTTTTGGGGGTCTTCATGTCTGCGGGAGAATAGCGCATGCGATTTCAACCAGAACCACCCTTCGCCCACGGCCAAGCTCCGCGCACCGCCGTGGTGTATTGCAACCTCGGCACCCCCGACGCGCCGACCGCCCCAGCGCTGCGGCGCTACCTGGCCGAATTCCTGGGGGATCACCGCGTGGTGGAAATCCCCAGGGCGTTGTGGATGCTGATCCTGCACGGCATCATCCTGCGCATACGACCCAAAAAATCGGCCGCCAAATACGCCAGCGTCTGGACGCCTGAGGGCTCACCACTCAAGGTGTGGACCGAAAAACAGGCCACGCTGCTGCGCGGCTGCTTGGGCGAGCGCGGCCACCAGGTATCGGTACGCTACGCGATGCGCTACGGCAATCCGTCCATCGCATCGGTGCTCGATGAGCTCAAAGCCCAGGGTGTGAACCGGGTGCTGATCGCCTCTGCCTACCCGCAATACAGCGGCACCACCACCGCCAGCGTGTTCGACGCGGTGGCGCTGTGGGCCTTGAAAACGCGGCAAATCCCCGAGCTGCGCTTCATCAACCGCTACCACGACGAGCCCGGCTACATTGAAGCCCTCGCCAACAAAATTCGCACCCACTGGACGCACCACGGTCAGAACGAGCAGCTGGTGATGAGCTTTCACGGCGTGCCCGAACGCACGCTGGAGCTCGGCGACCCCTACCACTGCGAGTGCCACAAAACCGGCCGGCTGCTGGCCGAAAATCTGGGTCTGGCGAAAGACCGCTACAAGGTCACCTTCCAGTCGCGCTTTGGCAAGGCCAAGTGGCTGGAGCCCTACACCGAGCCCTCGCTGGTGGCGCTGGCCCAAGCGGGGACCAAGAGCGTGGACGTGGTTTGCCCTGGCTTCACCGGCGATTGTCTGGAAACGCTGGAGGAGATCAACATGGAGGCGCGTGAGGCTTTCCTGCACGCCGGCGGTGAGCAATTTCAGTACATCGATTGCCTGAACGACAGCCCCGACTGGATCCGTGCTCTCACCGACCTCATCGAGCGCCATCTGCAAGGCTGGGCCACCCAGCAAGCCGACGACCCAACGGCGCTGAAGGCAAGCCGCGAACGGGCGCTGGCGCTGGGCTCTAAAGACTGAGGCGAACTCGCTTCACGCCCGCCGGTGCCAGGCCAGCAGTCGCGGCGTGACCAGCACCAGCACCACCACCACCAACAGCGTGGCCGACATCGGGCGCTGCACAAACACCAGCCAACTGCCCTCGCCAATCGAGAGCGCGTTGCGCATCTGAGCTTCAGCCAGGGGCCCGAGGATGAGGCCGACGATGACCGGTGCGGTGGGGAAGTCGTAGCGGCGCATCACGATGCCGAGCAGGCCCAGGCCGTACATCAGGTACAGGTCGAACGCGCTTTGACGCATGCCGTACACGCCCACCGTGGCGAAGATCAGGATGCCGGCATAGAGCTGGGGTTTGGGGATCTTGAGCAGCTTCACCCACAGGCCTACCAGCGGCAGATTGAGCACCAGCAGCATCACATTGCCGATGTAGAGCGAGGCAATCAGCGCCCACACCAGATCGCCCGACGTTTGGAACAGCTGCGGCCCAGCGTTGATGCCATAGTTTTGCAGTGCGCTGAGCAAAATAGCGGCGGTGACCGAGGTGGGAATGCCAAGCGTGAGCAGGGGAACCAGCGTGGCGGTGACAGCCGCGTTGTTGGCGGCCTCGGGGCCGGCCACGCCTTCGATCGCGCCCACCGTGCCGAACTCGGCCTGGTGCGCCGGTTTGGCCAGCTTGCGTTCGGCGGCGTAGCTCAGAAAGGTGGGGATCTCGGAGCCGCCGGCGGGGATGGTGCCAAAGGGAAAGCCAATCGCGGTACCGCGCAACCAGGCTGGCCATGAGCGGCGCCACTCGGTGCGCGTCATGTGCACCTTGTTCAGCTTGTTCATCTCGTTGGCGCTGCGGCCCTCGTACAGCGCGTTGTAAAACGCCTCGGTCACCGCAAACAGACCGACTGCCACCAACACCACCTCGACCCCGTCCATGAACTCCATCACACCGCCGGTGTAGCGGACCTGGGCGGTGATCTGGTCAATGCCCACCAGCCCCAGCGCCAAGCCGAAAAAAAGCGCCGTCATGCCACGCAGCGTGCTCTTGCCCAGCACCGCGCTGACCGTGGTGAAGGCCAGCAACATCAGGCAGAAATACTCGGGGGGCCCTAGCTGCACCGCAAACTTCGCAAGGACAGGCGCAAACAGCGTGACCAAGATGGTGACGATGGTGCCGGCCACAAAGGAGCCGATGGCCGAGGTGGCGAGCGCTGCGCCGGCGCGGCCGTGTTTGGCCATCTTGAAGCCTTCAAGCGCGGTCACCATGGTGCCGGTCTCACCGGGCGTGTTGAGCAAGATGGAGGTGGTCGAGCCACCGTACATCGCGCCGTAATAAATGCCGGCGAAGAAGATCATCGACGCAGTGGGCTCGACCTGACCGGTGATCGGCAGCAGCATGGCGATTGTCACCGCCGGGCCAAGACCGGGCAGTACACCAATGGCCGTGCCCAGCGCGCAACCAGCCAGTGCCCACAGCAGGTTGATCGGCGTGCCTGCTGTGGCGAAGCCGCCAAGCAATTGGTTGAGGATGTCCACCATGGCTTCAGATCCAGCCGGTCGATGAGAGCCCCGGTAGGTTGACCGCCAGCAGCTTGGTGAACAGCCAGTACACGGGCGCTGCGATCAGCATGCCAGTCACCGCGTCAATCACTGTCTGGCGAAGGTTGCCAGACAGTTTGCCTTCGCTGGCGCGCAGCCCGCGCACCGCCAGCGTGAAGCACAACGCGCAACTCAAGATGAAGCCGATGGTGGTGATGAGGGTGGCGTTGAGCAACACGCCCGCCGACACCCAGGCCAGGGCGTGCCAGTCGCCACGCGGCGCGCCCGAGGGGGTTTCCATGCGGCGGTAGCCGCCCGTCAGCGCCTCAAAAACCAGCAGACCGCCGCAGATTGCCAGCGCGCCGCTGACAACCCAGGGCAGGAAGTTCGGCCCGACCCCCGCGTAGCCGGCCTCGGACGAAATCGAGGTGGCACCGTAGGCGAGCACAGCCGCAACGCCGAGCGCGCCAACACCCACCAGCAGCTGACCAGCACATCTGCCTGCGACCGGCGGCTTGGCAGGAACGGACGGTGGCGAAACGGGAGAAGGACGGGGGTTCATACACAAACTCCATGCAGCAGCCCCGCCCCACGGCTCTTGCTCACGCACGGGCCAGCGGTAGAACGGGGGGAACGGGGGGAACGGGGTGAACGGGGTGAAAGGGGTGAGGGCGGTAGCGGCCAGCCCGCACGAACGAGGCGAGCGCTGGCTGTCGGGGTCACACCATACCGGCGCGCACCATGGTGGCGCGCAGAGAGGAGAAATCGCGGTCCACGAAATCGTCGAAGGCCTTGCCGGTCAGCAACGCCGCTGTCCAATTGTTTTTGGTCAGCGACTCAGCCCAAGCTGCGCTTTTGGTCGCCATGACCACGCGCTCGGTCAGTGCTTGGCGCTCGGCGGCGCTGATGCCGGCGGCGCCGAACACGCCGCGCCAGTTGCCCAGCACCACATCGATGCCCTGTTCTTTCAACGTGGGGATGTTGATGCCCGCCAAGCGCTGGCCCGAGGTGACCCCGATCGGCCGCATCTTGCCGCTCTCGATGTATTGCTGGAATTCGCTGTAGCCGCTGCCGCCCACGCTGACGTTGCCGCCCAGGATCGCGGCCACCGCCTCACCGCCGCCCCTGAACGGCACATAGTTGATCTTCGATGGCTGCACCCCCACAGCCTGCGCGATCTGCGCGGCAGCGATGTGCTCGGTGGAGCCGCGCGATCCGCCGCCCCATTTCACGCTGCCTGGGTCTTTCTTGAGTTGTTCGACCACGTCTTTCATGGTCTTGAACGGCGACTCGGCCGGCAACACAAACACGTTGAACTCGGTGGTCAGCCGCGCAATCGGCGTGATCTGCGTGATGGAGACCGGTGGCTTGCCGGTGATGATGCCGCCGAGCATCACAGCGCCCATCACCATCAGCGCATTCGGGTCGCCCTTGCTGGCGTTGAAGAACTGCGCCAAGCCGATCGCGCCCGCCGCACCGCCCTTGTTTACGAAATTGACCGAGCTGGCCACGCCCGCCTCCTGCAAGGCCTTGCCGAGTGCGCGACCGGTGCTGTCCCAGCCACCGCCCGGGTTGGCGGGGATCATCATTTTCATGTTGGCGTTGGCCCAGGCGATGCCGGGCAGCGAGCCAGCAGCAGCCAGGGCGGTCAGGGATTTGAGGAAGGTGTCGCGGCGCATGTCTGTCTCCTGTTGGGGTGGGGAGCGCCCATATTCGAGCCTGTTGCTGTCATTCGGCTGTCGTTTCGACTGGTGCAAACCCTGAGAGACGCTGACAGGGAGCAGTTGTCCATAATCGTTCTCGAATGAAACTGCTCCTGGTCGAAGACAACACCGCCATGCAAGCCACGCTACTGCGCACGCTGGAGCGACGCGGCATGCAGGTGCTGGCCTGCGGCGATGGTCTGCGCGCATTGGCGCTGTGGCAGGCCAGCCTGCCCGATGCGGTGCTGCTCGACCTCAGCCTGCCCGGGCGCGACGGTCTCCAAGTGCTGGGCGATGCGCGCGCCGCTGGCCTCACCACGCCGGTGATTGTTCTGACCGCTCGCGGCACGGTGGGCGACCGAATCATCGGCCTGAACACCGGCGCCGACGACTACCTGCCCAAACCCTTCGATCTCGATGAGCTCGAAGCCCGCCTGCGCGCCCTGGTGCGCCGCGCCAGCAGCGCGCGCGATGCGCTTCCAGCCCACGCTACGCAAACAGCCGATTGGTGCGGTCTGCGTGTGGCCAGCGACAGCGGTGCCGTCACCTATGAGGGCGCGGTGCTCGACCTCGCGCCACGCGAGCTCTCGCTGCTGCGCGCCCTGCTCGCCCGCCCCGGTCAGGCGGTGGCCAAGGAGCGGCTGTTTCATTTGGTGTTTGCCGGCGAGCCCGAGGTGCAACTGGAAGCGATCGAGGTGGTGGCCTACCGTCTGCGCAAAAAGGTGGCGCGCACTGGCGTGCAGCTGGTCACGCTGCGTGGTCTGGGCTATCTGCTCACAGCCCATGCCTGATATCGGCGAGATCAAGCCAAGCGGGATTGAGCGCAAGCCAATCTCGCTTCGCCGCACCCTGCTGCTGGGCATCCTGCTGCCGCTGGGTCTTTTTGTGCTCATCAACACCGCGGTGCTGTACCGCCAAGCACTGGCTGCAGCCGACACCGCCTACGACCGCACCCTGCTCGCCACCGCCAAATCGCTTGGCGAACAGCTGCAAGTGGTCGGGCCAGAGAATGCGCCCCATCTACAGGCCACATTGCTCTACTCCGCGCTCGAAGCGTTCGAGGCTGACAACCGCAGTCGCATTTATTACCGCGTTGGTGGCTTCGCTGGCGAGATGGTGTCGGGTTTCGAGGATCTGCCCGCCGTGCCCGCCACGCTCCCCGAACAACAGATTTATGCCGCCCTGGTGCACTTCTACGACGACAGCTATCGCGGCGTTCCGGTGCGCATGGCGGTGCTGCTACAACCCGTGGCGGGGGTGGCGGGCAGCGGCATGGCCACCATCCAGGTGGCCGAAACGCTGGAGCTGCGCGAGACGCTGGCGCGACAGATTCTGGTGGACACGGTGTGGCGTCAAGCTGCTTTGGTGGCCATGATCGTGTTCGTGGTGGTGCTGGTGGTGCAGCGCGCGACACGGCCAGTGCGCCATTTAAGCCACTCGCTGCTGAGCCGCAGCGACAACGACCTCTCTGCGCTACCGCGCGCCGGTGCGCCGCGCGAGCTGCTGCCGCTGGTGGACGCAACCAACCAGCACATGGCACGGTTGTCGCAGCTGCTCGATCAGCAAAAGCGCCTTGTGCGCGACACCTCGCACCAGCTGCGCACGCCGCTGGCGGTGCTCAAGATCCAGCTGCAGTCGGCCCAGCGCGGCGATGTGGCGCCGCAGCAGGCGTTCGCCGAGCTCGCCCACACGGTGCAGCAAGCCACCGAGCTGGTCAACCAGATGCTGGCGCTGGCCAAGGTAGAACAGCTGCGCCAAGATACCGACGCGCCGGTAAATGACTGGGCAGAGGTGGTGCGCAGCGTGGCGCTCGATCTCGCACCGCTGATCGCAGAACACACGCTCGACTTCTCCATCACCACCCAAAGCGCGCCTGTGCGCTCGCACGTCTGGGCGCTGCGCGAGCTCAGCCGCAACCTGCTGCACAACGCGATCAAACACACCCCGCTGGGCGGCACGCTTAGCGTTGCTTTGCAAAACGACGCAGGCCAGGCCAGGCTGTGCGTGAGCGACAGCGGGCCCGGCATCTCCAGCGCGCTGCGACAGCGCCTGTTTCAGCCGTTTGCCACCGACCACAGCCATGGGCACACCGACAGTGTGGGCTTGGGCCTGGCGATCTGCCACGGCATTGCGCAATCATTGGGTGGTCGCATCACACTCGACAACCGCCGATCAGATGGCCGTACCAACGGCTTGGACGCGCGGGTGCAGCTGCCCCTTGCAGCGAGCCGAGATAACCTGTTTCAAGCCCAAATTTCCCACCACAAGCCTCCCAGCCCATGACACCACCCACCACCACCGACAAAGTCCGTCTCGACAAATGGCTCTGGGCAGCGCGCTTTTACAAGACGCGCGGCCTGTCTTGCGAAGAAATCGACAAAGGTCGGGTGTTGGTCAACGGACAAAGCGCCAAGCCCGCTAAAGA
>Ga0105054_10001959_pt1 | contig 33271 bp, 13 predicted proteins | sample BON02_FD_78091 | JGI IMG/M metagenome (GOLD analysis project Ga0105054, IMG submission 78091) | Freshwater microbial communities from Lake Bonney liftoff mats and glacier meltwater in Antarctica - BON-02 (megahit assembly) | ecosystem: Environmental > Aquatic > Freshwater > Ice > Glacier...
CCAGCCCCGCTCGCGGGGGGGGACGCACGCGCGGTCCCCCCCCAAAAAAAAAAAAACAGACACCCCCCCCCCCCCCCCCCCCCCCCCCCCGGCGACAAGAGTCATCATGGCTGTCTCCCCGTCCTCTCACGGCGCCAAGGTGGTCGACGAGCTCCCCTCGGGCGGGACCGGCTCCCCCACCCACGACGACGCAGCCGCGGCCGCGTCGCTCGCGCGCCGCCGCCGCCTGGCGGCCGCCGGAAAGGTCGCCGCGCTCGTCGCCCTCGGCGCGGGCATCGCCCTCGCCGTCGCCCTCCCGCTCCTGCTGCCCGCCGCCCGCGCCAAGGGCAGCGTCGGCGCGGCGGCGCCCGACTCCCTCGCCCCCTCCTCCGCCTCCTCTACCGAGGCGATCGAGGGCGCCCGGCGCGAGGTCTTCCTGCAGGCCGAGCCTCTCGAGGGGTGGGTCTGGAACCCCCACCCCAAGGGCGCCGCCTGGGACGGATGCCACGCCGCGCGCCTCGAGCCCGGCAGCGACGCCGCGCTGACGGCCACGGGCGGGCCGCTCGGCCCGACCTCCACAAAGGCGGTGTGGCGCGCCTACACGGACGCGACCTTCTCGGAGGCGCTGCCGCACGAGGCGCACCTGGGCCTGCTTGGGCCCACGATCCACGCCGAGGCGGGCGACGCGCTCATCGTCGCCGTCCGCAACGCGCTGCCCTTCCCCGTCAACTTCGAGGCCGGCGGCCTCGAGCTCGCCGCCGGCGGCGGCGCCCCGCCCGCCCTCAACACCAACGACACGGCCACGCTCACGTGGCGCGTGCCCGAGAGCGCGGGCCCCACGGGCGAGCCGGCCCAGGAGGGCGACGGAGAGGCGTCCGCCGCGCCGACGAGGCCCTGGCTCTACCGCTCGACGGTCGACCAGGTCGCGCACGTGCAGGCGGGCCTGTCGGGCGTGCTGGCGATCGCGGCGCGCGGGGGCCTCGACCCGTCGACGGGGCGGCCCAGGGGCGTCGACCGCGAGTTCGCCGTGCTCATGCAGGCGTTCAAGGAGGACATGTCGCCTTTTTACGCGCGCGACGCCTCGGCGGCCGCGCGGCGGCTGCTGGTCGTGGCGCCGCCCGCCGCCGCCGGCAAAAACGGCACCGCCAAAAAGGCGGTGGCGGCCCCCAGGACGCGCAGCAAGGCCGACGCCGGGTTGCTGGCCGCGATCGACGCGGCCGAGGCCTCGGGCGACGACGCCGCGCTCGCCGCCGCCGCCACGGCTGCGCTCGTCGCGCGCGGCGGTGAGGCGGGCGCCGAGCTCGACGGCGGCGAGGACGCGCTGCTGGTCGCGAGCACCAAGCACTCGGTCAACGGCTATCTGTACTGCTCCATCCCGCAGCTGGACATGCGCGAGGGCGAGCGCGTGCGCTGGTACGTGGCGGCCTTCGGGTCCGAGGAGGCGCTGCACACGGCGCACTGGCACGGAGTTGTGCTGCAGGATCCCGAATTCGGGCGCCGCACCGACCAGATCGTGGTGCAGGCGGCCGAGGTGAAAGCCCTGGACGCCGCGCCCGCGGACAACGTCGGCAAGTGGCTGTTGCACTGCCATTTGGACGACCACATGATGCAGGGCATGATGGCGACGTTCCGCGTGCTGCCCAAGGGGGAGGGCGGCGAGGAGGAGGCCGGGGCCGAGGCCGAGGGCGGCGCCGCTGGCGGCCGCCGCCGCACCCGCCGCCGCGCCTCTGCGCGCCGCGCCCTGCGCGCCGCCGCCCCCTCCGACGCCGCCCCCGACGGCGGCAAGGTCCGCGAGCACTTCATCGCCGCCGAGGCCGCCGAGTGGGACTACGCCCCCTTTGGCGGCGAAATGTGCACGGGCTCGCTCAAACCCTTTGGCGAGGGCGCCTCGGTCTTCCTCGGCGACGCGCCCGACCGCCTCGGCCGCAAGTATCTCAAGGCGCGCTACGTCGCCTACACGGACGCCACTTTTAGCGAGAAGAAGCGCGTGGGGCCCGAGTGGGAGCACCTGGGCCTGGTCGGGCCCGTGCTGCGCGCCGAGGTCGGCGACCTGCTGCGCGTGACGTTTTTGAACAGGGTCGACATTTCCGGCGGCGCCGGCAAGAACGGCACGGCGCTCGGCCCGCTGCCCCGCCTGTCGATGCACCCGCACGGCGTCCTCTACGACAAGGCCTCCGAGGGCGCCCTGTACGACGACGGCACCCCGCCGTCCCAGCGCCAGGACGACGCCGTCCCGCCCGGCGGACGCAACGTTTACGAGTGGCGGGTGCCGGCGCGCTCGGGCCCGGGGCCGGGCGACCCCTCCTCGGTGTTTTGGCTGTACCACTCGCACACGAGCGAGGCGACCGACCACCACGCGGGTCTGTTTGGGGGGATCATCGTGACGCGGCCAGGGCTGGCGAACGAGGACCTGACTCCCAAGGACGTCGACCGGTGAGTGGCTCCCCCCCCTTTGAACTTTTTTTTCTTGTTTGTCGAACAAACTTTGTTTTTTAGCGCGCGCGCGCCCCCCCATTTTTTTTTCTTTTTCCTCGCGCACGCCGCCGCCGCCGTTCCTGGTCTATTTTTCGATCGCTTTTGGCTCACGCCCAAGATCCTGCCTCCCCCCGCCGCCCCCCCACAACACAACCATACTCAAACCACAAACCAAAACAAACATAAAAACCCAAAACAGCGAGTTTGTCCTCGGCTTCACCATCCTCGACGAGCTGAAATCGTTCATGCTCGACGCCAACATCGCGCGCCCGCCGCCCGCGCCCGCCGCCGGCGCCGCCAAGACGCGCCGCAACGCCACCGCCCTCGCCGCCCTGCTCGAGGACGGGGACGCGGGCTTCGCCGAGTCCAACCTCAAGCACGCGGTCAACGGCTTCATGTACTGCAACCTCCCGGGCCTCGAGATGCGGCGCGGGGTGCCCTCGCGGTTCCACTTTTTCGCGCTCGGCGGGGGGAGCGACATGCACACGCCCTCGAGCGCAGAGGTGACGGCCTTCCTGTCGGGCCACCGCCGGCAGGCGCTGCAGCTGCTGCCCGGCGCCTTCTTCTCGACCGACATGACCCCGCCCGTGGCCGGACAGGGCATGCTGCAGTGCGCGGTGGCCGACCACGTGTCGGGCGGCATGAGCACTCTCTTCTCGGTGACGGCAGAGGGCGGCGGCCCGGGGCTCGACGCCGCCGCGGCCGCCGCCGCGCCCGAGCGCGTCTTCTTCGTGGCGGCCGAGTCCGTCGACTGGGACTACGCCCCTCTGGGCGGCAGCGCGGCGGGCGGGACGACCAACGGCTGCCCGGCGACCGGAGCCGTGCCGCTGACCGAGGACGAGCGCGTCTTTACGATCACCAACGAGGGCGGGGTCGGATCGCGCTACCGCAAGGCGCGCTTCGTGCTCTATGAGGACGAGAAATTCGAGACGCCCGTCCCCGGCAACGGCTACAGCGTCGGGGGCGAGGGAGGTGCGGGGTCCGGGCTGGTCGTGCCCGAGGGCTGGACGGGCCTGACGGGCCCGCTGCTGGGCGCCGAGGAGGGCGACCGAATCGTTGTGCACTTCCTGAACCGCCTGCCGTTCGAGGCGAGCGTCCACCCCTCGGGCGGGTTCGTGTCCCTCGGCGGCGAGGAGGAGGGGGGCGGGAAGGAGGCGGCGGGGACCAAGGCGGGGGCCAAGAAGGACACGCCCGCCGCCAAGGCCGCGCCCGCGCCGGCGTCCGGCCGCCGCCGCCTGCTCATCACGGCGGGCGAGGCCGCGGGCGAGGCCGCCGTCGCCGCCGCCACCAGCAGCCTGTCGTCGGAGGCCGGCGTCGCGCCGGGGGGCGCGCGGCGGTACGAGTGGCTCGTGCCCGAGGGCGCGGGCCCCGGGCCCAACGACGGCGACGTGGTGGCCTACTCCTACTCGTCGGGGGCGTCGCCGATCGCGCACGCCAACGCCGGGCTGGTGGGCCCCGTGCTGGTCTACGCAAAGGGCAAGATGCCGCCGCCGCAGCAGCAAGCGGCGGACGGCGACGGCGGCGGCGGCAGCGACGCCGCCCTGGGCTCGGCCGAGCGCCCCCTCGTCCTCCCGCTCTACCTGGCCGTCATGAACGAGATGGGCTCGCCCTTCTTCGAGGACAACGTCGCGCGCGCGGAGGCGAGCGCCGGCCCCGGAGGCGTTGTCGTCGACCGCGAAGCGCTCACCTTTCCCGAGTCCAACCTCATGCACCAGGCCAACGGCTACCTGTACTGCAACCAGCCGGGCTCGTTGGCGCTGCCGCTCGGCACGAACGTGCGCTGGATCGTCTTTGGCTTTGGCTCCGAGACGGACATGCACTCGCCCGTTTTCGCGGGGCAGCGCGTGACGAGTCCCCTTGCCTCGGGGGGGACCTACACCGTGGGGCTGATGCCCGCGTCGACCGCCGTGGTCGAGATGGAGGCGGTGGCCACGGGGGCGTGGGAGGCCTACTGCGCGGTGACGGACCACTACTTTGCGGGGATGCGCGTGCGGATGCTGGTGGTCTGATCTTTTTTGTTTGTTTTTGTTGTAGTTTTTTTTTTTTTTTCAACTTGCGCCTCCCGGCCCCCCCTTTGCTCATCCCCCCGCCTCCCGCCGAGCTTCCAGACAAATCCGCGCGCGCCTGGGGTGCCTACTACCATCTGCTCGCCCGTTCGTACGTATTGGACCTACGCCCCTGCAAGACGGCAGCGACGACGCGCCGATCTCTTATTATTATTGGTTTTTTTTCTTCCGCGCGCGCAAAGAATCTTTTCATCCGCGCCGCCGGGCGCACCGCCGCAACAACAATCCCACACCCGCGTATTAACCCCCCCCTACCCCTCTCACCCGAGGGTTGGAACAGGGTCCCACGACATAGGATGCAGCAGCACTGCATCGGGGTAGTGAATCAGCGTGTACTGTAAATAGTTGGTTTTCGGTCGGCTTTGATAACACGCCGATCAAAGCGGTTTGTTTGCGTTTCCGAGAAAATGAAAAAAACGAAAAAAACGAAAAAAACGAAAAAACGAAAAAAAACTGGGTGCGGGTGTGCATATTCTTATTTGCTCGTTCTAGCCGTGCGGCTGGGCCTTGACCGCGATCCCCTTGACGGCCGCGCGGCTCTGCCACCACACGCGGCGCGTCGGGACTGCCGCGGTCGCCGCCGCCGCCGCCGCCGCCGTGCGCGTTGCGGCGCCCGCCGCGCCCGCTCCCCCGCGCCCGGCCGGCGTCACGGCCGCTCCTCCTGCCCCTCCTCCCCCCTCCTCCGTTCCCCGCGGCGCAGGCGCCGGCGCCAGCAGTCGGATGTCGAGCGTCAGCGCGCAGTTGCCCTTGCGCGGCGCCGACGCCACGGGACCAAAGTCGACGCCTGCTCCTCCTCCTCCTCCGGCGAGGCAGCCAGGCGTGCCGGCGGGCGCGCCCGGCGTCCGCTGCTGCTGCTGCTGCTGCTGTTCTTGCGGTAGCGGCGGCGGCGGCGGCGGCGGCGGCGGCACCCCCCCGCGGCACGGCAGGTAGTGCGCGCCGCTGCAGCAGGTCGGCTGCGGGGCCGCGGAAGCGCTAGACCCGCCAAAGACGCCACCGCCATAGTCGCCGCCGTCGTGCCCGCCCAGCACGGCCGAGGCGGCCGCCGCCGCCGCGGCGAGGCGCGCCGCTCGCCCAGGAGCGCCGCTGCCGCCGACGCCGCCGCCGTTGCCGCCGCTCGGCCGGCGGTTCTCCTGCTGCTGCTGCTGATCCTCGTCCGGCACGTCCTCCGCGTAGAGCACAAACATTTTGGTCGGGCCGAGGACGTCCGCCCAGGCCTCCACGTCGGCGTGCCGCGCCACGAGCGCGCGCAGGACGCGCCGCGCCTCGCGCGATGCGGCCGCTGCCGCCGCCGCCGCCGCTTCTGCCGCCGCTTCTGCCGCAGCTGCCGCCGCCGCTGCTTCTGCTGCCGCGCCGTGGGCGACGTTCTCGTCGCCTCCTCCCGCCGCCGCGCCCTCGCCCCCGCCCTCCCCGTCCTGCGCCGCGAGCTGCTGCGGCAGCCAGATGCGGTAGACCTCCCGCGCGCGCGAGGGCGACGGCCCCAACGCGAGGACGAGCGCCGGCCCGCCCTCCTCCTCCTCCTCCTCCTCCTCCTCCTCCTCCTCGGCTCCCGCTTCCGCTTCTGCCGCCGCCGCCGCCGCAGACGCCGCCCCCTTTGTTTGCCGCGGCCGCCGGAGCGCCGCGTCCGCCGCCGCCATCACGTCGCTCATCTGGCGCCCGTACTGTTTGTTGTTGTTGTGGCGCGTGCTTGTGTGTTTGGTTTGTTTGGTTTGTTTTCCCAGCGAGGGGGACGACGTGTGAATCTGCAACGAGCGAGAGTAGCGAGGGCGGGGACCACGAGCGCGGCCGTCGCCATCACCATCGCCGTCGCCCAATCAAAAACGCACCTTGGTCGCGCGGCGCGCCGCCGCCGAGCGCAGCTCCCTCTGCTCGAGCGTCGTGAGCCACGCCTCGAGCTGGTCGCAGGGGGCGTGAACCTGCCCGCGCGCGAACTGCAGGTGCTTGACCACCTCGCGCACGGTGCGCGACAGCACGGATCGCGAGCAGGCGCACGACAGCCGAACGTCGACGCGGTGGTGCTCGTGCTGGGGCACGCGCCGCGCGCCCGGCTGCCGATTGTCCTGCTCCTGCTGCTGCTCGCGCTTGCGGCGGAGCATTCTCGTCTGGTGGGTGGAGAGAGAAGAGGGACAGGCGCGAGCTGTCGCTGCAAGTGATTTGGAGTCCCTTGTTCGTGTGAAGAGACAGAGAGATGGAAACCGATTGCGATGGGTGTGTTGAAGAGGTACCAGAGCTACTCCTGTGGTCGTGGTGCGACGGAGCGGCGCCCTCCCCGTATCAGCAGCGCCGACGGAAGCGCTCGCCGTCGGCCGACGCCGACGCCGACGCCGACGCCGACGCCGACGCCGACGCCGACGCCGACGCCGACGCCGACGGTTCTCGTTTCCCGCGATCGTCGGCCCGCGACCGTCGGCCTGCAGCGGCGCTCGTCCGGCGCCGAGGGCGGCGGCGGCGGCGGCGGCGGCGAGGGCCGCGCCGCGCGGCGGCGATCGGGCGGCGGCGGCGGCGGCGGCGGAGGCGCCAGGGCCGCGACCGTAGCGTGCTGCTCCTGCTGCACGGCCGCGAGCCCCTCGCGCAGGTTTGTTGGAGGGGCCCGCGCAAACCAAAAAAGGGCAGGAGATGATCGGACAGCCAGTAGACCGATTCCTTGCCCAGAATACTACCGAGCGCACAAGCGCAAGCGCAAGCGCAACGAACAAAGCAAGCGACCCTGTGCCCCGCCTGCCGCCGGCGGCCCCCTCGCTCTTGTGCGCGGCGCTCGACCGCATCCCCCCGTTCGAGCGCTCGCGCACAAGCCAAATGATGCTGCACCGCACGGCGGCGGCGGCGGTCCCGAGCGCCGCGCCGCCGACGCCGAGAGAGCACATCAACGTGGTCACGCTCACCATGGACGGCTTGGCGCCGACGCCGACGCCACCGCAGCGGCAGCAGCAGCAAAGGCCCAAGGCGCGGCGGCGGCTGTCGTTCTCGTCCGCGTCGGCGGCGGCGACGGCGCTCGAGCCCCCTCCCGCTCGCGCCGCCGCTGCCGCCGGCGCCGCATCCGCCTTCGCCGCCCAAGCCCCCGAGACGGCCGAGCCCCCTGAAGCGGTACCAGCACCAGCACCAGCACCGGCACCAGCACCAGCACCGGCACCGGCATCAGCACCGGCACCGGCACCGGCACCGGCACCACTGTCGCCACCGCCACAGACGCCGCGCCAGGCAGACACCCGCCTAGCGCTGCAGTCCCGCTTGCTCTGCGCGTGGCGGGCGGACGCGCTCGAGCGGCGGGCCGGGCGGCTCGCGTCGGCCCTCGCGCGCGAGCGCGCGGCCAGGACCGCGCTCGCGCGCTGGCGGCGGCACTGCAGCGCCCGGACGCGCCCGCCGCCCGGCGACGGCGAGAAGAGCTCTCCCTATGCCGTCGCGCAGCTCGCCCTCTTTTTGGCCGCCTGGCGGCGGCACGCGCGACAGGCGGCCGGGGCGCGCGCGGCAGCGGCACACGCGGCGCGGCGGCGGGCGGCCTGGGCCGTGCGGCTGTGGCGGCTGGGCGCGGTGGTGGGCAGAATGGAGCGGCAGGATCAGGAGGAGGAGGAGGGGGAGGAGGTGGCTGGTGGCGCGGAGGGTCCGGCGGCAGGAGCGGCGGGAGCGGCAGGAGCGGCGGGAGCAGCAGCAGCAGCAGCGGCAGCAAAACCCACATTGCCGCGGTCTCCGGTCGTCGCGACCGATGTGAAGCGGCGAGCTCCCGTGGTGCCTAGGTGGATGGTCGAGGATTGAGGGCTCGTGGCATGCCGCGGGCCTCCACCCACGAGCTCGTTTTTGAGACGGACAAACGCGCGCTCATGCCGTCAGGATTTTTTCTGCCGCTTTGGCGAAATCAAAAAAGCCTTGGACTCTCTCTATCTCTCTCTCTCCTTCTCCAAGAAAAAAAAACCCATCCGGCAGCAATACGCGCACATTCTTCGACACGCACGCACTCGAATACGCCGATCGCCGCGCACTTTCACACACGTTGTTGCCCAAAGCGAAAAAAAGAAAAAGCGAACCACAAGCGAAAGGAGGAAAACGGCAAGGCGGCGGCGGCTGTTTGCTCGAACAGGAATGGGCCGCATCGTCCCCTACCAGGCCGCCATGCAGCGCGTGCTGCACGGCCTCGAGTGTCACGATGAGCTGACGTGCTGCGAGTCGGACAGCGAGGACGGCGGCGGCGGCTCGCAGGAGGACCGCGCCGCCGACAGGGCCGGCCGCCTCGGCCGCCTCGCGTCGCGTTTCGCCCGCGCCACGGGCACGCCGATCACGCCTGACGAGCTCCAGGCCAAATGCAAGGCGCCCGACGGCGAGTTCCACAGGCTGCGCGAGGAGCTCATGGACGCCGTGGTGCGCTACTGCGAGCGCAACGACGACTGGGCGCCGCTCGAGGCGATCGAGGACGGCGACTTTGACGGCGCGCTCGAGACGGCGGCCGGGCGCCTGGCGGCGGGCCTGTCGGCGGTCGAGCTCGGCAAGGCCAAGACGCTGCCGATGCTCATCTTGAAGGTGGCGCACCGGATAGCGACGCGGCCGCGCGCGGCGGCGGCGTCGGGCGGGGCCAAGTGAGCGGGCGGCCAGGACATCGACGAGGCCGCCCCCTTTGTGGCCGACGCGCTGCCGTCGTGGCGCGTTGGTGGGTTTTCTCTTTCGGAGGGAGGAGCGGGATGTCGTCAGGCGAGGCCAAAGTGAGCGGGCGGGGGCTGGTGGCGAGAACGACGAGGTCCCCTGCTGTTCAACGCGCCGCCGTCGCGCTCTGGTGGGTTTTTCGGAAAAGGAGAGGGCAAGACAGAGAGAGAAAAAGGAGCATTGGAATGCTGCGCGTTGCAAGCAAGAGGGGGGGCGCCGCGCCGATTTGCGCGCTCCGCGCTCATTTCTTCGAAGCACACGCTCTTTTCAACAAACAACGTCTCTTACAAATCCCATAATCGCCTCAGTCCTCCTCCTCCTCCCCCTCCCCCCGCCCTCCGGCGGCCCCCCCCGGCCCCCCCGGCGCCAGCAGCTCCTCCGGCAGCAGCGCGAACGCGGCGACCGAGTCCCCCGGCGCCACCCGCATCACGCGGCTGCCCCTGGCCGCCCGGCTCAGGCAGGGGACGCTGGCGGCGGCGCAGCGCGTCAGCAGGCCGCCGGACGTGGCGACGAGCACCTCGGCGCGGGCCCCCGGGGGCACCACGCGGGCGTGCACGAGCCGGGGGCGGGGGGCGGCTGCGGCGGCGGCGGCGGACGGGGAGGCGGCGCGGCTGGCGCGCTTGGCGGCGGCGGGCTTGCCGTCGCGGTCGCCGCCGCCGACGCCCGTCGCCGACGCGGCCAGGACGGCCGCTGACGCCGCGCGGAAGGCCATGACCCCCTGCGTCCCGCGCCCCTTGACGGGGAAGGCGTGCAGGGGCACGCGCTTGCCGAAGCCGTTGCTGCCGATGAGCAGGAGCCAGGGCCCGTCGTCCAGGGGCGAGGAGGCGGAGGAGCTGCGGCGGGCCGACGCCGCGCGCGTGCGGCGGCGCCCTTTGGCGCCAGCCAGCACGTCGGCGGCGGCCGTCGCCGCGCGCGCGAGGGCGGCGGCCGCGCCCCCTTCCTCCTCCTCCGTGTCGTCCTCCTCCTCCTCGTCCGGGCCCGTGAGCGGGTCGTCCTCGTCGTCCCCGACCGCCAGGGTCTCGCGCTGCGCGGCCACATCCGCCGCCTCCTCCGGCGCCAGAACGCACATCGCGACCAGCTCCTCGCCCGGCGGAAGCTTCATGCCGCGGATGGAGCCCGCGGAGCGGCTTGTGCCGCGCACCGAGCGCAGGCGGAAGTGGACGACGCGCCCGCCGCTGCTCGCGAGCAGGGCGGTGGCACCGACCGCCGCAGCGACGGCCGGCGTCTTGGGCGGTGCGGGACCGCCGCTGCTGGTCCCGTTGCCGTTGTTGCTTTCCGCGGCAGCGGGCACGGGGGGCAGGGCCACGGCCGCGGCCACGACGCGGTCGCCCGGCGCGAGCTTGATGGCCTGCGCGCCCGTGCGCCGGAGCGCGGGGCCGAACGCGCTCAGCGGGGAGCGCTTGATCTTCCCGCCGGCCGTGGCGATGACGACAAACGGCTCGCTCGCGACCTCGCCGTCGCCGTCGCCGTCGCCGTCGCCGTCGCCGTCGCCGTCGCCGTCGCCGTCGCCGTCGCCGTCGCCGTCGGTCTCGAGATCAGAATCTTCGATCTCGAGATCCCCCGCCACCACGGCCTCGTCCTCCTCCCCCTCGCCCGCGGTGGCGAGCCCGGCGCCATCCTCCTCGTCCTCGAGCGACGCCGCCGCCGCCGCCGCCGCCGCCGCCGCGCCGCCGCCGCGCCGCGCCGCCGCGCGCCGGTCCGCCGCCGCCAGCGCCGCGCCCTTGCCGCCGTCCCACCCGTGCAGCGGCAGCACGGCCGCCACCCTGTCTTCGGCGTCGAGCGCGAGAAGGGCCGCCAGCGCCGTCCCGCCCGCCGCGCGGCTGGTCTCGGGGACGCGATGCGCGGGCAGCACCAGCGCCCGGCCGGATTCAGTCAAGAACATCACGCGGTCGTGGGCCATGACCGCCGCCACCTCCTCGAGCGCGTCGGCGCCGCTCTTTGCGCGCGCGCCGGCGGCCGCCTTTCCGCGGCCACCGCGGCGCTGCGCGCCAAAGGCGTCGGCGGGCACGCGCTTGATGAAGCCGCGGCGCGAGAACAGCAGGAGGGAGGGGACGTTGGGCACGAGGGCCGCGTCGTCGTCGGAGCCGTCGCCGTCGGCCTCGGGCACGACCAGCACTGACGACAGAGACGACAAAGACGACGGCGACAACGCCCACGCGCCCGCCGCCGCCTCGGCCTCGGCGTACGCCGCGCGCGACACGCCCGCCGCGTACGCCGCCGCCGCGATGGCCCCCGCCGCAGGAGAGGGCAGGGGGCCCGACGCCGAGGAGGAGGGAGGCGCGGGCGGCGGCGGCGGCGGCACGGCAATCACAGCGCCGGGCAGGTACCTCAGGCGCGAGCGCCGCGGCGTGGCGTGCCGGTCCGCGACCGCCTGCGCCTCGCGCACCACCTCGGCGAGCACGGCCGCGCGGTCGGCCAGCAGCGCCTCGAGCTGCGCGGCCGTAGACGCGAGCTGCGCGGCCTCCTCGCGCAGCTTGCCCGACTCGAGCGCCGTCAGCCGCCGGAGCGTGAGGGCGAGCACCGCGTCTGCCTGCTCGGGCGACAGGCCGAACCGCGCCGACGACAGCTCGAGGCGGGCGGCGGGGCCGTCGGCCGCGGCGCGCACGGCCGCGACCACCGCGTCCAGCTGCGCCATGGCCAGGAGCAGGCCCTCGACCACGTGCAGCCGCGCGCGCGCCTTGCGCAGCCGAAAGGCGGCGCGCCGCTCGACCACCGTTGCGCGAAAGTCGAGCCAAGTCTGCAGCGCCTCGCGGAGCGGCAGCGGGCGCGGCGACCCGCCGACCAGCGCCACCATGTTTGCGCTGAAGCGCTGCTGCAGGCGCGTGTGGCGCAGCAGCTGCGCCCGCACCGCGTCCGGCTGGAACCCGCGCTTGACCTCGACCACCACGCGCACACCGTCGCGGTCGCTCTCGTCGCGCACGTCGGCGATTCCCTCGAGCTGCCGGGCGTCGACGAGCTCGGCGATCCGGGCGACCAGGTCCGACTTGCACACCTAGTAGGGGAGCTCGGTGACGACGATGCGCACGGGGCCCGTGGAGGAGGCCGGGGGGGGGGCCGGGCCGTCGTCGTCAAAGGGAGAAGGGGAGGACGGCGCGGCGGCGGCGGCGGCGCCAGCAGCGGAGCGGGCGGCGGCGGGGCGGCGGCGCGCGGGCGCCTTGCCGCTGCCCTTGCCCTTGCCGCCCTTGCCGCCGCTTTTCTCTTCGTTGTCGTCGTCCGTCTCGAACGCCATCCTCGCGCGCACGATCACGCCGCCCGAGCCCGTCTCGTACATCTCGGCGCTCCCGGCCCCGACCAGCACGTCGCCGCCCGTGGGAAAGTCCGGCGCCGGCACGAAGGCCATCAATTCTCGAGAGGTGGCGCGCGGGTTGGCCGCCAGGTGCCGCGCCGCCGCGACCACCTCGGCCAGGTTGTGCGGGGGAATCTTGGTCGCGATGCCCACGGCGATGCCCTGCGCCCCGTTGACCAGGAGCAGCGGCACTTTTGCGGGCAAGACAAGCGGCTCCTCCTGCGCGGCGTCAAACGTCGGCGCAAAGTCGACCGTCTCCTCGGCGAGGCCGTCGAGCAGCGCGTCCTCGGCCACCGCCGCCAGCCGGCACTCGGTGTAGCGCATGGCCGCGGGCGGATCGTCGTCCAGGGACCCGAAGTTGCCGTGCCCGCTCACCAGCGGCTGGAGCATGCTGTGCGGCTGCGCCATGCGCACCAAGGCGTCGTAAACGGCGGCGTCGCCGTGCGGGTGGTACTTTCCAAGCACCTCGCCCACCACGCGCGCGCACTTGCGGTGCGGCCTGCCCGCGGACAGCCCCAATTCGTGCATGGCGAACAGGATGCGCCGGTGCACGGGCTTGAGGCCGTCGCGCGCGTCCGGGAGCGCGCGGCCCACGATCACCGACATGGCGTAGGCCAGGTAGGACCGCGAGGCCTCCTCGGACAGCTCGCGGTCCTCGACCCGCCCACCGCCGTTGCCGTTGCCGCCGTCTCCGCCGTTTCCGCCGTCCAGGACCGCCGTGCTGCCTCTCGACCCGCCCCCGCCGCCGCCGCCGCCGCTCGCGTCTCCGGGGGAGGGCGCGGCGGCGCCGTTGCCGAGGGCGGCGGCGGCAGGAAGGGGGGCGCGGGGGCGGCGGGCGCGGCGGCGGGGGGCGGCGGCCGCCGCAAAGGCGCGGGGGGCGGAGGCGGCGGCGGCGGCGGCGGCGGCGAGCGGGGGCAGGAGGGGGCGGGGCTGGTGGTCGCCGCTGGCGCCGGCACTGGAGAGCAGGAGGGGCGCCGCCGTCTCGGCGGCTCTTGCTTGGCCGCCGCCGCGGCTGCTTCTGCTGGCGCGCGCTGCCGTCGCCGCCGCCGCCGCCGTCGACGGCTGCTGCTGCTGCCCTAGGAGCGACGTGAGCCGCGCCGGCGGGTGCGCCTGGGCGCCTTGCGGCGGCGGCGGCGGCCGCGCGTGCCCGGGGGCGTGCGGGAGCAGTGCCTGCTGGTTTTGATTCGAGGTGGGGAGTGTTTGAAAGGGGAGTCGCCGTCAGGTCGTCGCCGTCGCGTCGAGGCGCCAAGCGCTCGCGCGTTTTCGGATGGCGGATCGCGCAGGGCTGATAGCTCGCCCGGCGACGCATCCGCGTGTGTACGCGTCGCTCAGCCATCGGGAGGGGCTGGGCCGAGGGCTGTGGCAGGCGCGCGTCCCCCGTGGAAGGGGCGCATGGTTTTGGCCGCCGGGCCACCGAAACGCACCCGAAACATCCTCGAGCTCCTTCTCATGCAGCAGGGGAGTCGATGGGAGGTAAGGAGGCGCGCATTTGATGCATCAGTGGGGTTCGTTCGCGGCGTAGGATTGTACGGGAGGGGGCTTCATCCAGGGCAGTTCGCTAAGCGAACTTTTCGCTTCAAGAACGTCGCCTCGCCTTCATCAAAAAGCGCGCGCCATCACCATCATCGCTACACCCACCACACCATCATCATCATCCAGCAGCAACACGCCCTCAATAAAGCAGGATTGGCGGGCGCATAGCACTCGAAAACCCTCCCCCGAACTTGTCGAAACCCGAAACGCGAAACCAATCTCCCGCCAATCATGGACCTCCTCGACGAGTTCGAGCACGTCAAGGCGTCGCACGCCGGCTTCGACGGCCGCCCGGGGACCCCCGAGCTCCTGCCCCCGATCGGCGGCGACCTGGAAGGTGGCGACCTCGACGGCGTCGGCGGCGGCGAGTGGGGCGCGCCGTCGGCGGCGTCCTCGCTCGCAGACTACACCCAGCCCCTCGCGCTCGACCCGGCCGTGCGGCACGCGGCCCGCGGGCGCGGGCAGGTGGTCGCCGCGGCCGCCGGCGGTGGCACCCTGGCGCTGGCCACGTCGCGCGGCTTCGCCGAGTGGTACGAATGGGGCGGCGCCGACGGCGCCGAGCGCTGCGGCGACGTCGCGCTCGTGCCGGGCGCCGCCGGCGGCAGCGCCGCCAGCGCGGCGGCGTCCCCATCCTCCTCGTCCCAGGCGGCGTCGCAGGCTCGCGTGCAGCGGCTGTTTGTGGACCCGTCCGGAACGCACCTGCTGGCGCTGGTGCGGCACGGCGGCGGCGGGGGTGCCAACGGGACGGCGGCGGCGGCGGCAGGAGGCGCAGGAGGCGCGGCGTCGTCCGGCCCCCCAGCCGCCGCGGGCTCGGCGGCGGCGTCGACGTTCGAGGTGGTCTACGCGCGGCGAGGGTGGCCGCGGGCCAAGCCCCTGGCAAAGCTGCGCGGGCACGCCGTGTCGGCCGTGGCGTGGCCCTCCGCCTTGGCGGGGGCCGCTGACGAGGACGGCAGCGCCGACGAGCAGCGGGGCGCCGCCGCCTCTGCCGCCGCGGGCAAGCGCAACAGCGGCAGCAGCAAAGGCAGCAGCGCCTCCCCAGTCGAAGAGACCGTTTCCGGCCTGCTCGTCGGCACCGAGGCCGGGTCGCTGCACCTGCTGTCGCTCGTAGTGCGCACGCCCGCGTCCGTGCTGCTCGCGTCATTGTCGCCCTCTGCAACGGCCGCGCAGACGCCCGCGGCGGCGGCGGCGGCCGCCGCCGCCGCGTCCGCCGCGACCGTCGAGGCGTCCGCCTGGCGCGAGCTCCTGCGCTTTAGCGACCGCCACGCCGCCTGTATCTGCTCGGCCGAGCAGGTCGAGCTGCCCCAGCTGGCCGCCCCCGCCGCCGCCGCCGGCTCGTCGCCGCAGCGACCAAACCACGAGAGCGGCCGGCGCCTGGTCGTCTTTGTCTGCACGCCCCGCGCCCTGTACGCCGCTGTCGGCGGCCCGGGATTGGACGGCGTCTTCGCGCACCTGGCCGCCCCGGGCGGCGAGGTGGCGTGGGACCCCGTGGTGCAGGCGTCCGTCGCGTCCCTGCACTCGCACCTCTCCCTCCACTGCCCGCGGCGCTTTTTTTTGCCGCAGGGGTTCGCGCTACGGGGGGCGGGCGGGGGCGGCGGCCCCTCCGCCGCCCCGCCTCCCTTGCTGCCCACGCGCTTCACGTGGCTGGTCGGCGGCGTGCTGTGCCACGGGCACCTGCAGCTGCCGCAGCTGGCGGCGGACGAGGGGGCGGTCGGGGCCGAGGGGGCGGCCGAGGCGTTCACAGAGCCTCGTCAGCTGCCGCTGTGGGGTGGCGGGGCGGGGGCGGCGGCGGCAGAACAGGCAGGCAGGGGATCGTTGTCAGCGGCCTGGAGCAGCGGCGCCGGCCAGTACCTGCCCGGAGGGGTCCACATGGGCGGGGCGGTCGCTGCAGCGGCGGCGGCCCAGGCGGCCTCGGCGGCGGCCGCCGCCGGGGGCGCGGGCGTGGCCGGCGCGGCGGCGGCGGCAGAGGGGGGCGGCGGCGGTGCAGGAGAGGCGGCAACGGCAGCGGAAGGGGGAAGAGCGGACGAGGGCCCCTCGGACCGCCGCAGGGCCCTGCTCGGCGGGCTCGCGGTGCCCGTGAGCGCTGCCGCCGCCGCCGCCGCTGCCGCCGCCGCCGCTGCCTCTGGCGGCGGCGCCGGTGCCGCCGCGGCCTCCTCGTCCGGCCCCGAGCACGAGCCCCTGGCCCTCGCCGTCACCGAGTACCACTACCTCCTTCTCCACGCCGACCGCGTCGTCGCCGTCAACCAGGTCAGCGGCCGTGTCGTCGCCGAGGCGCGCGCCGCCGGCCTCTACCTGCTTCGGGACCCGTGTGGGCGCGGTGGCGGAAGCGGCGGCTTTGGCGGCGGCGGCGGCGGCGGCGGCGGCGGCGGCGGCGGCGGCAACCCCTTAATGCCCGAGGGCGACGCCTCGGGCACGGTCTGGCTCGTCTCGCCCGACCAGGCCGCCGAGACGTCCCTGCCGGGCGAGGGCCGCCGCATGTGGCGCGTGTACGCCGCCGCGGGCGACCACGACGCCGCCCTCAGGCTCGCCGTCGGCCCGGGGCAGCGCGACGCCATCCGCCTGGCGGCCGCCGCCTCGGCCTACCGCTCGGGCGACTTCCTCTCGGCCGCCGAGCACTGGGGCCGCGTGACCGCCGCCGAGCCGCGCTTCGAGGACCTGGCGCTCAGGCTCGTGGACACGGGCGACGCCGGCGCGCTCGCCGCCTTTCTGGCGGCGCGGCTCGACGCGCTCGGCCGCGAGGACCGGGCGCAGGCGGCGATGCTGGGCGCGTGGCTGACGGAGCTGCTCCTGGACGCCGCCAACCGCGAGGCGGCCGAGGGGGCGGCGGCGGCGGCGGCGCGCGGGTTTTTCCTGGCGGGGATGGCGGCCGGGGGGGGGGCGGAGTGGGAGCGGCGGGCGGAGCCGGAGCGCGCGGGCGAGGAGCGCGCGGCGGCGGCCGACGCCGCCGGCGCGCCGCCCGCGCCCGCCGCGCGCCGCCTCCGCGCCTTCCTCGAGCGCCGCAGCGCCGTGCTCGACCCGGCCACGACCGCGGCCCTGCTGGCCGGGTACGGCCGCGCCGACGACCTCGCCGCCTTTTGCGCGGCGCGCGGCGACCACGAGGCGCTGCTCGAGCTCTTGACGGCGGCGGCGCGGCCGGCGGCGGCGGGCGGCGGCGGCGGCGGGCAGCAGCAGGCGGCGCGGTGAGTCGGTCGGCCGTCGGTCGCTCTCTCTTGCATAGAGGTGGGGGGGAACGCGGTGCTCCTCTCCTCCGATCTCTATCTTCCCGTCGCCCTCCGTCTCCTCCGACGCTCGCACGCACTCACAGCACGCCTTTTCCCCGCACACCAACCGAGCAAACACACAAAAAATCGCACGCCCAACGCCGACGCCCCCCCCACTCCAAACGACCACAACCACAACGACAAAAACCAAACAATAAAAACAGCGCCCTGGCCGTGCTTCGCGACCCCCGCGTGCCGCAGGAGCTCGCCTACCGCTTCGCCCCGGCCCTGGTGGCCGCGTCCCCGCGCGAGACCGTGGACGCGTGGATCGCCGCCCGCCCCCCCCTGGACCCGCGGCGCCTGCTGCCCGCGCTCGTGCGGTTTGGCGAGCCCGCCCCTCTGGCGGCCGGCGGCGGCGGCGGCGGCGGCGGCGGCGGCGGCGGCGCCCACGGCGAGGCGACGGCGGCGGCGGCGGCGGCGGCGGCGGCGAGAGCGTCCTCCGCCGCGCCCGTCTCGGGCGGCCTCCGCGGCCGCGACGAGGAGTGCGCGCGCCACGTCCTGCGCTACCTGCTGCACGCCACGGACGTGCTCGGGTGCGAGGACGAGGCCGTGCACAACTTGGCCGTCGCGCTGCTCGCCTCGCAGCTGCCGCCGGCGCCGGCGTCGGCCTCGGCGCCGGCGCCGGCGCTGGGCGCCGACGACGACGCCGCCGCCGCTTCTTCTTTGACGGCTCTGGCAGGCTTCGCGGCGACATCGACGGCGGCGAGTGGTGCGGACGGCGTGTCTCCTCCGGGCACCCCAAGAGGTGGCGGCGCGGGCGCCTCCTCCTCCTCCCTCACTCCCGCCGCCGCCCCCCCCTTGTCGCTGCTGCCGCCGCAAGCGCAGGCCGACGAGCGCCCGCTGCTCGACTTTCTTCGGCGCGCCCGCTGCCGCCGCACGGGCCGCCCTCTGTACGACCCGCGCTACGCCCTGCGCGTGGCCCGCGAGCGCGGCCGCACGCGCGCCACCGTGCGCCTGCTGTGCGAGCTGGGCCTATTCGACGACGCCGTCGCCCTCGCCCTGGCCTCTGGCGGGCCCGGCGCCGTCGCTCTCGCAAAGGCGGCGGCCGCCGCGCCGCCGGCCGACGACGCGCCGCTGCGGCGGCGCCTGTGGCTGTCGATCGCGCGCCACGTCGTGTCCTCCCCGCCCGACGCCGACCCGCAGCGCGACACCGAGGAGGCGCAGGCCGAGCGCGTGGCGCGCGCGGCCGAGCTGGTGCGCGAGGCGAGCGAGGCCCATGCGGGGGGGGCGGGCGGCGGCGGCGGGGGGGGCGGCGGCGCCGGCGGCAGCGACGCCGCGCTGCTGCTCGGCGGCCTCGGCCTCGGCCTCGGCGCCGGAATCAACGGCCACTCCTCCTCCGTTTCTCCGGCGTCCGCCGCCGCCGCCCCGGCCCCGCCCCCGGCCCCCCCGCTCACCGTCGAGGACCTCCTCCCGCTCTTCCCGCCCTTCGCGGCCCTCGGCGCCTTCCGCGCGCCCATCGCCGACGCCCTGGCGCGCTACTCTCGGCAGATCGGCGCGCTGCGGCGCGAGATGGACGAGGCGACCGAGATCGCCGAGGCCGTGCGGCGCGACCTGGCCGCCTTGGCCGGGGGCCGCGCGGCCGTGCTGCCGGCCGGGGCGCCGTGCGCCAAGTGCGGGCGGCCGGCGGCGGCCGCGCCGGCGCCCAACGCGGCGGGCCTGGCGCCGCTGGCGGCGGGGCGCGGCGCGGCGACGGCGGCGCGGCTCTTTTACGTGTTTCCTACGGGGCTGGCGTGGCACGCGCTGTGCGCCGCCGAGGAGGTGTGCGCCCTGGGCGGCGAGCGGCGCGCGCGCCGCGTCGCGGGCATCGTCGCCCGGCTGGCGGGGGCGCTCGCGCCCGAGCACCACCCCCGGGCGTCGCTGGCGGCGGCGTCGGGCGAGGCCGCCGCCTTTGCCGCCGCCGCCGCGTCGGGCGCGCGCGAGCGCGAGCGGCGCCGCCTGGCCGCCGAGCTCGCCGAGGAGGTCGCTTGCGAGGACCCGTGGAACGGCGACCTGGTGGCCGCGCTGGCCGAGCGGCCCTTTATCGAGAGGGGCGACCCGGAGGTGGCTGCGTGGGCGCTGTGAAACAAGCACAGCCTGTGATATGAGATATGATGATATGATGATATGATGATATGATGATATGATGATGAGTGGGAATTTTTTTTTGGTCTCTCGTTTCGTTTTCGCGGCGACGGCGGCGGCGGCGGCGGCGGCGGCGCGAAACAATGAATTTTGACGCTGATTTTCGATGTGATCACAATTGTCTGGTCTCCGTAACTCTTTATGAAATCTCACTTCACGTTGTCGCTCAGCACAGTCCCCATCGTCGCCAGCACCTCGAGCGACATGGGCGGCGCCAGCTCGACGGGCCGAGCGGCCGCCGCCAGCCGCCTCACCCGCCGCCGCCGCGTGTCCGCGCAGTCGAGGCAGCGCAGCAGGAAGACGTCGAGGTCGGCCTCGGAGGTGCCGAGCCACACGGCCGCGAGCTCCGGGTCGTCCTCCGGGTGCGGGATGACGGGCAGCGGGCGGGCGACGAGCGGGGCCGCGTCGTCGTCCGCGTCGCCGCTGCTGTCGCTCGCACCGCTGCTGCCGCCGCCCGGCGAGGCTCCCTCCTCGCCGTCCTCCCGCTCGGCCGCGTGCAACGCGTGCCTGAGCGCCCGCAGCATCTGGCGCTGCGTCAGCGCCGGGAACCGCCTGCCGTGCGCCCGGATCTCGGCCAGCGCCACGGGCGTCTGCTGGTGCGGCTCTGGCGGCGGCTCGCCCGCGCCGCCGCCGCCAACGCCGCCGTCGCTGCCCCCCGCCGCTCGCCGCCGCGCAAAAGACACGTGCAGCGTCCCCGCCTGGTGCCCGTACGACAGGACCGTCGTCGCCGTCGCCACCAGCTCGTCGGCGACGTCGCCCGCCAGCGCGCCGGCCCCGTCCGAGCCGTGGCCGCCGCCGTCCAAGCCTCCGCCGCCGTCCGACACGCCGCCGCCGCCGCCGCCGCCGCCGCCGCCGTCCAAGCCCGCCCCCTCGCGCAGAGCTGCCCCCGTGATCCGCTGAAGGTTGTAAGCCCCCTCCGTCTCGTGCATCCTCCGGCCGAGCGCGGGGGCCAGGTGCGTGACGTACAGCTCCACGCGCGTCCCCGGCGACGGGTGCAGGGTGGCGGGCGCCGAGCCGTACGAAGTGACTAAGGGGGCGTAGGCGACGTCGAAGCCGGCGAGCAGCGACCGCACGACGGGAACGACCACGCCTTGCGGAAACAATTCAGGCGGGAACTTGCGGGCAAGCTGGGAGACGCCCGCGTTGCTGCCGACGGCGAGGATGGGGGCAAAGTGGCCCGGCGGGGCGAGGGCTGAGGCGTCGGGGTCCAGCTCGAGGGCGCGGCGCACGCAGAAGCCGAGGCGCGCGCAGGCGTCGGCGACTGAGAGGGTTGCCGCCGGCGCGCAAGCGTCGCCGCCGCCCTCGCCGCCGCCATCGCCGCCGCTGCCGCGGGGAGACGCCCACCCAAGCGCGGCGGGCGGCCGCACGGGCAGGTCAGTGAGCCACCTGCCGCAACGCAGGTCGTTTTTGGCGACCGCGGGCCAGGCGGCGCAGTCGAACAGGAAGGCGTGGCCGTTAATGTAGACGAAGGATGACTGGGGGCGCGCGTAGGGGTAGGACTGCGGGTGTTGTTGTTTTTGGTGGTGTTGTTTTTTTTCGCTCGGTTGGCGCGCGGCGGGCGTGTGAGCGTCGGCGTCGTCGTCGGGCAGCGGCGGCGACATCGACCCCCGGGCGATCGTGTTTCCATCCGGCATTCCGTCGGCATCGCGAGAGCTTGCACCCACCTTGGCGCGCTCGAGGCGCGCGGCGTCCTCCGCGCTGTGGCTGCTGCCCGCGGCCATCGCGACGACCTGGCGGGCGATGGGACGAGGTAGGGATCGCAGGCTGCCCCTCGCGGTGCTGCTGCTGCTCGCGCGCGCAGAGAGGGCGCGCATCGGGTTGTTTTGGAACGACGTGGGTTTGTGGATTGAGATCGCGAGTTTGGTTTTGGCGTGCGCTCAGAGTGAAGGGAACGGGCGCTGCGGAATACTGCGCGCTGCGCGTCGCTTGCGGGCCGGGCGCTGGCATTTACGATTCGTATGCCGAGCCGCCTACTTGTGTTTTTGCAACAATGCACCCTCGGTCAAGTCCCAGGCCGGCGACAACCGCTGGTGCGCCCAGCGCCCGGCGCGACGACGTTTATGACGCAGTTCCTGGCCCTTCAAAGGCCGCGCGCGCTGGTACGAGAAGGGCGCGCCCGTCGGCGGCGGCGGGCCGCGCCCTCGAGCGGCGAGCGCGTGCATTTGGATGCATTTGGCAAGTACCCTCTTACACTCAATTATGCAAGCATCGTAGCCAAACCCTCGTCTGGACTGCAGGGACAGCACACCGCAAACGAGGCGAGCGCGGCGATCGGTCACCTCCCCCTGTTCCCGCTTAACGGGATGATGGCCGCGCGCGCCATGAGCGGCAGGGCAGCCGCTCCCATCTGGCCGACCGCGTCATCATCAAGCCGCAGCGCATGGCGCGCCCTCAGCAGCACCCCCAGCAGCAACAAACCCCCGGGGGCGCACCGCCGGCGAACGGCGCCGCCGACCGCGGCGGCGCGCGCGACGGCGCCGTGGCATCAGAGCAGCGGCGACGCTGCCGGGGACGGGGCCGCTGCCAAATCCGCCGCGTCCCCCAACGGCGACGACGCCGACGGCGCCCCCGCGATGCAGATGCGCACCGACCTGCGCGTCGTCCTGTTCCGCCCGCAGATCCCCCAGAACGCGGGCAACGTCGCCCGCACCGCCGCCGCCACGGGAGTGCCGCTCGAGCTCGTCGGTCCGCTCGGCTTCCGCGTCGACGACGCCAAGCTCCGGCGTGCGGGGCTGGACTACTGGCGCAGCGTGTGCGCGCGCGTGCACGAGCCGCGCGGCGGCGCCCGGCCGAGGAGGAGAGAGGGAGGGGAGGGCGGCGAGGTCGGGGGAGGAGCAGAGGATGCCGGCGGCAACGAGGAGGAGGAAGAGGAAGAAGAAGAGGACGGCTGGCCCGCGCTGCTCGAGGCGTTCGACGCCGCGCCGCCGCCCAAGCGCCTGGTCGCGTTCACCGTCTACGGCGCGCGCCACTACGCCGCCCCCTCGTTTGCGTACCGGTCCGGCGACTGGCTCGTATACGGCAGCGAGACGGACGGCCTGCCCCCCCGCGCCCACCGCGACGTGCTTTCACGCGGCGGCGCCCTCGTGAAAATTCCGATGCGCGGCGGCGCGCGCTCGCCCGTGCGGTCGCTCAACCTGGCGACCTCGGTGGGCGTGGGCGTGTTCGAGGCGCTGCGGCAGCTGGACGCGGGGGAGCAGGACGCGGTGGAGCCGCGGGACGACGCGCTGTGGCGCGAGACGCCGATGCAGCAGGCGGCGGCGGCGGCGGCGGCGGCGGCGGCGGCGGCGGCGGCGGGGCAGGCTTGAGAGCGGGGGGGCTGCTGTCGAGGAGGGAGGGTGGGCGGCGGGCGCTGCGTGCGGGCGGCGGCGGGGCGGGCGGGCGACGACGGCGCCAAGAGGCAGCCCTCTCGAGGAGGGAGGGCGGCCGGGGCGCTGCATGCGGGCGGCGGCTGGGCGGCCGGCGCCGGCGAGAAGCTCGGTTCGATGGTGAAATGCGTCGTCTGCTGCCGCCGCTGGTCCCACACTGGAACCGAGTCATGATCTGATCCTCGCACTAGCGCTAGTCGGCGATCGGCAAACAACCATGCGACGCGCCACGGGGCGTCTCGAGAGGGAGATTTGAACCGATGCACCTATCGTGAAACGCCTAGACCGTCAAAGCAATCCCGCGCCATGCAGGCGCCCTCCGGCGCGGCGCGCGCGCCCACGCGTCGGTCCGTGGCCGTCCCGACGGCCCAGACCCTGTTGCATCGCCGGCGGCCGCGGCGGCGCGCGGTCCTGCTCGTGCACGCGGGTCCCGGCCTCTCCGACCGAGGGGCAACCCTGCCCGCGGACTTGCTCGCGCCGGTCGGCAACATGCTGGGCGAGGGGTCTTTCGGGCAAGTGTACCGCGGCGTTTACTCGGCGCCATCCGGGGACGAGCCCGTGATCCTCAAGCGTGTGAGGGCTCGCGTGTCGGTGAGTTGGCTCGAGCGCGTGGGCGCAACCCCCCCCGGCCGCGGCGCGACTTTGCGTCTGTCCCGCGGCGGCGGCGCGCAAAAATCATTTGCTCACGACAAGTGCCCCCCTCCCCCAAAAAACCCAAACCGAACACGACAGGGCGCCGCCGAGATGGCCGCCATGGAGCACCTGATCAACGTGCACGCGGCGCGCAACTGCCGCGGCCACGTGGCCGACTTTCTGGGCTACTGCGAGGCGCCCGAGCCGGCCGCGACGGAGCCGCGGCGCGGCGGCGGCCTCGGGGGCTTTTTCTTCGGCGGCGGCGGCGGCGGCGGCGGCGGCTCGTCCTCCTCCTCCTCGTCCTCCGCCCCCTCGTGTCTCACGCCCGGCCTTTGGCTCGTGTGGCGCTACGAGGGCACCCGCACCCTCGCGTACTACCTCCGCCGCCGCGACGCCCTCCGCGCCTTGGCGCGCGACCTCGGCGTCCCCGAGCCCGAGCCCCGGTCCGCCGCCGCCGCCGCCGCCGGCACGTCGAGCGGCGCCGCCGACGCCGCGCGCGAGACCGAGGCGCTCGCCGCGGCCCTGGCCCTGCGGCACGTGCTGTCCGCCCTGGCCTCCCTGCACGCCTCGGGTCTCGTGCACCGCGACGTCAAGCCGCTCAACCTCATCGTCTCGGAGCGCGACCGTCGCCTCAAGCTCATCGACCTGGGCGCGGCGGCAGACCTCCGCGGGGGGACCAACTGGAGGCCGGACGAATCCATCCTCGACCCGCTCTACGCGCCTCCGGAGCAGTACGCCCTGCCCACCTCGGCGCCGGACCTCGGGTCCCTGGTGGGCGGGTCGCTGGCAGCCATGGCCGTGTCGCCCGTGCTGTGGGCGGCGCACCGGCCCGACCGCTTCGACAGCTGGAGCGCGGGCGTGGTGCTGCTGCAGCTGGCGCTGCCCGCGATGCGGGCGCCGAGGGCGTTGGCAACCTTCAAGGAGGATTACGCGGCGTGCGGGTGCGACCTGCGCGCGTGGCGCGCCAAAGTGCCCCGGCGGGAGTGGGCGGTGCTCGACTGCTGGGGCGGGAGCGGGTGGGACCTGGCGCAGAGCCTGCTGCAGCCGCGCGCCAACCTCGAATTCGGGGAGGAGGGCAGCGTCACGTTCTCGGCGGCGGGCGCCGGCGCCGGCGGTGGGAGCGGCAGCGGCGGCGGCAGCGGGGATGCGGAGAGCGGGAGCGGGAGCGGCGGCGCTGGTGGTGGTGGTGGTGGCGGCGGCACAAGCACGCGCGCGGGCGGCTCGCGCATATCGGCGTCCGAGGCGCTGCGGCACCCCTTTCTGCGCGCGGCGGGCGCTCTGGAGAAGCAGCTGAGCGCCGCCCAGCAGCAGAGGGGCGGCGGCGCCTCTCCCGCGTCGTCGTCTTCGCCGTCGCCGGGCGGGTCGGGAGCAGCGGGGGGCGCGGGGGCGTCGGCGTCGCGGGGGCAGCGGGGCGGCGGCGGCGGCCGGGCCTCGCCGGGCGACGGCAACACGTCCGAGTCGGCGCGCGCGACGACGCCCGCCGAGCGGCGCTCGCGCATGCACGAGCAGCAGAAGCAGCGCAAGCAGCAGCAGCAGCAGGAGCAGGAGCAGCAGCAGCAGCAGGAGCAGCAGCAGACGGGCTCGTCGCGCGGCCTGCTCGCCGCCGCCGCCTCGACGTGGCGCTCGCTGTCGGACCGCCTGTTCGACCTCGAGGCCAACGTCTTCCAGGCGGCCACCGAGTCGGCCACGGCCACGACCACGGTCAAGCGCCTCAAGGAGCGCGCCAAGGGCGGCGAGGCGCGGGCGGCCGCCGCCCTGCCTGACGCGCAGCAGAGGGCCGGCGAGGCGCGGGCGCGGCTCGTGAGGCTGCGGCGCGAGGCGGCCGACGTGTCCGCGCGCGCGCGCGGCATCTGGGGCCTGCTGGGCATCGGCAGGCCAGGCAGCGGGGGCAAGAGCGCCTCTGGCGGCGGCAGCGGCGGCGCGGAGCTCGGCGAGAGCGGCGCAGCGGCCGCCGCCGCCGCCGCTCCCGCCGCCGCCCCTCCTTCCTCCTCCTCCGCCGCCTCGGCCGCCGCCTCTGCCGCCGTCGCCGGCGGCTCGGCCCTCGCCGGCTTCCTGTCCGGCGCGTGGGGCGCCTTGGGCGAGCGGCTCGTCGAGCTCGAGGGCGCGGTCGCGGCCGCCGAGCAGGAGGCGGAGTCGCAGACGGCCAAAGTGCGGCGGCTGAGGACGCATGCGGGGCAGAGGGCGCCGCCGGCGTCGGGCGACGCGCGGCGGGCCAAAGAGGAGGCGGCGGCGGGGAAGCTGCTGCTGCGGCGCGAGGAGCGCGCGCTGGTGGCGCGCGAGCGCGCGCTGGGCGAGGCGCGGGGCAGGTACGAGGGCGCGTGGCGGCTGGCCACCGCCGCGCTCGCCGGGATGGTGCTGCCTCCCCCCGGTGCGGCAGGGGCAGAGGTGGGGGGGGGCTCCCTTCCTCCGCCTCCCTCGTCCTCCTCTCCTCCTTCCTCGGCCGCCGCCGTCGTCCCCGCCGACGCACCCGCCGCCGCCGCCCCCGGCGCCCCCGCGCCCGGCGCGGCACCCGCGTCCGCGTCCGAAGGGAGCGCCGGCGGCGGCCGCCGCTCGCCGCTGGCAGGCCTCGCCTACGCCGGCCTTCGCCTCGGCGGCCTGGCCGCCAAAGTCGTCGCCGACGCCGTCGCCGCGGCCGGCGCCGACGCCTACCGCGTTGTCGCCGCGCTCGAGGCCGAGGGCGAGGCGCGCGCGAGGGCGCGCGAGGCCGACGCCGCCCTCCTGGACTCGCTCAGGGCGCTGCTGGGCGACGAGGCCGTGGCCGCCGACGTCGTCTCTCCCGTCGTTTCTGCGGCAGCGGCGGCGGTGGCGCCCAGCGCGAGCCGGGACGACGGCGACGGCGACGACGAGGGCAGCCCGCAAGAGAACGGGCTAGGGTCCCGCCCGCCGCCGCTCGACCCGGCCGCCGCCGACGCCGCCGCCGCCGCCGCCGCTTGGGCGCGCGCCTCGCGCGAGCTCGCCGCCTCGCCCGCCTGGCTCGCCGTGCCCCTCGAGGCCCGCCGCCGCCAGCTGTGCGACGCCTACGTCGCCGCCGCGCGGTCGGTGAGCCGCCGGCGCGCCGAGTCGGCCGTCGCCGCGCTCCGCGAGGCGTTTTTGCGCGCGGGCGCGGGCGCGGGCGGCGGCGGCGGCGGCGGGGGCGAAGGCGCGGCCGGCCCCCCCTACGACCAGGTGCGCCCCTTTGTTGACGCCGACCCGCGCGTCGCCCCTCTCTCTCCCTCGGACCGCGAGACGTTGTACGAGGCCCACCTGCGCGCCGCGCGCGCGGCGCGGGCCGAGATGCGCGAGCGAGAAGAGCGAGAGGAGCGGGGCCGGGCGGCCGCGTTCTCGTCGTCGTTGCCGGCGCCGGCGCCGGCGCCGTCGCCGTCGCCGTCGTCGGCGCCGTCCTCCCCTGTCGTCGCTTTCCCCGGCGAGGCCTCTCTGTCGGCCGAGGATCTCGCCCAGCTGCGCGTCCTGCGCCAGGAGCAGGCGCGCCTCCGGGAGGAGTACGAGCGCATGGAGCGCAAGCTGCGCGAGGTCGAGGGCCGGCTGCTCGCGTCGTCGCCGTCATCGTCGCCGTCGCCTCCCTCGCCCGAGCCCGAGCCCGAATCCGAGCCCGACGGCGGCGGCGTCGGCGAGGACGAGAGGGACACGGCGCCGCCGCCCGTCGTTCCCGGCGCCGTGTCCGAGCGCCTGGACGACGGCGCCGTCCTGTTCAAGTTCGACTAATGAACTGCCCGCCCCACACTCAAAATCACATCGATCCTCCCCCTGGCGCTCTGCGGCCCCCAAACACCACGTCCTTCCTCATCTTTTTTTTCCATTCCATGCACAAAAAAAAAGCTCGAGCGCGCGCGCTGCAAAATCCCCCCCCCCCCACCCCCGCGCAGCCGCCGCCCCCCCTCTGATGAAAAAACCCCAATCTTTTTGCCGGCCGCCCCTCCACCCGTGCTCCTCGAGTCACAAAGAGATCGCCATTAACACAACACCTCGCCGGTCGAACGCGGGAAGGAGGAGCGGTACAGACCCCTTGCGTCTTCCGCCGCGCCCTCGCCCCGCCCCGCTCGCTCGCTCGTCGTTTTTCTTCGCTTTCTGTCTTTGCGCCGTCCTCCTATCGGTGGGCGTCGTGTCATCGTTGGCCATAACAACCTGATTTTGTCGGGGGAAAATAGAAAAGACCTAGTGTGTAACGGACGTATCGTGTTGCGACATCGGGAAAAAGGAAGAGGAGAGGGGGACGAATGAGAAGGACAATCTCCTCGCAGATTGCGGGGAAACACGAGCATTGTCGTCCGAAGGGGGGTAAACGACGGGCGGCCGGGTGGGGGTGTCGCTGGGAGAACTTCTCTCTCGACAGAAAAGTGCTCTGTGAGAGGGCTCTGAGAGAGGGACAGAGGAGGGGGGCCAAGGGCGCCGACTGGACGTTTCCAAGCGTCCTGCGGAAGGGTAGAAAAGAGGGGTGGGTGGGGCGCCGGCGAGATCGCCCCGGGCGATCGCATCTCGACGGTAATGAGTCACCGCCCGCTCGTCAAGTTTTTGACAGCGCATGAATCACCGCCGCGAGGGCGGCGAGCCCCGCGAGGGGGACGTGCGCCCGGTGGGCGACCGCTGCTGCTGCTGCTGCTGCTGCTGCTGCTGCTGCTGCTGCTGCTGCTGCTGCTGATGATGCTCGCGCCGCCGCCGCCCAATTCCCGGTCCGCCGGGCGCGCAGCTCGAGCGCCCGGGCGACGACCGCGTCCGCGTCGACGCGCCCGACTCTGGCGATCCGGCGCCCGACGGGGACCGCCGGCCCCTCGTTCGACGGCGGCTTCACCGAGACGTACGTCCGCAGCGCCTTCTCCACGTCGGACAGTCGCAGCGGGCACGTGCATGACGCCGCGCCGCGCGTGGAAGAACGGCTCCCAGGCGATCGAAAGGGCAATCACGTCGAGGTTTGCTTTCCGCTGCCGCCGCGCGACGGCACGCGCCTGCCGCCGTCCTCCTCGTCCTCAGACCAGGCGCCGTCCCAGTCGTCGGCGCCGGCGCCGCCGCCCCGCCCGCTCGCGCCGAGCGAGCCCTGCCGGGCGCCGGCGCCGCCGCCGGCGCCCGCGAGGCCACGGCCGCCGCCGCTGGCCGACAGGACGCGCGTGATGCCTCCTATCACGCCGCCCGCCCACTCGCCGCCGTGCGCGCCGGGCGACGCGTTGGGCACGGGCGAGTAGGCGGCGGTCGAGCGCCCGAGCAGGCCCTCGCCGAGCGACGACGGCGCGGCGCCGCCGCCGTTGAACGCGCGGCCGCCGCCGTGGCCGCCGCCGCCGGTGCCGTTGCCAAACGCGGACGCGGCCGCCGACGACCCGCTGCGGCCGCGCAGCACGATCGCGGCGCCGAGCACGGCGACGGCCGCGAACAGCACCCCGGCCAGGGTGGTGATGCGCTGGGTGACGGCGCGCGAGACGTCGTCGGGGTCGCGCCTGGCCGCCGCTGCGATCGCGTTTTTGGCGGAGCGGGTGGCGGCGACAGCGGCGACAGCGGCGACAGCGGCGACCTTGTCTCCTTGTCCTGGCGCGGCCGCCGCCGCCTCCTCGGCGGCGTCGCCGCCGTCGGCGTCGCCGCGAATCTTCTTGACCGCCGCCGCAGAGGACGAGGCAGCAGCGGCTTCCTCAACCGCGGCGGGGCCGCCCACCTCGACAAACTCGGCGGCGGCGGGGGCCGCCGCCGCGGGGGCTGCTTGGTCGGCGGCGCCAACGGTGGCCGCGTCGGCATCCGCAGCGGCAACAGCAGCAGCCCGAGGGGTCTCGGCGCCGTCGCGGACGCCCTCGGCCGTCGCGGTGGCGTCGGCGTCGGCGGTCGCGGTCGCGGTGGGGTCGGCGTCGGCGGTCGCGGTCGCGGTCGCAGCCGCAGCGGCAGCGGCCGCGGCGTCGGCGTCGGCGGCCTCGGCCTGGTGCTGCTCGGCGGCCTCGGCCGCGGCCTCGGCCGCGGCCTCGCCGGCGTCGACCGACGCGAGCGCCTCCTTGGCGCGCGCGGCGGCCGCGTCCACCTCGCCGCCCGCCTCGGCCGCGTCGCCGGCGGCGGCCGCGCCGTCGGCAACGCCGCCGCCCTCTCCGGCGCCGGCCAACGCCGTCGCCCCGCCGCCCTCGCCGCCGGGGCCGCCGGGGCCGCCCGCCAACGCGGCGACGGCGGCCGCCGCCTCGGCCCGCTTCTGCTGCGCGAGCCCCTGCCAGTAGCGGTCGACCTCGTCGAGCGCCGCGGCCGCGGCCTCGGCCTCCTCGCGCTGCGCGGCCTGCGACGAGGGGGCCCGGGGGGCGGCGGCGGCGGCCTCGCCGCCGTCGGCGGCGGCCATCGACGCGCCGGACGAGGCGGAAGAAGAGGCGTCGGCGCCGGCCGAAGCCTCGAGGGCGGCGGCGGCGTCCTCCGTGGCGTCGGCCGCCGCGCGCTCGAGGTCCGCGGCGGCCGTGAGGTCGTCGACGGCGACGGCCGTGTCGGGCCGTGCTGCCGCCGTCGTCGCTCCGACGGCAGTCTCGGCGGCGTCGGTGCTGGCGTCGGCGTCGGCGTCCGTGGTCTCGGCGGGGTCGGCGGCGGTGGCAGCGTCGGCGTCGGCGTCGGCGTCGGTGGCAGCATCGGCGTCGGCGTCCGTGCTGGTCCCCGCGTCAGCGGCAGCATCGGTGTCGGCGTCGGCGCCGGCGTTGGCGTTGGCAGCCTCGGCGCCGGGAGGCGGGTGGCCGGCGAATTCCGGGTGCGCCGCGCCGTCGACGGCAGCAGGGGCGTCCTCGGCCTTCTTATTGCCGCTGTCGGCAGCGGCGTCCGCAGCCCCGCCCTCGCTGTCGGCGGTCTTGACGCCGTCGCCCTCGCCGTCGGCGTCGGCGGCCTTGGCGCCGTCGCCCTCACCGTCGGCGTCGGCGGCCTTGACGCCGTCGCCCTCGCCGTCGGCGTCGGCGGCCTTGGCGCCGTCGCCCTCACCGTCGGCGTCGGCGGCCTTGGCGCCGTCGCCGTCGCCGTCGGCGTCGGCGTCAGCGGCCTTGGCGCCGTCGCCCTCGCCATCGGTGGCCTTGGCGCCGTCGCCCTCGCCGTCGGCGTCGGCGGTCTTGGCGCCCTCGCCCTCGCCGTCAGGGGCGGCCTTGGCGCCCTCGTCCTCGCCCTCGCCGTCGGCGGCCTTGGCGCCGCCGCCGTCGCCGTTGGCGTCGGCGGCCTTGGCGCCCTCGTCCTCGCCCTCGCCGTCGGCGGCCTTGGCGCCGCCGCCGCCGTCGCCGCCCTTCTCGGTCCCGTCGGGGGCCGGACGGCGGCGGCGGCGCGGCGCGGCGGCCGCGCCGGCGTCCGAGAACTCGGCCGCTTTCTTGCCCTCGGCCTCCGTCTCGCCCTCGGCCTTGTCGCTCGCGGCGGCCTCGCCATCGGGATCGCCCGCCTTGTCGGCGCCTTCGGCCGCCCGAGGGTCGGCGGCGGCGGCGCCCTGGTCGGCGCCGCCGTCGTCGTCCTGCTGCTCCTCTGCCGTGTCGTCGGCGCCAGCGGCGGCGGCGGCGGGGGCGTCGGTCTCCTGCGCCGCCTCCTCGCCGTCGCGGGCCCCCTTCTCGCCGTCGCCTCGGGCGTTGCGGCCACCGGCGGTAGCGACCTCGTCCGTCGCGTCGTCGCCCTCGGCTTCAGCAGCCGGCTCGACGGCAGCGGCGCCGTCGCCGCCGTCGTTCTCGTTCTCGTCGTCGTCGGCGCCGGCGGCGGAAAACTCGGCCTTTGGCTCGTCCGCCTCCTTGGCCGCCGCCGCCGCGTCCCACTCGCCGGCGGGCGCCTTGTCGGCGGCGGCCTCGGCCCCTCGGTCACCACGACTGCCGCCGGCGGTTAGCGCCGCCGACGAAGAGGCATCGTCGGCGGCGACGGCGACGCGAGCCGACGCGCCCGACGCGGCGAGGAGGCCAAGCAGGGCGACGCCGACGAGGAGGACGAGCGGCGCGGCGCGGGGCGAACCCGGGCGCCTGCATCGCCGCGCCATTGTTGGATGCGGCGCGAGGGGGGCGCTATCAAGGGGGGAGGGATAGGCCCGCGTCACCGAAAAAAGGGGAGAGGTGGGAAGTGACGAGGTGATGAAAAGGGGAAGAAGGAGGGTGAGAGGGTTTTCGCCTCCCGCTGTGTTTTGGGAGTCACGGAGGACACCACCGACGCCTCTGGTCTTGGGTGACTGGCACAGGCAAGTACCTGTCGATTGGTCGATGGCACCGATGGGAACGTTCTTTGCTCTCGCGCGCGCGCGCCGTGTGGGGAAAGACGCTGATTCGCGCGGATGATGGGCTTCGCTGTGTGGGGACGACCAGCGCGCGGTGGTTCAGACGGATCGCCGAGACAGACAGCAACGTGGTGTTTGGGCAAGTACGCGGGAGGATTGCGGGGGGGATGATGAAGGGAGGCGGAGCAGTATCATGGGACGAGTGAGCGGTCGGCTCGGCGCTCGCTCGCTCCCGGCTGGCTCTTTCGGCGGCGGCAATGATGTGGCGAGCCGCGCCTTCCAGCTTATTGTCGTCCCCACGCGCTCGCGTTTCCGCGCAAAACCAAACGAGCGACCAACATGGACTTTCAGCTTGATCACTACAACTCTCTCGTGTGAAGCAGCAACGACGCCTGACGACACTCACGTCCGCCAACCGCCGAAAACCCTACCTGAACGCGCGAGTCGATTCTGCGGGCGCTGACGACGACCTCTGCGCCTCTGTCCGCGGGATCTCGCCACCGGTCCCAGTTGAAACCCCGCGCCAGCACCAACAACACCAACCACAGCGAGCGAGAGAGAGACAGAGAGCGCGAGAGACGCCGCGCGCCCCCGCGCGCCGCGATGCCGCCGCCGACGGCGACGGCGACGGCGACGGTCGCCGGCGCGGCCCGCGGCGGCAAAAAGGGCCTGGCCTACCCGCCCGCCGCCGACGTCCTGTCCAAGAAGCCGGGCGACCCCAAGCTCGACGACGCCTACGAGCTCGGCGACGTCCTCGGCAAGGGCGCCTTCGGCGTCGTCCGCCTCGGCATCCCAAAAAAGGCGTCCTCCTCGTCCGCCGCCGCCGCCGCCCGTCCGTCGGGCGGCGGCGGCGCGTCGGGCAAGGGCGCCGCCGCCGTGGCCGTCAAGTCCATCTCCAAGGCCAAGCTGGTGTGCGCCGAGGACGTGCGCGACGTGCGCACCGAGGTCGCGGTCATGAGCCACGTCGGCGACCACCGAAACGTCGTCGCCCTGCGCTCGACGCACGAGGACGACGCGTCCGTGCACCTGGTGATGGACCTCTGCGAGGGCGGCGAGCTGTTCGACGCGGTGGTGGCGGCGGGCTCGTTCGGCGAGCGCAAGGCGGCGGCCGTGTTTCGCGTCATGGTCGAGACGCTGCACCACTGCCACGAGCTGGGCGTGATGGTTGAGTTTTTGTTTTTCTCGGCCGGTCGCGCGGCGGCGGCGGCGGGCGTTTTTTCCACAAGGGCAGAGCGCCGCAGGGCGAAAAGCAAAAGACGCTTATCTTTGCTCACACGCCCTCTTCCATCGCGCGCGCGCCCCCTCTATTTCCAAACCCACGAACCGTCCCCCAAAAACAAACAGCACCGCGACCTCAAGCCCGAGAACTTTCTGCTGTCGGGGCCCAAGGACGGCGGCGGCGTTGCCGGCGCGAGCGCGGGGGGCGCCCCCGCCGCAGCAGGCGGCAGCGGCGCCGCCGGCGGCCCGCCGGCCGGGCGCCGGGTCGGGTCGGTCGTCGACGACCCGGAGGAGGTGGCGCGCCAGCTCAAGCTCACGGACTGGGGCCTGAGCGTGTTCTGCCGCCCCGGGCAGCGGTTCCGCGACCTGGTGGGGTCGCCGTTCTACGTGGTGAGTGTTTCTTTGTTTGGTGTTTCTTTGTTGGGTGTTTTTTTTTTTTTTTTTCTTCTTCTTCCCCCCCGGTGGGGTTCCCCTTTTCCCTTTTTTTCCCCTTTCTTCTTCCCCCCTTTTTTTTCCCCCATCCCAAACCCTCCCCCCCAAACACACACCAACCC
>Ga0105054_10001962_pt1 | contig 33250 bp, 32 predicted proteins | sample BON02_FD_78091 | JGI IMG/M metagenome (GOLD analysis project Ga0105054, IMG submission 78091) | Freshwater microbial communities from Lake Bonney liftoff mats and glacier meltwater in Antarctica - BON-02 (megahit assembly) | ecosystem: Environmental > Aquatic > Freshwater > Ice > Glacier...
CCTCACAGCTTCCTGCTTGAACTCAAGCGTGTAACGCGCCCTTACTCCGTCCTTCATCCTGATACTCCTTTGCTGATCAGTTTCTATCAGCCAAGGGAGACGTCAGGCAGGGGCAAGCTCAATACTGCAACTACTCCCTTACGGGCAACATGCGTTGCTTCTGGCGGTGCAGGCTAGGTCAGCGTGCACCCGCGCTCAACAGTCCGCTCGACGACGACGGCAGCACTACCTTTCGTGGTCATGGCCTCCACCTTCCGAACCGCGATATGCTGGGCCCGTCGAGGAGATTCCGGTGGCCATCCGTATCGTCGTGACACCCCAGATCGAACGTTTCGTCGCCTGTCCGCCCGCCGAAGTCGCGGCGCGCGACCTGCGTGGCGCGCTCGATGCGCTGTTTGCCCGCACACCCCGCCTGAAAGGCTACCTGCTCGACGACCGCGGCGCGTTGCGCCGCCATGTCCGCCTCTTTGTCGATGGGGCAACCGAGAGCGACCTTGATCGCAGCCTCGACGACGGCGCGGAAATCTACATCATGCAGTCGCTGACCGGAGGCTGATCGCCATGCGCGCGCTGGTTGCCACCCGCAAGGGGTTGTTTGCCGTCGACAAGGCAAGAGGCCATTGGTCGGTCGCCATGCTTGCCTTTGTCGGCGAACCGGTGACGGCCGTGCTGGCCGACCCGCGCAGCGGCATGCTCCATGCCGCGCTCAACCTGGGCCATTTCGGCGTGAAGATGCATCGCAGCGCCGATGGCGGCGCAAGCTGGCAGGAGATGGCCGCACCCGCCCTGCCCGACGGCGCCTCCGACACCCTTTCGGTCAGTCTGGTCTGGTCACTCGAGGGCGGCGGACCGCAGCGTCCCGGCCGTCTGTGGGCAGGCACGTTGCCCGGTGCGCTGTTCCGCTCCGACGACGACGGGGCGAACTGGTCCCTTGTCGACAGCCTGTGGCACGAACCCAGGCGGCCCCTTTGGTGGGGCGGCGGCTATGACGTTCCCGGGATCCATTCCATCGACGTCGATCCGCGCGACAACGACCGCCTCGCGCTGGCGATCTCGGTCGGTGGCGTCTGGCACAGCGCCGATGCCGGCGCTTCGTGGGAACTGGCGGCCAGGGGCATGGGCGCCGACTACCTGCCGCCCGATCAGGCCGACGACGAAAACCAGCAGGACCCTCATCGCATGGTCCGTTGCGCCGGCGCGCCCGACACGCTCTGGGTGCAGCATCATTGCGGCATCTGGAAAAGTCGGGACGGCGGTCACAACTGGAAGGGCATCCGCTCGACCGCACAGGGCGGCTTCGGTTTCGCCGTCGTTGTCCATCCCCGGGATCCCGATACCGCCTGGTTCGTGCCGGCCATCGCCGACCAGACCCGCGTGCCCGCCGGCGACTGTTTTGTCGTCACGCGCACGCGCGACGGCGGGCAGAGCTTTGAAACCCTTGACCGCGGCCTGCCCCAGGGGCCGGCCTGGGACCTGGTCTATCGTCATGGCCTCGACATCACTGCTGACGGACAGGCGCTGCTCATGGGTTCGACCACGGGCAACCTCTGGGTCAGCGAGAACGGCGGGGATGACTGGCAGCAGGTCAGCTCCAACCTGCCGCCGATCGCCGCCGTGCGATTCGTGGATTCGGCCGGCGCGCGATAGAAGATAGGCCCATGGAACACGAACTCGACGTCAGGGGCCTGGCCTGCCCGCTTCCCGTGCTCAAGGCCAAGAAACGCCTGAAGTCGCTTGAGCCGGGCGACGTGCTGGTCGTGCAGGCGACCGACCCCAGCGCGGTCAAGGACTTCGAAGCCTTCTGCGAGCTGACCGGCCACACCCTGGTCGACAGCCGCGCTGCCGACGGCGTGTTCATCTTCGAGATCCGCCGCGCCTGATCGGGGCTTGCCATCGATGGCATGGCGTCCTACGTCTTGAGCGTACTCACGGGGTGCCCAGCAGGGCTGAGAGGTGCAAACGCACCGACCCGAAGAACCTGATCCGGATCATGCCGGCGGAGGGATGAGTTGCTGCTCCGGCCACGGAACCGCACCCGACATCTGTCTCCCCGGCGACCATGGGAGAATGCCGATGTCACGCCTTCCTCTGATCGCCGCCACTGCGCTCCTCGGTCTTGCCGCCCTGCCGGCACGCGCCGAGACGCTGACGGTCTATACCTACGATTCCTTCATCAGCGAATGGGGCCCCGGCCCCGGCATCGAAACCGCCTTCGAGGCCGAGTGCGGCTGCGACCTGGTCTGGGTCGGGGTCGACGACGCCGGGCTGCTGCTCACCCGGCTGCGCCTGGAGGGTGCCGCGACCGAGGCCGATGTCGTGCTCGGGCTCGACACCGCCCTGATGGCCGATGCCCAGGCTTCCGGCCTGGTGCAGGCGCACGAACTGCCCTATCCGCCGCTCTCCCTGCCGATGGACTGGACCGATCCGGTCTGGATCCCCGTCGACTACGGCTATTTCGCGGTGATCTATGACGCCCAGGCGATGCCCGAACCGCCGGTCAGTTTCGACGATCTGGTCAGCGGCCCCGACGAGTCCAAGATCATCATCGAGGACCCGCGGACCTCGACGCCGGGCCTGGGGCTGCTGCTCTGGGTCAAGACCCTCTACGGCGAGGATGCCGACCAGGCCTGGCAGGACCTCTCCCCGCGCGTGCTGACGGTGACCAAGGGCTGGAGCGAGGCCTACGGCCTGTTTCTCGACGGCGAAGCGCCGATGGTGCTGAGCTACACCACCTCACCCGCCTACCACATCATGGTCGAGAACACCGACCGCTACCGCGCGGCGCAGTTCCCCGAGGGCAACTACATGCAGATCGAGGTTGCCGCGATGACGGCGGCCACCGACCAGCCCGATCTGGCGCGCCAGTTCCTCGACTTCGTGATGACGCCGGCCTTCCAGAAGAAGATCCCGGAAGGCAACTGGATGTATCCCGTCATCGACCTGGGTGACGATCTGCCGGAAACCTTCCGCGACCTGCCCACGCCCAAGGCCCTGCTGATGGCGCCTTCGGAAGTCTCCCTGCAGCGGTCGACCTGGATCCAGGGGTGGCTGAACGCCATGAGTCAGTGACGCCATGAGCGCGTTGCCGGTGCATCGCTGGCCGGCAGGGTTTGCCCTGCTGGCCACGCTCGGCCTGGCGGGGGCAGCGCTGACCGCGCTGTTTGCCGCCGCGCCGGGGGCAGCGCCGGCAAGTTTCTTCGATCCCTACACCGTGCGGGTCCTGGGCTTCACGGTGCTGCAGGCAACGCTCTCGACGGTGCTGTCGCTGGCCTTCGCCCTGCCGGTGGCGCGTGCCCTGGCGCGCCGACCGGTCTTTCCCGGGCGCAGTCTGCTGCTGGGCCTGTTCGGCATTCCGCTGGTCCTGCCGACCATCGTCGCGGTGGTCGGCATCGCCGCGGTCTGGGGCCGCAACGGCATGGCCAGCATCCTGATGCGCGCCGTCGGCCTTGAGGGGCTTTCGCCGCTCTACGGCCTTTCGGGCATCCTGATCGCCCATGTCTTTTTCAACATGCCGCTGGCCGTGCGCCTGCTGCTGCCCGCCTGGAGCGCCATTCCCGGGGAGACCTGGCGCCTGTCGGCCCAGCTCGACATGGGCTCGCGCGCCATCTTCACCCTGATCGAGTGGCCGCGTCTGGCCGCCATCCTGCCGGGCATCGCTGCGCTGATCTTCCTGCTCTGCTTCACCAGCTTCACCGTCGTCCTGGCGCTGGGCGGCGGCCCCGCCGCGACGACGCTTGAGGTTGCGATCTATCAGGCCCTGCGCCTGGATTTCGACGTCCAGCGGGCGGCCATGCTGGCTTTGCTGCAGGTCGCCATCTGCGCCGCGCTCGCCGCCCTGCTGGCCGCCAGCGGCAGGACGTCGGCAACCGAGAGCGCCGCCGGCATCGCCGTGGCGCGGCCCGATGCCGATGCACGGCTCGCGCGCCTCACCGATGGCGCCGCCATTGTCCTGGGCGCGCTCTGGGTCCTGCTGCCGCTGACCGCCATTCTTGTTGCCGGCCTGGGCGGGCCGCTGGTGGCGGTTCTGGGCGATGGCGCCGTGTGGCTTGCCGCGCTGCGCAGCCTGCTGGTCGGCCTGGGTGCAAGTGCGGTTGCGCTGGTCTGCGGCACGGCGCTGGCATGGAGCGCGCGCGACATCGCCGTGCGCCGCAACCGGCCGGCCGCGGCCGACCGCCTGGAACTGGCCGGTTCGCTCAACCTGGTTGTCTCGCCGACCGTTTTCGGCGCCGGCCTCTTTGTCCTGCTGCTGCCGATGGGCGCGGTCTTCTCCTACGCCCTTCCAATTGCCGCGCTGGTCAACGGCGTTGTCGCCGTACCCTATGTCCTGCGGCTGGTCGGGCCACCGCTGCGCCGCACCGCCGAACACCATGACCGGCTTTGCGCCGCCCTCGACATCGGTGGCTTCAACCGCCTGCGTCTGGTCGAATGGCCGGCGGCCCGGCGCGGCATCGCCCTGGCCGTCGCCCTGGCGGCGGCACTGGGTGCCGGCGACCTCACCGTGATCGCGCTGTTCGGCAACCAGGACAGCATCACGCTGCCGTTGCTGCTCTACCGCGCGCTGGGCAGCTATCGGACCGGCGAAGCCGCCGTGCTCGCCCTGTTGCTGGTCGGGCTTTGCCTTGCCCTGTTCATGATCATCGAAAGGATTGTCGGTGGCCGCACCCGGACTTGAACTGGAAGCCCTGCGCTTCGGCCGGGGAAGCTGGCAGGTCGCCTTCGACCTCGCCGTCCCCGCCGGCGCCTTTGCCGCGCTGATCGGCGCGAGCGGGGCGGGAAAGAGCACGCTGCTGGCCCTGGTCGGCGGCTTCGAGACGCCTGTTTCCGGGCATATCCGCATCGATGGCGCCGACGTGACCGGCCTGCCGCCCGCAAGGCGGCCGGTCACCACCCTGTTCCAGGATCACAATCTCTTTGCCCATCTCACCGCTGCGCAGAACGTCGGGCTGGGCCTCGACCCAGGCCTGCGCCTTGACGACGCACAGAAGGCAGAAGTCGGCGACGCCCTGGGACGGGTCGGCCTGGCCGGCATGGAACAGCGCCTGCCCGGTGCGCTGTCGGGCGGCGAACGCCAGCGTGTCGCGCTGGCACGCAGCCTGGTGCGCGCCCGCCCGCTGTTGCTGCTCGACGAACCGTTTGCCGCACTCGGCCCTGCGCTGCGCCGCGACATGCTCGATCTGGTCGATGCCCTGCGGCGCGAAACCGGCATCACGGTGGTGATGGTGAGCCACGAGCCGGCCGATGCGCGTCGCGTCGCACAGATGACCGCCTTCATGCACGAGGGCCGCATCCTGAGCGCGGGCCCCACAGCCGAACTGCTCGACCGGCCGGGCCACCCGGCCCTTGCCGATTACCTCGGCGTGCCGCTCTCGGGGTCTTCCGGCAAGGCCTGAGCGGACGGCGGATCGGGGAACAACAAGGTCACGGTGGTGCCGTGCAGGGGCAGGCTGTCGATCTCCATGGTGCCGCCATGGAGTTCGATCAGCCCCTCGACAATCGGCAGACCCAATCCCAGGCCATCGGTTTGGCGGCCTTCGGCGACCTGGGAAAACATGCGCCGGGCTTCGGCGATCTGCTCCTGGTTCATGCCGATCCCCGTATCGGATACGCGCACGACGACGCCGTCCTGCCCACGGGCCACGGCAATGTGGATGGCACCGCCGGGATCGGTGAACTTGAAGGCATTGCCGATCAGGTTGAGCAGGATCTGGCGGATGGCGGTTTCATCGGCCCAGATGTCGGTCACGCCGCCGTCGTCGAAATCCAGCGAGATGTTGCGCTGGCGGGGCCGTTCGCCGACAAGCTGGCGCAGGCTGATGAAGAGCCGCGAAACCTGCATCCAGACCGGGTGGACCTCCAGCCGACCGGCCTCGATCCGCGTCAGGTCGAGCATGTCGTTGATGATTTGCAGCAGGTGCTGGCCGGCTGCATTCACGTCCGCCGCATAGTCACGGTAACGATCCGCCAATGGGCCGAAATGGGCGTCGCGGATCAGTTCGGAAAAACCCAGAACGGCGTTGAGCGGCGTACGCAGTTCATGGCTGGTCATGGCCAGGAAGCGCGACTTGGCCCGGTTGGCGTCTTCGGCCTCGATCAGGGCGCTCTGCAGTTCCTCGGTGCGCATCCGGACCCGGGCTTCCAGTTCATCACGCGCGTGCTCCAGCGCCGCAGCATAGGTGACGCTCTCCTCCTGCTTCTGCAGAAGCGCGGCTACCAGACGGTTGACGGCCGCCTCGACCTGCTCGAGTTCCTCGCCGCTGTCGTGGGTGACATCGATCGGGCGTGCCTCATCGAGATGCCGGCTGAGATGGTCGACGCCATCGGCCAGGCGCACGAGAGGCCGCCGCAGGATGCGCCGCGAGAAGATGTAGAACAGCACGAACAGCAGCACCGTCTTGACCAGAGCCGCGATCAGGATCAGCGCGATGCTGGGCCACGCCCGCACGATCACCGCATTGCTGGGGCGGTAGATCGTCGCATAGGCCACGATGTCGTCTTCGGCATCGAAATCGGCATAGCGATGATGCAGGGGAAAGGTGAATGCCAAAAACTCACCTTCGTCAAGATCGCCGGCCGAGGACAGCAGGCGACCGGTGGCCGGATCGGTGATCTCCACACCCTCGATCAGGGGCAGAGCCACCATGCCGTCGACGACGCCCTGCAGCCCGGGCATGTCGAGCGCCCAGACGTAATCGGCGAGCGGATCCTGAAAGGCGCTTTGCAGGAACACCAGTTCACGCTGCAGGTCGTCGCGCGCGCGCATCCAGATGTCGATGATCAGACCGATGGAGATCACGGCGGCGACCGCGAAAAACGACAGGAAAATGGCGGCGAACAGCCGCGTGGCAATGGATCGATGCAACCAGGCGAGGGTCGACGCCACGAAGGTGAGACCGCCGGCTGTGGGTTCGGACTGACGCACTGGAAAGGATCAGTTCGAGTCGTTGTAGCGCGCGGTGATCCGGTCGATGTCCGGCGAATTGTTGATCGCGGCGATCTCGTCCCAGAAAGCCTCCGTCAGGTCGGCGTGGGCTTCGTAGAACTGGTGGGAAAACATCAGGTAATAGGCCTTTTCCACGATCGGCGGATCAAGGCGCACGATACCATCGATCTGCCCGCCATTGGCGGCCAGGTAAGGGTCGGACATGGTTTGCAGTTCGGCATAGGCGTCGATCCGGCCTTCCTGGAGCTTGCGGAAGTTGATGATCTGATTGCGCTCCGGCTCGACCGACAGGCCCAGCGCCGCAAGATCGTCGATCACGCTGTAACCGGTGGTCGCCCCCACCGCGCGCTTCAGACCGGTCATGACGCTGCCGTCCCAGGCAACCCCGCTGCCTTCCCGGACATAAAAGACATATCTCTGACGGAAGATCGATCTGCTTTCATCGGGCAGCCCGCCAGCCATGGGATAGACGCCGATCGGCAGGCGATCGTTCTTGAAGGACGAATGAAAGATCGCATCGGCCTGGCCGGTCTCGATCATGAACAGGCCGCGCGCCCAGGGCACACGCAGCAATTCCAGGTTGAGGCCGAGGCGCTCGGCGACAAGCCGGAGAATGTCCACGGTAACGCCCGGAGGATCGGGCACCAAGGGGCCTTCGCCCAGGTGGCGGGGCGGATTGGGGGTTTCCTCATAGACCACCCGCAGGGCGATCTGCTCCTCTGCATTCACCATCATGGGCGCAAGAAACGCCAAAACGCAGACGAGCAACAGCTTGCGCATCATCACAACTCCCTAATCCCGGAAGCAATGCTAAAGTTAGTGGAAGGCTGGGGCAATCAGGCGCCGAAGGAAACAGGGAATGCGCGATCAGGATCTTGAAGGACAGGTCGCCGTGGTGACCGGCGCGGCGCAGGGGATCGGCCTTGCCATTGCCGCCTGCCTGCATGCCCGCGGCGCCAGGGTCTGGCTCCTGGACCTCGACGCCGCTGCCGCCCAGAGCGCAGCAGCCGGCCTTGGTGAGGCAGCGCGAGGCTGTCGGGCCGACGTCACCGACGAGGCCAGCCTGCAAGCGGCGCGCGAGCAGATCATGAAACGCGACGGCCGGGTCGATATCCTGGTCAACAATGCCGGCGTCTATCCCGCCGGCAGCCTGCGCGAGATCACCGCGGAAGCCTGGGACCGGGTCTTTGCCATCAACTGCAAGGGCGTTTTCCTGGCCAGCCGGGTCTTCATGGAACCCATGATTGCTGCCGCTTACGGCCGCATGGTCTCGATCGTCACGGTCGATGCCTACATCCCCAAGCCGTCCATGGCGCATTATGCCGCTTCGAAGGCCGCCGTACTCAGCCTGGTCAAGACCTTCGCGCAGGAACTCGCACCCCACGGCATCCTGGTCAACGGCGTCAGCCCGGGTGCGGTCGCCACCGAACGGGCCAAGAGCGAAGGCTGGCTGGCCAAGCACATCCCGAACATCCCGGTGGGGCGTCCGGGAGAGCCCGAGGACATCGCCGAGGTCGTCGCCTTCCTGGCATCACCCGCCAACCGCTTCATCGCCGGCGAAACGGTGGTCGCCAGCGGCGGCATGACCATGGTGTAAAGCCGATCAGGCCCAGTCCAGGGCGCAGCGCAGCGCCAGCTTTTCGGGCCCGGCGACCAGATCGCTCGCCAGCACCTCTTCGGGGTCGCGGAAGGCGACCTCGACCTTTTCGTGTTCGGGCACCAGAGGGTCGCCTTCACCTTCGACCAGGAAATAGACCGGGGTATAGGGCGCACCCGTCCACGGGCTGATCTTCGTGCCGGGGTCGTGGAGTTCGCCGACGACGCGCACGGCAAGGCCGGTTTCCTCGACAAACTCGCGGATCAGGGCCTGCTCTGCTGTCTCACCGGGATCGACGCCACCGCCGGGATACTTCCAGGCGAACACGCACCCGACCCATTCGGCCGCGATCAGCACGCGCCCGCCGCGCAGCAGGACGCCATAGGCGCGGTAATTCTGGGGATCGGCCATCGTTGTGGTTGCTCCGCACTGGCATCGCGTTCACGGCTTCCTATGTTAGCCTTCCCTTGCCTGCAATGCCGCCGGGAGCAGCCATGACCGTCCATCACAACGTCCTCGACATGATCGGCAACACGCCGATGATCGAGGTGACCAGTTTCGACACCGGGCCATGCCGCCTGTTCCTGAAGCTGGAAAACCAGAACCCCGGCGGTTCGATCAAGGATCGTATCGCCCTCTCCATGATCGAGGCGGCCGAACGCAGCGGCGCGATCAAACCCGGCGGCACCCTGATCGAGGCGACCGCGGGCAACACCGGCCTGGGGCTTGCCCTGGTCGCGCGCCAGAAGGGTTACCGCCTGATCCTGGTGATCCCCGACAAGATGAGCCAGGAGAAGATCTTCAACCTGCAGGCCATGGGCGCCGAAGTCACCCTGACCCGCTCGGACGTCGGCAAGGGCCATCCCGAGTATTACCAGGACATGGCGCAGCGCATGGCCGGCGAGATTCCCAACAGCTTCTTCGTCAACCAGTTCGGCAACACGGCCAACCCGCTGGCCCACGAAACCGGCACCGGGCCGGAAATCTGGTCCCAGATGGGCCATGACGTCGACGCCGTGGTCGCCGGCGTCGGTTCGGGCGGCACGATCACCGGCCTGGGCCGCTTCTTCGCCAAGGTCGACCCCAGCGTCGAGATGGTTCTGGCCGATCCCCAGGGTTCGGTGCTGGCCAGTTACATCAAGACCGGCGAGATGGGGCCGCTGGGTTCCTGGCTGGTCGAGGGTATCGGCGAGGATTTCATCCCCGACGTCTCCGACCTCTCCCTGGTCACATCGGCCTACACGGTGAGCGACCGTGACGCCTTCCTGACCGGGCGCCAGCTGCTCAAGGACGCAGGCATTCTGGCCGGCTCGTCATCGGGCACGCTGATTGCCGCGGCCATCGCCTATTGCCGCGACCAGACCGAGCCCAAGAAGGTCGTCACCTTCGTCTGCGACAGCGGCAACAAGTACCTCTCCAAGATGTACAACGACTACTGGATGCTCGATCAGTGCTTCCTGGAGCGGCCGCACCACGGCGACCTGCGCGACCTGATCGCGCGGCCCCACGCCGACCACGCCTCGGTCACGGTCAAACCCGACGACACGCTGGCGGCGGCTCTGGCCCGCATGAAGCTCTACGACGTCAGCCAGCTTCCCGTGCTCGACGGTGACCGCTGTGTCGGCATCATCGATGAATCCGACATCCTGTGGGCGATCCACCACCGCCAGGAGAACTTCCAGGATGCGGTCAGTTCGGCCATGACCTCGGTGATCGAGACGATTTCCTGCAAGGCCGCGATCGAGGACCTTGTGCCGATCTTCCGCCGCGACCTGACCGCCATCGTCGTCGACGGCGACCAGTTCCTCGGCCTGATCACGCGCATCGACCTGCTCAACCACCTGCGCCGCGGCCTGCGCGAGGGCTGAAGCCCTCTAGAGAAAATCACCTTCAGACGGAATCGCTTCGCGATTGCGCCTGAAGGTATGAATTTGCTCTATCTCGTTGGTGTAGAGCGGATTCACACGATCACCTGGAACCGCGAAATGGTTCCAGGTGATCGTGATCCGCTCTAAAGCGCGGGCCGCCGCTCCGCCGTGTCGAACCAGGGGCGGCGCGCTTCCAGCGCCGCGCCCAGGCGGAAGACAGTCGCCTCGTCATGGGGCCGACCGACAAGCTGGATGCCGGTCGGCAGGCCGGTGCGGGTGCGCCCCGAGGGCACGGCGAGCACCGGGCAGCGCCCGAACATGTTCCACAGCACGGTCATCGACGTGTCGGTGTCGGTAACCTCCTTGCCGTTGACCATCAGCCTGCTGCGCTGCCAGTTGGCCGCCGGAATCTCCGGGCAGGAGACCGTGGGCATGACAAAGGCATGGTGGCCGGCAAACATCGGCCCCAGGTGTTCCTCCCAGACCGTGTCGGCGACCTCGAAGGAGCGACGGTAGTCCTCGAGCGTGAAACTGCGCGCGGTTTCGAGCAGTTCGGGCACGTAGTCGCTCAGGACATCGCCGTGTTCGTTCACGGCCTTCTCCAGCATGCCGCAGAAGAGGAATTCCTGGTTGCCGTGGCCCAGGCGGATCGCCTCGCCGGCCCAGTCGATGGAGATTTCCACGAGTTCGGCACCAGCATCGGCCAGCGCGGCGAGCGCCTCCAGGGTCTGGGCGCGGACATCCTCGATCACCTCGTGGTGGCCAAGGTCGAGCGAATAGGCGATGCGCATACCCTTGAGATCACCCGCACCGCCCTTGATCGTGGGCCGCTTGGGCAGGCTGTTGGGATCGAGAGGATGGGGCCCGGCCATGATGTTGGCCATCACCCGTGCATCCTCAACCGTTCGGGTCATGGGGCCATGATGGACGTAGGTGTTGGACGAGGCGAACATCGGAATCGATCCGTAAGGCGCCTGATACCCCACGATGCCGCATTGCGAGGCCGGCTGGCGGATCGAGCCGGTGCTGTCGCCGCCCGTGGCGATCGTGGTTGCCCCGGCGGCCAGCGCAGCGGCCGTACCGCCCGAGGAGCCGCCCGGCGAGATGTCCAGCCGCCAGGGATTGCGCGTGACGCCCCACAGCCGCGAGTGGGTGGCATAAAGCCAGGCGAACTCCGGCATGGTGGTGCGGGCAAAGACGTTGGCGCCGGCGCGCATCAGCCGTTCGATCGCGGGATCTGTGCGGCTCGCCACCTTGTCGGTGTCGATCAGCGAGGCCGAGGTCATGCGCTTGCCCAGGATCGGAGAGTTTTCCTTCACCGCCATGGGGATGCCCTCCAGGCGGCGCAGACGGCCGTCCTTGCGGGCGAACTTGGCTTCCGAATCGCGGGCGCGGCGGCGCGCCTCGTCGAAATAGCGGTCGGCGAAGGGATTGACCGTCTCAGCCACGGCTTCGTAGCGCGCGATGACGGCCTCCAGCAGTTCCACCGGCGACAGCTTGCCCTCGTGGAACAGGGTCATCGCCTGACTTGCGCTGAGATAGCAGAGTTCGTCGCCGACCATCCTGGCCTCCCTTTTTCGGGCGCCAGCCTCAACGGGAATGACCGTCGCGTCCAGCCTTGAACCTCGCGGGTCTTGACGGCGGGCGCGGCGACCGTCATGGCAGGGGCCTGGACCCAGGAGCCCGCTGCATGACCGAAACGACCCGGCCCAACCGCCCCGGCTTTGCCACCCGCGCCATCCACGCCGGGCAGCAGCCCGACCCCACGACCGGCGCCATCATGACGCCGATCTACGCCACCTCGACCTATGTCCAGCAGAGCCCGGGCGTGCACAAGGGCTACGAATATTCGCGTTCGCAGAACCCCACGCGCATGGCCTTCGAGGCCTGCGTCGCCGATCTTGAAGGCGGCAGCCGTGGGTTTGCCTTCGCCTCGGGCCTGGCGGCCTCGGCCACCGTGCTCGACCTGCTCGACAGCGGCGATGGCATCGTTGCAGGCAACGATCTCTACGGCGGCACCTACCGCCTGTTCGAGAACGTGCGCAAGCGCAGCGCCGGGCTGGATATCTCCTTCATCGACATGACCGACGAGGCCTCCCTGCGCGCGGCAATCACGCCGAAGACGAAGATGGTCTGGATCGAGACGCCGACCAACCCGCTGCTCACCGTGGTCGACCTCTCCATGGTCGCCCGCGTCGCGCGCGAGGCGGGTGTCCTCTGTGTCGCCGACAACACCTTTGCCACGCCTTTCGTGCAGCGTCCTCTGGAGCACGGCTTCGACATCGTCGTGCATTCGGTGACCAAGTACCTCAACGGCCATTCCGACATGGTCGGCGGCATCGCCATCGTCGGCGACAATGCCGCACTGGCCGACCGACTGGGTTATCTGCAGAACGCCGTGGGCGCGGTTGCCGGCCCCTTCGACAGCTTCCTGGCGCTGCGCGGCCTCAAGACCCTGCACCTGCGCATGGAGCGCCACTGCGCCAGCGCCATGGAAGTCGCCCGCTTCCTGGAGAACCACCCCAAGGTCGCCCGCGTCCACTATCCCGGCCTTGCAAGCCATCCCCAGCACAAGCTGGCGGCGCGCCAGATGGCCGGTTTCGGCGGCATGGTGACGGCGGTTCTCGATACCGACATCGACGGCGCCCGGCGTTTCCTGGAGCGCTGCGAACTGTTTGCCCTGGCCGAGAGCCTGGGGGGAGTCGAAAGCCTGATCGAACATCCCGCGATCATGACCCACGCCTCGATCCCCAAGGCGGTGCGCGAGGAGATCGGCATTTCCGACAGCCTGGTGCGCCTCTCGGTCGGTGTCGAGGAGATCGCGGACCTGATCGGCGAACTGGATGCCGCCCTTGCCGCCATCTAGGAGTCCCGCAGGCGGCGTGCGCACGCCGCTACTGATGCTGGTCGCCCTGGCCTTCATCTGGGGCGCGAACTGGCCGATCATGAAGATCGCCGTACTGGGCGTGGAACCCTGGATGTTCCGCGCCATGTGCACCCTGGGCGGCGGCATCGGCATGCTGGCGATCTCAGCCGCGGGGGGCCAATCGATCACCGTGCCGCGCGACCAGTTGATCTGGCTGGTGGCCGTGGCGCCCTTCTCGATCGCCGGCTGGATGGTCTTCTCGGCCCTGGGGGTCGGCCTGATGGGATCGGGCCGCGCCGCGATCCTGGCCTACACCATGCCCCTGTGGGCGGTGCTGTTTGCCCGCTTCGTGCTGAAGGAACCGCTGACGCCGGGCCGCCTGCTGGGCCTGGCCCTGGGCATGGCGGCCATCGCCATCCTGCTCAGCCATGATTTTTCGATGATCGAGGATTCGCCGCTGGGCGCCTTTTTCATGCTCTGCGCCGCCGTCACCTGGGCATTCGGCGCCGTGCTGTTCAAACGCGCGCCCTGGCGCCTGCCGGTCATGGTGATCGTGGGCTGGCAGCTTGTCCTGGTCGGCATTCCGGTCACGGCGGTCGCCCTGGTGAGCGAGCCGCTGCCGCGCCAGGGCGATCTCTGGGCCTGGCTGGCGGTTGCCTACAATGTCGGCCCCAGCGGCATCCTGGGTTTCTACCTGTGGAACCGCGTGCTGATCCTGCTGCCGGCGGGCGCAGCCGCGGTGGGCAGCCTTGCCGTCCCGGTGATCGGCGTCATGGCGGGCGCACTGGTGCTGGGCGAGGTGATCGGCTGGCGCGAATGGACCGCCCTGCTGCTGGTCGCCACGGCCATCGCCACGGTCATGGGCGCCCTGCCCGGCCTGACCCGCCTGCCGCGCCCGACACGGGACAGTGGACCATGAAACTCGTCTTCATCGGCGGCGCCCAGCGTTCCGGAACAACGCTGCTGCACAGCATCCTGTGTTCGACCCAGGCAACGCCGCCGCCGGTCGCCGAGGATGGCACCGTGCGTTACCTGGCCATGGCCTACGAGGATGCGATCCGCCGATTCGATCAGCATGCCGGCCATTTCTTCAAGGACCGCAACGAGGCCGCACAGTTTCATCGCAAGCTGATCCTGAGCTACCTGGGCCAGGTCGCATCCCGCTGGCCAGAAGCCAGCCACATCGTGCTCAAACAGCCCCTGCTCACGCCGCATTTTCCAACCCTGGCAAAACTCCTGCCGCGCGCCGGCTTCGTCATCGCGATCCGCGACCCGCGTGACATCGTCGCCTCCCTGGGCGAGGTCTCCGAACGCGAGTCGGAACAGCTCGGCAGCCCTTCGATGAGCAAACGACCGAATGCTTTTGCGCGTTATGCGCTGCGGCACTACGAACGTCCGCTCAAGGCTTTCGGACCGCGCGACAGCGAACGGGTCCAGTGGATCCGCTATGAGGAGATGGTGAACGACCCGGAGGCGGTCGCGCGCCAACTGGGCGCCTTTACGGGCATCGACCTCTCCGGCTATCAATCCGCCGAACCCTGGCGCGGCTGGGACGATGGCACCGTCGATATCGAGGAACGCCGCAAGAGCCCGTACTTTTCCCCGCTCTGGGGCAAGGCCGTGACAGCCCAGCGCGTCGGGACCTGGCGGGAGAGACTGAGCCCGGAGGAAGCAGACACGATCACCAGGGCCGTCATGCCCATGATGCGGGCCTTCGGCTACGCGGCGGCCGAAACGCCCGGCGCACCAACGACAACAGACAGACAGGAGTAGGGCCCCATGGCCGAGAGCGAAACCAACATTGCCGGCGAGAAGCTGATGTCGCTGATCCAGCGTATCGAACGCCTGGAAGAGGATCGTGCCAACATCGGCGCCGACGTTCGCGAGATTTACCGCGAGGCCAAGGGCATCGGCTTTGAACCCAAGATCATCCGCCAGCTCGTGAAGATGCGGAAGATGGAGGCCTCCGACCGCCAGGAGGAAGAGGCGCTGATCGAATCCTACATGGCCGCCATCGGCATGGCCTGAGCCCCGTGCGGCCCTGCTCCGGCGGGGCCGCGCATTATCTCCATACGGCCCTTGGGTGATCGCGCGTTTGCGGGCACGATGGCGTCATGGTCGATACCCGTCTCGTCAGCGAACTCAAGCGCCGCATGGTTGCAGGCGGCCTGTCACAGAAGCGCCTGGCGCTGGCGGCCGGCCTCAACGAGACGGCCGTGCGCGATATCGTTGCCGGCCGTTCGCGCCATCCCCGCCACGACACCCTGGAGAAACTCGCCGCCGTGCTGGGCTGCGGCGCCGCCGACCTGTTCGAGCCGCGCAATGGTGCTGCCATGCCGGCGGCCGAGGGCGAAGGGTATCTGCTGATCGGGCGCTACGACCCTGAACGCGACGGCGTACGCGAGACCATTTCCCACCATGACGGTGCCGCCGAGGTTGCCTTCCGGGCCGACTGGCTGGCCGACCTCACGCGCACCCCGGTCAACCAGCTCGCCGCCATCACGATGGAGGGCGACAGCATGGCGCCGACCATCGGGCCGGCCGACAGCCTGATCGTCGACCTGACCCAGTGGTCGCCCGGCGCCGACGGCATCTACGTTCTGCGCCACGGCGACGGCCTGCTGGTCAAGCGCCTGGCGGTCGACCCGCTGCGCCAGCTCGTCACCCTGTCGTCGGACAACCCGAGCTACGCGCCGCTGACCCCGATCACCATGGCCGAACTCGACCTGGTCGGGCGCGTGATCTGGGTCGGCAAGCGGGTTTAGACGCGCCCGCACAAGGCTACTTCAGGTCGCGCCGGATCGCTTGAGGCTGTCGTGAAAGAGGATGCCTCCACGACCGTTGGCCTTGACGGCATACATCGCGGCATCGGCGTGCCTGTTCAATGTGCCGGCATTGTCGGCATCACTGGGATAGATGCTGATACCGATGCTGACGCCGACCGAGCAGATGTCGTCTGCCAGACGAATAGGCTCAGAAATCGAATGCAGAATGCGATACGCCGCAATCTCAGCCGATTGCCGGGTCACCGGGGGAGCCAGGACGGCGACAAATTCGTCGCCACCCAGCCGTGCAGCCGTGTCGGTTTCGCGAAGATTGCTCTTCAGGCGCCGGGCAACTTCCTCAAGGATAAGGTCGCCGACACCATGTCCCAGGTTGTCGTTGATCTTCTTGAATCCGTCGAGATCGAGGTAGAGGAACGCCGTTTCTCCATTGAGCCGTTTTGCCAAGGCGATAGCGCGCTCCAGACGGTCTTCAAACAAGAGCCGGTTGGGCAATCCGGTCAATTGATCGTGGTGCGCCAGATTCTTGAGCGTTGCCTGTACTTCCTTGAACGGCGTGATGTCGGACCAGACGGCGACAATGCCTCCGCCTCCCCGTTTGCGTTCCTTGACGTGGAGCCAACGGCCCTTGTTGTTGCGCTCTTCATCTGAAGCACCATAACAAGAGAGCTTCCTCATCTGAAATTGGACAAAATCTTCGGCCGACACGTCGTCTGGCAGCGCGTCCTGAAGGCCCGCCCATGCCCGAAGGAAGCGTTCGTAGGGAGTTCCCGGCAAGAGAGCATCCCCCATGCCTTTGTTCATTTCGCGGAAGACGCTATTTGTCGTCGACAACCGGCCGTCGTCATCGAAAATGACAAAACCATCCGAAATGGTTTCAATGGCATCCATGAGCGCAGACCGGGCCTTGGCCACCTCGGCGCCTGTCTCAAGCTGTTTCCCGATCAGGGTGGCAGCATAGAGAGCGACGATGATGGCTGCCGTCGTCGGCAGCACCAGATAGACGAGATTGTCCGATCTGAGACCTGCGACAGCAGCCACGGCATCCGGGGCGGGAAAGAAATAGGTCGCCTCAATCGCCGTGTAGTGCATGGCCGAGACGGCGAGCGCCATGTACGTGGCTGCAGCAATCTTTTTCCAATCCAGGGCCATGGTGCCAACGATGCTGGCATTGAACGTGTCTGCGTTGGCGCGTGACCAGGCAACCAAAGCAGCAATCGCCAGCACGATCGCCAAAGCGATCGACATCGCAAACAGGACCGGATCGTAAACCATCACGAGATTGGCGCGCATGGCGGCCATGCCGGTGTAGTGCATGACCGCGATGCCGATGGCCACGAGAGCTCCCCCGGCCCAAATCCGCCACCTTGCGGGATCGGATTCGCTGACGATGAACAGCATGAGGCCTGCAGCCAAAACTGCCGGGGCCATCGAAATCAGGGTCACGTACACATCGTAGTCGACCGTGAACGGCAGCTTGAACGCCAACATCCCCGAGAAATGCATCGCCCAGACGCTCCCGCCCAGGGCAATGGCTCCCAGCACGAGCCAGACCGCTTTGTAGCGAATGGGTCCCGTGGCGCGGATACGTTCCGAAAACGCGAAAGCACCATAGGCGCCAAGCCAGGCGATCAGGACTGAAAACCCCACAAGAAAAAAGTCGTAGTGGCCGCGCATCGGCTCACCGAAATATTCGTCCTGGTTCACAAATTCAAAAAAATTTGACAACGGCCAGCCGCCTATCAAGTTAATATATTGGTGCAATTAATTGTTCATCATACCAGCTTTCGATCTTGCAGAAACTGTCCCTAAGTTTAGCAGCTCTAACTCTGGCAGCGGATCAGGAATGGCAGTTCATTCGGACAACCCGAAATACGCATCATCGAACGCGATTGGCGGAGCCGAACACGATCCGGCCGCGAGGGTTATCCGGCTCGACAAGCGAGACTGACTGCTGCGGTTGCAAATCGCCCCGCAGAGTCCTTAAATGCCCGCAGCCGAGGCGCCGCGGGCGCCTGTGCCGTCACGCTGACGTGGCGGCCTTTTCTGCTTGCCCCTGAACACGAGGATCGCTCCATGACCGTGCTGCCCAACTCGCCCCACGCGCGCGACATCAAGAACTACCTGCATCCCTACTCGAACCTGAAGAAGCACGAAGAGCGGGGTCCGCTGATCATCGAGAAGGGCGACGGGATCTACGTCGAGGATCTCGAGGGCAACAAGTACATCGAGGGCCTGGCCGGCCTGTGGTGCACCTCGCTGGGTTTCAACAACGAACGCCTGGTCGAGGCCGCCGCCGCGCAGATGCGCAAGCTGCCGTACTACCACGCCTTCTTCCACCGCTCGTCGATGCCCTCGATCGACCTGGCCGAGCGCCTGATCGAGATGGTTCCGGGCAACATGTCCAAGGTCTGGTTCGCGAACTCGGGTTCGGAAGCCAACGACCACATGATGAAGTTCGTCTGGTACTACAACAATGCGCGCGGCAAGCCCGAGAAGAAGAAGATCATCGCGCGCATCGGCGGCTACCACGGCATCGCCATCTCCTCGGGCAGCCTCACCGGCATGCCCCTGATGCACAAGGGTTTCGACCTGCCGATCAAGAACGTCCTGCACACCGGTTCGCCGCACCACTACCGCTTCGCCAACGAGGGCGAGTCGGAAGAGGATTTCGCCACGCGCCGGGCCAATGAGCTTGAGCAGCAGATCCTGGACGAGGGTCCCGAGACCGTCGCGGCCTTCGTCGCCGAGCCGGTGATGGGCGCCGGCGGCGTCATCCTGCCGCCCAGGACCTACTTCGAGAAGATCCAGGCGGTGCTCAAGAAGTACGACGTGCTGATGGTCGCCGACGAGGTCATCTGCGGCTTCCACCGGACGGGCAATGTCTTTGGATGCAACACCTATGGCATCACGCCCGACATCATGGTCGTGGCCAAGCAGCTCTCCTCGGCCTACCTGCCGATCAGCGCCGTCATCATCAACGAGAAGGTCTATGGCCCGATCCGCGATTTCTCCGACGAGAACGGCGTGCTGGCGACCGGCTTCACCTATTCGGGCCACCCGGTTCCGGCAGCGGTCGCGGTCGAGACGCTGAAGATCTACGACGAGCTTGATATTGCCGGCCACGTCAACAAGATCGGCCCGGTGATGCAGGAGCGCATTGCCGACCTGGCCGATCATCCCATCGTGGGCGAAGCCCGCGGCGTTGGCCTGATCGGCGCCGTCGAGCTGGTCAAGGACAAGGGCACCAAGGAGAACTTCGAGCCTGCGATCGCGGCCTATTGCGGCGACGCCTGCCTTGCCCATGGCCTGATCCTGCGCGCGGCCGCCGGCAACGCGGTTGCCGCCTGCCCGCCGCTGATCATCAAGGAAGACGAACTCCACCTGATGTTCGACCGCTTCAAGATGGGCCTCGACGACACCTGGGCCTACGTCCAGAAGGAAAACCTGCTCGCCGCCGAGTAAGGTTCACCTTCTTCAAGGCTGCCGCAGCCGCCGGGTCCGCAAGGGCCCGGCGGTTTGCATTTGGGGATTGCGCCGCCGCGTGCCCCGCCACCGCCCAAGCAGCAGAACCGGGCCTCAGGCCCGCATGGCGATCAGCACCGTGCCGCCGGCGATCATGGCGATGCCGACCCAGCCGGTGACGGAGAGACGTTCGCCCAGGAAGAGGGTGGCAAACAGCGCCACCAGCACGACCGAGAGTTTGTCGACGGGCGCGACGCGGGCGGCATCGCCGATCTGCAGGGCGCGGAAGTAACACAGCCAGGAGGCGCCGGTCGCCAGCCCGGAGAGCACCAGGAACACCAGCGTGCGGCCGCCGACCGCGTGGATGCCGCGCCACTGGCCGGTCATCGAGACGATGGCGGCGACGATGATCAGGATCACCACCGTGCGGATGAAGGTCGCCAGATCGGAATTCACACCCTCGACGCCGATCTTGGCGAAAATCGCCGTCAGCGCGGCAAAGGCGGCGGCCAGCACCGCCCAGAACTGCCAGCTCAGCATTGCGGTCTTCATCGCCCCTCCCTCCGGGACATCGCCATTCGGCGAATCCCCTGCGTCAGTCTGCTCCGGCGGCCTTGCCGCAAGCTTACGCGGTCAGGCGTTCCGGCGAGAGTGTCTCGCGCGTCATGCCGGCCGCGGCGAGTGCCTCGGGCACATCGCGCTCGAGGATGATCGCGGCGCAATAGTCCGAAAGCCCGGCCGAGGTCTGGATGCCGGCACCACCCTGGCCGATGTCCCAGAAAAAGCCGTCGGCTGTGGCATCCCAGCCCGCCGCAGGCAGGCGATCGGGCAGGAAGGAACGCAGGCCGGCCCAGCGCTTCTCGAAACGCGTAATCTCGAGCGTCGTGCAGGCCATGATGTTCTCGGCGGCCTGGGCCAGATCGAGTTCCTCGGGCTGGGCATCGCAGGGCGCCGAAGGCGTCTCGTCGGCCAGCGACCCCATGATCAGGCCGGCCTCCGGCTTGAAGTAGAAACTCTCGCTGTCATCGGCGACCAGCGGCCAGCGCGAGACATCCATGCCCTCGGGCCCGCGGAAGGTGAAGGCGGTGCGCCGGCAGGGTTGCAGGCCCAGCGGCGTGACATCGGCGAGCCGGGCCAGTTCATCGCCCCAGGCGCCGGCGCAGTTGACGACCACCGGCGCGCTGAACTTTCCCACGCGCGTCTCGATCTGCCAGGCGCGGTTGCGGTAGGCCATGCTCAGGACCTCGGCATCGCACACCAGATTTGCCCCGGCCCGTTTGGCCGCTGCCAGATAACCGCCATGGATGGCATGGACATCGATGTCGCCGGCGGTCGGCTCGAAGATGCCGTGGGAAAGCTTCTCGCGACGCAGCACCGGACAATGTTCCATGCAGGCATCGGCATCGATGCGGTGCAGCAGCCGGCCCATGACATGAGCAAGCGCGGCCTCGTCGAAATGGCTGTTTGTCGTGTCGTGCCCGATCGCCAGCAGTACCGGCCGGTTGACCAGCAGGGGCGCCTGGGTGAAGCCCTCAGGGGGATGTTCGATGAAGCGGCGGGTTTCTTCCGACAGCGCCTGCACGACCGAACCGCCGATGGCGTCCGTGTAGTGGGCCGCTGAGCGGCCGGTGCTGTGGTAGCCCGGCTGTTCCTCGCGCTCGAGCAGGACGACGCGCCGATGCGGCGCCAGGCGCCAGGCCAGCGAGGCCCCGACAGCGCCTGCACCTACGATAACGACATCGGCTTGAGTCATTGCCTTGCTCTTCCTTGCGTTACTCCGCGGCGGCGCGCGGCGGCTGTTCAACGGCGACTTCGGGCACCTGCGGCAGCGCCTGGCTCAGACGCAGGAAGATGCCCAGGAGCGGCGGCACCAGCGTAAGCGTCAGCACCGCAGAAAGCATCAGGCCGCCGACGACGACAGAACCCAGGCCACGATAGAGTTCGGAACCCGCTCCGGGGAACAGCACCAGAGGCAGCATGCCGAAGACGCTGGTCAGCGTCGACATGAAGATCGGCCGGATGCGGTTCGAGGTCGCCTCCTCGATCGCCTGGGGCGGGGCCATGCCGTCCTCGCGCATGTGATGCAGCGTCTGGTGGACGATCAGGATGGCGTTGTTGACGACGATGCCGATCAGGATGACGAAACCCAGCAGGGTCAGCATGTCGAGCGGCTGGTTGTAGAAGAAATTGAGCACGACCAGCCCGAGCACGCCGCCGGCCGCAGCCACCGGCACCGAGACCATGACGATCAGGGGATGGATGAAACTCTCGAACAGCACGGCCATGACCAGATAGACGATGGCGAGCGCGACCAGCAGGTTGACGACCATGGCGTCCCAGGTCGAGGCGAGCTTGTCGGCCGTGCCCGACAGCTCCATGCGCACGCCTTCGGGCAGGCCGGCTGCCTCCATGGGTGCGATGACGCTGTCGCGCAGCATCTCGATTCCGGTTTCCAGCGGCACCCCCTCGCCCAGGCCGATCTGCAGGGTGATGGTGCGCTGCTGCTTGATGCGGCGGATCTCGGAAGGCCCGTTGGTGATCTCGATATCGGCCAGCGAGGAGACCGGCACGATCATGCCGTCGCGCGTCACCACGGGAAGCTGGCCGATCCCCTGGGTCGCGCCGACGTAGGAGCTGGGGCCGGTCAGCGTCAGGTCGATCTTGGTCCCGCCCATGGTGATTTCGGCCACCCGCATGCCCGAATTGAAGGCGTCGATATCCATCGCCAGATCGCTGGCGGTGACGCCGTTGTCGGCAAGGCGGATGCGGTCGGGATGAATGCGCAGTTCCGGCGCGCCCAGTTCCAGCCCGGGTTGCGGCCGGTACTGGTTGCCCTCCGAGGTCGGCAGAATCGCGCGGGCGCGCTGGTTGGCCTGGCGCGCCACCGCGATGATGGTTTCCAGGTCCGGCCCGGAAATGTCCAGATCGATGGTGCGGGTGCCGCCGAAACCACGGCCGAACAGCGAGGGCTGGCGGAAGAAACCGTCGGTGCCGGGTTCATCGGCCAACGGCCCCCGGATGACCGGGATCAGGTCCTTGACCAGCGTGGGGTCGACCGCGGCCGCGCCGATCCATGTCCACGAGGTGCCGGCGGCGAAATAGAACCGGTCGAAGATGGGCGTGCCGTCCTCGGCCACCGTCAGGCCTTCGGGGTTCTGCGTGTCCCAGTAGGGCCGGGTCGCATCCTCCACATGGCTGGCAATCTCTTCCATGGTCGCCAGATTGTAACCCGGCGGCGGGAAGATGCTGCCCGAGATGAAGTTCTGGTTGCCGTCAGGCAGGTATTCCAGCTTGGGCAGCAGCAGTGCCGCCACGGTCAGCGCGCCGCCGGTGATCGCCACGATCATCAGCACGGAGGCCAGCCGGTTGTGGGCTACCAGACGGGTGTAGCTCAGCACCCCTGCGGAAAACGCATGCGCGGCCCTGTCGAGCGGCGGGATGCGGAAACCAGCAACACCGGATGTGCGTTTGAGCAGGCGTGCGCTGAGCGCCGGAATCAGGGTCATGGCCACGATCAGCGACAGGATCACCGACACCGAGATCGCCACCGCGATGTCGCGGAAGACCTGGCCGGCATCCTGCTCCATGACCAGGATCGGAATGAAGACCATCACCGTGGTCAGCGCCGAGACCAGGATCGCGCCCCAGACCTGACGCGCGCCCTCGTAGGCCGCCTTGGCCGGCGGCATGCCCTGTTCGCGCAGGCGGAAGATGTTCTCGAGCACGACGATGGCGGCGTCGACCACCATGCCGATGGCAAAGGCCAGGCCAGCGAGCGAGATGACGTTGATCGAACGCCCCATCGCGGCCATGGCGACGAAACTGCCGATCACCGAAACCGGAATGGCGATGGAGATGATCAGCGTGGCGCGTGGCGAACGCAGGAAGATGAGCAGGATGAAGGCCGCGAGCAGGCCGCCGATCCAGATATTCTGCGTCACCAGGTCGATCGAGGAGTTGATGTAGCCGGTCTCGTCATAGACCAGGTACATGATCAGACCGGCGCGCGGCAGAGCCCCGGCATTGAGTTCGTCGACCGCCTCGCGGATGCCCTCCATGGTGGAGATGACGTTGGCCCCGGCCTCGCGGATGACGCCGACCGACAGCGCCGGATCGCCGTTGAAGCGCAGGATGGTGTCGATGTCCTTGTAGGCGAAATCGACCTCTGCGAGATCGCCCACCGTGACCCGCGCCTGGCGCCCGGACTCAGCATCGACCCGGCTGACCAGCACGACCTGGCGGATGTCGTCGAGTGTGGCGAAATCGCCCTCGAAGCGGGCAGTGTACTGGCGCTTGCCCTCATCGACCTTGCCCGCGGTCGTGGTCGCCTCGGCCGCGCGCAGGGCGGCGACCAGATCGGGGATGGTGAGGTGATAACGCGCCAGGTTCTCGGGCGTGACGACGATGCGGATCTCGCGCTCCGAGCCGCCCCAGTTGGTCACGCGGGCCACGCCGGTCACACGTTCCAGCCGCTCGGCCACGACGTCGTCGACGAAATCGCCGAACTCGTCGATCGGCCGTTCGTTGCCCGGCGCGCGCACCAGATTGAAGCGCGCGATCGGCTTGTCCTCGCTGCTGGCGGTATCGAGCACGGGTTCGTCGGCCTCGTCGGGGTAACCCGAAACACGGTCGAGGCGGTTGGCAACCAGCAACAGCGCCCGGTTCATGTCGGTGCCGATGGCGAACTCGAGCGTGATCTCGCCCTCGCCCGTCCAACCTTCCGAGAGCATGTCGGTGACGCCCTCCATGCCCGAAAGGACGTCCTCCTGGGGTATCAGGATCTCGCGTTCGATCTCGGCCGGCGCGGCGCCTCCCCATGAGGTCGACACGGTGATCACCGGGCGCTGCACATCGGGGGTGAGCTGGATGGGAATCGTCTGGAGCGCCAGCAGGCCGAACAGGATGACCATCAGCACCGCCGCAACCACGGCGATCGGGCGGTCGATGGCAAGGCGAATGACGTTCATCGCCTAGAAACTGACCGGGGTGTCATCGGCAAGGGATTCATTGCCGCGCACGACCACCAGGTCGCCGTCGGCAAGGCCGTCGAGCACGATGAAACGCGCGCCCACGGCCGCGCCCAGCGTGATCTCCCGGCTGTAGGCGACACCGTTGCGCACGACAAAGACGCTCGCCTTGCCGCCGTCACGCAGCACGGCGTCCTTGGATACCGTCAACGCCTCGTCGACCGTGGTACCCGGCAATACGACGATGACCGACTGGCCATCGGCGATCTCGCCCGGCAGGGGCTGCCAGTCGAGTGCGAAGCGCACCGAACGCGTACGCGTCTGGGCGTCCTCGGCAACGCCGAGCGCGCGCACCGTGGCGCCGCGCCGCGTGCCGTCATCGAGGCGCAGTTGCACCGCCACACCGGGGCGCAGGCCGCCGATGCTGGCGGCAGGCACATCGGCCTCCACCTCGATGGCGGTGTCGTTGACCATGGTGAAGACGGAATCGCCACCGTCGAGATAACTGCCGACCTCGGTGTAGCGCAGCACGATGACACCGTCGTAGGGCGCCTTGATGGTGGCGCCGGCCAGATCGACCTCGGCCAGCGCCAGATTGGAGGCGGCCTGGTCGACGCCCGCCGAGGCGCTGGTCATGAGGGCCCTGACCATGGCGACCTTCTGCACCTGATCGTCCTGGCGGGCCTGCGAGAAGGCCGCCGAATCGGCGAGTTCGCCGACACGATCGAGATTCTGCTGTTCCAGCGCCAGGCTGGCGCGCGCCTGGCCCTCCAGCGCGCGCGCAACATCGAGCTGGGCCTTCCACTGATCGCGCCGCAGCGCCAGGCGTTCGGTATCGAGCTGGGCAAGCGGCTGTCCGGCAACGACGCGGGTGCCGACGTCGGCAAGGATTTCGGCGACGGCCGCTTCGGTCTGGGTCGCCACGATGCCCTTCTGCACGGAGAGGAAGCGGCCGACCACGGAAATGGTCTCGTTTACCGATTCCGCGCGCACCGCGTCGACCGCGACCAGGGTCGCATCGTCCGCGCGCAGGGGGGGGCCAACCAGGAGTGCCAGGCACAAGGCCGCAGAAATGCCGAGATTGCGTAGAATCATGTGGCCTTGAGTGTACTATTGCCTTCTCGGCTGGTCATCCATTCTGACAACCAAGTGATGCCAAGGCGGCCAGTACACCGTTCGGGCGACAAGAGAACCATGACGACACGTTTCTACACCCATGCGGCCTGCCTGAATCACGACACCGGGCCACACCACCCCGAACGCATCGCCCGCCTGGAAGCCGTGCTGGCGGCCATCGACGCGCCCGCGTTCGCGGCGCTGGAGCGCCATGAGGCGCCCCGCGTGGCGCTGGACCGCCTAGCGCTGGTCCACCCGCAGGGTTACATCGACAGCGTTCTGGCCGCCTCCCCGGCATCGGGCCACATCCATCTCGATCCCGACACGGTGATGTCGCCCGGCACCGCCGAGGCCGCCCTGCGCGCCGCCGGCGCCGTGGTCGATGCCGTCGACGCGGTGGTGGCGGGCAAGGCGCGCAACGCCTTCTGCGCCGTGCGACCGCCTGGCCACCATGCCGAGCCCGACCACGCCATGGGCTTCTGTTTTTTCAACGCCGTCGCCGTAGGCGCCGAACACGCGCGCCGGGCGCACGGGCTGGCGCGGGCCGCCGTGGTCGATTTCGACGTCCACCACGGCAACGGCACCCAGGCCATGTTCTGGTCGGACGAACAACTTTTCTACGGCTCGACCCACCAGTTTCCGCACTACCCCGGGACCGGCGCCCAGGACGAAACCGGCACTTATCACAACATCGCCAACGGCACCCTGCGTCCGGGCACGGGCAGCGAGGAGTTCCGCCGCATCTTTGAAGGTCGCGTCCTGCGTGCGCTCGATCACTTCCGACCGGAAATCCTTCTGATATCAGCAGGGTTCGATGCCCACGAGCGCGACCCCCTGGCCCAGATCAACCTGGTCGAGGAGGATTATGCCTGGGCAACCGACCTGCTGACGGAAATCGCCGACACCCATGCGGGTGGACGGGTTGTTTCCGTGATGGAGGGCGGTTACGACCTGCAGGCGCTCGCGGCGAGCGCGGCGGCCCATGTCGGCCGCCTGATGGCAGCAGACGATTCGGGGAATGCATGAGCAAGAGCGGCAAACAGGACGATATCGCGGCCATGAGCTTCGAGCAGGCCCTGGCGGAGCTGGAAAAGATCGTCGGCCAGCTCGAAAGCGGCGAAGCGCGCCTGGACGACGCCATTTCGGCCTATGAGCGCGGCGCCGCGCTCAAGCAGCACTGCGAGGCCAAGCTGCGCGAGGCGACCGACAAGGTCGAGAAGATCCGCCTCGCCGCCGACGGCAGCGTCACTGCCGAAGCCACGACCATCGAATGAACCAGACCGCCCCCGCAACCCCTGCCCAGGATGTCGCCGAGCGCCTGGCGACCGCCGCGGAGCGCATCGAGGCGACCCTTGACGGCCTGCTGCCCGACGGCGGCGGTCCGGAGCGCCCCCTGTTCGAGGCCATGCGTTACGCCACACTCAACGGCGGCAAGCGCCTGCGGCCCTATCTGACGATGATCGTGGCCGACCTTTTCGGTGTCACCGATGCACGAGCACAGCGCGCCGCAGCGGCGGTAGAAATGCTCCATTGTTACTCGCTGGTGCACGACGACCTGCCGGCCATGGACGACGACGAGCTGCGCCGCGGCCGCCCGACCTGCCACATCGCCTTCGACGAGGCGACTGCGATCCTGGCCGGCGACGCCTTGCTGACCCTGGCCTTCGACGTGCTGGCCGACCCCGCGACCCATCCGGACGCGGCCGTGCGTATCGAACTGGTGCGCGGCCTGACCGAGGCTGCGGGCGCCCATGGCATGGTCGCGGGCCAGATGATCGACCTGGCGGTGGAGCATCGCAGCGTCAACACGGCAACGGTGGAGCGCCTGCAGGCGTTGAAGACCGGAGCACTGATCACATTTTCCGCCGAAGCCGGGGCGATCCTGGGTCAGGCCGGGCCTGAGCACCGCGAGGCCATCGTGACCTACGGCCGCCTGCTGGGCTCGGCATTCCAGATTGTCGACGACCTGCTCGACGAGGAGGGCGACGTGGTTGCCATGGGCAAGGCGGTCGGCAAGGACGCTGCGGCCGGCAAGGCCACCCTGGTCGCCCTGCTGGGCACCGAAGAGGCGCGGAGACGCGCCGATCGCCTGGCCGGCGACGCGATTGCTTGCCTAGAGCCTTTCGGCCACCCTGCAGACCCGCTGCGCGATGTTGCGCGGTTTGTGGTCACCCGCCGAACCTGAAGACGCGAGGGGACGACCTTGACCATTTCCAACCGGACGCCGCTGCTCGACCGCATTCATCTGCCGGCCGACATGCGCGACCTGTCGATGGAAGAACTGCGCCAGCTTGCCGACGAGCTGCGACGCGAGACCATCGACGCCGTTTCCACCACCGGTGGCCATCTGGGCGCCGGCCTGGGCGTGGTCGAGCTGACCGTGGCGATCCACCACCTGTTCGACACGCCCCACGACCGCCTGATCTGGGACGTCGGCCACCAGTGCTATCCCCACAAGATCCTCACCGGCCGGCGCGACCGTATCCGCACCCTGCGCCAGAAGGACGGGCTTTCAGGCTTCACCAAACGCACCGAAAGCGAATACGACCCGTTCGGCGCGGCCCACAGTTCGACCTCGATCTCGGCCGGCCTGGGCATGGCCGTGGCCCGCGACCTCAAGGGAGAGGTACGAGAGGTCATCTGCGTCATCGGTGACGGCGCCATGTCGGCCGGCATGGCCTATGAAGCCATGAACAACGCCGGCGCCCGCGATTGCCGCCTGATCGTCATCCTCAACGACAACGACATGTCGATCGCCCCGCCCGTGGGGGCCATGAGCGCCTATCTGGCCAAGGCGCTGTCGTCGAACACCTACCGTTCGGCCCGCCATGTCGCCAAGGAGATCGCCGCGCGTTTCCCCAAGAGCCTGGAAACCGCAGCGCGCCGTGTCGAGGAATACACCCGCGGCCTGATGACCGGCGGCACCCTGTTCGAGGAACTGGGTTTCTACTACATCGGCCCGATCGACGGTCACAACCTGGATCACCTGATTCCGATCCTGAAGAACATCCGGGATGCCGACGAAAACCGTCCGGTGCTGATCCACTGCGTCACCCAGAAGGGCAAGGGTTACGATCCGGCCGAGCAGGCCGCCGACAAGTACCATGGCGTCAACAAGTTCGACGTCATCACCGGCGCCCAGAGCAAACCGGCAGCGGCTGCGCCCTCCTACACCGCGGTTTATGCCAAGGCCCTGATCGCCGAGGCCGAAGCCGACGACCGCATCTGCGCCATCACCGCCGCCATGCCCTCGGGCACCGGTGTCGACAAGTTTGCTGAGAAGTTCCCCGAGCGGGCCTTCGACGTCGGCATCGCCGAACAGCACGGTGTCACCTTTGCCGCGGGCATGGCCTGCGAGGGCTTCAAACCCTTCATCACCTTCTATTCGACCTTCCTGCAGCGGGCCTACGACCAGATTGTCCACGATGTCGCCATCCAGCGCCTGCCGGTGCGTTTCGGCATCGACCGCGCCGGGCTGGTAGGCGCCGACGGACCGACCCACGCCGGCTCCTTCGATGTCACCTATCTGGCGACCCTGCCCGGCTTTGTCGTGATGGCCGCGGCCGACGAACTGGAACTGATGCACATGGTCGCAACCTGCGCGGCAATCGACGACCGGCCCAGCGCCGTGCGTTACCCCCGCGGCGAGGGCGTCGGCCTGGAACTGCCCCCCCGCGGCACGCCGCTGGAACTGGGCAAGGGCCGTATCATCCGCGAAGGCACCAAGATCGCCCTGCTCTCCTTCGGCACCCGCTTGGCCGAATGCCTCAAGGCCGCCGACGAGCTGAGCGCCCGCGGGCTGTCGACGACGGTGGCCGATGCCCGCTTCTGCACCCCCCTCGACACCGACCTGGTCGGCCGCCTGGCGCGCGAGCACGAGGTGCTGATCACGGTCGAGGAAGGTTCGATCGGGGGCTTTGCCTCCCATGTGCTCGATTTCCTGGCGCGCGACGGCGCACTTGACGCAGGCCTCAGAATCCGGCCTATGGCGCTTCCAGCCACGTTCATCGATCAGGGGAAACCCCACGACATGTACGACGAGGCCCGTCTCAACGCCGCAGACATCGTGCGCACGGCGCTTTCCGCCCTCGGCCAGGACCTGGCCGGGGCGAGTATCCTCGCCTGAACGCCATGACCCGCCTTGCCGTGCTTCTGGTTCTGGCCCTCGTAGTGGCCGGTTCGCAGGTGGCGCGTGCCGAGATCCGCACCATGCCGGAGGAGGATATTTCTCCGGCCGAGTTGCAGTGCATGGCGCTCAACGTCTACTGGGAAGCCAACCGCAGCAGCGATCTCGACCTGCGCGCGGTCGCCCACGTCACCTTCAACCGCGCCTCCAGCGCCGGTTTCCCGGGCAGCGTCTGCGATGTCGTGACACAGGGCGGCGAACGGCCGCTCTACACCTGCCAGTTCCAGTGGTGGTGCGATGGCCGCAGTGACGAACCGACCGATCTGGCCGCCTGGCGGCGCGCCCTGGGTATCGCTGAAAAGGTCCTGACCGGGCAGGACGACGATCCCACCGATGGTGCGCTGTTCTTCCACAACTCCAGCGTCAAGCCGTCCTGGAGTTCGGATTTCCAGCGCACGATCCGGATCGGCGACCACATCTTCTACCGTTAGGATCTTGGCCGGGGCCGGACGCAGCCGCATCGACCAGCTTCTGGTTGAGCGCGGCCTTGCCGAAAGCCGCACCCGCGCCCAGGCCCTGATCATGGCCGGCCTGGTCTTTTCCGGTGAAAAACGCCTGGAAAAACCCGGCCAGACCATCGCCTCCGATGCCGAGGTCGAGGTGCGCGGGCGCGACCATCCCTGGGTCTCGCGCGGCGGCCTCAAGCTCGACCATGCGCTGGAAACCTTCGCCATCGACGTCGATGGCCTGATCGCCATCGATCTGGGCGCCTCCACGGGCGGCTTCACCGACGTGCTGCTCTCGCGCGGCGCGGCCAAGGTTTATGCCGTCGATGTCGGCCACGGCCAGCTTGCCTGGTCGCTGCGCCAGGACGACCGCGTCGTGGTGCTGGAAAAGACCAACGTGCGCGCGCTCGAGGCGAGCCAGATTCCCGAACCGCCGGCGATCCTGGTTGCCGATCTCTCCTTCATCTCGATCATGCTCGCGCTGCCCGCAGCCATGGAACTGGCAGCCCCCGGCGCCGTGCTGGTGTCGCTGATCAAACCCCAGTTCGAGGCCGGCGCCGACCAGGTCGGCAAGGGCGGCATCGTGCGCGACCACGCCATCCACAACGCGGTCTGCGCCACGATCCGCGGCTGGCTGGCCGACGAGATGGGCTGGGAAGTGCTGGGCCTGACCGAAAGTCCGGTCACCGGCACCGACGGCAACCGCGAGTTCCTGATCGCCGGGCGCAAGCCGGACTGAGTTCGCACCGCGCCCCTGCGGCGCTAGACTGCGACCCTGCTTCAAGGAGGACGCCGCGGTGAAACTTCCCGACAACCTGCCCATCCGCCAGTGGGTCTGTATCCCCTGCGGCTACAACATGATCGGCGAGATGCCCGAGATCTGCCCGTTCTGTGGCGCGCGCCATGAGCGCTTCGTCACCTGGGATGTCGCCGAGACGACCTATCGCGTCACAGCCAAACCGGTGACCGACCATGTCACCCAGCTCCGTTCGGTGCCGCGGCTAGGCATCGAACATGCCGCCTACCGCATCGAGAGCGGGAACAAGGCCGTCTGGATTGACTGCCCCAGCGCCTTCAACCGCGACCTCGAGCCGGTCAGCGACATCTATTTCACGCACAAGGATTTCCTTGGCGCATCGAACCAGTACCGCGTCCTGTGGGGCGCCCGCGTCCACCTGCACGAAGCCGAGACGACGCACCCGCTGGCCACGGCCTTTCCGGTGGATGACGCCTTCACCGGCGACTTTACTGAGAACGGCATCGAGGCCTTCCACATCGGCGGCCACACGCCGGGCTGGACCGCCTATCTGTTCGAAGACGTGCTGTTTGCCTGCGACTACGCTTTTCCGCCAGGCGAGAAGATGCGCCTCAACCCGTTCGGCGACCCCGCGGCGGCGAAGGCCAACGGCGACCGCCTGCTGGCGATCATCGAGGATCGCAAGCCGGCCATTGTCGCCGGCTATAACTACGTTGCCGATGCCGCCGAATGGCGGCGCGATTTCGAGGGCGCGCTCAAGCGGGCGGCCTAACCCGCCTCATAGTGGGCGGAGCGTTCGTCCCAGCGCAGCAGGACCTTGCGGGCGGCCTCGGGCACGGTGGGTGCTTCCCAGTCCTTGCCGCCGAAGGCGTGGACGGCGGCCATGTCGTCGAACTCCAGCATCGTGAGGAACTCGACCTCCTCGCCCTGGTCGCGCCGCAGCACCCGTGCGCCGCGGAAGCCTGCGACGCCACGGGCTTCATAGGACGGAAAGGTCACGGTCTTGAGGCGCGCCTCGTAGGCGTCGGCATCGGCCGGGCGGACCCAGCCGCGCCACAGGCGCACGATCACCGGGTCAGCCGATCTGCGCCCGATGGCGCAGCATGTGATCGGCCAGCACGCAGGCCATCATCGCCTCGCCCACCGGCACGGCGCGGATGCCGACGCAAGGATCGTGACGGCCCTTGACCTGCACCGTGGTCTCCGCACCAGTGCTGTCGATGGTCTGCCGTTCGGTCAGGATCGAACTGGTCGGCTTGACGGCAAAACGCACCACGATGTCCTGGCCGCTGGAGATGCCGCCCAACACGCCGCCGGCCTTGTTGGAGAGAAACAGCGGGCCGTCGTTGCCGTTGCGCATCTCGTCGGCCGCGGTTTCTCCGGGTTCGGCGGCAAGGGCAAAACCGTCGCCGATCTCGACGCCCTTGACCGCATTGATCGACATCATCGCGGCGGCAAGGTCGGTATCGAGCTTGCCGTAGAGCGGCGCACCCCAGCCCGCGGGAACGCCCGAAGCGTGCACCTCGACCACCGCACCCGCGGAGGAACCGTGCTTGCGCACATCGTCGAGGAAAGTCTCCCATAAGGCGGCGGCCTGCGCGTCCGGGCTCCAAAAGGGGTTGTTCAGCGTTTCGTCCCAGTCCCAGCGATCGCGGTCGATGCCGTGCGGACCGATCTGGACCACGGCGCCGCGGATCACGATGCCCTCGCCCAGGACCTTGCGGGCCAGGCCGCCGGCGGCCACGCGCATTGCGGTTTCGCGCGCGCTGGAGCGGCCGCCACCGCGATGGTCGCGGATGCCGTACTTGGCGTCGTAGGTGTAGTCGGCGTGGCCGGGCCGGTACTTCTGCGCGATGTCGCCGTAATCCTTCGAACGCTGGTCGACATTTTCGACGATCATGGCCACCGGCGTGCCAGTGGTTTTCCCCTCGAACACGCCCGAGACGATCTTCACCGCATCGGGCTCGCGCCGCTGCGTGGTGAAGCGCGAGGTGCCGGGACGGCGCCGGTCCATCCAGTACTGGATCTCGGCGGCCTCGACGGGGATCAGCGGGGGCACGCCATCGACCACGCAGCCGATCTCCGGCCCGTGGCTTTCACCCCAGGTCGTGACCCGGAAGAGATGGCCGAAGGTGTTGTGTGACATGGCCGGCCTTAAGCGACCGTGATGTCGGGCGCCTTGGGGTTCTTCATGCCGACGATGTGGTAGCCGCAGTCGACGTGATGGACCTCGCCGGTGACCGCCGTCGAGAGATCGGA
>Ga0105054_10001969_pt1 | contig 33186 bp, 26 predicted proteins | sample BON02_FD_78091 | JGI IMG/M metagenome (GOLD analysis project Ga0105054, IMG submission 78091) | Freshwater microbial communities from Lake Bonney liftoff mats and glacier meltwater in Antarctica - BON-02 (megahit assembly) | ecosystem: Environmental > Aquatic > Freshwater > Ice > Glacier...
CGTTCGAAAGCCGCGTGGAGTTCGCCCGCGCCGCCTTCGGCCGCGAGGAATGGTCGCTGCAATCCGGCCGCGGCAGCGCCTTCGACTGGCCGAGCCCGGTGCGGGTGGGGCCGGAGGCGCTGCGGCTGTCCGCAATGAACCGCGGCAACGAGGGCCAGACCGGGCTTTCGAGCCCGAAACGCTATTTGTGGGACGAGAAGCCGCGCCTGACCCCCTGGCGCTTCAACCCGGCGACGGACGCCGAGGGCGTGATCCGCGGCAGCTACCTGCGCTACCTCGCCGAGGACGGCACCGTGCTGTCGATGAAGAAGCGCAGCGGCATCGCGCTGCGCCCGCTGTTCAGCCGCGCCAGCCTGTTCACCCTGTTCCTGCTGGAGGTGCTGCTGCAGGCGCGCGCCCAGGTGAACTCCTACGCCGCGCGCTACGGCCGCCAGGACATGACGGCCCCCCGGCGCATCGCCAGCCTCATCCTCACTTTGCCGCCGGCGATGCCGCTGGAGGAAGTGCGGAAAGTGCGCGAGCGCGCCCGTGCCGCCGCCTTCCTGCTGCGCGACGTGACCGGCGACGCCACGCCGCGGGTGCTCGACGTGGAGGCCAAGCTGGACGAGGCGACCGCCACCCAGATCGTCTATCTGTACGACCAGATCAGCCACGCCTATCGCGGCGACGCGCCGGACTATTTCGACCTCGTCGGCAAGCAGCGTGCGGGACCAGCCGGCATGCGCCCCAGCCTTCGCATCGGCTCGATCGATGTCGGCGGCGGCACCACCGACCTTGCCATCTACACCTACACGCTCACCGACCGCGTGGTGGTGCCGCAGGAGGAGTTCCGCGAGGGCTTCCGCCTCGCCGGCGACGACGTTCTCGAAACGGTGGTGATGCGCCACGTCATGCCCGGCCTGCGCCGTGCCCTGGCGGAGTCCGAATACAATGGGGCCACGCTGGGCACCGAGCGGGCGCAGCAGTTCCTCGTCTCGCTGTTCCGCGTGCCCGCCAGCACCGAGCCGGAGCGCCAGGCGCGGCGGCTGACCCTGAACCACGTGCTCGCCCCCGCAGCCCTCGGCCTGCTGGCGGAATACGAGGGCTGGAACCCGATGGCCGCCGGCGGGGTGGAGGTGCGCAGCATCGGCCAGTTCCTCGGCGCGCGCAGCGCGGGGCTCGCCGCCGTGGTGCCGCAGACCCGTGGCGCCGCCCCCGAACCCGCCGGCCTGCGCGCGGCGGCCTGGCTCAACGGGCGGGTGGCCGAGCTGGGCGTGCGCGGCTTCGACGTGGCCGATGTGGCGCTGGACCTCGACTTCGCGGCGATCGACGCCACGGTGGGCCAGACGCTGCAGGAAGCGCTCGACCCGCTATGCGAGATCGTCAACCGTTTCGGCTGCGATGTATTGCTGCTGTCGGGGCGCGGCGCCCGCTGGCCGGCGGTCAGCGCCCAGGTGATCGCCTCACTGGCCATCGAGCCGCACCGGGTGCAGCCGATGCACCAGTACCGCGTCGGCGCCTGGTATCCCTTCGCCGACGGCACCGGGCGCATCTACGACCCCAAGACCACGGTGGCGGTCGGTGCAATGCTGTATCGTCTGCTGCGCGGCGGCCAGCTCGACAATTTCGCGCTGACCGACAAGTTCACCATGCGCTCCACCGCGCGCTACGTGGGGCTGATGGAAAGCGACCGCCGCATCCGCGCCAGCCGCGTGCTGTTCCGCGACCTCTCCACCGGCAACCCCGCCGAGGCCGCTGCCGGCATGGCCGAGACCGAGGAGGCCGAGCGCCCGCTCACCTTCTCCGGCCGCTCGTTTCTCGGCTTCAAGCAGTTCGGCACCGAACGCTGGCCGGCGAGCCCGCTGTACCGCATCGAGTTCGCCAACGCCGATGCGGCGGCCGGCGTCGCCCTGCCGCTCACCTTCACCCTGCGCCGCCGCCTGACCCGCGACCCCGACGGCGACGCCATGGAGTTCGAGATCGACGAAACCTCGGTCGTCGATGCCCGCGGCGCGCCGCTGCGCCCAGGGACCCTGGTGCGCAGCCTGCAAACCCTGCCGGGCGACGAGGGCAGCCACTGGCTGGATGCCGGACAGTTGGCGACGCTGGATGCCATCCTGGCCGCCATGGCCGATACCCCGGCCGGGGGAGGCTGAGCATGTCCGACGCCGCAACGAAGGCCGCCACCGGGGCGCTGGTGCGCCAGTGCCAGGACACCGAGCGCGCCGCCGCGGGCGCACTGGCCTGGTTCCGCGACTTCCCCGACCGCGTCGCCGCCCAGCGCCCGGTGCTGGAGAAGGAGTTCCGCCTCGCCGCCGTGGAAGCCCGCAAGCTGCGCGCCGCCGCCGAGCGCCCGGTGGCCGTGGGCGTGTACGGCCTGTCGCAGGCCGGCAAGTCCTACCTGATCTCCACCCTCGCCCGGCCCTCGGGCCAGGAACTCACCGCCGTGCTCGACCGCCCACGCGGCTTCCTCGCGGACATCAACCCCGAGAGCGACAAGGAAGCCACCGGCCTGGTCACCCGCTTCACCATGCGCGCCGAACGCGGCCCCGAGGGCTTCCCGGTGCGCCTGCGCCTGCTGTCCGAGGTCGACCTGGTCAAGATCCTGGCCAATTCCTGGTTCGCCGACGCGCTGGATACCGAGAAGGCCAATGCCGGCCTGGCGGACGCCATCGCCGAGGTGCTGGGCGCCGCCGAGCGCGATACCGCAGTGACTGCCGAGATCGGCGAGGTGCGCCAGGAGGACATCTGGGACCTCGCCAAATACATCGACAACGAGTTCCGCGGCTTCGCCGACGCCCAGCCGGTGCGCTCCGGCCCGTTCTGGGACCGCATGGCCAGCGTGCTGCCGCGCCTGAAGCTGGAGCGGCGCATCGATGTCTATGCCCTGCTGTGGAACCGCTTCGCGCCGTTCACCGACGTGCTGGTGCGCCTGACTGCCCGCCTGCGGTCGTTGCGCTTCGATAGCGAGGCCTGGGCGCCCATCGCCGCCCTGGTGCCCAAGACCGAGAGCGTGCTGAAGGTGGACACGCTCGACCACCTGGCCACCAACGACGGACCGCCGATCGAGATCGCGGCCCAGAACGGCGCGCGCTGCACCATGTCGCGCCCGGAGCTGACGGCGCTGATCGCCGAGCTGCAGATCACCATGTCCGAGCTGCCCTGGCCGATCTTCGAGGCCACCGACCTGCTCGACTTCCCCGGTGCGCGCGAACGCACCGGCAAGGACCACAAGCTGGAGATCGACGCGCGCCCGCAGATGCTCGGCGAGTTCTTCCTGCGCGGCAAGGTCGCCTACCTGTTCGAGCGCTACGCCGCCGAACGGGAACTCAACGCCCTGCTGCTGTGCATCAAGGAGAGCAACAACGCCTACGATGCCACCATCCGCCAGTCGATCCGAAATTGGATCAACCGCACCCATGGCGCCACCCCCGATGCGCGCGCCCGCGTCGAGACCGCGCTGTTCATCATGCTCACCCGCATGGACATGCACTTCAACCGCACGCCGGGGCGCGACGATTCGATGCCGTCGGACGATCTGTGGGAGGCGCGAGTGAAGGCCAGCCTGCTGCAACCGTTGCAGGAGGCGAATGGCTGGCTGGACAACTGGCACCCCGGCCAGCCCTTCGCCAACACGCTGCTGGCGCGCAACCCGGGCAAGTCGCAGTCGCTGTCGCGGCTCGACGACGCGGGTGCGGAGGCGGAGTTCCTGCCCGGCGCGCCGGAGAAGGTGGCACGCTGGGCCGGTGAGTTCGCCGCCAACCCCGGCATCCGCCGCCACGTGCGCAACCCCGAGCGCGCCTGGAGCGAGGTGTTCCGGCTGAACGACGCTGGCATGAGCTACCTGGTCGAATCGCTCACCCCGGTCTGCCGGCCGGAACTGAAGCTGAACCAGCTGACCAACCAGGCCGGCATCCTGCGCGCGGACATGCGCCGGCGGCTGGCGGAATGGCATGTCGGCGACGACCTGGACGCCGAGTACCGCAAGCGGCTGGAGGCGCTGCAGCCGGCACTCAACCTGGTGGAGGCCAACGGCAATGCCGGGCGCTTCGGCCTGCTGCTGACGCAATTCCACCTGACCCCGGCCGAGGCGCGCGAGGTGCTGCTGCGCACCCTGCCCACCCCCGAGGCCAGCGCCAGCGCGCCGCCGGCGGCCACCGGCGCCGTGTCGTCCATGCGCGACCGCCTGCGCGCCCGTGCGGCGCCCAATGGAGCGACCCTGGGCGGAGCGGCCCCGGCAGCCGATCCCGTCGGCGGCCGCGACCCCACGCAGGACCGCGCCACCGCGCTGCTGTCGGCCTGGATCGCCAAGTTGCGGCGTTTCTCGACCGAGCCGAACCTGCATGGCTTCTTCGGCTTCGACGGCCCCACCGCCGACGCGCTGGTGGCCGAGATGGTCGCCACCGCCGGGCGCTGCCGCCTGCAGGCGCGCCTGGCCGAAGGGCTGGGCCGCATCAAGGGCGGGCTGCGCTTCGACCAGGCGGCCGACCGGCGGGCGGTGGCGGTGTCGCAACTGATCAACGAGCACGTGAACTTCCTGGGCATGAGCCAGGACGGCGTGCTCTCCCCCGACCGGCCCCGCGTCGAGGGCGGCCCGCCCGCCTTCGAGCCGACGCCGCCGCCCGAGCCGGGCTTCGAGATAGGCGACGAGCCCGAGCCGTTCGGCCCGCTGTTCTGCCTCTCCTGGGTCGATGTGCTGGCCGATGCGGTCAAGCGCAACGTGTTCGACCAGGGCGGCGCCGGCATGGTGGACCAGAAGCAGAACGAGGCGCTCGGCGCCGTGCTGGCGCTGTTGTAGCGGGAGCGACACGACCTTGGAATTCCGCATCGCCCAGATCACCGACGACAGGCGCGGGGTGCTGACCGGGGCCTTCGTGTTCAGCCCGCCGCCGCACCTGCCCGACGTGCCGCGGGTGATGGTCGAGCGTTTCGGCGCCGAGAATACCAAACTCGGCCCGCATGGCTGGGCGGTGGACAGCCGCGGCCTGCGCCCGCGCGTGATCGAGAAGCGCGGCGCGGAACTGTGGCTGTGCTTCGGCGCCGAAGTGTCGTTCCACGTGCTGCCGAACACGCCGGTGCGCGTCAGCCTGATGGACACCGAGGTCGAAGGCACCGAGATCTGGCCGCCGATCCCGCGCGGCAAGGCCCCCCCGGCCGACATCCCGCCCGAGGACGCCCCCTGGCCCGAGCCGGCGGCGGCCGAGCCGCCCGAACCCGCGCCGGCACCCACGCCTGCACCCACGCCTGCTCCGGCCCCTGCACCGCCGCCCCCCCCCATAGCCAAGGCGCCCGAAGCCACGGCACACGAGACGGTCATCGTGAAGCCGGCGCCGGCACCGCCCCCCAAGGACGAGACGCCGCCCGTCGTCGTCGACCCGCCGCCGCCCACCGGGGACGGCCGCAAGCCGCCCATCATGGCCATCCTCGCGGCCGTGTTGCTGCTCCTGGCCGCCGGTGGCGCCGCCTGGTGGTATCTGCAGCCGGCCCCGCCGGTGCAGGAGGCCGCCGCACCCACGCCCACTCCCCCGGCCCCGCCGCCCGCCACGCCGGGTTGCGCCGGGGTGGCCGAGGTGCTGGCCGGCACCTGCACGCCCGAGCAGATGAACCGCCTGCCGCCGGCCGAGCAGACCCGCCTGGCCGAGGCCCTGCTCGCCAACCCCGACCGGCGCGCCGGCGACCTCGCCATCGCCCTGCTGAACGCCGCTTCCAGCAACCACGCCCACCCGCCGGCCATGGCCCTGCTCGGCCGGCTCTACGACCCCGCGACCTTCCGCCAGGGCGGCCCGCTGCGTAGCGCCAACGCCACGCGCGCGCTCGACCTTTTCGGCAGGGCAGCCGAAACTGGCCACGCCGACGCCGCCACCGCGCGCGCCGCCCTGATCGCCCGGCTGAAGCAGCAGGCCGCCGGCAACGACGAAGCCGCCCAGGCCGCCCGCGCCACCCTGGCAGCGGCCGGTATCCAGTGAAACACACGGAGGGATCGCCGATGACCGTCCGACGCCGCATCTTCCTGGCCGGCAGCGCCAGCATGGCCCTGGCCGCCCACTCCCCCCTGAGCGCGCAAACGCCCAGCCCGCAACCCCTGCCCGCCCAACCCCTCACCGGCAACCCCGAACGCGCCGCCGCCCGCCCGGCCCGTGCCGCCCAGGTGGCGGGCCGCGAGGCCTTGCTGATGGAGGGCAAGCGCACCTTGCGCCAGCGCGTGCTCACCCGCCCCGGCGCCTCCTACCGCGTGCAGCCCGGCGCCGCTCCCAGCGCGGTCACCGCCAATCCGCTCACCCCGCTGTTCGTCTATGCCCGCGAGGCCGGGCCGGACGGCAAGCCCTGGGTGGAGGTGGGCGTGGCCACCCGCGGCGTCACGCTGGGCTGGCTGCCGGAGGAACAGACGATCCCCTGGCAGCACACCATGACCGCCGCCTTCCACAACCCCGCCGGGCGCGAGCGCACCCTGTTCTTCCGCGACCGCGCCTCGCTGCTGGCCATGCTCGGCGGCGCCACCCCCGCACAGGAGGCGCGCAGCCTGGCCGCCGCCGCGCAGCAAACCCCGCGCCCGGCCGACTTCCCGGTGGTGGCGATGGAACCGCCCCAGCACATCGACATCCGCCGCCAGTTCTACCTGCTGCCGATCCTGCAGGCCGAGAGCATCGCGCTGCAGGATGGGCGGGAATACCGCATGCTGGAAGTCGCCTCGGTGCCGCTGGCCGACGAGGCCACCCCCCAGGCGCCGTTCACCATGGGCATCGCCTTCGTCGTCGACACCACGCTGTCGATGGACCCCTACATCAACAAGGTGCGCGCGGCGCTGACCGACGTGGTGCGCGCCACCGCCGCGGAGGCCGGCGCCCCCACCCGCTATGCCCTGGTCGGCTTCCGCAACAGCCTGACCGCCCAGCCGCGCCTGGAATACCTGCACCAGACCTTCGCCCGCTTCGCCGACAGCACCGACGCCGACGGCTTCATCCGCAAGATCGCCGGCATCAAGGCGACCAGCGTGGACAGCCTGTCGTTCAACGAGGACAGCTTCGCCGCCGTCGCCGCCGCCATCGAGGAGCTGGACTGGGGCGACATCCAGGGCCGCGTGATCGTGCTGGTCACCGATGCCGGCAGCCGCCCGCCCACCGACCGGCTGTCGGAAACCGGCATGGGGCCGGAGGAACTGGGCAACAAGGCACGCGCGGCCGGGGTTGCGCTGATGGCGCTGCACCTGCGCACCCCAGCCGGCGCCAACAACCATGGCTATGCCGAACGGCAATACACCGCGCTGACCTCGGTGCCGCTGCCCACCCTCGGCCCGCAATACTTCCCGGTGCCGAACGGCGACCCCGAGGCGCTGGACCGTCAGGTGCGCGACATGCTCGCCAAGCTGCGCGCGGTGCGCGAGGGCCAGTCCGCCGCCCAGGCGCAGCAGGCCCCGCCCGACCCCGCCGACCGCGCCGCCATGATCGGCCACGCCCTGCGCCTGGCCTGGCTCGGCCGCCAGGACCGTGCCCAGGCGCCCGACCTGCTGCGCGCCTGGGCGCCGGACGGCTACCGCGGCGCCAATCCGCCGGAGAACCTGGAGGTGCGGGTGCTGCTGACCCGCAACCAGCTCAACGACCTGGCCCAGTCGCTGCGCTTCATCATCGACCAGGGCCGCGCCAACCTGCTCGACAGCAACGCCATGTTCGAGCGCCTGCAATCCGTCGCCGCGCATCTCGCCCGCGACCCCGAGGGGCTGCGCCAGCGCGGGCTGGAGAGCCTCGGCGGCATATTGGGCGAATACCTCGACGGCCTGCCCTATGTGTCCGACATCGCCACCATGGACCGCGCCACCTGGCGCAGCATGGGCGGCGGCGCGCAGGCCGAACTGCTCGACACGCTGGAGGCGCGGCTGCGGCTCTACCAGGATTTCAACCGCACCCCGGAGCTATGGCAGAGCTTCGACGACGGGCGCGACGCGGGCGAGGCGGTGTACCCGGTGCCGCTGTCGGCGCTGCCTTGAACACACCCAAGCTGCTGGAAATAACTGGCATGCACATCACCCGCCGGGCGGGGCAGTATGCCTTCCGGCTGGACATCCCGCGCTTCACCCTGGCGGCGGGCGGCTGCGTCGCCCTGCTCGGCAAGTCCGGCAGCGGGAAAAGCACCATGCTCGACCTGCTGGCCATGGCGCTGCCGCCCGACGGCGCCGAGCGCTTCGCCTTCAGCCCGCTCGGTGCGCCGATCGACCTCGCCGCCGCCTGGCGCGGCAACGCCGCCGCCCAGGACCGCACGCGCGCCAGCCATATCGGCTACGTGCTGCAAACCGGCGGGCTGCTGCCGTTCCTGTCGGTGCGCCGCAACATCGCCCTGCCCGCCGAGATCGCCGGCCGCCCGCAGCCGGCGCGGGTGAACGAACTGGCCGCCCGCCTCGGCGTCGCCCACCACCTGGACCGCATGCCGCACGCGCTGTCGGTCGGCGAGCGCCAGCGCGTGGCCATCGCCCGCGCCCTGGTGCACCGCCCGCCTTTGGTGCTGGCCGACGAGCCGACCTCCGCACTCGACCCGTCGCTGGCCGTCGAGGTGATGGACCTGCTGCTGGCCGAGACGCGGGCCGAGGGGGCTGCGCTGATTGTGGCGACGCACGATCATGATGCCGCAGAACGATACGCCATGCCCATCGTCGCCTTCGAGATCACCCGCGCGGCCCAGGGAGCGAACGCCGTGGCGCGCCCGGCCCGGCCATGAGATGGAGCCTCGCCGCCCGCCTCGCCCTGGCCGACATGCGCCATGATGCCGCGCTGTTCATCGGGGTGGCACTGACGGTTGCCGCCGTGCTGGCGCCGCTGCTGCTGCTGCTCGGCCTCAAGACCGGGGTGGTGGAGCACCTGCTGGGCGCGCTGCGCAACGACCCGGCGGTGCGCGAGGTGGTGCTGCGCGGCCATGTGCCGCTGGCGCCCGCGTGGTTCGCGACGACGCGCGCCCGGCCCGACGTGGCTTTCGTCGCGCCGCGCATGCGCCAGCTCGCCCAGCCGGTGGATGTCGGCCGCGCCGGCAACCCGATCAGCGGCAGCAACGCCGATTTCGTCGTCTCCGGCCCCGGCGACCCGCTGCTGGGGGCCCAGGCCGCCGGCATCGGTGCGGCGTCGGTGGTGCTGAGCGCCCGCCTCGCCCAGGTATCGGGCCTGAAGCAAGGCGACGCCATCGCGGTATGGGCGATCCGCCGCGCCAGCACCGGCAACCAGCGCCGCGACGTGCGCGCCACGGTGGCCGGCATCGCACCCGCCACGGCCACCCAGAACGCCGTGGTGTTCGGCCCGCTGGAGATGGCAGCCGGGCTGGAGGCGTTCCAGGAGCGCGAGGTGGCGGCATCGCAGGCCGACTACAGCTTCCCCAGTTTCCGCCTGTATGCCCGCGACATCACCGACGTGGCCAGGTTGGAGCGCGACCTGCTGGCGCAGGGCATGGAGGTGCGTACCGAGGTGGCGCGCATCGGCTGGACCCTGTCGATCGACCGCAACCTGACCGCCCTGTTCGCCGTGCTGACCGCCTGCGGGGCGGCGGGCGTGGCGGTGACGCTGGCGGTGTCGCTGTGGGGCAACGTGGCGCGCAAGCGGCGGGCCTTGTCGTTGCTGCGCCTGCTCGGCCTGCCGGCGCGGGCCCTGGTGGTGTTCCCGGTGGTGCAGGGCGGGCTGGTGGCGCTGCTGGGCAGCGGGCTTGCCGTCGGCGTGGCCCTCGGCGTCGCCGCCGTGATAAACGCGGCCTACGGGGAAGCGTATCTGGAGGGCAGCCGGCTGTGCCACATCGCACCGATCCACATTGCCGCGACCATGGGCGGCGCCACCCTGCTGGCCCTGTTGGCGAGCCTGGCCGCGGCGCGCCCGGTGCTGCGTATCGCCCCGTCGGAAGGCATGCGCGAGGCATGAGATACCTGCTCGCCCTGCTGCTGCTCGCCGCCCCCGCAAATGCCCAGGCCCCGCTGCCGTGGAACCCGAAGCCCGCCGACGGCGACCTGGTGCTGCCGCTGCCCTGCGACAGCGGCATCGTGCTGCGCCGCGTCGCCACGCCGATGGCCGACAGTCCGCTGGCCGACCGGCGCGTGGTGCTGGGCGACGAGGAGGCGGGTGCCGCCTATTCCGAGTTCGTCCGCGAGGCCCATGTCGCCGGCGGCTTCGGCGCGGGGGCGGAGGCGCATTACTGGCTGGGGAAATACGAGATCACCCGTGGCCAATACGTCGCGGTCACCGAGGGCTGCGCGGCCTACACCAAGCTCTCCCCGGCCCAAAGCCGCCTGCCGCAGGGCGGGGTGTCGCTGGCCGCCGCGCTGCGCTTTGCCGAGCAGGCGACGGTGGCGGTAATGCAGCTGAAGAAGGACGCGCTGCCCGGCGATGACGACGCTCGCGCCTTCGTGCGCCTGCCCACCGAGGCGGAATGGGAGTTCGCGGCGCGCGGCGGGGCCGCGGTGGGCGACGCCGAGTTCCGCCAGCGCCTGCCGCCGCTCGACGGGCCGATCAACGGGGTGGCCCAGTTGCGCCGCACCGGCCAGCGCCCGGTGCCGGTGATGGTGGGGCTGCTGGCGCCCGACCGCCTCGGCCTGCACGACATGCTGGGCAACGTCGCCGAGATCGTCGCCGAGCCGTACCGCCTGACCCGCGGCGGCCGGGCGGGCGGGCGCGCCGGCGGGCTGGTGGCGCGCGGCGGCGACATCGCCTCCACGCCGGAGCAGATCCGCACCAGCCAGCGCATTGAGTATCCGCCCTTCACCCCCGAGGGCGAGGTGCTCGCCCTGCCGACGCTGGGCTTTCGCATCGCCCTCGGCCGGCCGATCATCGCCAATGTCGGCACCTCCGGCGCCCTGCGCGCGGCGTGGGAGAAGGAGCTGGCCCGCCAGGAAGCCGCCACCGGCGCCGACCCGCGCCAGCTCGCCGAACAGCTGGAGGCGCAGATGGTCGACCCCGCGCGCAAGCGGGCCGTCGCCACCCTGCGCGCCACCGTGGAAGACGAGCGCAGCCGCCGCGTGCAGGCCGATGAGCGGGCGGCGCGCAGTGCCATCGGCGCGGGCGCGGTGCTGATCCGCGCCTGGCGCAACGACTATCGCGGGGCCGCCAGCTTGGCGCGCATCGTCGCCGACCTGGAAGCCGCGGCCAAGGCAAGCGGCATCAGCGACCAGCAGCGCCGCGAGGCCGAGGCCGACCTCGCCGACGCGCGCGAGCGCCTGGTGCTGTGGAACCGCTCGCTCGACACCGCCTTCGCCGCGCTGGCCAGCCTGCTGCTGCAACAGACCGAACTGCCGAAACCCCTGCTGGAGGCGCAGCTTGCGGTGTGGCGGGCTGAAAACGCCCAGCCCGCCTTCGAAACCCTGCGCCGCTTCGCCGGCTGGTTCACCGAGGAGGTGGAGCGCGCCCGCCCCGGCCGCAGCGTGCCGGTCGAGGCGCTGCGCCAGCGGCTGATGCGCGATATTCCGTGATCCCCCGGCGCCTGGTCCTTGCGGTGGCGGGCCATGTGCTACCGTATCGACCGAGCACGGCACCTCTTCAGTTCAAGGGACCACATTCATGATCTCGATTCAGCGCTGGACGCCCGTCACGGTGGCAATGGTCGGCGCCCTGGCGCTGGCGGGTTGTGCCGACCAGAAGGCCAACATGACCGCGCAGGGCGCCGGCGTCGGCGCACTCGGCGGTGCGCTGTTGGGCGCGCTGATCGGCGGCGAGCGCGGCGCGCTGATCGGCGCGGGCATCGGTGCCGCGGCCGGCGGCCTGGGCGGCTATGCCCTGGGCTCGCAGCAGGAGCAGTTCACCTCGGCCGAGCAGGAACTGGCGGTGCGCACCGAACGCGCCCGCGCCATCGCCGCCACCCAGCGCGACGCCGCCAACAGTGCCCGCACCGCCGCCGCGTCCTACGAGCGCAGCCTGGCGCCTCTGCGCCGGCAGGTGGCCACCGGCAAGGCGATGAGCACCCAGCAGCGCCGCACCCTGGCCCAGGCGGTGGCCGAGCGCGACGACATGATGGCGCGCGTGAACGGCGGCAACTCGGCGCTGGAGGAAATCCGCACCAGCATCGCCAACCTGCGCGGCAAGGGCCAGAACACCGCCGCCCTGGAATCCGAGGGCCGCGACCTCGCCGCCAGCACCGCCCGCCTGCGCGGCGCGCTGGACCGCATGAACAGCGCGCTGGGGAATATCGAGGCATGATGACGCCGCTCCGCCTGACCTTTTCCCTGGCCCTGCCCTTCGCCCTGGCCGCCTGCGCGCCGCAGGATTGCGACCCGTCGCGCGACCGCAGCATCTTCCAGGTGGCCGGCTGCGTCACCGGCGGCGGCTACCAGCAGCGGGTCGACCGACTGGGCGCCCAGGCCGACCGCGCCGAAGCCGACCGCGCCGCCGCCGAGGCCGACCGAAGCCGCGCCGAAGCCCGCCGCGATACCGCCGCCAGCCAGGCCGCCCGCCTGCGCGCCGACCTCGCCAGCCAGCAAACCCGCTCGATCGCCCTGGAACGCGACATCTCGTCCGCCCGCCAGCGCGCCCGCATGAACCAGCAACAACTGGGCCAACTGGAACAGGACCTCGCCGCGCTGCGCGCCGAACAGGAGCGCCTGCGCGCCACCCCGGCCAGCCCGGCCGCCCAGCAACGCCTGCAAGACATGCGCCGCCGCCAGGAAACCCTGGAACAGCAATGGGACCGCCTGCGCGCCGCAGCCCCGCGCGATTGATATAATACCCACCGCCCTATTGATTGACCGATGTACAAAGGCAAAGCCCTGGCCTTGCCTTTGTACATCGGTCGATCAATAGGGCGGCACACCTCAGCCACCGGCGCCCCAAGGTCTGGCTGCCGCAGCGCGAATGCAATCTGCTCGTCCGTGAACTTCGATTTCTTCTCTGCAATCCCTTCCCACAACTGGTCAGTGAGGCTTGGGTTTGACTGGGCCTGTTGGATACTTGCCATCACTCCAGCTTCGCATTGGCCGTCTTGCCATCGGGGCTCGTCAGCAGGATCACCCCCTTCAACGGTGCTCCTTTTGCGACGGCTGCCTGGCCGGTGAGCCGATCGGGGCGTGTTGCCTCCAGCGCGACGCGGTGCGGCTTGCCATTCATCACCAATACCGCCGTGCCCTTGAAACCCGACGCGGGCAAGGGCTTGTCCTGCGCATCGCTGACGAACACCTCGAGGTTCGCGCCGGTCGCGGTGATCTCCACGTGGAAGGGCCCCGCATCAACGAGCACGCCGCCATGCGGCCCAACACGCGGCTCGTGCGCCAGCGCCCAGGATGGCGCCAGGAGGAGGGTGGCGAGGATGAGGCGTCGCTGCATCGGTCGTCCTTTCGCAATGCGGGTCAGTAGAGGGCGGCTTGCGGAGCCGACAATGTGGTCGAATCGGGCGTGGGTGCCCGTGCTTCGACCAGGCGCCGCAGCGGGCGTTCTCCGTAGCGCAGGAACAGCGCCGGTGTCAGCACCGCGTCGAGCAGGGTGGCGCTGACCAGTCCGCCGAAGATGGTCACGGCCACGGGGTGCAGGATTTCCTTGCCGGGCGCGCTCGCGTCGATCATCAGCGGTACCAGCGCCACCCCGGCGGACAGCGCCGTCATCAGCACCGGCGTCATCCGCTCCAGGCTGCCGCGGATCACCAGGGCGGGCCCGAACGGCATCCCCTCGTGGACCGCCAGGTTGATGTAGTGGCTGATCTTCAGGATGCCGTTGCGCGCGGCGATGCCGGTCAGCGTGATGAAGCCGATCATCGAGGCGACCGACAGCGGCTGCCCCGCCACCCACAGCGCCACCACGCTGCCGATCAGCGCCAGCGGCACGCTGCCCATCACGATCAGCGCCAGTACCACCGAGCGGTAGCGGCTGTAGAGAATGGCGAAGACCATCAGCAGGGACACGATCGAAAGGCCGGCGATGGTGCGGCTCGCCTCCTCCTGTGCCTGAAACGTGCCCTCCAGGCTGGTGAACACGCCCTCGGGCAGCGCCATGCCGGCCAGTTCGGCGCGGATTGCGGCGACGATCGCGGCCATGTCGCTGCCGCCGGCGGCATTGGCGAACACCACCAGCCGCCGCTTGCCGCCCTCGCGCAGGATCTGGTTGGGGCCGTCGGTTTCGCGAATATCGGCGATGGCGTGCACCGGCACCCAGCCATGCGGCGTCTCGATCAGCAGGTCGGCCAGTCCCTCGGTGGTGCGTACCGCATCCGGCAGGCGCACCACCACGTCGAAGCGGCGGTTGCCGTCCACGAGGCGGGAGACGACGCGTCCGTTGGATAGGCGTTCAAGCTGCTCGGTGATCGCGGCCGGCTGCACGCCATACAGCGCCGCGCGGCCATAATCGATGTTGATCTCAAGCTGCGGGATGCGGACCTGCTTCTCCACCTGCAGATCCACGACGCCCGGCACCGCCGCCATGCGCTGGCGCACGATCTCGCCCACGCCGCGCAGGGTATCGAGGTCCTCGCCGAATACCTTCACCGCGATCTGCGCCCGCACGCCGGACAGCATATGGTCCAGCCGGTGGGAAATCGGCTGGCCCACATTCACTGCCATCGGCAGCACCGCCAGCCGGTCGCGGATATCAGCGACGATTGCGTCCTTGCCACGGCCCTCGCGGTGCAGGTCCACCTCGATTTCCGAGGAATGGACGCCTTCGGCATGCTCGTCGAGCTCCGCGCGGCCAGTGCGGCGGCCCACTGCCCGCACCTCCGGCACCTGCATGATAAGCTGCTCGGCTATCAGGCCCACGCGGTTGGACTCGGCCAGCGAGATGCCGGGGTTGAACACCGTGTTGATGGTCAACGTTCCCTCGTTGAACGGCGGCAGGAAGGCCCGCGGCAGCATGACCACGCCGATGCCGGCCGCGATTACCGCCAGCCCGGCCATCGCCATCAGGCGCCGGGGCCGCGGCAGGGCCCAGCGCAGCAGCGCCGCATTGCCCCGCTTGAGCACCCGCACCAGCGCCCCTTCCCGCTCCTCCAGCCGGCGCATCCGCGGCAGCAGGTAGAATGCCATCACCGGGGTGAGCGTGATCGAAACCAGCAGGCTGGCCAGGATCGAGATGATGTAGGCCTGCCCCAGTGGTGCGAACAGCCGGCCCTCGATGCCGGTCAGCGCGAACAGCGGCACGAACACCAGCACGATGATCATGGTGGCATAGACGATGCCGGAGCGGACCTCCTGGCTGGCGGCCACCACCACGTCGAACACCGGTCGTGGAACGGCAAGCGCGCGGTTCTCGCGCAGGCGGCGGAATATGTTCTCTACGTCCACCACGGCGTCGTCCACCAGCTCGCCGATGGCGATCGCCAGCCCGCCCAGGGTCATCGTGTTGATCGACAGGCCGGCGAAGTGAAACACGATGGCGGCCGTCAGGATCGACACGGGGATGGCGGTGAGCGAGATGAACGTTGTTCGTGCATTGAGCAGGAAGGCGAACAGGATCACCGCCACCACTACGGTCGCCTCCAGCAGCACCGTTTGCACGTTGCCGATCGAGGTCTCGATGAAGTTGGCCTGGCGGAACAGGATGTTGTCGGCGCGGATGCCGGCGGGCAGCGTGCGCGACAGGTCGGCCAAGGCCGCCTCGACCTCGCGCGTGAGCTGCAACGTGTCGACATCGGGCTGCTTCTCGACGGAGATGATCACCGCGGGCTTGCCCATGTAGCCGGCCTCGCCGCGCTTGAACCGTGCGGCATGGCCGACATCGGCTACCTGGCGCAGATGGATCGGCCGGCCCGCGATGCTGACCACGACCAGCTGGCGCAGCGCATCCAGGCTCAGTGTGCGCCCGATGTTGCGGATGAGGTATTCGCGGGCGTGCTGGTCGGCGTAGCCACCGCCGGAATTGGCGCCGAACTGGGCCAGCGCCCGCTCCAGCTGTTCCAGCGTCACGCCCAGGGCGCGCATCGCCGCAGGGTTGGGGGCCACGCGGAACTGGCGCACCTCGCCGCCGATCGGGATCACCTGGGCCACGCCGGGGATGGTGAGCAGGCGCGGGCGGATGATGAAGTCGGCGGCCTCGCGCACCTCCATCGGCGAAACGCCCTCGGGTGCGGTGACCGCCGCCAGCACGATCTGGCCCATGATCGAGGAGATCGGGCCCATCTGCGGCACCGCGTTGGCGGGCAGCTGGCCGCGCACCAGGGCGAGCCGCTCGGCGATCTGCTGGCGGTTGCGGTAGATGTCGGTGCCCCAGTCGAACTCGACATAGACGATCGAGAGCCCCACGCCGGACACCGAACGCACGCGCGACACCCCGGGCAGGCCGTTCATCTGCGCCTCGATGGGGTAGGTGACGAGCTGCTCCACCTCGGGCGGCGCCAGGCCCTCGGCCTCGGTCATCAGCGTGACGGTCGGCCGGTTGAGATCGGGGAACACGTCCACCGGCAGCCGCGTGGCGATGAAGCCGCCATAGCCCAGCAGCACCACGGCCAGCGCCAGCACCAGGAAGCGGTTGCGCAGCGACTGGGTGACCAGGAATGTGAACATCGTGGCGCCTCAGCGAATCTGGCTCAGCAGCTCGGCGCCTTGCGTCACGATGCGCAGGCCCGGCCTGATCCCCGCCACCACCAGCAGCCGCTCCCCATCCAGCGTCTGGGTGCGTACCTCGTGCGGACGGAACTGCTCGGCCGCGCTGTGCTCGTAGACGATCGCAACCCCGCTCGGCCCGCGCAGCACCGCGGCGCGCGGCAGGGCAAGCCCCTCCTGTACCGCCTCGGTCTGTGCCAGCACGGTGACCAGCTGCCCCACGCGCAGCCCGGCCAGGTCGCCGGTGATGGCGAAATGGATGGGGATCGACTGCCCCACGCCAGTCAGCCCGCTGCCGCGATAGGCCAGGGCGACCGTGCGCCCGTCCGTATTCCCCCCGGGCAGCCGGGCGCTGGCCTCGGTTGTCTCGCCGGCGCCCCCGAACGGCAGCGCCGCGAAATGCAGCGCCTCCACCCATAGTCGCCGGGGATCGACGATCTGGAACACCACGGCGCCGGGTTCGGCGATGCGCCCGGCGGCGGCGGTGCTGGCCGCGACCACTCCTTCGATCGGTGCCACCAGCGACTCGGTCTCGCGCCGCACCTGATCCAGGCTGGCGCGGCGTTCGCGCAGGCCGCGCAGTTCGGTCGCGGCGTCCTCGGCCTGGGTGCGCGGCACCACCTCGCGCAGGCTGCGCAGCCGGGCCAGCCGGCGCTCGACGATGGCGATCTGTTGGTCGATCTCGCTGGCCTGCTGGCGGATATTCGACGTGTCGATGGCCTGGAACGGCGGCGTGACAAGCGCCAGCACCTGCCCCGCCCGCACGGCGGTGCCCAGGCGCGGGAAGCCACCCGGCGGGGCCGAGAGTCGCCCGCTGACCGCCGCCTGCACGTAGCCGCTGGCGTTCGGGTCGGGAATGACGCGGCCCGGCAGCTCCACCGTGCGGAAATGGCGCGCCATGCTCGTCATCTCGGTCCGCAGCGCCAGGACGCGCTGGCTGGCCTTCGGCACGAACACGGTGCCATCGGGCAGCCGCTGCGCCTGGTCGCGCACCACCACCTCCGCCCCTGTCTGCGCCAGCACCGGCCCGGCGCCGGCCAGCAATACCAGCAACACTGCCGGCAGCGCCGGGCGGCGGCGCAGCAGCCACATCAGCAACAGCCCGGCGACCAAACCGATGGCCAAGGCCAGCGGCGCCAAGGCCAGCGGCACCTGCGTCGCGCGCCCCGGGATCGCTCCGGCCGCCGCGAAGGCTGTGCCGATCCAACTCGACGCGGCGCCGGCCGGCGCCGCCACTGCGTCGGGGATGGTCAGGGTGACGGGCAGCACTTCCACCATCGTATCGCCCATGATGGTCACCACCAGGTCGTACCGGCCCGGCCGCGCGGCCCAGGGCGCGGCCATACGGTAGGGATGTCCGGGCTCTGCGGTTGCGGTTACCGGGCCATCCGCCGTCTCGACCTCCACCGCCACCTTCTCTATCGGCGCGTTGGTGCGGAAGTCATCGACGTAGATTTCAAGCATCGCGCCGCGGGCGACCACCACAAGTTCCACGGCATCGGAGGCCGCTTCCGCCCGCGGGGCGGACACGATGGACTGGGGCGGGGGCGGCGCATCGTGGTCGTGCCCCTCATGCGCCACGGCCGGCGCGAAGCCGAAGGCAAGCAGAACGGCGGCCCAAAGGGCCGGCAGACGAATGCGACGCATGGAAAGACCTCTTTCTACTGTCCAAGGCAAGGCGCCGCGCCGGAATGCGGCGCGGCGGATGGATCAGCGGTTGGGTCTGGGTGGCTCCGGCAAGGCGGCGGTGCCGAAACCCTGCCTGTCCCCCGTCGGGATGGCCAGGACGCGGCTGCTGCCCGATGGGGTCGGGGGTGCGGTCGCCGCCGACAGATAGGCGGCACAGCAGCCGTTGCTGGTTCCGCAATATGCAGCCCCGGCGCAGGTCTCGCCCCCGCGCGGCTGCACGGTGGCGACCAGCCGCTGATGTCCCTGCGGGCTTTCGCTGTCCACCTGTGCGGGCATCGAAAGCGCCTGGGCGTTCACCGGCGCGAACAGCGGCGGAGCCGAGACAGCCGCCATATGGCGCGTGTCGGCCCCCGCCGGATGTCCTGGGTGGGCTGCGGCCGTGGCGGGCGCAAGCATCCACCCCGCCACCAGCAGGACGGTCGCGAGCCAGAAGGCTGACAGGATGGCGCGATGCATCGGCATTGTATTCGAGTCTGGCTAACGCAGCCCGTGGCCGGAGTAAAGGGTACGGCCGGTAGCCGGCGGAAGAAGTTCTCGCGGATGCCACCAGGACGTGGCAAATGCGGCTGTCATCCCATTTTATCCATGGAACGCCGGCCCCCTGGAGACACCCGATGCCCAACCTGATCACGAGACGCTTCCTGTTCGCCGCCGCCGCGACGGCCGGCGCCCTGCCGGCAGCCGCCCAGCCAGCAGCCGCCCCGCCCGCCCTGCGGGCCTTCAAGAACCCCGGCTGTGCCTGCTGTGACGCCTGGGCACAGCATATCCGCAGCGCCGGCTTCGTGGTGACCCTGGCCGAGACTCCCGCCCTCGATCGTATCCGCGCGGCGGCAGGGGTGCCCGATGATCTCGCGGGTTGCCACACCTCGTTCTTCGGCGACCTGGTTGCCGAGGGGCATGTGCCCGCGGCGGCAATAATTCGCCTGCTGGAGAATAGCGGGGGCTGGCGAGGGATCGCGGTGCCCGGGATGCCGATCGGCTCGCCAGGCATGGAGGTGCCCGGCTCCTCGTCCGAGATCTATGAGATCTGGGCTTTCGCGCCCGGCAAGCGCCGCAAGCTGTTCGCCCGTGCCAGGGGCAGCCAGCTGTTGAACGCCTGAGCGCCTGCCGCGCACGCGCACGGGAGCCTTCGCGTCACAGCCGCAGGCCGCGCAGCCGCAGCACGTTGCCGATGACGGAGACGGAGCTCAGCGCCATCGCGGCTGCGGCCACGATCGGGCTGAGCAGCAGCCCCAGGCTCGGGTAGAGCACGCCCGCGGCCACCGGCACGCCGGCGGCATTGTAGACGAAGGCGAAGAACAGGTTCTGGCGGGTGTGGCGCATCGTCGCGCGGCTGAGGGTGCGCGCCCGCGCGATGCCCATCAGGTCGCCCTTCACCAGCGTCACGCCCGCGCTGTGCACCGCCACCTCCGTGCCGGTGCCCATGGCGATGCCCATATCGGCCTCCGCCAGGGCCGGCGCGTCGTTCACTCCGTCGCCGGCCATCGCCACCACCTCGCCCTTGGCGCGCAGCTCGCGCACGGTCCGTTTCTTGTCCTCGACGGGGCTGTCCAGCCGGATGGACCCGCAGAAGCAGATCGCGTTCATCGCCGGCTACGAAAGCCTGTTGAATCAATTGCCTGCCGACGCGATGGTGATGTTTTCCGATGCCGTGCACCCGGTCCATGGCGCCCGCCCGGTGGGGTGTTGGGCGCCGCGGGGCGCCGCGCTGGCGGTGGAGCAGATGACCGGGTGGGACCACCTGAACGTCCACGGCGCGCTCGATCTTGACAGTGGGCAGACGCAGATGCTGCGGGTCGACCGCGTCGATGCCCAAAGCACGATCGCTCTTTTGGGCGCCATCGAGCGGCAATTTCCCGCCATGCGCCGCATCCACGTGTTCGCCGACAACGCGCGCTGCCATCGGGCAAAGCTGGTCCGACAATGGCTCAGCCGCCCCCAATACCGGAGCAGGCTGCACGTCATCCCGCCCTATTGCCCGCATCTCAACCCCATCGAAAGGCTGTGGGGCGTGATGCACAAGACCATCACCCACAATCGATGCTCGGCCTCGCTCCGCGCCTTCCAGATCGAGGTGCTTGCTTTCCTGCTCAGGACAGTCCCAAAAAATGCGACAGCTTCTGCGACGTCGTCACCGATAACGTCCGAATCAGAAATCCAGGGGAATTCCGAATCCTCAGGTGAACCGAGTATAGGTGTTTTCCGATGCTGCCCAGCGAGTACCTAGGGTGCGCCCGTACAGGGATTTTCTGGCGTTGATCTTCTGGCGTTGATCTTCTGGCGTTTCGGTCGGATCGGAGCGGGCGATGCGGCTGTCGTTGTTCGCATCAGGCGTATCGCCTGGGGGCAGGATGCGTTAGTCTCAGCCAAATTCGCTCGATGGTTCGAGCGCCTAAAGCTCCACGAGGTCGAGGTCGCAGTTGGGCCGCAAAAGGTCGGCGGTAGCGCCGTCTCGCTGATTGTTCGGCAGTGAACCGCGACGTCCTGCTCGGATCGAGCACAGAGGACGTGGTCCAGCAAAGGAAGGGCAGGAATGTTCGCTGAGCAGATGTTGGCCAAGGCGCAACAGCGCTTGGTCACGATCAGTGCCGCAGCGCCTGTCACGGAGGCGGCCGACCTCATGTCCACACCTCACGTTGATCTCATTGTTGTGTGCGGGCCGGACGGAGGCATGGTCGGCGTCCTAACGAAGACCGATATTGTCGCGCAGATCAGGCACTTCATTGGTAGCGGCTGTACGACCAGGGTGGACGCGATCATGACGAGCGGCGTCATTTTCTGTCGCCCGGATGAGGCGCTGAAGGACATCTGGTCGGTGATGAAGGCGCACGGCCTGCAACGCATCCCGATGATCGATCAGAGCAGGAAGCCGATCGGGGTCGTTTATGCGCGCGACGCGCTCCAGGAGTTGATCGGCGAAGTGGAAAGCGACGAAGCTCTCCTGCGTGACTACGTAATGAACGTCGGCTACCAATGAATGGGATGCGATGAATAATCCAGCACGTAGGTCATAAGCCGACGGACGCCAGAGTTAACGCATGATACGGTGCCACCAACCGTCCTGAAGGTTCACGAGAATAAGGGTTTCGCAGGAGTCCTGATCCGTGCCCCGCGAAGAAAATTGATATTGCCATAGTGCAATATTGCTGTCCGCGCGCATCCCGGGATCCGGCACGTCCGGCTTGATCAAACCGGAGGTGCTGCACCACTTGGACCAGCTCGGGCCGGCGCGCTTCTACGTCGAGTTCCATCGTGCCCCGTAGCGTCCCGCGCGACGCCGACAACGCTGGAGGCATCCGGATGCCCACTGAAGGAAACGATCGCATGTCTGAGCAAGCTTCCGATGCTGCCAACGCCGCGCTCTTTCGTGAGCGAGCGCTGTCCAGGTGGGATAATGAAGGCGGTGCCATCCCATGTATTTCGCCGAGGTCATCAGCGGCCCAGGAACGGATCCCGATGCCGAAGAACGACGCGGCTGAGGTGGGTGCGCTCCACGTCCGCATGATCGCGTTGGAGAACCTGGTGATCGCGCTGCTTGCCACAGCCTCGGATCAACAGCTTGAGCGAGTCAGGGAAATGGCATGCTACATCTCTCCGAGACCGGGTTTTACCCCTCACCCTCTGACGACGCACGCCGCGGCCCATATGATCGACTTGGTCGAGCGCGCCTGTCGCTTCCGATTGCCGGGTCAGACCTGACGCTCCACGATCAACCGCTTGATCGCGCCGATCGCCTTGGCTGGGTTCAACCCCTTCGGGCAGGTGTTGGTGCAATTCATGATGGTATGGCAGCGATACAGCTTGAACGGGTCATGCAGCGCCTCCAGCCGTTCCCCGGTCGCCTCGTCGCGGCTTTCGACGATCCAGCGATGGGCCTGGAGTAGGATGGCGGGACCGAGGAAGCGGTCGCCGTTCCACCAGTAACTGGGGCAGCCCGCCGTGCAACAGAAGCACAGGATGCACTCCCACAAACCATCGATCTGTGCGCGTTCCTCCCTGGATTGCAGCCGCTCTCCGTTGGGCGGAGGGGGGGTGTCGGCCTTCAGCCAGGGCTCGATGCTGCGGTACTGGGCAAAGGCCTGCGACAGGTCGGGGACGAGATCCTTCACCACCGCCATGTGCGGCAGCGGGGTGATCCGCACCGCACCCCTCACATCGCCGATCGGTTTGAGGCAGGCCAGCGTGTTCACCCCGTCGATGCTCATGGCACATGAGCCGCAGATGCCCTCGCGGCAGGATCGGCGGAAGGTGAGCGTGCTATCAACTTCATTCTTGATCTTGATGAGTGCGTCTAGAACCATCGGCCCGCAGGCGTCGAGGTCCAGTTCGTAGGTGTCGGTGCGTGGGTTGGCCCCGTCGTCCGGGTTCCAGCGATAGATATGGAATTTGCGCACGCGCTTCGCGTGGGCAGACGCCTTGTAGGTCTGGCCCTGCTTGATGCGGCTGTTCGCGGGAAGCCTGAGAGCAACCATGTTGTTTCGAACCCTCGTATCGGCGTTTTAGCCAGAATGCTGTTTCGACCCGGGCATTTGCACCTCGTTGGTCAGTGTCAGAGTCCCAGGCGCAGGACCGACACGACGCAGAGCAGGCCAGCGATGGCGCAGACACCACGGTTGAGCAGAAGCATCGTCATCCGCATCACGTCGTTGCGGAGGTAGTCATCAATGACCACGCGCAGCCCCTGCTCCATGTGCCAGAAGGTGGCGACGATCATGCACAGCATCAGGACCAGCGGCACCGGCGCCTGCAGCCAGGCGATCACGCCGGCCCGGCTCGTGCCTTCGAGGCTGATGATCGAGGCGATGAACCACAGAGTCAGTGGCACCAAGGCGACCGAGGTTAGCCGTTCGGCCCACCATGCCCCGGAGCCGGAGCGGGCGGAGCCGAGGCCGCGCGCGCGCTTGAGTGGGGAGGCCAGGACAGCAACGTGGGGCGTTACGGCCGGACGGTCCGGTTTGTCCGTCATCGCCACGAGATGAGACCGGCGATCCATACGGTCAGCGTAGCGAGCACCGTTACGCCGATCACGCCCCAGCCGGTGATACGGTAGATCCGGCTCCCGGACCCCATGCCCACTGGTTCCTGTTGGGCCAGGATGCCGAACCCCCAGCCCGCGTCCCAGGCCAGGTGACGAATGCCGAGGAAAAAATGCAGCAGCAGCGCCGCCGCCGCCCAACCCAGCAGCAGGAAGACGCCGAGCCCTGAGCCGAGAAAGCCTTGCACCATGGCGAAGGCGTGATCGGAGGCCGCTGCTGCGACCAACCACCAGGTCATGAGAAGCGTGCCGACAGAAAGCGCTATGCCGGTTGCGCGGTGGGCGATCGACAGCGCCATGCTGATCGGCCAGCGATAAACCTGAAGGTGGGGAGATAACGGTCGGGTCACGATCCTGCCGTCACTCCTGCGCGCCACCAGGAGCGTGTCACGGGTGTCCTTCACGGATGTCCTCCACCCACCCAGAGCGGCCGGCCATCGGTTCCGAGTACTACCCAGCGCTGTTCAGCGCTCATCGTGGATCCGCATCACGGCCATTCTCTTCTTGTTCCAGTCAGATGATGACCATGGCGACACACCGCCAGCGTCCTCTCGCCCTTGACCGCCACCTAGGCAACCTTCGCCTTGAAACCCGGACTGCGCGACCGCCGCGTTCGCTCGGAATTGTCCGGGCGCGCGGGGTAACCCGCATCCCTACCCGGATGAATGATCTGCCTCAAAAGCCGCCTGCTTTTCAGATCACAAACACCGGAGCGAACCCGCCCCCAGGAGTTCTGAAGTTTGTGGTCTGGCCCTGGTAGAGGCGAGCAGCCACCAGAAGCATCTGACTGGAATAAGTATAGAGCCGAACATCCATCTTCCGCACTTGGGGTATTTCGTCGATCTTAATCATGCGCTCGCTCGGCCGGACCAACGTCTGAGCAACGTAGCCGCCACGCTGGATCTCCGCCCAAACGCCTTTTGTCACCTTATCACCGCGGTATACAGCCTTGCCGCCATGTCCGCCCATCGGCTTGAAGAACAGGTCCTTACGCGACTTCCACAGTTCGTCGGCGATTTCGGGAGTTACAACGACAGTGCGCGGGACGGATTTGAGCTGCGCCAGAATTATTGGTTCCACGCCCCAAGCCTCGAGCATAGCCGGATCGGAGAGCAGCGAAAGGTTACGCTTGTCGGCCAGTAAGGCGTGATTGTGCGGATTCGGCGTTACGACCACCGCGCCATCCAGGTAGGCATCTCGTAGCGCCCTATGCTCTGGCTGCTCGAAGGCGAAATCGGTGACGCGATTGTACACGAGGTCGATCGGCTTCCCCTCGATGCTGAGCCGGCCGGCCTCATAACGAAGATGGCTGGCGTCCGCGATTACCGCGTCCACACTGCACGCGGCCAGCAATTGGCGCACGAGCACGAACTCAGGGTAGAGATACTGTTCCTCCGGCCTGTCGTCGACGATGGCAATCCGACGTGCGGCGCCGGTTCCCCGCTGGCGCATCCATTCGTCCTGGAACATGCGAAACGCCACGTCCTCAAAGGTGTGCGGCTTCAGCGGCATGTCCATTTCGGCACAACACGTGCGCTGCGCCTTTGCAAGAAGGGCATTGAGGAATGCCCCGCCGGCGTTCGTATTGATCTCGATTAGCTGGGGACCTTCTTCGCCAAGATGGAAGTCGTAGCCCATCATCGCACCAACCGGGCCGTGATCCTCCTGCGATATTTCAGGCGCCCAGGAGAGGACCGCGGCTTTATAAGCGGCGAGCTGGGCCGTAGTTTCGACAGCAGCCACCACCTCCTGCATCTCGGCCACCTCTGCGGCTGAGAGAAACACCGTCACGTTCGAGAACAAGTGGGCCTTCGGGCGGATGAAAGTCTCGCAGAACGCTGGATCGTTGGCCTCGTGCTCCAGCGCCTCGCAAAGCGACCCACGGTCGAGCGTGACGCAAAAGCAGTTCTGGTTGAGTCGCTTGGAAAGGGTCTGAACTGGACTGGAGGAAGTGGGGTCTGGATCGCTCATTGATCGCAAAGCCATGGCTGCGCCCGGGTCGGACACGCTCCAAGCCCGAGGCGGGCGTCGAATATTCTTGCGATCATCGTTGCCCCAGTGTTTCGGCCAGCAGGCCGATCCCGAGCGCCGCATCAGTTTTGGCGATCGAGGCTTCGGCGTTGCTTATCGTTCCGGTCAATGCCCGGATCGCGTCAATTGTCTCTGGAATAACGATCGCCTGATTGTCGACCATGTAAGCGTAGAATAACTCGTCGCCTTCGACTTTCAGCATGTCCGACCACAGCGCCACTTCGTAGAGATTGTCATGCGGTCGGCCTAGGTCGGCCATCAGTTCTTTAACCGTGTTGAGGGCCGTCAATCCGTCATCCATGCGGATCAGGGCAATCCGGGACGATGTCCCAAAGGCGCCGAGTACCTCTTCCTTGGACGCAGGCCGGGTCAACTGCACCGCCCAGTAGTGCAGATGGGCCAGGGTCTCCGGGACCTTGACCGCCATCGTGATGACATCGAGGTCGGGGTCTACGCTCTGCGCATCCGGCCCTTGATGGCTCGGAATCTCCGGTTCGGGGACCAGGGTGTTCATAATCCCGCCGAGGTGACTTTCCCACGGGTCCGTCGCCCGGCGCAGCAGCGTCCCACGCGCACGACGTAGCAGGCCCGCGCGCTTCAATGCCGTAAGAGTTCTGACGATCGAGGTGGTGTTACAGGAGACGACGCGCGTGCTGTCCCGGTTCAGCGCGCTCGAATAATTGGACTCGGCAACGAAGGAGTGTCCGGTCATCTCGTGCTTCTCGCCACCCTGGAGAATGAACTTGATGCCCCCTTGTCGATAGATGTCGACGTTCACCGCCGCGATCCGTTTCGGTGTGCAATCAACCACCAGATCACTCGCCCCGAGCAGATCATTGAGGTTCCCCGCGACGTCGAGACCTGCTTTCCGCATCGCCTCCGCATGTTCCCCGGTGGCCCCATAGAGGCGGAAGCCCTTCTGAATCGCCGCACGTGGCCGCCAGTCGACGCTGACATCTGCTACGCCGGCGAGTTCCATATCGTCCTGCAGGGCCACGGCGTCCGCGACACGCTTTCCGATCACGCCGTAACCGTTGACGGCGACCCTAATCCTTGTGGTGGTGTTCATTTGCTGCTCCTCGTATCGGGGTCGCGGCGTGTACACGCGGTTCAAACAAGTCAGTCGGCAGACCGTTCTCCGCGCTCTCGGTAAGATTGAAGATCAGGAGCGTCGTCGGGGAGCGGATTAGCTTCGAGTTCTGCGATGAGCCTCTTCATCTCCTCGATGCCCAGACATGAGCTTGGATGATCGCGTCCACCAGTTGGCGGACGCGCGGATCACGGATTTGTGCTTGTTCGCTGATCAGGACGGCGATGGAGTGGAGCGGGATCATCGCCTTCATATAACTGACATCGCAGACCGTTTCCTGGCTCCGGACCACCCAAGGGGGGCGGCGGCCGCACCTGAAGGCACGCCCGGCATGATGGCTGGCCTGGGCAACCTCATCGGAACGCCGCTTGGCACGCCGGAGGAGATGACGGAGGACCGCGTCCGCGCTCTGCTGGAGCGATAGCTGACCAACCTGTGCAACCCGCGCCTCAAGCTCGGCGAGATCAGCACCGCTGCTGACGCGAGCATCACTACGGAGATCGCAACGGTAGCCGATAAATATTTGAATATATTTCCTATATTATCGGAGAATGTCGTGTAGTAATTTTCTGGTCAATCGTGCAATGGGCGAAAACCCGTGCAATCGTTGTCTGCAGTGAAAACGGATAACGGTTGACCGAAATTGCGAACGATCACGCCGAAATTGGCGCCCACGGAAGGATGAAATGATGAAAACGAGCGTAATTGAAGTGGGAGAATTGCTGACGGCGTTGAGCGTGGACGAAGTAGGTAAGCGGATCGGCGAGGTGCCGGGCGTCGAAAGCGTCTCGGTCGATCACGCTGCGCAAAGCGCCACGGTCCACTACGACGAAACTCGCATCGAGGTTGCCGAGATCAAATCGATGGTGCAGCGGTCCGGGCGCGTCGCCGGCACGCCGCCTGCTGCTGCGGCCGGCAAGGGTCACGAAGGTCACGGAACGGCAGCAGCGTTGGCAGCCAAATCGGAACCAGCATCCGGCCATTCAGGCCATGGGAACCATGACAAGCACGAGGGTCACTCTCCCGCGATGTTCCGGGACCGTTTCTGGCTCTCGCTCGCTCTCACCGTGCCGGTGGTCATCTGGTCGGCCCACATCCAGGAACTTCTCGGCTACCGGGCCCCGGCGTTTCCCGGATCGGACTGGATCGGCCCCGTGCTCTCCACGGTGATCTTCGTCTACGGCGGTCTGGTCTTCCTGCAGGGCGCTTGGCGAGAGTTGCGGTCCCGACTGCCGGGGATGATGACCCTCATCTCGCTCGCCATCGCCGTCGCCTTCCTGTTTTCGTGGGTCGTTCAGTTCGGGCTGATCGAGGCGAACGCGCTGTGGTGGGAGTTGGCCACGCTGGTCACGATCATGCTCCTCGGCCACTGGATCGAGATGCGCTCCATCAACCAGGCCGAGGGCGCATTGAAGGAACTGGCGAAGCTCCTTCCGGACACCGCGACGCGGATCACCGATGGGGGCGAGGAGAAGGTCGCCGTCAGCGCGTTGCGGAACGGAGACCTTGTGCTGGTACGCCCGGGCGAGAGCATTCCCGCGGACGGCGTGGTGCGAAAGGGTGAGAGTGACGTCAACGAGGCGCTGATCACTGGCGAGTCCAGGCCGGGGAAAAAGCGGGAAGGCGACGAGGTGATCGCCGCCACGATCAACGGAGAGGGATCACTGCGCGTCGAGGTTACCGGGACGGGAGAGAAAACCAAACTCTCCGGCATCATGCGTCTCGTGGCCGATGCCCAGAAGTCCAAGTCCAGAGCGCAGCACTTTGCGGATCGCGCAGCCCGGCTTCTGACCGTCGTGGCGATCGCCGCTGCGGCCATCACCATCGTGGTGTGGCAGTCTTTAGGGGCGGCGATCGACTTCTCCGTGGTGCGGATGGTGACGGTGCTGGTGATCGCCTGCCCGCATGCGCTTGGTCTGGCCGTGCCGCTGGTGGTGGCCATCTCCACGACGCTGGGCGCTCGCAACGGGCTTCTGGTGCGGGACCGGCGCGGACTTGAGGAAGCACGGAACCTCGACACCGTGATCTTCGACAAGACAGGCACGTTGACGCTCGGCGAGTTCCGGGTCGTGGCCATGTCTATCGCGGAAGGACTGACGGAGGACGAAGCGCTTCGGATCGCGTCTGGCATCGAATCCGAGTCCGAGCACCCGATCGCCCGGGGCATCGTGAAGACCGCAGAAGACAAAGGCATCGACGTTCCTGCCGCCGACGGCTTCCGCGCGATCACCGGCAAGGGTGTGGCGGCCACGATCGACGGCGTGGAATACCACATGGGCGGTCCGGCGCTCCTGAAGGCCGAAGATGTGCAGGTGCCGCCGGCGCTTCTGGAGGCGGCTGGGGCCGCGGCCGACCGCGGGCAGGCGGCGATCTATCTCATTCGCGGAGACAAGGCGCTGGCCGTCTACGCCGTGGCAGACGCGATCCGCGAAGAGAGCCGCGAAGCTATCGCGGCGCTGCATGAACGGGGGATCGAGGTCGCCATGCTGACCGGCGACGCGCAAGCCGTGGCGGATGCCGTCGCCAAGGAACTCGGCATCGACACGGTGTTTGCCGAAGTGCTGCCCGAGGAAAAGGCCTCCAAGGTCCGAGAGCTTCAGGCTCAAGGCAAGAAAGTAGCCATGATAGGCGACGGCGTGAACGACGCCCCCGCCCTGGCCACCGCCGATATCGGGATCGCGATCGGCGCGGGCGCAGATGTCGCCGTCGAGGCCGGGCATATCGTGCTGGTGAGATCCGATCCCCGTGACATCCCCCGGATCATCACGTTGAGCAGCGCCACATACCGGAAGATGGTGCAGAATCTATGGTGGGCGGCGGGCTATAACATTTTCGCGATCCCCCTTGCCGCGGGGGTCCTGGCGCCATGGGGCATCCTGCTCACACCAGCCGTGGGCGCGGTGCTCATGTCGGCGAGCACGGTCGTGGTGGCGATCAACGCGCAACTGCTGAAGCGGGTCAAACTTTGAACTGATCCGCCCCGGGTTTGTCGGAGGCTCCAACTCCTGAGAGGGTGGAGCGCTGACGAGCAAGACAACGAACAAGTTCTCGCCTGAGGTGCGTGCCCGCGCGGTACGGATGGTGCTGGACCACGAGGCGGAGCACACGTCTCGGCGGCAGGCGATCTTGTCGATCGCGGCCAAGACCGGCTTCCAGTAGACGCCGGTGGCCTCCATGGCGACATAGGTGCAGCCGTGCTCGCCCAGCCAGTCCGCCAGCGCCAAAAGTTCCGACGTGGTGGTGTCGACCGTGCGCGCCTCGCGCTGGGCCGCACCATCCGACACCATCCGCGCACAGGCCACCACCGTGTCCTTGTGCACGTCCAGACCGGCGCAACGTGAATAAAGAACCTCCATCGCTCCCTCCTCCGGTGCTGCCGCCGACGCAGGGCACCCCGGATCGAAAGTCTAGACAGCGCGCTCCCAGGCGTTGCCGCCTCTGGCGCAATCGGGGGTGCTTTGGGTGCCCCGGGTCCAACTCGCACGTGGGCTCAATCGCACCACGACAATGGCCGACCTCTCCGCCGACGGACGGCGAACAGTGCCACAGGTTTCATCAACGGTGGATCGGAAAGTTCGGTGGAAACTCATACCAAACAGCCTCTGGCGAACCCGGGGCGGTCCACACGACCCTGCTGACGATGCCGCCAAAATGTGCGGAACTAAATGCGATGGTGAACGTTCAGCAGTTCAAGCGCGACAACGGGCTCCTCAACCGCGTCTTCCATGCCTATGATGACAACGCGCCTATGACGACATCGCCGGGCATTGCTGCCAGGCATGGAAACGCGATCGTCGGCCAACCCTGGCGCATCATCTCGATTGGAATGTGAGACTGGGCACAGCAGTACTGAACCGTGAGATTGGGTAATAGGAGATCCGAGATGACCAACCCGTTCGATGTTCCGCAGGCCGCGACGCGCGGCCTGAACGATGATGCCTCGCGGCGCGTGCAGCAGGCGGACAACCTGGAGCAGAGTCCGGCGCCAAAGGACGCCACCCGCCTTGGCAAGGGCAGTGGAGATGGGACCGGCATGCCGATCCGCATCCAGGCTGCCCCGGCCACACCCAACTATCGCCGCAGCCTATTCCGTCGCTGATCGGGCGCGCGTCCGCAATCCTTCGTCGCAGATTCCGGAACCCTCGTTCGCCGCAAATCTGGCTCGACCGCCTGCCGATCCGTAGTGAGTTGTTCGGAATCGACCGTCTGGAGGAGCATGCGAGGAGCCTTGCCGCCGCCCAGCCAATCGCACCGAACCACGCCCGAGGTCCCGGCCTGTCCGGACGGCTGGCCGAGAACGCCGCCTTTCTGCTCGAAGCCAGTCGCGCCCTCGCACCGGATGGTGGCGGCCACCAGGAAACCAGCCCCGCCGGCGAATGGCTGATCGACAACTATCATCTGGTCGAGGTGCAGATCCGCGAGATCGGGATCGACCTCCCGCCCAGCTACTATACCCAGCTCCCCAAGCTCGCCGAGGGGCCGTTCGCCGGGCTCCCCCGCGTGTTCGGCGCAATGTGGTCGCTGGTGGCACACACCGACAGCCATATCGAGCCCACGACGCTGCGCCGTTTTCTTCTCTCCTATCAGCACGTCGAGAAGCTGACGATCGGCGAGCTCTGGGCGGTGCCGATCACGCTGCGCATCGTGCTGATCGAAAACCTCCGGCGTATCGCTGCGGTAATTGTCGACAATGCCGCGGCCGGGGAGATGGCCGACGGGCTCGCCGATCGGCTCCTGGGGACCAACGGCCATACCGAAGAGCCGTGGACCACCGTGAGTGCGCTGTTTCGGCCAACGCCGTTGCCGGATGCGTTTGCAGTGCAACTCACGCACCGTTTGCGCGGGCGCGATCCAGCAGTCGAACCGGCGCTCGCCTGGCTCAACGAGCAATTGGCCAAGCGCGGTCTGCGGATCGACGCCGTGGTGCGCGACGAGTTGCAACAACAAGGCACGTTCAACGTCACGGTCCGCAACATCATCACCAGCCTGCGGATGGCTGCCGCCCTCGACTGGAGCCAGGTTTTCGAGACGGCCAGCCCTGTCGATGCAATAATGCACCAAACTGGCCGCTTTTCCGAAATGGATTTCACGACCCGGAACCTTTATCGTACCGCAATCGAGCGACTGGCACGACATTCGTCTCACAGCGAGACAGAAATCGCCGGTCGCAGCGTCGCGCTTGCCGCCGATGCAGCAGAAACACACGCACCGAGCGATCGCCAGTGTGACCCCGGCTACTATCTGATCGCGGGTGGCCGCAGCGTGTTCGAGAAGTCGATCGGTTTTCGGCCGTCCTGGCGCCACCGGTTGGCGCATGCGGGCCGGGCGCTCGGTCTTTTTGGCTATGGTGCCGGTATCGTCGTCGTCGCCGCGCTATTCCTGGCCGGACCACTCTGGGCGTTGGCCGCAATGTCGGTGGGTGCCTGGGGGCTCCTCCTGCTTGCAGGCACCGGCCTGGTGCCGGCCTGCGATGCGGCGGTCGCCTGCATCAACCGCTTTTCCATGTGGGTGTTCGGGGCGACGCCCCTGCCGGCGCTCGAGCTCCGTTCTGGCTTGCCACCGGCGCTTCGCACGATGGTCGTCGTGCCCGCCCTGCTCACGTCCCGCAGCGCGGTGGACGAACTGGTCGCACGGCTCGAAATCCACCACCTCGCCAGCCCAGACGGTGAGCTACAGTTCGCCCTGCTCTCGGACTGGACCGACAGCCCGACCGAGCACGCCGAAGATGACGCGGCATTGCTCGATGCCGCCGTCCGGGGCGTGGAGCAGCTCAATCTGCGCCATGGCCCGTCGCCAGCCGGCGACCGATTTTTCGTGCTGCACCGGCGCCGACTCTGGAACAGCGGCGAGGCCAGTTGGATGGGCTGGGAACGCAAGCGTGGCAAGCTGCATGAGCTGAACCGTCTCCTGCGCGGTGCGACCGACACCAGTTTCCTACCCCACCGCCCGTTGCCGGACGGCGTGCGCTACGTCATCACCCTGGACTCCGACACCCGCCTGCCGCGCGATACGGTCCGCCGCCTCGTTGGCAAAATGGCGCACCCATTGAATGCGCCCACGATCGATACCGAATTGGGCCGCGTTGTCGCGGGCTACGCCGTTCTCCAGCCGCGGGTCACGCCGTCGCTGCCCATGGGGCCGTACAGTTCGCTGTTCCAGCGCGTGTTCTCAAGCATGGACGGTATCGATGCCTACGCAGGCGCCATGTCGGACGTCTACCAAGATTTGTTCGGCCAAGGTTCGTTCGCTGGCAAAGGCATCTACGACATCGATGCGTTCGAGGCCGCGCTGGCGGGCCGGGTGCCAGAGTCAACGCTGCTGAGCCACGATCTGTTCGAAGGCGTGTTCGCGCGCGCCGGACTCGCGTCGGATATCGAAGTCGTCGAGGATTTCCCCACCAGATATGTCGCCGCGGCGCCGCGGCAGCACCGTTGGGCGCGCGGCGACTGGCAATTGCTGCCATGGATATTCCCATGGCGCGGCAGGTCCAGAGGCGATGGGACCGCACCCGCGACGATGCCTGCGATCGGTCGTTGGAAGATGCTCGATAACCTCCGGCGCACACTCTTGGCGCCTGCAACCGTATTGGCCCTTCTGGCCAGCTGGCTGTTGCCGCTCGGCCCAGCGCTCTGGTGGACGGGGTTCGTGCTGGCGACGATCGCTTTGCCGCCGCTGATCCCCTTGGTCGGCGACGTGACCTCGCGCCGCGGTCGGGTGACGCTGCGCAGCCATATCAGGTGGCTCGGCAGCGGGCTGCGCCATGCGGCAGCGCTGACGACGCTGAACGTCATATTCCTGGCCCACCAGGCGGTCTTGATGGGCGACGCCATCCTGCGAACGCTGGTCCGCCTCGTTTCACGTCGCCGTCTGCTGCAATGGGTTACGGCGGCA
>Ga0105054_10001972_pt1 | contig 33163 bp, 27 predicted proteins | sample BON02_FD_78091 | JGI IMG/M metagenome (GOLD analysis project Ga0105054, IMG submission 78091) | Freshwater microbial communities from Lake Bonney liftoff mats and glacier meltwater in Antarctica - BON-02 (megahit assembly) | ecosystem: Environmental > Aquatic > Freshwater > Ice > Glacier...
TCTTTTCCGTTTAGAGCACTTTTAAAGGCCTCAGCCACGATCTTGACCAAAGATTCAAATCCAGTTCCGCCCTTCAGCTCCCATTTTTACTGCATTCACGGCTTTCCGTCCAGACACTAATTAGGTTGTTCAGGATCTGTTCTATGCAGCGTGAATCGGAGGTAATGATTGGGAGGCTCTTTTCTATGGTCGTGTTGCATTCCAATCCTTGCTTGCGGATGAGTTGGCTGAAGAGTTTGACTTCTTTTGCGACGAGGGTGGCTAAGTTGATTTCTTCCCAATGCACCTCCATCTTGCCAGCTGTAATCTTGGCGCTGTCCAGTAGGTCGTTGAGGATGTTAAGCATGCTCTCCGCTCCATCCATGATGATGCCTGCCATCTCTTTGGTTTCATCATCCTGTGCGTCTTCATGGATCAGCTGGGTGAACCCCATGATCGCATTGAGCGGATTACGTATCTCATGACTCGTTTGGGCGAGCAGCTGGTCTTTCGCCTCGCTGGCACCGAGGGCTTGAGCGCGTTCCTGCTCGAAGCGATTATGTTCGTTTATCGCATCGGTCGCATCGGATGCGATCGAGTGGAATTCAATCGTTTCCCCCTCCGAATTTAGGCGGGCGACATTATACCATTTGCACCAAATGATGCGGCCATCTTTAGTCAGGTTCTCGTTGATCTGGCTGTGGTTCTTCTTTTTACCTAGGCATGCTTTTTTGGCTTGATCTACTTTTTCATTTGCACTGTCCGGCAAGAGGAAATCCGTGGCTAGCGTGCCGATGACCTCCTCCGCTTTCCAGCCGAAGAGGTTTTCGGCTTCATGGTTCCATTCGCGTATACGGAGTTCAGTGTCCAAGACTATGAATGCCATCGGGGCATTATTGTATAAATTGCGGTATTCCGCTTCACGTTGGAGGAGTGATTGGTCGCCGCGCTTGCGCCGCTCGATTTCCTCCTCCAGTTGCCGCCGGAGCTTTGCTTGACGATAGCCAAAGGCTCCGAGTAGTGAGATGCAGAGCAGTGAAGTGCCGAGGACTTGCAGGAAGGGGGTGAGTGGGAATTTAGCCTCATACTTATAGAGCATGTCATGGATCTCAACCGGCTCCTGTAGCATGCCTTCTTCTCTTAGAACCTGCTTAATATGTTCCCAACGCTTTGGGTTCATGTGACCGATTTCGATCAAATCGGGGCGAATGAGCTCCCGTGTCTTTTGAGCTTCAAACGTGAGCTCAGCCTTAGATTTCCTTTGCGAATACTTCGCAAGGATCAGGTCGATAATTTCCTCGGGATGATCCAGTGCGTAGTCCCAACCGCGCAGACTGGCCCTTCTGAAGGCCTCCACTTGTTCGGGATGCTCTTTAATTTGGGCTTCAGTTGTGAATAAGGAGTCTCCGTAAAAATCAATGCCAACTGCCTGTGGGCTGAATATCATTGGTTGGGCTCCAGCAGCTTGCAGTGAAAAAGGTTCGTTGGTTATGTATCCTGAAAATGCCTGAACCTTGCCCTTGATTAAGGAATCATAGGAAAAGTCATGTGGCACAAATTCAATTTGATCCAGGGGCACCTGTTCTTCTTTTAAGAGTGAGAGGAGGTCTGCTCTCCCGCCTTGCATCATTACTTCAGCTCGCAGTCGTAAGATATCAGATGTGGACACTCCATAGTCGGCATCTCCATCAATGACCGTTTGCATTGGGTTCTTGTCGGGTTGCGCCTCGACGAGCGTAACCTCCAGACCTTCCTCGGCATAATAGCCTTGCTCGATGGCGGCATAATATCCAGCGAACTGAAATTGATGGAGCCATTTAAGCTGCAGAGTGACTGGCTCCATGCCCCAAATTGAGCTACCCGAGTAAAACACTAGGGTGCTTATGATTGCGAGCTGAGCGCTAATCTTCATGAGAAAGGCCAAATTTCATCCAGATCCGAGCTAGATGTAAAGCCTAGATGCGCTTTGCCCTTGATTTGTCGCTTGAACCGATACTATGCCAAGGAAATGCCCGACTCTTGGAAAATTGCTGCCTTCTATCACTTTACCGATCTGCCTGACCGCGATGTATGGGCGGAGCGGATGGTGGATCATGGTCTTAAGGTCGGGTTGCGGGGAACGCTCATTTTTGCGCCCGAAGGGGTGAATTCGACCTGTGCGGGCTCGCCCGAGGCGATTGACGCGACAATTGCGCTGCTTAAGGCGGATCCGCGCTTTGAGGGCATGGGGGTCAAATACTCCTACGCTGATTTTAATCCGTTCCCTAAGTTTAAGGTCAAAAAGAAGCCCGAGATCGTGACTTTCCGACAGCAGGGCGCTGATCCGCGCGAGGATGTGGGCACCTATCTGGAGCCAGGGGAGTGGAACGACTTGATCGTCGATCCCGACGTCATCACGATCGACACCCGGAACGACTACGAAGTCGAAGTCGGCCAGTTTAAGGGGGCGATCAACCCTAAAACTGACGATTTCACCGAATTTGCCAAATTTGTCGACGAGCACCTCGCCTCGCGGAAAGATAAGAAGATTGCCATGTATTGTACCGGCGGTATCCGCTGCGAGCGTTCGACCGCCTATCTGAAGCAGCAGGGGTTCAAGGAGGTCTACCACCTCAAAGGCGGCATCCTGCGCTATCTGGAGGAGATGCCCAAGAATCAAAGCCTTTGGGAGGGCGACTGCTTCGTTTTCGACTACCGCGTGGCGGTGGATCACGATTTGAAGCCTGCCAAGTGGAAAATTGACCCTGAGACCAGCAACCCAAAGCCGATGTCGGACGACGAAATCGATCAAATCGCCGAGCGCCGCCGCAGCGGAGCCATCTTTAAGAAGCCTTACTGATCTACCTAAATCTCTAGTCATTTCCAGCCTCTATCCCGCTTCAGCAGTGAATTTTCCTGCAAATTTATTTTTTTGAAATAAGTGTTGACTGAGTCGGGGGCGAGGGGCACTTTCGCGGGCTTTCCAAAATTCAACCCTTCACCTGGTTGGATCACCGGCTCTTTACATTCTATATCATCATTTTGCGATGTGCCCTTGTAGCTCAGTGGTAGAGCGCATCCTTGGTAAGGATGAGGTCGGCGGTTCAATCCCGCTCGAGGGCTCCATCTCGGCAAAGAACAAACAAACTAATCAATCTCTCATCACTAAATAACATCAATCATGGCTAAGGAAACATTCGAAAGAACAAAACCACACGTCAATGTCGGCACTATCGGTCACATTGACCATGGTAAGACAACTACAACTACTGCGATCCTTAAGGTTCAGTCAGACAAGGGACTTGCTAAGTTCAAGTCTTATGCTGATATCGCCAAGGGCGGCACAGTTCGTGACGCAACTAAGACAGTGACTATCGCTGTTGCACACGTTGAGTACGAAACCGAAATTCGTCACTACGCACACGTTGACTGCCCAGGACACGCTGACTTCGTTAAAAACATGATCACCGGTGCCGCTCAAATGGACGGCGCGATCCTCGTTGTTTCCGCTGCAGACGGCCCGATGCCTCAGACTCGCGAGCACATCCTGCTTGCTCGTCAGGTGGGTGTCCCCACTATCGTTGTATGGCTCAACAAGGTTGACCTCCTCGACGACGAAGAGCTTCTTGAGCTTGTTGAAATGGAAGTCCGTGACCTCCTTTCCAAGTATGAGTATCCTGGTGATGACATCACAATCGTTCGTGGTTCGGCAACTGCTGCCCTTGACGGTAAGCCAGAAGGTATTGCAGCGATCACTGCTCTCATGGATGCCATCGACACTGACATCGCTGAGCCTGCTCGCGAAATCGACAAGCCTCTCCTCATGTCCGTTGAAGACGTTTTCTCCATCACAGGTCGTGGCACAGTCGCCACTGGCCGTATCGAGCGTGGTGTCGTCAAGGTTGGCGAAGAAATCGAAATCGTCGGTATGGGCGACACTCAAAAAACCACCGTTACTGGTGTGGAGATGTTCCGTAAGCAACTCGATCAAGGTATGGCCGGCGACAATGTTGGTATCCTTCTTCGTGGTATCGACCGCGAAGCTATTGAGCGTGGCCAAGTTATTGCGAAGCCTGGTTCGATCACTCCTCACACTACAGCCAAGGCTGAACTTTACGTCCTTTCCAAGGATGAAGGTGGCCGTCACACTCCTTTCTTCGATGGCTACCGTCCTCAGTTCTTCTTCGGAACAGCCGACGTCACTGGTATCATCAAGTGCCCAGAGGGTGTTGAAATGGTCATGCCTGGTGATAATCTTACCGTCACAATCGAACTCGGCAAGAAGATCGCTATGGAGCCAGGTCAGCGTTTCGCGATCCGCGAAGGTGGTCGCACCATCGGTGCTGGCCGTGTCGTCGAAGTGATCAAATAGATCACTTCGCGTTTTAGATTCCAGTTTTCGCCGAGGGCTCTACATGGGCCCTCGGCTTCACTGTTATTTTATAGAATATAGCCCGAAACTTTACAGGAGAGTAGTTCAATTGGTAGAGCAACGGTCTCCAAAACCGTAAGTTGGGGGTTCGAGTCCCTCCTCTCCTGCCATTTAAATTTTATGAAAAATCCATTCACTAGCATCCGTCTCTTTTATAAGGAGACGATGACCGAGCTCAAAAAAGCCTCATGGCCTACTAAGAAAGAGCTGCGCGATTCGACGATCGTTGTCCTTATCGCCACCGCAATTTTAGGCTCCTACATCGCGCTCATCGACTTCTCGCTTATGAATGGTGTCGAACTGCTCACCTCTTGGGTGCGCTAGGACTGCACCCGTCCCGACTTACACTTTTAGGTTCTACTGCCGCTCGCGGCTTCATCTCTCCGTCTTTAGACTTCACTAATGTCAGATTCCTCTTCCATCACAGGTCCTCGCTGGTATGCCGTTCAGACCCTCTCCAATCAGGAGGGCAAGGCCAAGAAATATCTCGATAAGTTCATCGCGATCGAAGAGATGGAAGACTACGTCTTTGACATTCTCATGCCCACCGAAACGGTCACCGAGGTGAAGAGTGGCAAAAAAAGCACCAAAATTCGTAAATTCTACCCCGGCTATATCTTCGTCAACATGTGTCTCTATGACGATGACGGTAAGCTCCACCAAAAGCCTTGGTATTTCGTCCGTGAAGCGCACGGCGTCATTAATTTTGTCGGCGGCGACAGCCCGACTCCGTTGAAAAAGAGCGAGATCGAGCGCATTCTCAACCAAGTTGAAGAAGCCGAAGGCAAAGAAAAGCCGAAGATCGAATACGACATCGGCGAAATGGTCAAAGTCAACGACGGTCCCTTCGCGAACCTCGTCGGCAAAATTGAGGAAATCGACCCTGACCGGGGCAAACTTAAGGTTTCCGTATCTATTTTCGGGCGTTTCACGCCTGTCGAACTTGAATACTGGCAAGTCCAGAGAACAGAAGAAAGCTAAGCAGACATGTCTAAGAAAATCACAGGTCAAATCCGTTTACAACTGCCCGCAGGCGCCGCGAATCCAGCACCTCCCGTTGGTCCCGCTCTTGGTGCGCAAGGCGTTAACATCATGGGGTTCTGTAAGGAATTCAATGCTAAGACCAAGGATCAAGCAGGCATGATTTTGCCCTGCGTGATCACCGTCTATGCAGACCGTTCTTTCAGTTTTATCCTTAAGTCACCACCTGCTGCGATTCTGCTAAAGAAGGCTGCCGGTATCGCCAAGGGTTCCGGCGTCCCCAATAAGGAGAAAGTCGGCAAGGTCACTCGCAAGCAAGTCCTTGAAATCTGCGAGATCAAGAAGGCTGACCTCAATGCAAAGAACGAAGACGCCGCATTTAACATCATCGCCGGCACTGCGCGCTCCATGGGGCTCGAAGTCGTAGGCTAGATCCACAATCAATTTACACGTCAGCCCCTCCGGCTTTCGGTTTAACCACAATAGAGATATAACAATGGCCACCCAGCAAATTAAGGGAAGCAAACGCTATCGTAGTGCAGTCGAAATGACTGATCTTACGAAGACTTACTCGGTCGAAGAAGCGTCTGCGTTACTCAACAAACTACCTAAGGCGAAGTTCGACGAAACAGTCGAAGTTTACGCCCATCTCGCGGTCGATCCCCGTAAGAGCGATCAGATGGTTCGCGGCACACTCCAGCTTCCTCACGGTAGCGGTAAGACTGTGCGCGTGATTGTCTTCACCGAAAACCCGGAAGAAGCTTTGGCTGCTGGCGCAGACGAAGCGGGTCTCGACGAACTTATCGAGAAAGTGGTTGGCGGTTGGACTGATTTCGATGTCGCGATTTCCACTACCAGCGCCATGAAGAGCGTCCGTAAGGTCGCCCGTGTATTGGGGCCCCGGGGTCTCATGCCCAATCCCAAGTCCGGCACAGTGACTGACGATATCGTCGAAGGTATCAATCTAGTCAAAGCCGGTCGTGTCGAATTTAAGATGGATAAGACAGCAAATGTCGCCGTCGTCGTCGGTAAGCGCTCCTTCACTGCCGAGCAAATCACTGAAAATACGGTGGCCGCAATCAAGGCACTGATCGAAGCACGTCCGAAAGCAATTTCCGGCAAATACATCAAGAGCCTCTCTTTGAGCTCCACGATGAGCCCCGGACTCGCTGTTGACGTTGCTGCATACAACAAAGCTTAAGGAGGGACACATAACATGAGACCAGAAAAACAATATCTCGTTGAAGAGGTGAGCACTCACCTTAACAAGTCCGATTACGTATATCTTACGAATTACGAACGCATCACCGTTGAAGAAATTGCTGACCTACGCGCCCAGCTTTCTGAGCACGACGCTGAGTTCCACGTCATCAAGAACAGTATCTTCGGTGTCGCCGCTGCGGCTAAGGAGCTTCCTGATCTAGGTGAGTACCTGACGGGGCAAACCGCGATCGTTGTCGGTGGCAATAATCCATCCGGCGTCGCTAAAATTATCGGTGAGTACTTCAAGAAGAAGGAAAAAATCGAAATGAAGGCGGGCATTCTCAATGAGCGCATCCTGACTAAGGAAGAAATCGAAGTCCTCGCCAAACTGCCAGGGCTCGAAGTGCTTCGCGCACAGCTTCTCAGTTTGCTGACTCAGCCTGCTACCGGATTCGTCCGCGTTATCAACGCTGTTCCACAAGGACTCGTCAATGTCTTGCAGGCCAAAGTCCGCAAGGAAAACGGAGAGTAATCGTATCACAAAAACTTTTGGGTGGTCGCTCTTCGCAACTGTGGGGGTGGCCGCCTAATCAACAAAACAACCATATAAATATAAGGTTAGAGGGAATTCACCCTTTAAATATCCCGACCTTCGGGATGCTAACCATTGAAAGGTAAAACATCATGGCAGATATCACAAAAGAACAAGTCGTCGAATGGCTCTCCGCACAAACAGTGCTCGAAGTAGCTGGTCTCGTTAAAGAACTCGAAGAGAAGTGGGGCGTAAGCGCTGCGGCTCCTGTAGCTGTTGCTGCAGCCGGACCTGCTGCTGCAGCTGAAGCTGTAGAAGAAAAAGATGAATTTGATGTCATCTTCAAGGCAGCTGGCGCGAATAAAATCGCTTCGATTAAGGAAGTCCGCGCGATCACAGGTCTCGGCCTGAAGGAAGCTAAGGACCTCGTCGAAGGTGCACCTAAGCCTGTGAAGGAAGGTTGCACTAAGGACGAAGCTGAAGAGATCAAGAAGAAGCTCGAAGCTGCCGGCGCTGAAGTCGAATTGAAGTAATCACAGGATCTCCGAATTATATTCAATAGTTACAATATTTCACAGTTAGGTGAGCTCACCCATTTGGGGTGAGCCTTGCCTAGCTGTTTTTTGCTTTTCCGCTGAGTTTCGCTTAGCAACCTCTCAATACACTCTCATTATACACCGTCACCGGGACATCCATTATGTCAAAGCGCTTAAATTTCGGTCAACTCAAGGAAGTTATCCAGCCACCCAATCTGATTGAAAATCAGGTCGATTCCTATAAGGAATTCTTACAAATGGACTCGGCTCCCAGTCAGCGGAAGCCTATCGGTCTCGAAGCTGTTTTCTCTGAAGTCTTCCCGATCGAAAGCTACGACAGTCGCTGTCATCTAGAGTATGTCAGCTACAATGTCACACCCCCTCGCGAGACCGAGATCGAAGCGATCCGCGAAGGTGTTACCTATTCCGTTTCTCTGTATGTGAAGCTCCGCCTGCGCGAAGAAGACCACATCAAGGACGAAGAAATTTACATGGGCGAACTGCCCTTGGTGTCCGAGCGCGGCTCGTTCATCATCAACGGTGCCGAGCGCGTGATCGTCAGCCAGCTCCACCGTTCGCCAGGTATCGCTTTTGAAGAAAGCGTACACACTTCTGGCAAGGTATTGCACGCCTTCCGCATCATTCCAGACCGCGGCACATGGCTCGAAGTGCAGTTCGACCAAAACGATCTGCTCTACGTTTACCTCGACCGCCGCCGCCGTCGTCGTAAGTTCCTCTTGACCACATTGCTGCGTGCCATGGGCTACGGTTCCGATGCGGATATCCTCAACCTCTTCTATGATATGGATGAGATCACGGTGGCCGACGCGCTCAAGCGTGAGTCCGTCTCCAATCTCGTTCTGACTGAAGATATCGTCGATGCCGATAAGGGCGTCGTGCTTGCACGTGCATTCGAGCCACTCACCAAGACGATCGTTCGCTCTTTCGATAAGGCTGGCCTTAAGAAGGTCGTTGCCATCGACACCACTGTGGACGACGGCGCGATCATCCGCTGCCTGAAGAAGGACCCGACTCAAAACGAAGAGGAAGCACTCAAGGACATCTACAAACGCCTTCGCCCCGGCGAACCGCCCACAACTGCGAATGCCAAGGCACTTCTCAAACGTCTCTTCCAAGATCCACGCCGCTACGACCTCGGTCGAGTCGGTCGCTATAAGCTCAACCAAAAGCTTAAGATGGATACGGATCTTGAGTTCCGCGTAATCGGTGCTGAAGACGTGGTTGAAGCGACTAAGTATCTTTCACGCCTCAAGCGTGGTGATGGCACACTCGACGATATTGACCACTTGGGTAGCCGTCGTGTTCGCACCGTCGGTGAGTTGCTTGCGAATCAATGCCGTGTTGGCCTTGCTCGCACCGAGCGTCTGGTTAAAGAGCGCATGACTCTCTACGATCAAAGCGTCGATTCGATTAGCCCTCAGAAGCTGATCAACCCGAAGGCTCTCAGCACAGTGATCCGCGACTTCTTTGCGCGCAGTCAGCTTTCTCAGTTCATGGACCAAATTAATCCATTGTCTGAGTTGACTCACAAACGTCGTCTCTCCGCACTCGGACCTGGTGGTCTGAATCGTGAGCGCGCCGGTTTCGAGGTTCGCGACGTTCACCCATCGCACTACGGTCGTATCTGCCCGATTGAGACTCCTGAAGGTCCCAACATCGGTCTGATCAACTCTCTTTCACTCTACTCGCGCATTAACGAGTTCGGCTTCATCGAGACGCCTTACCGCAAGGTAGTTGATGGCAAGGTGCTCGACGATGTCGAATACCTCAACGCCGACCAAGAAGAGCCTTACATGATTGCTCAGGCCAACTCCGAGTTGGATAAGAACAGCAAGCTTGTCGGCCGTGTCACTTGCCGTAATCAGGACGAAGTTCTCGAACTCACTCCTGAAGAGGTTCACTATATGGACGTTTCGCCGAAGCAGCTTGTTTCGGTCGCTGCCGGCCTCATCCCGTTCCTTGAGCACGATGATGCCAATCGCGCGCTCATGGGCTCGAACATGCAACGTCAAGGCGTGCCCCTACTGCAATCTGACTCTCCATTCGTGGGCACAGGCATCGAAGAGCGCGTCGCGATCGACTCCAAGACAGTTGAAGTCGCCGATATGGACGGCATCATTGCTCAAGTCGATGCCCGCAAGATTGTTCTCACGAAGGACGGTGAACTCCCTGTCAAGGCGAAGGACATCAAGACGGATCCTAAGAAGGAAATCTACGTTTACGAGCTGCGCAAGTTCATGCGCTCTAATGCGGGCACATGTTTCAACCAGAAGCCAATCGTTTCCCGTGGCCAGCCCGTAAAGAAGGGCGATATCCTCGCTGACGGTGCCTCCACTCAAGACGGCGAACTTGCCATCGGTCGTAACATCCTCGTGGCCTTCATGCCATGGAATGGTTACAATTTCGAGGATGCGATCCTGATCTCTGAAAAGATCGTCAAGGACGACATCTTCACTTCGATTCACGTCGACGAGTTTGAAGTCACTGCGCGTGACACCAAGCTCGGGCCGGAAGAAATCACTCGTGATATTCCGAACGTCGGTGAAGAAGCCCTCAAGGATCTCAACCACGACGGTGTCATCCGCGTTGGTGCCGAGGTTAAGCCTGGCGATATCCTCGTCGGTAAGATCACTCCGAAGTCCGAAACTGAGCTTGCTCCCGAAGAAAAATTGCTGCGTGCGATTTTCGGTGAGAAGGCTGCCGATGTTAAAGACACCTCTTTGGTCGTCCCGTCGGGCGTTCGTGGTATCATCATGGACATCAAGGTTTCTGCCCGCGTCGATGGCGAGCCAGAGCAAATGTCCGCTTCTGATCGCCGCCGTCAGGTCAAGAAGATCAACGAAGAATACCGCTCACAAAGCGATAAACTTCGCGAAGGTCTGACTGAAGCGCTCTCTAACATCTTGCTCGGGGAAAAAATCCCGCTCGATGTGAAGAACGGCGACTCTGGCGAAATTATCATTCCAGCGAACCGCAAGATCACTAAGACCTTGCTGCGTCGTCTTGCCGCTGTCTCCAAGGACATCGAGATCGACCCTTCACCGGTGAAGATCAAGATCATGGAGATCGTCAGCAACTACCAAGGTAAGTTCGACGAACTCGACTTCGACCGTGAGCGCAAAATCGAGGGCGTCGAGTCCGGCGATGATACGGATCAAGGCGTCGTCAAGAGCGTGAAGGTTTATATCGCTAAGAAACGTAAGATGCAGGTCGGCGATAAGATGGCTGGTCGTCACGGTAATAAGGGTGTGGTCGCAAAGATCGTTCCTGAAGAGGATATGCCTCACCTTCCAGACGGCACACCGATCGAGATTTGCTTGAATCCACTCGGCGTTCCTTCGCGTATGAACGTGGGACAGGTTCTCGAGACTCACCTTGGTTGGGCTTGTAAGAAGCTCGGCATTAAGGTGGCGACGCCTGTTTTCGACGGTATCTCCGAAGCCAAGGTTCGTGAATATCTGGAAGAAGCAGGTCTGCCATCCACTGGTAAGAGTATTCTATACGACGGCCAGACAGGTGAAGCACTTCACCAAGAGGTCGTGGTCGGCTACATGTATATGCTAAAGCTCAATCACTTGGTGGCATCCAAGATCCACGCTCGTGCGGTCGGTCCTTACTCCCTCATTACCCAGCAGCCGCTGGGTGGTAAGGCTCAGTATGGTGGCCAACGTTTCGGGGAAATGGAAGTTTGGGCCCTTGAAGCCTATGGCGCTGCCTATACGTTGCAGGAACTGCTCACCGTCAAGTCTGACGATGTCGCAGGCCGCACACGCATCTACGAATCGCTCGTTAAGGGTGACAACAGTCTACAAGCGGGAACGCCTCAGTCGTTCAACGTTTTGATGAAGGAAATCCAAAGTCTCTGCTTGGATGTTCGACTCGGCACCGAAGGGAAGTTCGAGCTCGAATCCGGCGTAGACGTCTAAGGGCCACCATTCACCACAACATTTTAAAAAAGGTTTACTAAATGAGCAACGAAGTAGCACGCGACGTCCTAGGCTATGAAGCCACCAAATCATTCGACCGTGTCGGCATTACAGTCGCCTCGCCCGAGGCCATTCGCGAATGGTCCCGTGGTGAAGTGAAAAATCCCGAAACGATTAACTATCGTACATTCAAGCCGGAGCCAGGCGGTCTTTTCTGCCAACGCATCTTTGGTCCTGTGCGCGACTACGAGTGCGCCTGTGGCAAATACAAGCGTATCAAGTATAAGGGTGTGATCTGCGACCGCTGTGGCGTCGAAGTCACCGTATCGCGCGTTCGCCGTGACCGCATGGGGCACATCGAACTCGCGGTCCCCGTTTCTCACATCTGGTTCTTGAAGAGCATGCCTAGCCGTCTCGGCCTGCTGCTCGACATCACCGCCCGCAATCTGGAGCGCGTCATTTACTACGAGAACTATCTGGTTATCGATCCAGGCAAGACACCTCTTGAAGATCGCCAGCTCCTCACGGACCGTGAGTACCTCCAGGCTCAAGACGAGTATGGTGAAGATTCCTTCGTCGCCCGCATGGGTGCGGAAGCCGTTCGCGATGCACTCGCACTCGTCGACCTCGAGTCCACGGTGGCCGAGCTTCACGAGCAAATGCACGCCACTCGCTCCAAGCAGATCAAGAAGAAGATCTCCAAGCGTCTAAAGACAATTCAAGGCTTTATGGAGTCCGGCACTCGCCCAGAGTGGATGGTGCTCGAAGTGCTTCCTGTCATTCCGCCGGACCTTCGTCCTTTGGTGCCTCTCGAAGGTGGCCGTTTTGCGACCTCCGATTTGAACGACCTTTACCGTCGTGTCATCAATCGTAACAACCGCCTGAAGAACCTCCTGTCGCTCAAGACTCCGGACGTTATCATTCACAATGAGAAGCGCATGCTTCAAGAAGCTGTGGATGCGCTCTTCGATAACGGTCGTCACGGCCGTGCTGTCACCGGTGCGGGCAACCGTCCGCTCAAGTCACTCTCTGATATGCTCAAGGGCAAGCAGGGGCGCTTCCGTCAGAATCTTCTCGGTAAGCGCGTGGACTACTCCGGTCGTTCCGTGATTGTTTCCGGTCCATCACTTAAGTTGAACCAATGTGGTCTGCCTAAGAAGATGGCGCTCGTTCTCTTCGAGCCATTCATCATCCGCCGCCTCAAAGAGCTCGGCTTCGTGCACACCGTTCGTGGTGCGCGTAAGATGATCGAAAAGCAATCTCCTGAAGTTTGGGATATTCTTGAAGAAGTCACTGAAGGTCACCCAGTTCTTTTGAACCGTGCGCCTACATTGCACCGTCTGTCGATTCAAGCCTTCGAGCCTGTTTTGATTGAAGGCGATGCCATCCGCGTTCACCCGCTCGTCTGCACAGCTTATAATGCTGACTTCGACGGTGACCAAATGGCGGTTCACGTGCCTCTCTCACTCGAAGCAGTGTTGGAAGCCAAGACCCTGATGATGGCGACACACAATATCTTCTCGCCATCAAGTGGTAAGCCGATCTTGACACCATCGCAGGATATCGTCCTCGGTTCCTACTTCCTGACGCTCGACCCACCAGTCAAGCCGGTCGAAGGCGTTCGCCTCCCTATGGTTGTCGATGCCGACGAACTCGACACTGCTGTGGTTGATGGTGCGCTGGCTGTTCACGATTGGATCAACTTCATCAATCCTGATTTCAAAAAAGAAGGCACCATCTACGGTCATTCGGAGAAGAAAGTCATCCGTACCACAGTCGGGCGCGTGATCTTCAACACCATTTGGCCCAATGAGGTTGGTTTCGTTAATTTCCCAGTGCCTAAAGCCAAGTTGGGCGACATCATTCTCCAGACCTACAACACCGTAGGCCGCGAGGAGACTGTCATCACACTCGACCGCCTCAAGGATACAGGCTTTAAGGTCGCAACTCGTGCGGGTGTTTCCATCGGTATCGATGACATGATCATCCCGCCATCCAAGCCTGCGATTGTGAAGGCTTCTCGTAAGAAAATCGACGAAGTCGAAGGCCAGTATAAGAAGGGTATCATCACCGAAGGTGAGCGTTACAATAAGATCATCGACATCTGGACTGGTTGCACCGACGACATCGCTAAGGCGGTATTCGAAGAACTCAAGTCCAACGGTGGCAAAGATACTGTGAATCCCGTTTACTTGATGATGGATTCTGGTGCTCGTGGTAACAAACAACAGGTTCGCCAGCTTTGCGGCACTCGTGGTTTGATGGCCAAACCATCTGGTGAAATTATCGAACGTCCGATTCTTTCCTCCTTCCGTGAAGGTCTCTCCGTTCTCGAATACTTCATCTCCACTCACGGTGCTCGTAAGGGTCTCGCCGATACCGCGCTTAAAACTGCGGACGCCGGTTACCTCACTCGTAAGCTCTGTGACGTTGCTATGGATTGCATCATCGAAGACTTCGACGATGGCAACCGCGACGGTGTCTGGAAGTATGCGATCTACGAAGGAGACGACGAAATCGTGTCTCTCTACGACCGTATCGTTGGCCGCTGCTCTTCCAACGACATCAAGAATCCGCTCAACCCTGACGAGTTCCTCGTCAAGAACGGTGAACTGATCTCTGAAGAAGCCGCCCGTAAGATCGAAGACGTCGGTGTCGAGCGCGTGAAAGTTCTTTCTGCACTCACGACTCGTAAGAAGGTCGGTATCACCGCACTCGAATACGGTATCAACCCCGCCTACGCGGCCATGGTTGAACGTGGCGCTTCGGTCGGTATCATCGCCGCTCAGTCGATTGGTGAGCCTGGCACACAGCTCACCATGCGTACCTTCCACATCGGTGGTATCGCGTCCGGTGTTCTTAAGAATCCCGAGATCAAGATCCGCACAGGTGGTAAGGTCGTCTATAAGGGGCTCCGTATTGTTCAAACCGCCGATGGCGCGAACATCGTTCTCAATAAGACTGGTTCCGTCCAGATCCTCGACGAAGACGATCGCGAAATCGAAACCTACAAAATCGTGGTTGGCTCCGTTCTCACTAAGGGTGACGGCGACAGCATCGCTCAGGGCGAAATTCTCGCCATGTGGGATCCGCACAATATTCCGGTTCTCTCCGAGAAGGCAGGTCGTATCGGCTTTACCGATATGATCCCTGGTGTCACCGTTAAGCGCGAGCTCGACGAGTCCACCGGTCGTATCGCCACCGTGGTGATCGAGCACAAGGAAGACTTGAACCCAGCCGTCAACATCCTCGACGACGCCGGTAAGACCATCGCTACCTATGCGATTCCCACCGGCGCTCAGGTCGCTGTTAATGAAGACGACGAAATCGCACCCGGCACCATGCTGGCGAAGACACCACGTCAAGCGTCCAAGACGCAAGACATCACTGGTGGTCTTCCCCGTGTTGCTGAGCTCTTCGAAGCACGCCGTCCGAAGGACGCTGCCGAGATGGCTAAGATCGATGGTATCGTTTCCCTCGACGGCACAGTTCGCGGCAAGAAGAAGCTCCTCGTCACCGATCCAGAGACTGGCGACGAAGAAGCGCACCTCATCCCGCACGGTAAGCACCTCGTGGTGCAAGTCGGCGACCTCGTCACTAAGGGCCAGAACCTAACTGAAGGTGGCGCTGATCCGCACGAAATTCTCGAGATTCTCGGGCCGTCTGCTGTTCAAGACTATCTCATCGCCGAGATTCAGAAAGTCTACCGTCTCCAAGGTGTGGAAATTAACGACAAGCACATCGAAGTCATTATCTCGCAAATGCTCAAGAAAGTCCGTATCACCGATCCAGGCGACTCTGACTTCTTCTGGGGCGAGCAAGTCGACCGGTTCATGTTCATGTCCGCAAATGATGGCATCGAAGAAGCTGGTGGTATGCCCGCAGAGGGCGAGCCAGTGCTCCTCGGTATCACTAAGGCATCGCTTGAGACTGAGTCCTTCATCTCCGCCGCGTCCTTCCAAGAAACCACACGTGTGCTCACCGACGCCTCTACATTGGGCAAGGTCGACCACCTTAAGGGCTTCAAGGAAAACGTCATCATGGGTCACTTGATTCCCGCGGGCACCGGTCTTCCGGCCTACCGCAACTTGCGGATCGACACCCTTGGCGCCGAAATGGAGCAACTCACACCCGAGCAAGCAGCCGCGCGCATCGAAGGCGTGGCGCTGCCCGCACCTGAGTTCAATCCGGAAGGCCCAATGGAAGAAGCCACCGAGGCTGCGGTTCCCGAAGCTGACGCTGTTGAAGCCGACGTCGAGACCACCAAGACCCCCGACGCCGAAGTTAGTTAAGCGCTAGTGACGAAAGTCATTTAACCAAGAGCCGTTCCGAAAGGAACGGCTCTTTTGCGTTGGGAAGTTTTGATTAGCAGCACTAAATCGTGCGTGTAAAAGGTAATCCTGCCCCCTTATCTTTTGGCATGACGATTGATCCAGTGCCTTCTCCATCAAAATATGAGGTATCCCGATCTCCAAGAAGGAATTGCCCTTTTCTGTATAGTGGTGACGCCGGTAGAAAGGAATCGCGGTTTCTCTCGCGTGAAGAAAATAATGGCGAATGCCTTGTTCGAATAGCTGTCTTTCGGCGGATTGTAAAATTAAGGAACCATATCCTTGTCTCGCATGGGAAGGAGACACGGCCATTTGCCGAAGTCGTGTTGAAGATTGGCATTGAGGCGAAGCAATGAGTGTCGCGATTAATAAATGGTTCGCATCGAATAATCCAAAGTGCAACTGCTCCCTCATTCAGATCTTTGTATTTGGCATAGGCGGCATCGACCACTGCTTGCAGCTCGTGTCTGTCCGCGTTTGTGGTTGGCGTGTCTGGCGCAATCGTGACGGCTGATATTGCCGGTAAAAATTGCGCGCTCAAGCGGGTAGGTCCGTGCGGCCGAACGAACTTATCCTTTCTTCTTTAGGCGTTTGGCCTCTTTTTTTTCCTTCGCTGTTTTTTGTGGAGCCTTCTTGGGCTGACTTTTTGAGTCGAGTGATTTAGCCATAATAGTTGATTGGTTGATCCCCCATGGATTAGGGAAGATGTGTGAAGGCTAGTTGATTCGTCTTCCAGAGCAATCCTAGGATTTTGGGAAATATTTATATAATGGGCAGACGCCGACGGGGGCGACGCTGACTATCATGTGGTCTGCCGCCGCAGGATGAAAATCATCAGAATGCTGTAGGCCGCGTTGCCAAAAAGGAAGAGGGGGAATTGTAGCGGTTGTGGCAACGAAAAGATAATTACCAGCATGATTGGCCAGAAGATTAAACAACTTGCCCAGAGGGGGAGGACGCGTGCGTAGATTGCTTTGAGGCTGAGCTTTTTCCACAGGCGTGGTAAACTGTAGCCACTTTCATAAATCATATACCAAGTGACGATGAGTGGCAACGAAATCAGTGGGGTGAAGATAAACTGGTCGCATAGCACTTTGCTGAGGAGTGTCAGGGCATCAGTTTCGTGTCCGAGCAAATGAGCTAAAAGACGATAGAATGCATCGATGAGAATCCCCAGCCAGGCCCACATCATGAACTGGTGGATTAGCTCTTTATTCGTGGGCGCGGTGATGCCTGCGGGCCGGCAAATACGTTTGATGCATTCTGGGATGACTCCGCCGCTGATAATCGTGGTCACGGCTGCGAAAAGGAGCCCGCCACTCTGTTTCCAAGCTTCAACCGCTTGAAAGACGAAGCGACTGCGCTCGAATCCATAATAGCAAAGCACCACTCCTAGCGCACAGGTCTGCACTGCGAGGATCGCCAACCAATATATTTTGAATGCTTGAATCGCTGGTGCGATCATGCGCTGATGCAAGAGCTTTTGGATCGGGCGTATCATGAACTCTTCCGTTAACTTCTCAAAAATCGGATTTCCGCATCGAGTTCTCCGATTCGATTTTGTAAAATTTCATATTTCATGGTTCAGTGACCTCTTGGGTTGAATTGGCTCGATCCTGCGAGTGCTTCCCACGCGCTTCGCTCAGTGTCGTCGACTGACTTCGGCACTTCTATCAGAAGCTTTATGTACAGATCTCCGCGCTTATCTCCAGGTCGAGGAAGGCCGAGCCCTCGTAATTTGAGTTGCTGTTGATTCTGGCTACACGGAGGAATCTTTACACGCACGGAACCGTCCAAACTACGAATTGAAATAGAGGCGCCCAGCACCGCCTCCCACGGAGTGATTTCCAGATCATAATAAAGTGTCTGCTTTTCATTTCGTAGAAAAGGATGGCTGGTAAAACGAACACGTAAAAATAGATCGCCCGCCCCGCCACTGCCCGAGCCTGACTCACCTTGTCCTGCCAAGCGAATCCGTTGCCCCTCACTGATGCCTTTGGGGATCTTTACCTGATACTTATGAGCAGTCCCTTCGCCAGTCTGCGGGTTCACCTTTCGCAAAGAAACCGTCCGGTCGGAGCCATGTAGCACTTCCTCGAAGCTCACTGACAGATCCGCTTCCACATCGCTTCCACGCCTCGAGAATTCGCGAGAGGCTCCCCTTTGCCCCCTTTGCCCCCTTTGCCTATCGAAGCCCGACGCTTCTCCCCCTGCGAAATATTGCTCAAAAAAGTCACTGAATCCGGTGCCACTAAATTTGAACTCCTCGCCGCCTGGACTGCCCGCAGGTCTTTGCCGCGATGGCCCATGCGCACCTGATGGAAAGGGCCCTGCTTGTTGCCAGTTCGCGCCGAGATCATCGTAGCGTTTGCGTTTCTCCGGATCGCTTAATACCTCGTAGGCTTCGTTGGCTTCCTTGAATTTAGCATCCGAGGCTTCTTGGTTGAAACTACCGGCTACGTCAGGGTGAAACTTTCGGGCAATCTTGCGGAAGCCCTTTTTTATCTCATCCTGAGTGGCCTGTTTTTTAACACCTAGAATTGCGTAATAATCTTTATATGATGCTGGCATGGTATCGAAGAGCTTCTACTGCGAGTAAGCAAACAGAGTCGAACACGGATTTCTATGAGTGAACCCGGGAGGCGATACGTTGTTTTGAATTATAGACCGTATTCACGAGTTTTAGCGCTTGCGAGCAGATAGTCGCAGGATCTTTCACAATTAGATCCTCATGCGCTCTTTAGTATGAACGCCTATTGACGTCCATTTACGGTTCCTCATGTTGCCGTCTCACATCTTTCCTTATGAAGAATTCTGTCAATCTCGCCAAAGAAGTTTACAAACAGTTACGCACCGAACCGTGGGAGACCTTGTGGGAGCGTGAAGTGCCTTTGTTTGATTCTGGCACCGCTGAGGAGCGCTTAGCCCGCGTCGGGCTCGTGCGCGCGATGGGTGTGGTGGCGCTAGAGAAAGCGACCCAGGAGCAACGCCAGCAGACCCGCAAATGGTTGACTGCTCTTCTACTGGACCCGGAAGAGAAGATTCGCCGCTATGCGATGAACGCGCTGCCCAAGCTCGGCGGTAGTCTGGAGAGTGAGAAAGCAGTGCTCGAACTACTGGACCAACCGAAAGGGGAGCGCGAAGTCAAAAATCTCAGCCAGACTTTGAGCAAGATCGGCGGCGAAGCTACACTTGAGAAACTCGAAGCCCTGCACGACGAAAACGGGGCGCTGCACCAAGCGGAACAAAAGGTGAAAGCGCAGCTCGCTCGCCAGGAAGCGCCTGCCAGCATTCGTCTTGATGCGAAGATCAAAGAGACGCGCAAGCTCCGTATCCACCTGCGCACTCGCCGGGGAATGGAGCCCTTTGTGCGTGATGAATTACAGGCACATCCAAAACTAAAGAGTCGTTTCAAAATCATTCGCACCAGCCCTGGCTGTGTTGCGCTTTCGGCGCTACGTCCCTTTACTTTAGCCGACCTCTACGAACTACGTACGTTTGGTTCAGTCAATTTTGTGCTAGGCGTGGTTGCCAAAGACGAAGCCAAGCACACGGAAGCGATGGCGCAGGTCATTGCTTCCGAGCAAACGCAGTTGCTGTGCCGCAAACTAACGGAAGGGCAACCCCGCTATCGTTTGCAATTCATCCGTGCCAAGGTGCCGCCACGCAAAGTGCAGGCCATCGTGAACGAAGCCTTCGCGCTTTGCCCTGACTTACTCAACGATCCACGCAAGTCTCCCTGGGCGATAGAAATCTATCCTGAGAAAGTAGGGCAGTCTGTCGAGCTGCGTCCACGTGTATTGCCCGATCCGCGGTTCACCTACCGTGTCGACGACGTGCCCGCCTCCACGCACCCGCCATTGGCTGCAGCCATGGCGCAGATGGCAGGCATTCAAGCAGACGAGGTCGTGTGGGATCCGTTCTGCGGCTCTGGTTTAGAGCTGATCGAACGCGCCCGTTTAGGCGTCGTTGATTCGATCATCGCCACCGATCTTGATTACAATGCGATTGAAGTCGCCCGGCAAAATTTTGAATCGGCAGGCATTCCCAGTGGCACGGTTGTCCTGCATCGCGGCGATTTACGAAACTATGAAAAAATCACCGGCATTGCGCCTGAAAGTATCAGTTTGATCTTAGCGAATCCCCCCCCCTTGGGGCGACGCGTCCGTATCGAAGACTTAAAAGGCCTCATCACCGAGTTTTACCAAATCGCTGCCAAAACCCTACGCCCGGGCGGACGCCTTGTTTTTATTAATCCACTTAAATTAGACAGCCCCGATCTTTCTTTAAAATTGGAAGCCCGTCATCTCGTGGATATCGGTGGCTTCGATTGCCGCGTCGAGAAGTGGGTGAAGCTTTGTATTATTTAAACTTTTCACTCGCTAGGTCTGTGTCGTTTCGCGTATCCCCTCTGCTGTGAATTTCAAAAATGTAGCCATTGAATCAATCGCCTATGCGCTGCCAGATGAGGTGTGGTCTTCGGCGGATGTGGAGGCGAAGCTGGCACCTGTCTATGAGCGCTTGCGTCTGCCCGAGGGGCGGCTGGAGCTGATGACGGGGATTAAGGAGCGTCGCTTTTTCCCGGAAGGAACCCCCGCGTCCGTCGCTTCAGCCCTTGCCGGGGAGGCGGCTTTGGCCAAGTCTTCTTTCGATCGCGCGCAAATCGACTTGTTGATCCATTCAGCGGTTTGTCGGGATAGGCTCGAACCTGCCACTGCTGCTTACGTGCATGGCTTGCTTAAACTTTCAGGTAAGGCGCAAATCTTTGACGTCTCCAATGCATGCCTGGGCTTTCTGAACGCCATGGTGGTGGCGGGGAGTATGATCGAGAGCGGCCAGATCGAACGCGCGCTCATTTGTTCGGGGGAAAATGGCCGGCCCTTGGTCGAGAATACATTGCAGCAATTACTTAACCCCGCGTTGACCCGTCAGTCGATCAAGCCGTATTTTGCAAATCTCACCATTGGTGCCGGTGCAGTGGCGGCGGTGCTTTGCCGTAAAGATCTCGCGACTCAGTCGTGCCCTCTGATGACCGCTGCGGTGGTGGAGACGGACACTTCACACAATGAGCTCTGCCAAGGCGACAGCGCAGGCAATGCGCTTGAGATGTTGACAGATTCGGAGGAGTTGCTGGTGGCGGGGATCGGCGTGGCGACACGCGCATGGGCGCAGTTTGTCGAAGTGACTGGCTGGAGTGCTGAGACCCCTGATCGGATCATTACCCATCAAGTGGGCAAGGCACACTCGCGCGAACTTTTCAAAGCGCTGGGACTCGATCTGGCTAAAGATTTTACCACTTTTGAGACCCTCGGTAACGTGGGGTCGGTTTCCTGTCCGATTACGCTGGCTACTGCGATGGAGCAGGGCGCTTATTGCAAAGGCCAAAAGGCCGCGCTCCTGGGAATCGGCAGTGGTTTGAGCAGTATTATGATGGCCCTGGAGTGGCCCAAGTCATGAGCATATCGCGCGCATCACAACTGCCGCCCGATGTGCGGCTCGAGTATACGTTTGCCAGTCATGAGCTGACATTGGCCAATGGTGCGACGATGCACTATATTGACGAAGGCACAGGTCCAGTCGTTATCATGCTACACGGCAATCCGACTTGGTCGTTCTACTACCGAAACTTGGTTAATCAACTGACGCGCGAGGGCTTCCGCTGCATCGTGCCCGACCACATTGGCTGCGGGCTTTCAGATAAGCCTCAGGATTATAGTTACACGCTTGGGCAACGAATCGAAGATGTCGAAGCCTTGATCGATAATCTTGCGATCAAGCAATTCAGCTTGGTCTTGCATGACTGGGGCGGTGCGATCGGTTGCGGCGTGGCCGGACGCCGACCGGATGCGCTACAAAAGTTGGTCTTGCTCAATACTGGTGCTTTTCGCTCAAAACGTATTCCGTTCCGTATCGCCGCGATTAAGATCCCCATCTTTGGTGAGTTTGTGATCCGTGCGTTGAATGGCTTTGCCGGACCTGCCGCAGCGATGGCAGTCATGGTGCCTCTCAAGCCAGCAGTGAAGCGCGGCATGCTCTGGCCTTACCGCTCATGGAGGGATCGCGTTGCGGTCTGGAACTTCGTCAAAGATATTCCGCTGCGTGAGTCGCATCGCTCTTACCAGACTTTGGCTGAGGTCGAAGCGGGACTCGTCAAACTGGCAGATAAACCGATCCAACTCGTTTGGGGGGCGAAGGATTTTTGCTTCAGTATGCACTTCTATCAGCGCTTTAAGGAGTTTTTCCCGCAGGCGGTGTCGGTCGTGTATCCGAAAGACGGGCACTATATTTTGGAAGACGCTGGTGCGGATGCATGGCAGAAAATCGTGAACTTTTTGGGCGATTAGTGGTCATACAGCTAAGTCTAAGCGACAATTTGACCACCAGAACAATCTGTTTCAAAGCGGTCACTTCCAGGCTTGAGTTCAACCTCAGGCTTTCCACTTATTGACTACATGAACGCAGGCTTTCTTACGTTTACATTTGTATAGACTCTCCCCACATGTCCGACGCTTCAAAATCTTTAATTTCATTACCGGAACATTATCCGTGGGGCATCGCCGTGCTATCTTGGAGCACTGGTCAGGTGTTGGCTGCAAACCCCTACATGGAGTCGATTTATGGCTGCCAAGAGTCCATCCAGATCACTGCGCTATTTTCGATCTCTGTGCAGGAGTCACTCGCATCCATCATTGAGGCACTTAATCCAGGCGAGACATGGACAGGGCAGATCTACCCGCAAGTCAACAGGCATGGAATCAGCTCGGTGGAAGTCATCTTTGAGCGACTAGAGAGTGAGCCCGAGCAAGTATGGCTCTATGCTTTGGAGCACCCGATGGTTAATGATGAGGTGCGTTTCAGTAGCCGTAGTGAGCTTAAGATGCTGCGCGTCTTGCTCGATAATACTTTGGAGTATGTTTTCTTTCGCGATTTGAGCGGCAGTTTTATTTTGGCCAACGAGGCCTTCCGTTCGGCTGTCGCCGTTGATGGGCATACCCCCGGAGTCGATACGAAGATTGAAGATTTTGTATCTCAAAAAAGCGCAGCATGGGTCAAGTTGCTCGACACCCGCATGCTCGAGACGGGGAAGCCTGTGGTCAACGAAGTCTCGCTCTTCGTTTTTCTGAACGGTACTAAACACTGGTTGCAGTTGACTACCGTGCCCGTGCGTAACGGCGAAGGCGGTATCATCGGCTCACTCAGCGTGGCACGTGATATTAGCGATTTAAAACGCACCGAGTCTGAGTTGCGCACTGCGATCGCCGAGGCCCACGAGGCCAGTCGCGCAAAGGGCGACTTCCTTGCGGCTATGAGTCACGAGATTCGCACGCCGATTAACGGCATTATCGGCGCTTCCGAACTTTGTCGCGAAACGTCGCTCGACATCGAACAACGCGGCTACCTCGATACCGTGATTCAGTGCGGGACAACGCTTTTGAGCTTGGTTAACGATGTGCTCGATTTTTCAAAGATTGAGGCGGGGCAACTTAATCTGGAGAGCCTCAACTTTAGTCCGCGTAATTTAATCGAGTCGGTGGCCGAAGAGTTTTCCCCAGCTGCGCATGCTAAGAATATCGAACTGGTGGTCGGTTACGATGCAGAGCTGCCCGAATATATGCTGGGCGATCCGACGCGTGTGAAGCAGGTCTTTTACAATCTGGTCGGCAATGCGGTGAAGTTTACCGATTCGGGCGAGGTTGCCATTCGAGCCGAAGTGGCTGATTTGAACGCCGATTCAGTGCGGGTACTTTTTTCAGTGACTGATACGGGTATTGGCGTTTCTAAAGATCGTCAGGAGGCGATTTTCCAGAGCTTCACGCAGGCAGATATGTCGACCACTCGCAAATACGGCGGTAGTGGTTTGGGGCTTTCGATTTGTAAAGAATTGATTCGCTTGATGGATGGCTCAGTCAACGTTGTCAGTGAGTTGGGTGAGGGGGCCCGCTTTGAGTTTGAGATTCCGTTTCAGCTTACTGGTAGCACCGGAGCGGATGCGGTTCCATTTAATGCGGAGCTGGCCGGTATGCGTGTTTTGATTGTCGATGATAACAGCACCAACTGTGACCTCTATCAGCAGATGTGCGCAGGCTGGGGCTATAGCAGCCATATAGCTAAAGACGGAGTCGCTGGGCTTACCGCTATGGAGGCCGCGATCCGCGAGGGCGAACCTTACCGTCTCATTTTGCTCGATCAACAGATGCCGGGATTGACTGGGTTAGACCTCGCGAGCCTGGTAAACTCGCGTCCTGATCTGCGTGAAACACAAATTATTCTTTTATCATCATCTCTAAATCGTCAGGAGTCGGAGCGTGCTAAGGAGATCGGGGTGGCACGTGCGCTGGCCAAGCCAGTTAAGCGGGCGACACTTCAAGAGGTGATCTTAGAAACTTTCGGAGTCGGCGGTGCCAGTGGTCGACCTGTGGCAAGGCCACCGTTTGCACTGTCGGCGAACACGGCTCCGCTGCATGTGCTTCTCGTCGAAGATAACCCGATCAATCAAGATCTCGCTCGCCGCCGCCTGAAGAAGCTGGGGCATGAGGTTAGTTTGGCTGAGGATGGAAATCAGGCAGTCGAGCAGGTGCAAAAAGAGTCATTCGATTGCATCCTGATGGATATACAGATGCCAGTGATGGACGGTTTCGAGGCCACTCGCGCAATACGCGCTATTGAAAAAGAGTCCAAATTGCCACGCCAGTATATCATTGCTATGACGGCACATGCCATGAAGGGCGATCGTGAGCGCTGCCTTGATTCAGGGATGGATAACTACATTCCTAAGCCATTTCGTGCTGAAGTTCTCAAGGAGGTCTTGGATCAAGTTGCTTTAGTGGTCTTGGAGCGAACACAGAGCGCGAGCGAAACACGAGGTGGTGATTTTGCCGAGCGCTTGCAAGCTCTCGACGACGACGACCGCGAGGATGTTCTGGCCTCCGCCCCCATTTTCCTCAAAGCCTTTCCAAGAGACGTAATCAAACTGCAAAACGCAGTCAGCAAAATAGACTTCAAAGAGTGCTATTGTCTCGCCCACACGATGAAGGGTGTTTCCGGTATCTTCAGGTGCGAAATATGTATGTCACTGGCTGAGAAGGTGGAAGCTGCTTGTGAAGCGGAGGACCAAGTAGCCCTCGAAACCAACGCTGCCGCCTTGATCGAGGCCATGCGTGCGCTTGCTAATGAGGTCGAGTTTTCCGCAATTTAGCGCCAGCACGCTGGCGGAAGCCAGTGTGAGAATGTTAATTGCTTTTTTGGAGAATCCCTCCTTTACTCCCGCGCCTATGAGTTCCGTCCTGCAATTACTCCTCGAAGGTGAGCGTCTCGATACTGCCCAAATGGCGCAGGTGCTCGGCCTGTCCGAGTCCGAGATCGAAGCCGAATTAACCCGTCTGAAAGCCGAAGAGATTCTCCTCGGCTGGCGCCCCGTGCTTAATTCTGAGCGCGCGCAAGAGGGCGTCGTTCGTGCTGTCATCGAAGTTAAAATCAGCCCCGAGCGTGATGGCGGCTTTGACCGTCTCGCCACACGTATCGCACGTTTCGATGCCGTCGAGTCCTGCTACCTTATGTCCGGAGCTTACGATCTGCTCGTCTTCGCCGTCGGTAGCGATCTCCGTGAGGTAGCTACTTTCGTCTCCGAGCGTCTCGCGAGCGTCGAGGGCGTGCTCTCGACTGCCACCCACTTTATGCTTCGCGCCTATAAAGAGCAGGGGTATCTGCTCCTTTCGCCTATTGATGGCGATGACAAACCCGCCGTCAGCCCATAATGAGTGATAACGGTCAACATTTTGTGGCAGACCATGTAAGAGGTCTGCCTCGTTCGGGCATTCGCGATTTCTTTGCCATCGTGGCAGCGATGCCGCAGGCCATCTCGCTCGGTATCGGCGAGCCGGACTTTGTCACGCCTTGGCACATCCGCGAGGCTGCGATCTTTGCCCTCGAAAAGGGCAAGACCAGCTACACCGATAATCTCGGCTTGATCCGCCTGCGCCGCGAGATCAGTAAATACGTGGAAAACAATTTCGGCATCAGTTACCAGCCGGAAACGGATGTGCTCGTGTCCGTCGGTGTCTCCGAAGCGCTCGATATCGCGCTTCGTGCCGTGCTCAACCCCGGAGACAAAGTGCTCTACCACGAGCCATGCTATGTTTCTTATAGCCCCAGCATCGTGCTGGCACATGCGCAGCCCATCGCTGTCGCCACCTCGGCTGACGATCAATTTGGCATCGACCCCGAGCGCGTCGAAGCTGCTTGGGAGCCGGGCTGCAAAGTGCTCATGCTCAACTTTCCGACCAACCCAACCGGGGGGGTGACCGAGCGCGCTAAGCTGGAGCGACTGGCTAAATTTGCCATAGAGAAAGACCTCCTGGTTATCAGCGACGAGATCTACTCTGAGCTTACCTTTGAGGGCGAGCACACCAGCATCGCCTCGCTCCCTGGTATGCAGGAACGCACCATCTTTCTGCACGGTTTCTCCAAGGCTTTCGCCATGACTGGTTTCCGCATCGGCTACGCATGTGGCCCGAAGCTGCTGATCGAAGCCATGATGAAAATACACCAATACAGCATGCTCTGTGCGCCCATCCTCTCGCAAGAGGCCGCCATCGAAGCGCTCAAAAACGGCGCCCCCTCCGTGGCCAAAATGAAAGAGGCCTACCACCGTCGCCGCGACCTCATCGTGCGCCGTTTCAACGAAGCCGGCCTCGATTGCCACTCGCCCAAGGGCTCTTTCTACGCTTTCCCGTCGATTAAGTCCACCGGCCTCGACTCCTTGAGCTTCTGCAAGGGTCTCCTCGACCAAGAAGAAGTCGCCGTCGTCCCCGGCACCGCCTTCGGCCCCAGCGGTGCAGGTTTTGCTCGTGCCAGCTTCTCCACCAGCTACGAACGCATTCTCGAAGCCACCGACCGCATCGAGCGTTACGTAGAAAAATTAAGCAAATCCGGCACTTCTGCCTGACCTAGCCATTGCGAAACAAGTTGTTTTGCTTTTTAATGTAGCACAGGCATCCTGCCTGTGTCGTTTAGTCAGTTCACAGGCAAGATGCCTGTGCTACTTTCACCATCTCCGTTTTAATACGTCCTAATTCCTAATTCTTAATTCTCGTGATCGATCCATCCAGAACCGTCGCCCTTGTCGGGCGCCCTAATGTCGGGAAAAGCCGTCTCTTTAATCGGCTTTGCGGTAAACGCATGTCCATCGTGCATGATATGCCCGGAGTCACCCGCGACCTCATCTCCACCGAAGTGCGCGACGACTACGTGCTCCTCGATACCGGCGGTATCGGCATGGAGATCGAAATGACATCCAAAAAAATCTCCGTCGCCGCCGAGGAACAGGTTGAGTTCGCTATCCAAGCGGCCTCCGTCATTCTCTTCGTTGTCGATGTGCGCGAGGGGATTACTGCGCTCGACGAGATCGTTGCGCAAAAGCTCCGCCGCTACGGCAAGCATGTGCTGCTCGTCACTAACAAGGTCGACCTCGAAGAAAACGAAGCCGCCGCCGACGAATTCATCAGCCTCGGTCTCGGCGAGCCATTCCGCGTCTCCGCAGAGCACGGTCGCGGCATCACAGAGCTCGAAGCTGAGATCGACGAAAAACTCGGCCCGAAGCCAGAGGGCAGTGAAGCCGATAAGTCGAGCCGCATCCGTATTTCCCTCCTTGGTCGTCCCAACGTAGGCAAGTCCTCCATTGGCAACCGTCTGCTCAAGTCGACACGACTCATCGTCAGCGATGTCCCCGGCACCACGCGCGACTCCGTCGAGCTTGACCTAGACTATCAGCATAAAGACGGTGAACTACTCAAGTTTCGCCTCGCCGACACTGCCGGTCTGCGCATGAAGCGTAAAGTCGATAGCCCCGTCGAATATTTCTCCAGCGTGCGCACCCAAGCCGCCATGGAGCGCTCCGATGTCGTCTTTCTCGTGATCGACGCCGTCGATGGCGTGACTAAGCAAGATCAAGCCCTCGCCGGTGAGATCCTCGATGCCGGGCGCGCGCTCATCATCGTCGTCAATAAGTGGGACCTTATCATTGATCGCTGGACGCACGATCCCATCGAAGGCTTTAAAAACCTCAAACACTTCCTCAAAAGCTACGAAGAATCGCTGCGCAAAGAGATGTTCTTCCTGCCCGATCCCCCCGTGCTCTTCGTCTCCGCCGTGACTGGTTTCGAGATCGAGTCTATGCTCAATACCGCAGCAGCGATACAGTCCACGCTCGATATGAAGCTGCCCACCGGCAAGCTCAACAGTGTGATCCAAGGCCTATTCGAAGCCCGCGCGCCCAAGATAATCGGCACAAAACGCTTCAAAGTCTTCTACGCCGTGCAGACTGGTTCGCGCCCCTTGCGCATTCGCTTCTTCTGCAATCGCGTCGAGCGCCTCGACCCCGGCTACCGCCGCTATCTGGAAAAGGCCATCATCCACGAGTTCCGCCTCAGCGGGTGCCCCGTGCGATTTGACCTCGTCGGCAAAGAGCGCCGCTACGAAGACGGCGAGGGCGATCGCGCCCATCGTCACAACGACACCGTTCAAAACAAGGCCCGCATCAAGAAGATGGGCCCCGACGCCGCCAAGATCGACACCAAACACCCCGAACGCCGCAAGCGCATCACTCAAGTCAAAGCCGCCCACAACAAAAACAGCAGTAAGCGCGGCAAGAAGCGATAGCCAGTGTTGTGCACGATCGGTAGCGCGGAGTGGCTCACTCCGCACGGATCGGTAGCGCGGAGTGGCTCACTCCGCACGTTTGGTAGCGCGGAGTGGCTCACTCCGCACGATTGGATGTTGGGCTCTATACGACGAATCTGAGGTGCATTCGACAGTTCGGCAGGCTCACCACAGACAGCCTTATGCCATCATCATCCACAAAGACCCTGACAGCGATTACGGTGTGACCGTGCCCGATCTCCCCGGCTGCTTCACCGCGGGCGACTCGTATGCCGACGCATTGGAAAACGCCCAAGAAGCCATCGAGTGTCACATTGAAGGAATGCTTGAAGACGGCGAATCGCTCCCCGCAGAACGCCCAGACCAAGACTACGCAGAGTTAACCGAAGCGGGTGGGGTGCTCGCACTCGTTACCGTCGATATCAGCAAACTGAGCGGCAAGACCAAGCGCATTAACATCACCCTTCCAGAAAGAATCATTCACCAAGTCGATACCTATGCTGGCACACACGGCGATTCGCGTTCAGGACTACTGGCGACCGCTGCCCTTGATTACATTTCGACGCATCGATAGATGATCAATGCGGCTGCTCAGGGTTGGAGTCCCGCATTTATGCGGTCTTATCGTCTGATGCTTGCTAGATTTTCTTGCCAGTTCTAATTCTTTCGCCAACTTACGCATTTCGATGATGCGGGCGTAGCTCAGCTGGATAGAGCATCGGTTTTCTAAACCGAGGGTCCTGGGTTCAAGTCCCAGCGCCCGTACCATTTCGACGCGCTACGCTTGCTCATGGCAGGCCATTTCGACGCAGCGCCTAAATAAAAAACAAATCCAAGAAGAACAGCGCGATCACACACACACTGATCCCGAATTTTAACGCAAAGGCCAGAATGCCGCCGACTACTGTGCCGACGCCTGCCTTGCCGCCGTCCCGGAAAGTGCGTCCCGCCGCTAGCTCGCCGATCACGGCCCCAAGGATCGGCCCCACAATCAACCAAAACAGGGGAGGGGGAATGAAGAAGCCGACAAACGCCCCGACGAATGCACCGACCGCGCCTTTCCAGCTCGCGCCAAATTTTCGTGCGCCCCACACACCCATTACGAAGTCGGCCACCTGCCCGAGCAGTGTCAGCACCCCCGCGATAATCACGATCTTCCAAGTCACGGAATGATCGGCTCCCATCCAGACCCGGTGCGTGATCACGCCCAGCCACACGATCAAACTGCCCGGCACAACGGGTAGCAGCGAGCATGCGAGCCCGATCATAAAAATCAGCGAGCAAACGCCGAGCGCGGTATATTCCATTGCCGTCATATCAATTCTTTAAATCAGACGCGGATCAAAGGCAAAGGTTTCGGCTTTTCCGATCTTTATTCGATCAAACTTTGCATGCCTGGGATTCAATAGGTAGTTCGGCTCTTCCGGAATGATCGCGCTGCGCACTTCCAACACCGGATGGCTCGCACGCTCCAGCCACTCTTTGCCCACCGCCTGCGTGCGCGGCGAGACCATGAGTGAAGACAAAGCGTCCGCCAGCTCTGAGAGCTCGACGACTTCAACTAGTTGCTTGGGGAAAGTCACCTCGTAGCGCGCATACCGCACCTTGCGCAGCGAGCCTTCGGCATGCACCAGCGTTTCCAGTGCGGCGAGTGCCCGCGTGTCAGCGAGATAGACGACTGGTAAACCTGCCGGATTCCAGCGTCCCCCATAGAGTCGGGCACCTTCGCCATCGAAGGGGCGCTCCGCCCAGTGCGCCTGCACGATTCGCCAAGCCGTGACCATCAGCTAAACACGCCGTGTTCGAGCCGCCCGAGGAGATTCTCCACTTCGCGGGCACCCGCCTCGGTCTCGGCAAAATGCAGCGGGCTTTCGTAGCCCAGCGCACGCGCCGGGGTTTTTAGCCACTGTTGCGCCGCTGCCGCATCGCTTAAGGTGCTTTCCGCCCGCGCATAGAGCCGGGCATAGCGTAAGAGCCGATCCGACTCCTGTGTATCCAGTCGCCGACTCTTGCGCCGACGGATCAAAGTGCTGCGTGATATCGCCAAATGCCCGGCCAGTTCTTCAGCGCCTAGCCCGAGTAGTTCTCGCATCGCTTCAAACTCGACCATGGGCAGCCCCGCGCGGATGCACTCCACCGTTTCGCCAGGCCCCATCGCCTGATGCTCGCGCGTCCCTGGCTGTTCGCCGTAGATCGCTGCGGGCTCTTCGAGTATGAAATCGTCTTCTTTTTCCTCCTTTTTAGTCATTTGAACCTTATTAAGTGCTCAAATGGCTGACTTTTCAAGTCTTATTAATTAACGGAAATTCACGTAATTAACGGTTCAAAATCCCCACTTTCCACCGTTTTCATAAACCGCACATGCTTCTTTCGTGCACGGCAGAATTTGCATTTGCCATTCGCGGCCACGGCGGCACATTCGCGGGCTTCGTTATGACAGACCAGCCAGCCAACACAGACAACTCGCACGATCTATACGCCGTGCGCTTGCAGAAGCTTGAGAACCTCTGCAAAGAGGATCGCAACCCCTTTGCCGCTAATTGCGTGCAGAGCCATACATCTGAGGAGGCGATCAAACTCTATAAAGAGGACGCCGCCGACGAGGAGCAGCCTAAGGTCGCCGTGGCCGGACGCATCGTCGTCTTTCGCGTCATGGGTAAGGCCAGCTTTATTAAGATCCAAGACCGCGACGGGCAGATTCAAGCCTACGTCACCCGCGACGAGTTGCCCGAAGGCGAATACAACACCTATTTCAAGAAGCTCGACCTCGGCGATATCATCGGCATCGAAGGCCGCCTCTTCAAAACCAAGACTGGCGAGATCACCGTCCGCGCCGCGAGCTACACCCTCGTCTCCAAGTCCCTGCGTCCGCTTCCCGAGAAGTGGGCCGGCCTGACTGACGACGACAAGATTTACCGCCAGCGTTACCTCGATCTGATTGTTAACCATGAGTCGCGCCAGCGCTTCCGCCACCGCGCCAAGATCATTCAAGAGATGCGCAAGTATCTCTGGGAGCGCGACTTCACCGAGGTCGAGACCCCCATGCTGCAATCCGTGGCCGGTGGTGCCGCTGCGCGTCCTTTCGTCACGCACTCCAACGCCCTCGACTGTCAGTTCTACATGCGCATCGCGCTGGAGCTTTACCTCAAGCGTATGCTCGTGGCCGGCGAAGACCGCGTCTTCGAGATTGGCCGCGTCTTCCGTAACGAAGGCCTCTCGCGCCGCCACAATCCCGAGTTCACCATGCTCGAACTCTATCAAGCCTACACCGACTTCCGTGGCATGATGGAGCTCACTCAAGGCCTCATCCAACATGTCGCCAAGACCGTCATCGGCTCCCTTGAAATCGCCCGTCCCGACGGCACTACTATCAACCTCGATGGTGAATGGCGCGAAGCTAAATATAAGGATCTAATCGTCGAAGCCACTGGCGACGCTGATTGGTTCAGCCACTCCCGCGAAGAGAAGCTCGCGAAAGCCCGCGCCCTCAATATCGAAGTCGATGGCGAACTCGAAGATTACGAGATCACCAACAACGTCTTCGAAAAACTGATCGAGCCCACACTCATTCAGCCTACTTTCGTCACGCACATTCCCCGCGAACTCTGCCCGCTGGCTAAGATCACGCAAGACGACGACACCACGATCGACGTCTTCGAGCTCTGCATAAACGGCCAAGAGATCGCACCCGCCTACTCCGAGCAGAACGACCCTATCATCCAGCGCAAGATGTTCGCAGAGCAAGTCGGCGAAGAGCAGCAGGACATGGATACCGACTTCTTAACGGCACTCGAACACGGCATGCCCCCCGCAGGCGGCATGGGCCTCGGTATTGACCGCCTGATCATCCTCCTGACGGGAGCCGAGAGCATTCGCGACACCATTCTTTTCCCTAGTTTAAAGCCTCTCAAGCAAGACGGATAAATACAGGTGATTGTTTGGCACTTTAACCAAAAAACCCTCCGGCGAAGCGAAGGGTTTTAGTAAATGGCTGCTCGGGCAAGGATCGAACTTGCGACCAAGTGATTAATCCAGACTTGTCGGGACCCTACCGCTCCGGAGTAAAAAGAGCTCGAACCTTTCCTGGAGATTTCCAAGATTTAAGCTGTCGCTCTCTAACCATCGCTTCGGATCTGGTTGCGTAATCTTCACTGCCAACCAAGTCCCAAGGGCCATTCCGATGTGTATACTTGCCCAAGTGCTCGTGCCCCTCGGGAGAATTGTGCTGCTTCAGGCGCCGTTCAAGATTGTCCGTGTGTCCGATATAAAGGCGGCCTTTTGAGTTTTCGAGAATGTAGACGTGATACATGGATATGTTCAATAGTGCCCCAATTCGGCTCCATCGTCAAGAAACACACTTCCACGTTTGCACAAAAAAGCCCTAAACCGTTGAGGTCTAGGGCTTTAATAATGGCTGCTCGGGCAAGGATCGAACTTGCGACCAAGTGATTAACAGTCACCTGCTCTACCGCTGAGCTACCGAGCAAAAAAAAGTATGAAAATGAACAATATTGGTGGCAAAGTGATTAATCCCGATGGAATCGGGACTCTACCGCTGAGCTACCGAGCAAAAAAAAGTATGAAAA
>Ga0105054_10001975_pt1 | contig 33146 bp, 29 predicted proteins | sample BON02_FD_78091 | JGI IMG/M metagenome (GOLD analysis project Ga0105054, IMG submission 78091) | Freshwater microbial communities from Lake Bonney liftoff mats and glacier meltwater in Antarctica - BON-02 (megahit assembly) | ecosystem: Environmental > Aquatic > Freshwater > Ice > Glacier...
GAGTTTTACAAAAAAGAGTTTGAAGCGAGCGATATACGGGCTTCTATCGTAGGTGCCGTGAGTTTACGGGTGCAAGAACCAGTTTTCGAATCTCAGACTAAAACCAAGCTCGGCTCCCAAAATATGGCACCGTATGGCCCAAGTCTGCGTGCCTTTGTGATAGACTTTATTAAAAAAGAGCTCGACGATTATTTGCATAAACACCCGTCGACGGCGGAGGCTTTGCTCAAACGTATCACCCAAAGTGAAAGAGAGCGCAAGGACATGGCTGGCATTAAAAAGCTGGCCAACGAAAGAGCGAAAAAAGCCAATCTGCATAATAAAAAACTCCGCGACTGTCGTTTCCACTTTAATGAATCTAAAGACGAAAGACGCTTCGAAACCACCTTGTTTATCACTGAAGGCGATTCAGCGAGTGGATCTATCACCAAGGCGCGGATGGTGGAAACACAGGCTGTTTTTAGCTTACGGGGTAAACCCCTCAACTGCTACGGACTCAAAAAGAAGGTGGTCTACGAAAACGAAGAGTTTAACCTGCTCCAGCATGCCTTAAATATCGAAGAAGGCTTGGAGGGCTTACGCTACAACCGTATTGTAATCGCAACGGATGCCGACGTGGATGGTATGCACATCCGTTTGCTTTTGATGACGTTTTTTCTGCAGTTTTTCCCGGATTTAGTGAAAAACGGTCATTTGTACATACTTGAAACGCCTTTGTTCCGGGTAAGAAATAAACAGACTACCTTGTATTGCTACTCAGATCAAGAACGCCAGCGCGCTATTCAGCAGATTGGTAGTAAAGCGGAAATTACCCGATTTAAAGGTTTGGGGGAGATATCACCCGATGAATTTGGGCAATTTATAGGTGAGGACATGCGTTTAGAACCCATCATCCTGAAAATGGAAATGACTATCGCCAAGTTACTCGAATATTATATGGGTAAAAACACGCCAGATCGACAAAATTTCATCATTGACAATCTCAAAGTGGAAAAGGACTTGTTCGGCACAGAGAAGGAAAGTGAAGTAGAAGAAAGTATAGAGGAAACCGAATAAGATGAAAAATAGCATATTTTCCCTGCTCATGCTAGTGGGAAGCCAACTTTTGGGGCAAACGCCCATTCCAATGCATCCAATTCAGATGTCGGAACAGCTGTTGTTAGCCGTAAAAAATCAGGAAGACCCGCTTCCCTATATTAAAGGTATAGCGGGTTATACGAGTGAAGCGCTACATATTGGCTTAGGCAACGACGCTGAAAAGCAAGTATTCTGGATAAATGTTTATAACGCCTTTATTCAGTATAAACTCAAACAAGACACCAGTCAATTTGAGAACAGACGCAAATTTTTCAAAAAACGAGATATTGTGATTGCTGGCACAACCTTAAGTTTTGACGATATTGAACATGGCATCTTACGCCGGTCGAAAGTTAAATGGGCCGGTGGGCAGCTGCAAAAGTGGTTTCCATCCGACTTTGAGAAAAAACACCGCGTTGAGGTACTCGACTGGCGCATACATTTTGCACTCAATTGCGGGGCAATGGGCTGTCCAGCCGTCGATTTTTACAACGTGGCAGATTTGGATAAACAATTAGAAAATGGGGTAAATCTCTTTCTAATGTTTGAAAGCGAATACGATAGTACAACCAATGTACTGGTGCTGCCGAAGCTTTTTTCATGGTACCGCAAAGACTTTGGCGGGAAAAAGGGCATCTATGAACTCCTCGAAAAACGGGATTATATCCCCGTGGATAGTCAGCCGAAACTTAAATACAGTGAATACGACTGGCGATTGTCGGTTGCCAACTATCGCTAAAACGCAACAAACAAAAGAGTCGGTTAACCCCCGGCTCTTTTTGCTTTATAGCCCATTTGTATCAATAAAGCCACCAAGCGGTCGGCGAAATTACCTTGAATGATGATTTCGCCTTCCTTCACCGTGCCGCCAACTCCACATTTTGACTTCAGGGTTTTGCCTAAAGCTTCTAGATCAGTGGTTAGGCCCACAAATCCGGTGATTAATGAGACTTCTTTTCCGCCTCTTTGTTTGCGGTCGAGATAAACTTTGAGATGTTGCTGTTGTGGCGGCAGCGTTGCGGTATCTTTTGCCGTTTCGGGGGTATAACTCCAGTCAGGATCGGTGCTGTATATTAATCCACCAAGACTTTCTAGTCCTTTGCCTTTTTTGGTCATGTCAGTAGGCTTTTAAACTGAGGTCGAAATTTTTGATGGTATGCGTCAACGCCCCCATACTAATATAATTTACGCCACAAAGGGCATAATTAATCGCATTTTCGCTGGTAATACCACCTGAAGCTTCTGTTTCGGTTTGTTTCCCGATAAGCGCAACTGCTGTTCGTAAATCAGGGAAGCTGAAGTTATCAAGCATGATGCGGTCTACCGGTCCACAGGCCAATATTTCGGCTACTTCTTCCAGATTGCGTGCTTCTACTTCTATTTTGAGGTTTTTGCCTTGGGCTTTCAGGTAGTCCTTGGCACGATGGACGGCTTGCGCGATACCACCGGCAAAGTCAATATGATTGTCTTTGATCATAATCAAATCATACAACCCAAAACGGTGGTTTTGACCGCCTCCGATACGTACAGCCGCTTTTTCGAGAAAACGATTGAGCGGCGTTGTTTTTCGGGTGTCGAGCAGTATACAATTTGTTCCTTGAAGTGTGTCTACGATTTTGGCAGTGTTTGTAGCAACCCCACTCATCCTTTGCATGATGTTCAAACAAAGGCGCTCACCAGTAAGAATACTGCATGCGTTACCGCTGACTGTAAATGCGATGTCGCCAGGCTTAATGGGTGTGCCATCGGTGAGCAGGGTTTGTATTTTGAGTGTTGGATCAACCGCTCTTAAAACCGCCGTACCTACGGTGAGACCAGCCAATACACCGGTGTCTTTTACCAATAGCCGTGCGCGACTTTGCGCTTCGGCGGGTATACAGGCTAAACTGCTGTGATCGCCATCGCCTATATCTTCGGCAAGCGATAAACGGATGAAATCGGCTAATTGCATCCCCTAAAATTACTCAAATCTGAGTTGCTGTATCCGAAGTCCTTCTGGTTTGTCTTGCAAAACCACAGATGTTCGGTAGCTGATGCCGGCTTCCGTGGTCAATAAACCAATCATATAGCGACCGCCTTTTTCAGAAGCACCGCGGTGCATCAACTTAAAGGTTTTTGGTTGGTTTTTGAGAAAAAAGTTTTTGAGGATAATCTCAGTTTGTGCTTTACTATAAGTGCTTTCGCGCTCTTGAAGCGTGAGCTCAACAGTATTGTCGAGGAAGGCTGCGAGCTCTTTTACATTGGCATCCCGTATCAGCTCGGCCAATTCATCAACGATATCAGTTTTCGAATCAGTTTGGGTAAACGACATCGAAAGCGCAGCAAATAAAAGAAGGTTCACAAAAAGCTTCATATCCAACAATTTCCCAATGTTAGTCACAAAATGTGCCAACACACAGAGTATACAAATTTAACTCAATTTTTCACAGACAAAAGCAGAGTTATGCTCTTGAGGCTGAACTTTTCAACATTTGAATTTGTGGCAACAAGCATGCACCTTTGCGTGGTGCTGCACAAAACTGTTTTCTTTTCACTCCTCTTTGTGTCTTTTGCTTGTCAGCGTAATGAAAAGGCAAATCTGACCCCGTTGTATTTCGATTTACCGAATTATTTTAAGGTAGAAACTGAGCGGCAAATGGGTAAAAACATATATGCCGAAGTGCGCTGGGAAAAGGATGGTGTAACCGAAGTGAAAAAGGAGGAAGTGATTGATTGGAAAAAAGCATTTAAAGCACTGCAAAAGCTTGATCTGAATCGCACAGCTTACCGCGGTGGCTATAAGGTGGATACTAGCGGTAACGAAAACCAGCTGGAGGTGAATTATGTTGCCCAGACCGCTGCTATGAATCCGCAAACGGTCCGGCTTCAGTTTGCTTCTGGTAAGCTGGTCAAACTGGAGTTGCAGGTTGCCGACAAAAACTTCTTGTATGAATCGGTTGTGCATTACAGTTATGTGCCCGATGATACATTACGTATATCGGGCACACAACAGGTTATTTTTGGAGAAAAACACAGCTACAAACGTAGCTATTGGTATTAAGCCTGACTGCTTCGTGTAAAGTTCTCGAAGAAATAAGGAATTGTTTCAATGCCTTTATAGAAGTTAAAAAGGCCATAATGCTCGTTGGGAGAATGTAGTGCGTCTGAGTCGAGACCAAAACCCATCAACACCGATTTTAATCCAAGCTCTTTTTCGAATAAAGCAACGATTGGAATACTACCTCCACCACGGGTTGGTATAGGTGTTTTACCGAAGGTGGTTTCCATTGCTGCTGCTGCTGCCAAGTAAGCCACAGAATCAGTTGGTGTTACTACAGGCTCGCCACCATGATGAGGTCTTACCACAACTTTAACACCCGCCGGAGCGATGTTTTCGAAATGCCGTTGGAACATCTGGGTGATTTCGGGTGAAGATTGATTTGGAACTAAACGCATCGAAATTTTAGCAAAAGCCTTCGTCGGTAAGACGGTTTTTGAGCCCTCGCCAATATAACCACCCCAAATACCATTCACATCCAAAGTTGGGCGGATACCAGTGCGTTCCGTGGTGGTAAATCCCTTTTCGCCCCACACATCAGCTATTCCCAAATCGGTTTTGTAGTCCTCCAGATCAAATGGAGCCTCATTCATAGCCTTACGTTCTGCAGCCGTAAGTTCAATTACCTTATCGTAAAAACCGGGCATGGTAATGTGGTTGTTCTCGTCGTGCATCGACGCAATCATTTTTGCGAGTATATTGATGGGATTAGCAACGCCGCCACCGTATACACCCGAGTGTAAATCGCGGTTAGGGCCTGTTACTTCAACCTCTACATAACTTAATCCCCGCAGGCCAACATCTATGCTCGGCACATCGTTGGCAATCATTGAGGTGTCTGAAATGAGTACCACGTCCGCTTTTAAACGTTCCCGGTTGGCGATGCAGAATGGCCCTAGATTTCCTGAGCCGACTTCTTCCTCACCTTCTATCATAAACTTGACGTTGCATGGAAGTTGATTGGTTCGCATCATCAATTCAAATGCTTTCACATGCATAAACATTTGCCCCTTGTCGTCGGCACTGCCTCGGGCATATATTTTTTCGTTTTTGATGGTAGGTTCAAATGGTGGTGTGTGCCATAAGTCATATGGATCCGCAGGTTGAACGTCGTAGTGCCCGTAAACCAGAACGGTTGGCAGGTTAGGGTTAATTATTTTTTCGCCGTAAACAATCGGATATCCGTCGGTGGGGCACACTTCTACCAAATCAGCTCCGGCTTCTTCGAGTCGGGCTTTGATAAATTCGGCAGCTTCAAACACATCTTCTTTAAAATCGGCATTGGCTGATACGGAGGGAATGCGCAACAAGTCAAATAATTCGTCTAAAAAACGTTGTTTGTTCTGATCGATGTAATTTTTTACGCCTTGCATTATACTTGGGGTTGATGGTTTATAGTTCCTGATTTTGTAACATGCGGTAAATGGTGGATTTACCAATGTCGAGTTTGTTGGCCACCGCGATAACATTATTTTGGTACTTATCGAGATAATACCTAATCAACTTACGTTCGAAATCACGTAGGGTGAGCTCTTCCTGTAACCACTCCATAGGTTCGTTGTCGTTTTGAAAATGGATATCTGAATCGGCGATTTCCAATGCATTGGTCATCACGCAAGCCAATTCAACCACCGCCTTGAGTTCACGTACGTTACCAGGGAAGAAGTAGTTTCCTAATTTGTCGAGGGCTTCTTTCGAGAGCTTGAGATTAGGTAGTTTGTTTTCTTTGACGAATTCATTCACAAAATGTTTTGCCAGTACAGGAATGTCAGATTTGCGTTCACGCAAGGGTGGAAGCTGCACGGGTAAACCAAGTAAGCGGTAGTATAAATCTTCTCTAAAGTTACCCTTAGTGACTTCTTCTTTGAGGTTGCGATTGGTCGCGACAATTACCCGACAGTTGATTTTCACATTTTCGTTGCCACCAACACGGCTAAGTTCTTTCTCTTGCAAAACCCGTAGAATTTTGGCCTGCAAGGAGATGTCCATTTCGGCGATTTCATCGAGAAAGATGGTGCCATTGTTGGCAAGTTCGAATTTGCCGATTTTCCGGGTATTGGCGCCGGTGAAAGAGCCTTTTTCATGTCCGAATAGCTCACTTTCGAGCAGTTCGTTGGGAATAGCAGCCATATTTACCGGTACAAAGGGGCCTTTGGTGCGGTTTGAATTGTAGTGAATGGCTTTGGCCGCGAGCTCTTTTCCTGTTCCCGATTCGCCGTAAATGGATACGATGATATCGGTTTTGATGGCTTTTTCGAGTAAGGTGAAGACAAAGCGTATGCTATCACTTTGACCAACGATAGAGTTGGAGAAGTCATACTTTTTGCCCAACTCCTCCCGCAACATGCGGTTTTCTTTAACGATTTTTTGGTTGCTGATGATGTTGTTGATGGTATTAATGAGCCGGTCTTTGGTCTCGTTGTCTTTGGTAATATAATCGTAGGCTCCGTTTTTCAAGAGTTTAACGGCAGTACCTACGTCGGTTTGTCCCGAAAGCATGATTACGTAGATATCTGGATCAAAACTTTTGATGTGTTTGAGAATTTCTGAACCCGACAAATCCGGGAGGTAATAATCGAGTGTGATTACATCGGGGCGTCGATGTAAATTATTAATCATTTCCTTGCCCGACGTATAACAGAAGACCTCGTTATCGGGATTTAACTCCACGATATATTTGATCGTTTTCATATACATAGGTTCGTCTTCGACGATAAAAATGCGCGCCATAATATAGCTTAGTGTTTTCCAAATTTAGGAATATAATCCTATAATTACCTTGTATTTTCCAAAAATTGAAAACTTATTATTGATCTTAGAATGCCTTTTCTGCACTTCCAGTGCAGTTTTATGAAAGGAAAGGGCGTTTGTGTAGGCGCAATCGGCGGGTCGTCCTAAGCTGGGAATGGAATTTAGGATATTCCATGTTTTGGAGGTATTGAAAGCTATTTGGGTGCCTTATCGGCAATTTTCCTGCGAATTCTTTGCAGTCTACGCTATAATTATTACATCTATTACAGTTTAAAGCTAAAAGCGGAACACTGTTTGCATATATCCTTGTAAGAATATTGGAACGGCTTCGACATATAGACCGGCACCGATGAAAATGAAGAATCAGAAAATGGCTTGAAAACACCATTTTCGATTGTCTGCTCACTAAACCTGACCGTGAAAAAGCCCCTTATGGGGCTTTTTTCTTTTAATACCTATCTGAAATCCGGCTTGGCGAAACAGTAAAAGTGCGGCCTAATAGCCCTAAACTGGGTGGTTTATTCCAAAATTGGGAGGTATTTTGACAAGCGTAATGCTCGGGAAAATGCTTGTCCCGGCAATTTTGGCGCGTTATTTTTTGAATTTGACTTAGCTCGACAGCTTGGTTTAAAAAAGCTGCATTGCTTAAAGGAGCAATGCGCTTATCCGTCAACGTTATTCAGCTCAACTAAGTATTTGTGTTAAACCTCGGCTCCTCGGGCTGACGATTGTCGAATTGGGCAAAAAAAATAGACCGTCAATGGCGGTCTATTTTCAAAGTGGAGGATAACGGAGTCGAACCGATGACCTCTTGCATGCCATGCAAGCGCTCTAGCCAGCTGAGCTAATCCCCCATGTTACCTAAAGCAGGTGCTTTGGGACTGCAATTCTCGTTATTTATTTTGATTCAGGCAAGCGACTGACGCTAATAATTTGCAGAGGTGTTATTAGACGCCTTTTTCAGACTGGGCTTGCCTCATAAACTGATATACGGTTTCAGCTGCATTTTCAGAGGCACCGGCCTCACCCAAAACTTGATGCAATTCGCTGTACGCTTTTTGAAGGTTGTCGCGATGTGCTGGTTGAAGGAGTTTTGCTAATTCAGCGGCGATTTTTTCAGGTGTGCAGTCGTTTTGTATAAGTTCGGTGAGTAGGGGACGGTCGAGTATGAGGTTCACCAGACTGATGTATTTTACTTTCACCAGACGTTTGCCAATGGCGTATGAAATTGCACTGCCTTTATACACAACTACCTCTGGTGTGCCGATGAGGGCAGTTTCGAGTGTCGCTGTGCCTGAAGTGACCACTGCGGCTGTTGCTGTTTTTAGTAAATCATAGGTTTTCCCGCTGATAATGCGGACAGGTGCTTGCCCGATGATTTGTTTATAGAAATCGAGTTCTTGGGCAGGCGCTGCCGCCACAACAATTTGATAATTGTTTACGTAAGAAGCAACGGCTTGCAACATGATAGGTAGTTTGACCTTAATTTCTTGTTTGCGGCTGCCTGGCAAGAGGGCAATGACCGGCCGTTCATCTAGTCCTTGCTTTTCGCGGAATTCTGGGTCGAAAGGATAAACTTGAAGGGCGTCCAGCAGGGGATGACCGACATATTCAGCTATAACACCGTATTGGGCGTACCAAGCGGGTTCGAACGGAAGTATACAGAGGAGTTGGTCGACATATGCTTTAATTTGCTTCACCCGACCAGCTTTCCATGCCCAAAGTTGGGGGGAAATATAGTAGGTGGTAGGTATGCCCAGCTCGTGCGCAAATTTGGCTATACGCAGGTTGAAGCCTGGATAATCTACCAGCAGGATGGCATCTGGTTGAAATGCAAGTATGTCTTCTTTGCAGAACGCGAGATTCCGGAGAATCGTCCGCAGGTTGAGCACTACTTCCGAAAAGCCCATAAAAGAAAGATCACGGTAATGTTTTACCACTTTGGCACCAGCCGCTTCCATTTTATCACCGCCCCAAGCCCTGATTTCGAGCTTAGGTTCCTTTTTGCGTAAGGCGAGAAGGAGGTTGGCGGCGTGCAAATCGCCTGAAGCTTCTCCTGCTATGATATATAGTTTCAAAGCACAAATTTGAGGAAAAGGATGAGGAAAGCGTATAAAAGCGTTGCTGTAATCACCCCCTGAACGGTTTTATACCAGTTTTTCTGTAAGAAATAATAGAAGGCAGCCAAGTTCAGTAAAGCGGCTAAGCTCAACATAGGCGATAGCAAGCGTATACGTTGTGTTTCTTCCAGAAACTGAAAAAGACCTTCATCTGTACGTGCGAAGGCAAAATAGAGCAGCAAGGCTAACATTGGCAGCAGTAAGCCGAAAATGAGCCCTCCAGGAAAGTTATTGGCCGCCCGCATCGAGTTGCCAGGTATTTAACAGTGGGATAGCGTGGTGAGCAGTGAGGTCGAATTGTACTGGTACCACCGAAGCATAACCATTGGCCAAGGCCCATTCATCAGTGTCGGTAGAGTTTTCAAGTAGCTGAAATTCACCTGTCATCCAGTAGTATTTTTTGCCGTGTGGATCAACCCGCTCATTGAAGTTTTCGCTCCACTTGGCTGCCGATTGACGACAAACCTTCATCCCTTTATAGTTCGTTGCTGCGATTTTTGGGATATTTACATTAAGTAGTGTGCCATAAGGCAGCTTAAACTTCAGGATTTTTGCGGCGACTTGTCGGGCGATTTTTGCAGCGAGCGTAAAATCGGCCTCATAGGCAAAATCACAGAGCGAAAAACCAACCGAAGGTATTCCTTCTATGGCTCCCTCAACGGCTGCCGACATAGTGCCGGAATAAATCACATTAATTGAACTGTTGGAGCCATGGTTGATGCCGCTGACCAATAAATCGGGCTTGCGGTGCAGGATCTTATCGACTGCTAATTTGACACAATCCACAGGTGTGCCAGTCGTTTCAAAGGCCTGGTGACCAGCAAAAAGCCCTTTTTTTTCAGTGATTCGGAGGGGTTCGCCTATAGTGACGGCATGACCCATGCCCGACTGTGGTCGGTCGGGTGCAACCACCACCAAGTCACCTAATTTTTCAACCGCCTCTACCAGGGCCCGAATGCCGGGAGCGTGAATGCCATCATCGTTACAAACTAATATCAGCGGACGTGCCATAGTTATTCTTTGCTGTAAAGTTAAAATTCTTGTCGTGCATCGCGGGCTTTCTCAAAACGTTTTCGAAAGCGTTTGATGTTTACTTCTGTTTCAATCTCGCCCTGTCCGAGTAAATAACCGGCCATTTGTTGGGCAAAATAAGGGGCAAGTAGCACGCCTTTAGTACCTAAGCCATTAAAAATAGCCAAGCTAGGGGCATCCGGATGTAAGCCGAGCAGAGGCCGACGATCGGCAACTGCGGGTCGTATGCCTGCTTGATGTGAAAGTATCGTAAAAGGCCCGGTGTAAGCGGTGGCCAGCTTGTCGAGTAATTCCTGCTTGCCTGCTGCCGTGGGATGTGGGTCGAGTATATCCCACTCGTAGGTGGCACCTAACCGGTACTGGTCGTTGCCGATAGGGAGCAAAAAAAAGCCTGCATTGTACACTTGTTTTAAATTTAGGCCGGGAATATGTAAGGTAAGTACATCTCCTTGTGCGGGCTTCAGCGGTAACCACTGAAACCAAGGATTTTGTGCGAGCCGACTCCCTTCGGCAAATATGATTTTTTTCGCCGTTAAACCCTGAAATTCCACCTGTTCTGCCGTTATTTTCAAGTTTTCAGGCTTAAAATCGACTTCATAAAGTGCGTTTTTGGCGCTAAAATATTGGCGGATATGGTCGAGTAAAGGATTTATTTCCAACCAACCACTTTGTTTTACTACACCGTAGCCAAAAGGATATTGCAGTGGATGCGTAGGTGCCGCTGCCGCTGATAATTCCCCGAGATAGCCGCTGTAATCGGTATCCGTTCGCTTTTCGAGCCACATTTCCCTTGTTTCAGCATTTGGGAATACCCTATTTATGGGCATGGCATGAAGCCAGTCGCCTTCAAAACGATGACAAAGTTTGGCGTAATAGTCGAGCGCAACGGGTAATAAACTATCCGCCCGCCACGATTTTAAAAGCAATCGAAAAGTGATGGGGTTCCACATCCCGGATGCGACGCGACTGGCAGCACCGGGCTGGTGTTGGTCGATAATAGCGACTTTTTGACCGCGCTGATCGAGTTCCCAAGCGAGTAGGCTGCCGGCAATACCCTGGCCTAGGACCAAAAAATCAAATTGAGCCATGGTTGTTCAATAAAAATGAATCATTCTCTTTGAAAACGCTGCGGCAAGCGACAAATAGGAATAATGGGTTGAACAGAAGGCGATTCGGCAGTTTCATAATCTGGAAAGTGTAAATTTAAGGGTTCAATCAGGCATTTATGAGGCGTATTTTCTTTTTTCTCCACTTCCTATGGCTAAGCTGCCCTGGCTATGCTGCATCGGAGCTTGGTGGTGCACCCAATCCGGTTAAAACCAAACAAGACAAAGCGCGCTTGGCCACGATGCTTGCGATGCCTTATGACGTTTTTATAGCCAATCTGGAGCAAGCAAAAATATGGGCCGACACTATGGTGCTGCTAAGTCAAAAACTTGAATTAAAGTCTGATCTAGCCAATGCTTACGAAAAAAGGGCTTTGGTTAATTATTATCAAGGGGCATACGAAGCCACAGTTTCAGACCATATGGCGGCCATAGCGTTATTTTCGGAGCTGGGTGATCGTATTGGCATGGGGAAAGTTTTTGTTGGCATGGGCTACCAGGGCAAAAGAAGGGATTTGGCTTTGTCGATAGAACAGATGCAAAAAGGCATCGCGCTGCTTGAAGCTGCTGGCGAAAAGGACATGGCAGGTGCATACGATAATCTAGGTGTTTTATACGAAATGAAAGGAGATTATGCGCGTGCAGAAGATTTGTATAACCGGGCTTACCGGCTAAAATTGATGTACAACGACAGCATTGGCTTGCCCTACTCTTTCGATCATCTCGGGGGCTTGGCAGCCTTTAGGGGCAATTACGCCAAGGCCGAAAAGCTGATGATGGCATCGTTTAGCATGCGCGAATTACGCAACGACCGCACAGGTATGGCCGAAAGCAAGATGTATCAGGCGGAATTATACCGGCAATGGAATAAACCAACGCAGGTGTTAACGGCCACAGATGCGGCCATTGCCTTGGGGAAAAGTATAGGTTATGCCGACTTGGTTCGCAAGTCCTATGCCTTTCAAGCTGAAGCCTATGCTGCATTGGGCAAGTATGAACAAGCCTTTAAACTACAGCTGGCATTTTCTGAGCTGAACGATAGCCTTTTCACGCTGGCCAACAATAACCGCATACTGCAGCTCGAGAAGAAATTTCAAACCGCGCAAAAAGAGCAAGAAAATCTAGGATTGACCCAGGAAAAGGAAATTCAGGCGCTCGAACTGTCGGCAGCACAAACGGCCAAAGCGCGCTTGTGGTGGGCCGCCATTGCCAGTATACTTGCATTGACTTTAAGTTTTGGTTTTGTCTTTATCCGCTACGAAGCAAAACAACGTGCCGAAAAGGCTTTTTTACAACGGCAGAACTTCAAAGCAGCACTCAAGGGCGAAGAAAAGGAGCGACAACGTATTGCCCGCGAGCTGCATGATGGCGTAGGACAAATGTTGGCGGCGGCAAAGCTGCACAGTGCACTTTTAGAATTGCAATTGAGTGAAAAATTCAAGCCGAAAGTTCATGAACAATTGGCCATACTCGACGAGGCGGTAGAAGAGGTTCGGAATATATCACACAATCTTATGCCGGTGGCTTTGGTCTCAAAGGGGCTACTCGCTGCAATCCATAGTTTGGCCGGACGATTAAATAATACTGCTGGTCCACAGCTGGAAGTGTATATGGAAGATGTAAACCAACGGTATGAACCCGATTACGAATTGGCTGTATACCGCATGGTGCAGGAAGTTTTGAATAATATGCTTAAACATGCCGAAGCAAGCCGGATTGTACTCGACATCCATTGCGATGCGCATGAATTGACGATCTCTATGCGCGACAATGGAAAGGGTTTTGATTTGCGGCTGATGAAGGAGAGCAAAGGGATTGGTTGGGCCAATTTACAAGCCAGAACAGATTTGTTGGGTGGCGTAATGGAAGTGGAATCTGCCCTTGGACAAGGTACAACGGTATTTTTCGCATTACCGCTGCATGACGGGCAGGCCGAAGCGGCGGCTTAGAAGTTGAGTTGAAGCAGATGGTGGTGCATGTGCGCCCAATAATCTCGGGCCAACCAGGCAAGGGTATGCATTTCGGGTTTGCCTTTGCCAGTATCCATTTCATTGTCGAAGTGCTTCTGGTTCATTGTTTCCAGCACGCGGCAAATTTGACGGTTGAGCATCACCCCAATATGTAATACTTCGGCCTTGGTCATTTGAGCATAGCCATTGGCGTTCACCCAAGCGTCGGGATCATAAACAATAGTATCTTTTGCTTGATATTGCCCAACGATGAAAACGGCGCAGGTTATGATGTGCCGAATCACAGAGGTGGCCGAGTATAATTTTACGCGACCATTTTCCGGGTGTCCGGGGCTCAGCGAAGTCGAGTTCAGAAGCTTCAAGTACTTTGATAGAAGTTTCTTCCATGGCCTGATGCAAAAGAATTGCAATGTTTTCAGACGTACGCATGCACCTAATTTCACATGCCGTTAGGAGAAATCAAAATTTACTTAAAATCAGTAAGTTAAAGGCGATCTAACGGATGTCCAACGCCTTAAATCGCTGGCTTATGAAGCGCTATTTTGACCCAACGGCGTTTTCCGTTGCGGTATTAACGTATAGGCTATAAATGGCCTCAGTCCACGAATCAGCCTGCAGGGTGAAATAGGAGCTTAAGCGGTTATTTCTTTTTTGAGCTGAATTTTAGCTTGGCCGACTGCTTAATTACGCTTCAGCTAATAGAATTAAGCAAGAACTTTTCTGTCGCGATGGGCTGCCCGTTTAAATGAATAGCCAATAGATGTTCGCCGGGATAATGTTTTCGGGTGGTTAAATCTCCAAAGGCTTGTTGGCGTTTGAGTTGGAGTTTTTCTCCTGCGGCGAGCTCACGTTCCGAAATTTGAAACACTTTGGCCGTTCGGCTTCTATTGGCTTTAACATAATGAATTACATATTCAAGCCGGAAAAGTGCTGGCTGCTCACCGGTATGTTCAATGTCTAACTCAAAGGAGAGTTTATCACCTATCTGCAAGCTCTTTGGTGAAAGTATGAGCCTATTTAGTTGGTAGGGTACGTTTTTAAAGCCAAAAAGTGCCAAGGCAGCTGGATGTCCTTTTTTGAGCAAACCGCGTAAGGCGTGTTTGAGCAGCTTATCGGTATCTGCATGTTGGCCTTTCCAGTCCTTGGCTATTTCCATTACCAGTTCAGGGTGTGTTTTGGAGATGTCGTTGAGGCTATTGGCTACCGATCGCCGTACATATTCGGAAGAGTCGTTTTTGAGTTTTTCTAGTATCGGGCGTATGACTGCCGGATTTTTTTTGATCCAAGGCACATCCTGACCCCATGGTAATCGAGGCCGGCATCCCTCGCTAGCCAGACGACGGACGTGGTGATTTTCATGTGCTACCCAACTTTTACATTGCTCCAGCATTCGCTCTGGATAACGAATCAAGTAAGGGCGAATGGCAAATTCACTGGAGCACAAAAGGGTGAAGTCGGCAAGGGCAGGAATAGAGCTGTCGGGATGGTCCTGACCGTATACGTCAACGAAATCGGAAAATAGGATAGCGGTGAATCCGCTGAAGCCAGGAGAAACTTTGTATAAATGCTGTAGTTGTTGGAGGTAATCTCCGCTCAAATGGCGCTTGAGCATGGTGGTCAGATGCCGCATTCTGTCTTTTAACTCCCGCTCAGGCCATGCGGTATCAAAAACGTCTCGGGTGAAGTTGGCTGGTTTAAATGCAGTATCAACTTGGGCACAAGCCGTTGCCAACTTAGCTATAAGTTCGGGGCTGTACTTATTTTTGAGTAGTTCGGCCATTATTTTATGCCCATGCGGATTAAGGTGGCATTTGCTTCCGGGAAGTCGAAGTATGCATTTACATAGAGCTCCCGATTCTCGAAGGTAGGCATCAATTGATGTTGACCCATAAAGGCTATTATTTTTCCATAGGTAGCAGGCATTTGATTCCAAGGTCATTCGTGTGCGGCCTCTACGCAAGTAAAGGGTTCTGATTGTCGGAAACTGAAATGGCCCGAATAAGGGGTTTGGGTTTAATGAACAGGTATTGCCACCTCTAAGCTAAAAAGACGAGGCTTCATCGCCAGCAAAACCGAAATAATTCCAGTACACTGGGCCACTCAGTTGCATATTGTGGTCAAGTATTTCTTGCAATAATTGGGGGATTACGGGACTGGTTTGCGCCGTCATTTGTGAGCGGGTTATTTCGAACCGGGCGTACACAAAGGGAGTAGCCGGTTGGGTTTTGATCTCCACGGGTTTTTGATTTGCGTAACCCAAAATTCAGCGTCACCACTGACAGAAAGTTATCAGTAGTGAATTCGGGGATTAAATTTTAGTTTGGAGTTGTTCATCAATAAACGGCAACAATGCCATAGGGGCGATGGCCTGGGCGTTGGGTAGCCAATACATACACCAGCGACCCGTATATTCCACTGAATTATTGCTGAAATCCATTTCTATCCGGCCGGCATCTACCACGCTTTCGGCTAACCAGCCGTAATCATATTTGGTTTCTACGATTTTGGGAGCGATGTCGGGGGAGAAGCGAATCGTATAATACTGTTGTGGTTCGCGTACATTTTGACCTGGTAGATAAGTGGCAAGATGAGGTAAACCTGACCGGGTTTTGAAGCTTGTACCAACTTTCAGCTGACATATTCGATCTGCGCAGAAATCATGCAGGTCCTTACGTAGGCTGCACCAAGCCAGTAAATGCCATTGTTGGTTAAAAAACAGACCATGCGGTTCAATACTTCGCCGAGCAGCGGTGCCTTGACTCACGATGTATTCGACATCGCGTAGTTTTTTGCTGGCTAAGGCCAATTGTATCTCTTCCAGAAAACGACAAGCTTGGTGGCGGTTTTCGGGTGGGCGTTGATCCATACACTAGGTGTGTGCGTTAAGTTCGGTAAGTATTTTTTGGTCGACATTGGCGGCAGCTTGTCTTATTTTGTCGCATGCGTCGTCGAGATGGCGCAGGGTGGCATCGCTGCTTTTGTCCTTGCTAGGGTGCGAGCGGTAAATAGGGCAAGTGCCTGTTTCCTGCTAAAACCAATGGACGAAAGTTGTTGCTGATTGCCTAAACGATACCCGCTACCTGTAGTGGCTTGAAGTGGTAAACCAGCTTCTTGCAAAATTTGTATATCGCGGTAAATGGTTCGCTGACTAACTTCAAAATGCCGGGCTAATTCATTCGAAGTGACTTGTCGTTTTTATTTTATGTGCAACAAAATGGCAATAATGCGCTGTAGTCGATTCATTACCAGCTTTATTTCAGACTAAATCGAAAGGGTAAATTGTAATGAACGCTTACACGCATACCCTCGGAAATGGCAGGGATCCAGGTGGCTTTTTTCTGCATCAGTTTTACAACGCGCATGGCCTCCAAATCCAGACTTTCGTCGACAGATTTTCGAAGTTCTGGCTGTTCAATTTGGCCACTTGAACTCACGAAAAAACCGATAATTACGATACCGGTGATATTCTTTTCCCTAGCGTAAGGTGGATATTTGGTGTTTTTGGCCATAAATTCTATCAATTTTTGGTCACCTCCCGGGAAGGTGGGCATACGTTGGTAGATATAGTAGGCCGTGTCTGCTCCTATCGTAGAAAAACACCGACCTAAAATCATTTCATCTTCTTCATAGATGTCGAATCGCCTGTTTGTGCCATCGGGATAATAGGACTCGAGCGGACCGTGTTTTTTGCCATTGTGATATATTTCTTTCGCTCTTATGCGACCTAGGGTGTCGTAATACAGGGCTGGACCGTGTTTTTGACTTTTTTTGATATCGAGATAATCAACATCGGATAACAAGCGGCCTTCGGTTGACTTGGTGATGATTTTACCTTCATTTTGATTGTCGAGCGCAAAAAAGTAGGCCTTAATGTACCGTGCTTTATCTGGCCCAGTTTCCTGCCAATCGATATCATAATAGCGTATAGCATCGGGCTGCTGCGCTTTAGCTTGGCTGGTTGCACATACTATTAGGCCGAGGAGTAGCGTGAAACGGAAGATGCGCATAAGTATATGTTGTTATACAAATGTAGCTTTCTGCGGGCAAAGCTTAAAATCCGCCTACATCTTGTCTGCAAAATCCTGAAATCTACTTATGTTTAACGCTTCATGCTCAAACTGCTTCAAAAATCCTATCCTCTACTCGAAAGTAAGGCTGCCCGGTGGCGGATGTGTTTGGTTTTTAGCGTTTTCGTTGGCCTCTTTTTATTCGTTTTTGAGCCCTTTGGCATAGGAAACTCACCGGGCCCAATGTGGTTAAATGCCTTGGCTTATGCCGGCGTTTGTTTAGTGCTGATGTTGGCCTTAAATATTTTACTAGTTCCTGCACTGCCGGGGTTGTTTCGGGAAAGTACTTGGACCACCGGTCACCAGATTTTTTGGACCATGCTGAATGTGTTGGTGATTGGTTTTGGCAATCTTTTGCTGACTTCATGGCTGTTTAATGCGGCACTGGACTGGGACAATTTTGTGACTTTCGAAGCCTATACGCTGGCTATTGGTTTTTTCCCAGTAACCGTAAGTTTTGTGCTGAACCAAATCCGATTGGAGCGGCATTACCAGCATAGTTCTGAGCGGTTAAACCTGCGGCTGACAAACGAACAAAGGAATACGTCCGACTTGGTAGAGGTACGCTTGACCTCCGATAATCAAGGCGAGGATTTACAACTTCAAATAGCTGATTTTGTACTGGCCATCGCCGCCGATAATTATGTAGAAGTTTACTATCGCCGGGAGGGTACTATGCAAAAAATATTACTCAGGACTACGCTTAGGAGATTAGAAGCTGAATTAGCCGGCCACCAAGACTGTTGGCGCTGCCACAAAAGTTATCTGGTGAATTCGAGTTACGTCAACCGATTCAGCGGTAATGCACAAGGGTACAAATTGCATCTCAGTCTGTTGGGTACGTTGGTGCCTGTTTCGCGCGGTTTACACCAGGAGTTACACCCGCGATTTGGGGTTTAAAATCGTATTTGCAATCAGCATTGAGGGCTTGCTATCGATAGCATAATTTTTAACGCCGCTACTTAGCTTCCCATTCACCCCAATCGATTAGCCATTCACCTAATAAGCTTACTATTCACCCCTCAAGTTGCGGTTTACCCCTTAAAAACAAGCCTTCTGCCGACTAATTGGCAAATTTGGTTCAAACAAAATCGCTATGCAAACTATTTACAACATCGTCTTGGTCATTCACATTGTCGCTGGCAGTTTGGCACTACTCAGCGGGTTGACTGCACTTTTCCTTCGAAAGTTCAGCGCCAACCACCCTAAAGCTGGCAAGATATTTTTTATCAGCACCCTAGGCGTGGCCTTTTCGGCTGCTTTTATGGCTTTGGTTAAACCGAATGTTTTTTTGATGACCATTGGCATATTTACCTTTTACCAGACCTACGCCGGTTTCCGTTCTATTCAGGATAAAAGTCTGCGCCCAAGCGGTTTGGATTTGTTAGTCTGGCTAGTAGCAGCTGTGAATGGCGTGACCATGGTCATGCAGCTCGATATTATACTCTGGGTTTTTGGGGGTATTCAGCTTTGGTTGGTCGTCACCGATATGCGGAACTACATCATTTTATGGCGGGGGGGTAAACTTCCTGCCACGGCCTGGCTCAGAAGACATTTAGGAATGATGATTGGCAGTTTTATAGCAGTAGTAACTGCTTTTATTGTAGTGAACAGTTCGGGCTTGTGGTGGCAATGGCTCACCCCTGTGGCCTTACTTACGCCACTCATTGTGTATTGGAACATTAAAATCCGTCCGAAAAAAGCGATAGCTACCAAGGCTGCTGCCTTATTAATTATTGGGCTATACTTCGGAACCACCGCGCATGCGCAACCTTATGTAGAAGGCGGTAAAACCCGGCACCGTTTCGCACAGATGAATGTTGGGCTGGATGTTGGTATAAACCCTGCTAAAAATGCCAGGAGCTGGGAAGCACGAGCCAGTGGTTGGACAGAAACCAGCCTGCCGAATCAAATGATGACGCGCTTGATTATTGGCGGCACCCACTTTTGGGGGCATGGCGATTTTTTCATCGCCATTCCTGTTTATCAATTGTACAGCGAAGGCTATCGGGAACGGGTGGAATCGGGCTTTCGTTTTTTCCCGTTACGCATAGAAAATAATAAAATCAGGCCCTATGTAGGCATTTCGCACCGGGCCTTTTCTTTTAATGCAGGGGATGGCGCTTTGCGGTATCAACACAAATTACCATTATCTGCTGGGGTTTATTTTAATCGGGGTCGCCATATCGTAGATGCGGGTATGAGTTTTACTCCTAATAATACCGTTAGTTATGCCTTCAGCCCAACACAAATGCTGCAGGCCCAATTGCCAAATTTGGGTTTTCGAGTAGGCTACAAATGGATGATTGAAACCACCGTGGGTGCCGAAAAGGAATGGAAAAGCGGGCGCACACAATACTTGACGGATACTTTGGGCAAACTAGGGAGGTTGGATGGTTTTACTGTGGGTATTGGCCCGTCGGTTAGTTTTTTCTTGAAAGATGCACAACCGCAAGCTGCTGGTCTGCCCCAACATCGAATTAGTGCTATTTTTCCAGAGCTCATGTTGGGTTATTATTTGCACAAAGCAGATGTACAATTAAGTGCGGTCTACCGAGGTACAAAATCGGTGCTGGAAGGTTTTGGTTTACGTCAAGAACTTCAACGGCGTGCATTTACGCTTGAAGCGTATAAGTTTTTGGGCGATTACCATGGTTTTGTTCCTTTTTTGGGGCCTGCTTTGAGTTACGAAAGGTGGTCGACGAACAGCAAACAAGGGGAAGTATTGGTGGCCGAAGGTGAAAAACAGTCCCTGCAACCTGGGATAACTTTTGGTTGGGACATTCGTCCGGATCGTTTGCAGGCTTTTTATCTGCGTACTGCGCTGCGTTGGTTTCCTGGTATGAATATGAGCCAGTCTACGGGTATCAACTTCAAGTTAGATCAGCTGGAAGTGAATTTTATTCAGTTGGTGGTTTTTCCGGGACGGATGTTTTAGGAAGAGTCATTGTAATGGGATGTCACCCCGCTGGGGTTGCTGTTATTGTTATTTCACCCCTTTGGGCTTTTGGATTATTGGATGTTTAGGAGGAGGCCTTGTTGCTTTTGGAATTGGAAGCTGTCGCCAATACTTTTGGTGAGTAGCTGTTGTGCGAAGGGAGAAGCTGTGGATAATACAAAAAGGGTGGTTTGCTCTAGCTCTAGTTTTCCAAAGGCTATGGCCAGAAAATAGAGGCCCGTGTCAGTTTGGACCAAACTTCCTAGGCCAACCTGCTGGTGTTTTGTTGTTGTGTCGATTTGCCTGAGCTGGTGGTATTGTTGAAAGAGGTTGTGGAGCTGCTGTTCGAGTTTGTCCATTTCCTGCTGCATCATCGCTCTGCCGGTTTCGAATTTATCGCCGGCACTACTTTTGGTGTCGTTGTCGCGGCTTTCTTTGGCAGAAGCTAAGGCGGTTTCGAGGTCGGATTTACGACTTTCGAGCGCCGTGAGTAGTTGTTGTACGACCAGAGATTTTGCTGGTAAGGGCGTTTGCATAGACTGAATATAGGGCATAAAAAATGGCAAAGCCTCGTAAGACTTTGCCATTGGTTTAGGGCAGTATTAAGCTTCTGGCGTTTCCGGTGTTTCCTCGGCTGGCGTTTCCGGTGTTTCCTCGGCTGGCGTTTTCGGAGTTTCCTCGGCTGACGTTTCCGGAGTTTCCTCGGCTGGCGCTTCCGGTGTTTCGGTTGCTGGAGGAGGCGCGATGGCTGTGGGTTTAGGGGCAGCCGCTACATATTTGCGCACTTGGGTAGCCTGAAGACCTTTAGGGCCAGATTCAGTTTCGAAATTTACTTGATCACCTTCGCGTACCAATTCCAACATAGCGTTGGCATGGATAAAGACGCTGTCCTGTGATTCGTGGTCTTTGATAAAACCATAACCTTTGGCTTCATTGAAGAAGGTGATGGTTCCCTTACGAATTAAATCAGCCGGATCAATCGGTTTTTGACGCGATACGCTCACTTGAATGTCTTCCGACTGAATAGCAAGTTTGCGTTTTGGATCTGGTGGCGTTGCCGAGATGTTGCCATCATGGTCAACATAAGCAATCATGTCATCGAGACCTTTTCCTTTATCGGAATTGGCACGACGTTCTTCTTTTTTGTGCGCCTTGTCTTGCTTCTTTTTCTGGCGCTTTTTTTCGTTTTCTTTTTTGTTGAAAGTTTCCTGCGATCTGCCCATAAATGTTTAAATGATAAGTATCCGACTCAGGTTATGCGGTCGGAACAGATGCTGTTGATCGCGGTAACGAGTAAAAGGAAGACAAAGGTAGCTAATTTTCAGGACAATTGGCAATGCGACCTCCACAGGACCACGTGTGAGGCTGTAACTTTCTGGAGATGCACTTTAATCGGCTCGCTTCAACTGCTGAAAGTGGTTCTTACTAAAGCTGCATAATATAAAGGCTGCGCGGAATGCCTCTATTTTTTAATTGCAGCGGTTAGGGGCTTGGGTGCTTTGCTGCGTGTATAGCCTTTTCCTTCTTTAGCTCTTGAAGAAAGATAGCAGTGAAAAGCGTAGCCCCTCGGGCATTGAGGTGAGAGCTGTTGTAGAAATTTGTTTTTTCAAGACACAAAGGGAGCCCGGAATAATCCAAAAAAGGGAACCCAAAACGTTTGGCTTGGGCAGCGTAGTAGGCTAGTATTTCGTTGCGGTTGGTGATATGCCCCTGCCCACCAACATACTCGGGGGGATTGACAAGGACTACATTGACTTGTTTGCGCTTCATTTCTTGCAAGAAATTCTCGAATAGTAGCTTCATCCCATCGTCGATTGGTATGGCAAAGGGTTGAAGTTGTGCGAGCACAGTGTCCGCTTCAGCTGTCCATTCCCTTTCTTGTCCCATATACCCCTTGATTCTGATTTGGTTTTTATCGATGACGACTTTTTCAAAGGCCTCACCAATGACTTGTTTCCGTCCGGCATATCGGAGTAAGGGAATAAAATGTAAGGCTGGCTTGTGATTTACGTATTGAGATCTGTATTTGAGGATATTTGTATTGAATAGCTGGTAAGGCAAGTATTGCGTCTCATTGTAGAGGTAAATGTTTTTTTCGAGACTGAACAAATCGAGACTGAGTATGATGTTTTTGGGTGCCGCATTGTGTCGCAGCAATTCCAAATGGCGTAGGTGCTGCATATGAAAATTTTGACCGTCGACTCCCAGGTTGTATGCCGTTTGGCCCAAGCTATCGATAAACTGAGCAGGGTTAAACTGCACCCAAGCGCGCGATGAACCGTAGATTACGTAGTCGGTCTGGATATTGCCGGCATAGATGTCGTTCCAAACAACAAACTCGCCCGCAATCAAGTCCGTGCGTTGGCGATAACGGTACGAAATAAGCCAATCGAGCAGGCTTGCCAAAACGAGCAGCAGGAGCACAAAAGACACGAAACGTATTAAAAATGCCCGCATAATCAGAATTGAAAATAAATGAATTCCTGAGGAGTGCCTGCGAAATACACCAGTAGCAGTACCAAAACCATATAAAGGGTAATACGCAGTGGCCGTGGCCAACCGATGGCTAGGTGCGCCAGCGGGTGAGGGGCTGTGCGACCAATCCATTCCAAAATAATGAATACCAAAAGCGTCAGGAGTAGGTCAAACGGCAAAAGCTGTAGCGGAAAAAATTGCGAGAATGAAAAAATGGTGGTTAAAATCTGCCAAGCTTGGTCAAGTGAGCTGGCACGAAAAAAGACCCAAGTTAAACTCACTAAGCTGAAGGTTAGGATCATTTGGAGCAACGTTTTGAGATCAGGCAGCCGTTTGCCGTCGGCAGGATTGTTGAGGTGTGAACGGTGCTGGCCACTAAATAATAGGGGTATAAAAAGTAAGGCATGAAACGCCCCCCAGACGATAAATGTCCAATTAGCGCCGTGCCAAAAGCCACTTACCAGAAATATAATGACCGTATTCCTGAAAGCAGATAATTTGCTACCCCGACTGCCACCTAAGGGGATGTAGAGGTAGTCTCTGAACCATGTTGACAGCGAGATATGCCAACGCCGCCAGAATTCGGCGATATCCCGCGAGAAGTAAGGGTAGGCGAAATTGCGCATGAGGTCAAAACCAAACAAACGCGAAACGCCGATGGCGATGTCGGAATAACCCGAAAAGTCACCGTAAATCTGAAAGGCAAAAAACACACTGCCCAACAAAAGGGTGCTTCCCGAATAGTCGGCCGAATTGTTGAAGATTTGATTGGCATACTCAGCGCAGTTATCAGCAATGACTATCTTTTTTACCAGGCCCCATAAAATTTGACGCAAGCCATCCACGGCCTTTTCGGCTTTAAATTCCCGGGCGTTTAAAAATTGAGGTAAAAGGTGGGTAGCCCTTTCTATGGGACCAGCAACGAGTTGCGGGAAAAAGGAGACATAAGCCGAAAAGGCAAACCAGTTGTTGGTGGCTTTCAGTTTCCCCCGATAAACATCGATGGTATAACTGAGTGTTTGAAAGGTGTAAAAACTGATGCCTACGGGTAAGATGATTTCGAGTGAAGTCGGCTGGAAATCATAGCCCATGAGCCGGAAGGCTTGGGTGAAATTGGCAATGAAAAAATTGAAATATTTAAAAACACCCAATAAGCCAAGATTGGTGGTTAAGCTCACCCAAAGCCAGATTTTCTGCTGCTTTTTATTGGAGGAACGGTCGATGAACTGAGCCACAAAATAATCTACTGCTGTGCTGAACAGTATAAGTCCGAGAAAACGCCAGTCCCACCAACCGTAAAACACATAACTGGCTACAACGATGAGTATGTTTTGCGGGCGAATGGCTTGCTTGCAGCCAAACCAATACAGCAGGAAAACAAGCGGCAGGAAAATAGCAAAATCTATGGAGTGAAAGTACATACAGCTCAGACCTGGCTTTTCTTGTTACAGTAACTATTGGATTGGCGCTAAACTAGTCATTTTAGGAAAGCTGAAGTTGGTACTTGGTCAATAAGGCCGGCAATTGCTCTACATTGAAATGGGCGCCCTTCAATCGGTTGCGTTCAGGGTCGAGTTCCAAGCCAGTAGCGTCTCTGAAATCAGCGTTTTCCAGCTGGCAATTGTCGAAACGGGTGAGTTGCAGCGCTGCCTGGGTGAAGTTGGCTTTGCGCAGGTCGCAATCGGAAAAGGTACTTTCGACTAGGCGGCAGTTTTGGAAAGTGCAGGCCTTCATTTTTTGCCCGTGAAAACTGCTCAGCTGCAGCTGACAACTCTCGAAGCCAACCGAAAACAAACCTGCAGCACAATCTTCAAAATGCAAACCAATCATTTTACATTGGCTGAAATTGACGGTTCTGAGGGCTGTGTTTTTTAAGCCAACGTTGCTGAGGTCGCATTGGCTAAAGCTACAATCGATGAAGACGAAGCCAGAAAAATTGGCGCCATTGAACTGACAATTGGAAAAGCTGCATCTTTCGTATTCCCCTTTTTTCAAAGGGTTTTGGCTGAACTTAAGGCCTTGGAACTGTTTTTCTTCGGTGGAGTGGAGCATGCTGGGGTTTGTACTTCATCAAAACGAACAGCGCTGAATATTCAGGCTGTTCGTTGATAGGGGTCTTTATTAGCGCAAAATACCGACTTAGCCTTGGAAGGGATAACGGTAGGTTTTGGGTGGGTTGAGGTTTTCCTTGATGGTGCGTGCAGAGGTCCAACGGATGAGGTTGAGCATGGAACCGGCTTTGTCGTTGGTGCCTGAGCCACGTGCGCCACCAAAAGGTTGCTGACCTACCACTGCGCCTGTGGGTTTGTCGTTGAGGTAGAAGTTACCTGCGGCATGGCGAAGTTTTTCGGTGGCCAGGTCGAGGGCATAGCGGTCTTGTGCCAAAACGGCACCGGTAAGCGCATAAATGGAGGTATTATCTACCAATTCAAGCGTTTCCTCGTACATGTCCTCGTCGTAAACGTAGATGGTCAATACCGGACCGAACAATTCTTCGCACATGGTGACATATTTCGGGTCGTTCACGCGGATAATGGTCGGCTCGATGAAGTAACCTTTCGTTTTGTCGTATTTACCACCGGCGACGATTTCGCAGTTTTTATCGTTTTTGGCCGCATCGATATAGCTGGCCAGTTTATCGAACGACTTCTCATCGATGACGGCATTGATGAAATTAGTGAAATCTTCAACACCTCCCATCTTCATATCTGCAAGATCGGCTTGCACGCGTTTTTTTACGGCATCCCACAAGTTTGAAGGCACGTAGGCACGTGAGGCAGCCGAACATTTCTGACCCTGAAATTCGAAGGCACCCCGCGAAATGGCGGTGGCTACAATAGCCGCATCGGCCGATTTGTGGGCGATGATAAAGTCTTTACCGCCGGTTTCACCCACGATTCGCGGGTAACTTTTATAACCACCTATGTTTTCACCTATGGTTTTCCAGATGTTATTGAATACGCCGGTTGATCCTGTGAAGTGGATGCCTGCAAAGTCGCGGTGTTTGAAGATGACATCTCCGGCAACGGGCCCGCTCACGTAGACCAAGTTGATTACACCATCTGGTAAACCAGCTTCTTGGAACAACTTCATGAGGAAATAAGCCGAATAAATTTGAGTATTCGAAGGTTTCCAAACCACGGTATTGCCCATCATGGCTGGTGAAGTAGGCAAATTACCAGCAATAGAGGTGAAATTGAACGGGGTGAGGGCGAATATAAAACCTTCGAGGGCGCGGTATTCTACGCGGTTCCAAGTGGCAGGCAGACTTTCAGGTTGCTGGTGGTACAGCTGTGTCATATACTGCACATTAAAGCGGAAGAAGTCGATGAGCTCGCAAGCGGCATCAATTTCGGCCTGGAATGGATTTTTGCTTTGGCCCAACATGGTACTCGCATTGATCAGATTGCGGTAGGGGCCAGCGAGTAAATCGGCCATCTTCAAAAAGATAGCAGCGCGTTGTTCCCATGGCAAAGCTTCCCATTTGGCCTTGGCAGCCAGGGCGGCATCGATAGCCATTTGCACGTGGCTGGCATCTCCAGCATGGAAATGACCGAGTATGTGTTTGTGGTCGTGTGGCGGGGTGATGGCTTGGGTTTTGCCGGTCCTGATTTCTTTACCACCTATAAACATGGGGATATCGAGGGTTTGCGAACGAAAAGCTTCGATTTGTTTTTGTAAGGAAACTGATTCGGGGCTGCCAGGTGCGTAGTTACGGACCGGTTCGTTGATCGCGATAGGAGGGGTAAAAATGCCGTATGCCATAGGAGATTGAATTTTACACTGTAAAGTTAGCCGATACCGCCCATTTTTTTGGGGATAAAGGCTAAATTCGAATCGATGAATACAATCCGTGCCGTAACCGCTTTTTTCAGCCGCCATGAGTTGAAATTATTCCTGCTGATGGGCGCCCTTCATCTTATACCAATATGGATTTCCCAGTGGTTTTATACTTTCGACGGACCGGCACATTTGTACAACGCGCGGCAGTTGTGGGAGATACTGGTTTATGGCAACGACTTTCTCACGCGCTTTTATGCAGTAAACAGCTCACCCGATAACTGGCTCATCCACGGCAGTTTGATGTTGCTGCAAGCAGCTTTTGGCATGGCGATAGCCGAAAAATTGCTGCTCACAGCCTATATCGTACTTTTCACTTTTGGTTTTCGCCGGTGGATGCACCTTTTGGGCAGTGTAGCCATGAGTTGGTGGGTATTTTTTCTGCTGTACTTCTATAACTTTTATCTCGGGCAATACAGTTTTGCCTTCAGCCTAGCTCTTTTTCCTTGGTTCATGAGCAGCTGGCAGCGCTGGCTGCAGCACGGAAAGCGTGGCCAGTTGATAAGCAGTGGCATTTGGCTTTTGCTATTGTATCTCACCCATATCGTAAGTTTTGGGGTGGCGGGTGTGGTAGCTGGTATACTCGCTCTTGGTTTAAAAACGGACTGGGTAAAACGTTTGCAGGCATTGGTTGTGCTGGGATTAATTGCCTTGCCGGGACTGTTCTTTGCTGCTTGGTTTATGTACCACAATGTGGCAACCGGCGGTTCGTGGTGGATGCCATTGGGAGAGAAGGTCGACTGGCTATTCAATTTTCGGTCGTTGATTGTCTTTCATTATGAGAAAGAAGGCCGCATTTTCGGAATTATAGCCTGGGCATTTTGGGCAGCGTTGGTATTTCTAATCTGGAAAAGTAAACGCAGAACGACTTTACTAAAAACCTATTTATTCGCGCTGTTAACAGTATTACTGTTGTATCTGCTCGCCCCTGACGTATCGGCTGGCGGAGGTTATATCATCACTAGGCTGAATGTTTTGGTGTTGATGTTGTTGTTGGCCACCTTGGCTCAGGGGACAATTTATTATTATATGCTGCGACCGGCCTGGATAGTGGTTATTGGTGTGCAGTTGTATCTGCTCAATTACCATACGCAAATTAGTCGCGATTTGGGGAAGGATATGGTTGAATTTCAGTCGGGGATGGCATTTATTGAACCTAACAGTGTGGTCATCCCGCTGAACTACAGTCCAAATTGGATGCATCAACATTTGGGAGAGGCTACAGGTTTCGACAGACCAATGGTCAATTTGGCCAATTATGAAGCCAGCAATGCCTATTTTCCCCTTGTTTGGCAACGCAACGAGGTACAGAACGGCATTTTTGCTTATTGGCAGAACAGCCTCTACTTTCCACCCTGCAGTCCTGATTCAGCAGCACCGCCTGATATGCTGCAGCCAGATTATTTTGTGCGCTGGTGTTATATTCAGCGTATTCCCGAGGCATGCGATAGTCTGTTGAATCAACTCCTAGCAACAGCTTACGACGTGGCTTTTGTGTCCTCCGATGGCCGCCTAGAAATATTTGAAAAGAAGCGGCCATAAGTGGGTACCATGTACTTTAGACTAAGTTTTGACACATGCATATAGAAGCCTTACGTGATTTTTGTCTTTCATTGCCCCAAACTACCGAAGATATGCCTTTTGATGACAGGATATTGGTATTCCGAGTAGGGGGTAAAATTTATTTACTGACCGACGTGGAAGAATCCTGGGAGTTTAATGTAAAATGTGATCCGGAGAGAGCCGTCGATTTGCGTGAACGGCATCCGGATGCCATAAGGCCAGGCTATCACATGAATAAAAAACACTGGAATACGGTGCGCACGGATCATGGATTGGATGAAAAGTTACTTCGGGAGCTCATCCAACATTCCTATGAGCTCATTTTTGCCGGTCTGCCTAAAAAAGTGAAGGAGACGCTGTAAGTGGGCATCTCAGCAGCAGTCTTCCGGTTTAAAACAGGGAAATGTTTGTAGCTCAGGTATTGGAAAGGCTAGAAGTATAGGTTTTAACCGTCAATACCTTAAAACAAATTCAACTGCTGGGGCGGCGGATCACCCCCTTTTTGCTCCCGTTCTTTTTTAATGTCGAATTCGATGGTGGAACCGATTTCGATGTTTTCGTCGGCTGCGGTTAGTTCTGGGGCAGTAGCGCTGTTGGTTTCTGCATTTGTGGCAAGCGCTACTTCGTCCTTCGGCGATAAATCAACTTCTTCTGCAGTATTGTCTATTTCTGAAGCAGCAGCAGCAGCTTTTATCGTGGTGGCTTTGGCACTGGCTTTCTCCATACGTTCTTCGCGTTGCCCGCCACTTACTTCTTCCTCTTCTTCTGAAATGAGTTTTACGCTCAATAAATTATCCGTGGTGAGGCGGTTGCCGAGGGCTTTCCAGCCTTTTACATCTATGAATTCGCGGAGGTTGATTTCCTGTTTTTCTTTGGTTTTTTTATTGCCGGTTTCTACTTCCACAATAGGTTCGGCGAGCTGACTGGCAAAAGCCATTTTGGCGCCTTTTTCTTCGCTGATGAAGGGGAAACGTTTGTTGAGCGTGGTGGTTTCGATGAGGAAACGTTTGACATACCAAGCTTTGTTGGCGGGTACAAAGTGAATCACCGAAAGGGCTTTGGTGCTCATAAACTTGCCAAGGGCTACAAGCTGGTCGGGTTCGTAGCGATTGGTGAGTTCAAAATTGGTGAGCTCGTAGCTGCCGTCTTTGAATAGGGCCAAAATTGCATCGTCGCCATCAAAACTACCGAGATAACGGCCACGCTCGTCTACGTTTAAGCGACCCACTACATCGTCGTACCAGATTTTTCGCCCACCGATGGTTGACTTGCCTTTTTCTTTAAACAGTACCCGTTTAATGGTGTATTTGGTTACCGTATTGCCTTGTGAACCACGCCCTTTTATCGCCAATTCGCCCAGGTCGTAGTCGAAGACCTTCTTCCGAGCTGGCGCATTTTGGCTGAGGTAAACGGTTATCACTTCCGATTCGGAGTTTGGATTGGACGAGAAGTACACCACTTTGCTATTTTTTTCACCCTTGGTGAGATCGTATTCTTTGTCGCGGGTGACGGAGGTGATGTTAAACCTTTTGGCATAGCTAATGGCACTTTTGCCGTCGACATACAGCATATGGTAGGTCATACGCTCGTCGTTCTTTTTGAACACATCTACATGAATGATGTCTTTGCCTACAAATGCTTTGTCGCTGACTTTGGTCACCACACATTTGCCATCACGCCGGAAAACGATTACATCGTCGAGCGGTGAGCAGTCGACGACATATTCATCTTTTTTGATGCCGTAGCCCACAAATCCTTCGGCGCGGTTCACATAGAGTTTTTCGCTGGCAACGGCTACTTCTGCGGCCTGTATATTGTCGAAAATGCGGATTTCGGTTTTGCGTTCGCGGCCTTTACCATACTTTTTGAGCAGACTTTCATAATAGGCTATGGTGTAATTCACCAAGTGATCGAGATGAAGTTTCACCTCTTTCATCTCTTCTTCGAGGCTGCGCAGGAGTTCGTCGGCTTTAAAACCGTCGAATTTGGAGATGCGTTTGATTTTAATTTCTGTGAGCCGGATGATATCTTCTTGAATCACCGGACGCATCAGCAGTTTTTTATAGGGATCGAGTCCTTTGTCGATGGTATCGAGCACGGCTTCCCAGGTTTCGCACTCTTCGATATCGTGGTAAATACGGTTTTCGATGAATATTTTTTCGAGCGAGCCGTAGTGCCACCTGTCGTTGAGTTCACTTAATTTAATGTCGAGCTCCCATTTCAGCAGATCCATGGTTTGCTGGGTATTGTACTTCAGGATGTCTTTTACATTCATGAAGTGGGGCTTGTCGCCAGAAATCACACAAGCATTCGGGGAGATGCTGGTTTCGCAGTCGGTGAACGCGTACAGCGCATCTATGGTGATATCTGGCGAGATACCTGGCGGCAGTTGTATTTCTATTTCTACTTTGGCTGCGGTATTGTCGATGACCTTTTTGATTTTGATTTTATTGGCTTCGCTGGCCTTTACAATCGACTCAATGAGCCCAGTGGTGGTGGTTCCGAATGGAATTTCTTTGATGAGCAGTGTTTTTTTATCGGCTTCTTCAATGCGGGCTCTGCAGCGGATTTTGCCACCGCGTAAACCGTCATTGTAGTTATTTACATCAACAAAACCGCCGGTAAGGAAGTCTGGATAAATTTCGAATGGCTGCTTTTTAAGGATTTTGATACTGCTTTCGATGAGCTCGATGAAGTTGTGCGGGAGAATTTTTGTACTTAAGCCAACGGCAATTCCTTCTACCCCTTGGGCGAGTACCAGCGGGAATTTCATGGGTAGGCTAATGGGTTCTTTTTTACGACCGTCGTAGCTGGTTTGCCAATGGGTGGTTTGACCATCGAAGGCTACATCCAAAGCAAATTTGCTTAACCGCGCTTCGATGTAGCGGGGAGCAGCCGCTGAATCGCCGGTACGTACATCACCCCAGTTACCTTGGGTATCGATGAGCAGGTCTTTTTGGCCTAAACCAACCATGGCGTCACCAATGGCTGCATCACCGTGGGGGTGATACTGCATGGTTTGCCCGATGATGTTAGCTACTTTATTGTACCGGCCGTCATCAATGACCTTCATGGCATGTAAAATGCGCCTTTGAACGGGCTTTAGACCATCTTCTATCGCCGGAACCGCTCTTTCGAGTATGACATAAGAGGCATATTCAAGAAACCAGTTTTCGTATAAACCCGATACCGGGGTGATATCATGGATTTTATCTTCGTCTTCAGGCAAATTTTCTTTGCTCGTTTCACTCATTTATTTGCTCGTTTTCACCCAAAAATAGGGAAGTAAGGCTTGAAGTTGTAAACAGCTTTCCACAACCCTGATTTAGCGGTGGTTTCATTTTTACAGAAATGACTCTTGCTTTGATCGTATTTGAAATGTTGAAACGCAAAGCCATGAAACTTTACCGTATTTTCTTTCTCTTTTTGATGGTTAACACCCTAGCAAAAGCGCAAGAAGTTCCTAATGACAATTCAACAGTGACTTACGTTGAATTAGATGGTCCGCGCTTTGGTGCTACTGTGTTGACTGGCGAGATAGCCAAAGAACTGCAAAATACTTTTGGCGCATCACCATTTATTACTCAATTTGGTTGGCAGGTAGAAAAGCAGTTTTTCGTTTTGCCCACAGGAACTACCGGTGTGGTTGAATTTGTGAGCCTCGTTGGAGGCATTGAACAAGGGCTGTTTTTACCCAGTCTATCTTCTTTGGTAGGTATACGTAGTGGAGCCGGAACAGAATTTGGTGTAGGTCCAAACCTATCAATTGCAGGATTTTCACTTGTACTTGCAGCTGGCGTAACCGTACAACGCCATGGTGTTAATTTTCCTATTAATCTTGCATTTGTGCCGTCCTCCAGAGGTGCGCGTTTCAGTCAGCTATTTGGTTTTAATGCAATTTCGCCTAGTAACCGCAGGAACTTGTGGAGGTAGTTTTCAGCCAATCCAAACCGACCGCATAGAAATACCACCCATTTGTAGTCCACTCACAGGAAAGGAAGCCGTTTCTGACCTTTGCTGCATGCCTAAGATGTACAGTAACGGGAGATAGTGATCGGTGGTAGGTATACTCAATTGGGCCGCGGTCCCCAGCTGCTCGAAATTCACGAGGGGCAGAAAATCGCCCGAACTGATTTTTGCTGCGCTGAAAGCGTCAAATTCTTTTGCCCAATCGAAGCCGCCATCGGGTTGGTTCCAGTTGAGCCGGCTAAGATTGTGGACGATATTGCCACTGCCCACGAACAACACTCCCTTATCCCGCCAGCGGGCGAGGGCTTGTCCAAAGGCAAAGTGCCAGTCGCCTTTTTGGCTCATATCTAGGCTGAGTTGAATTACCGGGATGTTCGCTTCGGGGTAAACATGGCGCAATACACTCCAAGTACCATGGTCGAGCCCCCAACTGTGGTCGTGTCCCAAACGGGTATATTCCAACGCGTGTTGTAATTCGGCAGCGAGTTCGGGTGCGCCTTTGGCTGGGTATTGTACTTCAAATAGTGCTTTGGGGAAACCACCAAAGTCGTGTATGGTTTGGGGCATGGCCATGGCCGTGACCAGGGTTTCGCCGCGGGTCATCCAGTGCGCCGAGATGCTTACGATGGCGGAGGGTAAAGGCAAATCTTGACCGATTTTATGCCAAGCTCGGGTAATGCGGTTGTCTTCGATGGCATTCATCGGACTACCATGACCTAAAAATAAAGCCGGCATTCGTGGTGATTTTGGGCCTTTGCTCAGGAGTGCATCTAAACCGTTTAAACGCATAGTTGTCATAGTCAATATCCCCAAGGAGAGGGTTTTTATGAAAGCACCTCTGATTATTTGAGAAAGTGCCAAAATTTAATTAAGGTTCAAGTAATGAACCATTAAGACGATATGCGGGTATTTTAAGGCTGGATTAGCATTCTTAAATTGCCTTAGCTAAGTGAATGCCGCAGTAAAAGCGTAAGAAAAAACTATTTACGCTTTCACTGCTGTCTGTATTGATTGCTGTTCAAATACCGGCGCAAGGCAGCTGTTATTACCAAATAAAATGTGCGAACGGTAGGTGCACAGGCTGCTTCATCAAACAATAACACAGCCACTTATTCCGGCTTCCATATGGCCGATATGCCAGTATTCTTGCTTCAGTTCGGTCATTTTTCGTTCAAAGGTGGTGCGCGCGGCGGCATCAACA